>JGI12109J20283_11005054_pt1 | contig 16022 bp, 12 predicted proteins | sample ElkSlonscriptome_12_FD_20283 | JGI IMG/M metagenome (IMG submission 20283)
ATTTATTTTCCAGATCGCCTCTCAGACAGTGCTCTGTGCTAGCTCTTCCTTATGGCATTTCGCTCCACTCATAATGATCGCTGAGTCGAGAAGCTGTCTGTCGTTGGCGCTTTCTCGATGGCAATTCTGGTCTGAGCAACCTTTTATTGCCAACCACTGCTGTCCCATAACTTTGAGTTAAAAAAGGCCTGAACCTCAACAAGTTGTTACAATGGATGTGCTAGCAAACACTGTAATAACAGGGAGATTCAAGCCTTGACGCATCATAATACGGTCTTCACTCAATTGCTAAAATATATTCCGAGACATAAATTAAAATCCCTCGCCAATCGGCATCATGTGGGCCAGAAATTGCGTAATATTTCCTGGTGGTCGCAGTTGGTTTCACTTTGCCTTGCTCAGGTGTCTAGCCGCTCCAATTTGCGTGATATCGCCAGCAATCTCTCGGCGCAATCTGCGAAACTTTATCACTTGGGGCAGCGCTCGCGTGACCCGAACCTCACTAGCCCGCATCAATGAGCGACAACCTTATACGCTTTACGAAGCCCTATTCCATAAACTGTTGTCTCGTTGTCATGGGGTGGCGCCAAAGCATGGCTTCCGCTTCAACAATAAACTCGATTCTTTAGACTCGACTATCATTGACCTTTGTTTGTCAGTCTTCCCTTGGGCCAATTTCCGTCAAACGGAAGGTGCCGTCAAAGTTCACGTCGGTCTTGACCACGACGGTCTGCTGCCCAGCTTCGTCACTGTCACTGACGGCAAGACTCATGACATCACCATAGGTCGCACACTGAGCCTGCCAGCAGAGAGTATCGTCGTCGCAGATCGTGCCTATACTGATTACACCTGGTTTGACGCCTTGGATGAAAAAGGAGTTTTCTTTGTCACTCGGCAAAAGCGCAACGCCGCTTAGCGCGTCATTGAGAGGCATCAAGTTCTAAAAGAGAAAGGCCTGACCTGCGATCAGACCATCCTGCTCACTGGTCTCAAAGCGCAGGCTTGTCCAATTCCCTTGCGACGCATAGGCTACCGGGATTCCGAAACCGGCATGTACTATGTGTTCTTAACCAACATCTTCCACCTGGCAGCTAAAACCATCGCTGATATCTACAAGGCTCGCTGGCAGATCGAACTGTTCTTCAAGTACGTCAAGCAAAATCTGAAAATCAAATCGTTTGTTGACACCTACAAGAATGCTGTACCGACACAAATCCACAAATCTGGATCGCTATGTGTACCTACTTGCTGCTAGCCTGGATCAAATTCAGAAGCCGCATAGACCGAAGTCTTCAACAAATAATTCGCCTGCTCCAGCTCAATTTACTCGACCGCCGTGATCTGATTTTGCTATTGAGAGGTGCTCCCCCAGAACCGCCAGGCGATTCTCAACAAATACGGTTACGGCTCTCATGAATATTTATGGGACAGCACTGATTGGCTGTAGAATCTCGCGCCAATAAATAAATCTGTCCCCATTTCGTCCCAAAGACCATACTATGTTGTGCAAGGCTTGCCGACAGCAATAAGCCGCGAATATTCGGTTCCTGTCAATCCGCAGGGTCACCGGTCGTGCGGACTCAGGAGTGCAAGGTGAATAAAAACGCAGATCACAGCGCCATACGGCACATCGTCATTGTCGGAGGGGGCACTGCAGGCTGGATGTCCGCCGCAGTCCTGGCCCGGGTGCTGGGCACCCATAATTGCCAGATTACTCTCATTGAATCGGAGCAGATCGGTACGGTCGGCGTTGGTGAAGCCACAATCCCTCCCATTCTGACCTTCAACAGACTGCTGGGCATCGACGCCGACGACATGTTGAGTGCGACTCAAGGTACCTTCAAACTCGGTATCGAATTCATCAATTGGGGAAGACAGGGCGATGCCTACCTGCACCCTTTCGGAGAATTCGGGCGCACTATCCGCAACGTGAATTTTTGGCACTACTGGAAAAAAGCCCGAGATCTCGGCCTGTCGCCCGGCCTTGATGTCTATTCATTGAACTGGACAGCTGCCAAGGAGAATAGATTTCTTCGTTCAGCGAAATTTCCCAACTCACCGTTGTCGAATATCCCGCACGCCTACCACTTTGATGCCAGTCTTTACGCTCTGTATTTGCGTAGATTTTGCGAAAAACTGGGGGTCAGGCGCATCGAGGGGCTGGTGGAACATGTTAGCCAAGACCCCGAAACGGGATTCATTTCGGGGATAAAACTACAGGATGGAGCCTGTATCGAAGGTGAATTCTTCTTCGACTGTACCGGGTTTCGTGGCCTTTTGATCGAGCAGTGTTTACAGACCGGGTATCTGGACTGGAGTCACTATCTGCCGTGCAACCGCGCTCTGGCCGTTCCCAGCGAATCTATCAATCCAAAAAACCCTTATACCAAGGCCATTGCTCATGAAATTGGATGGCAATGGCGTATCCCGCTGCAGCACAGAACCGGAAATGGCATCGTCTACAGTAACGAGTTCGGTAGCGATGAGCAGGCCCGAGAACTGTTGCTGGGCAATCTGCCGTCTCAGGCCATTGCCGAACCTCGACAATTGCGCTTTGTCACCGGCAGGCGCAGGCAGATCTGGAACAAAAATTGTCTTGCAGTGGGGCTTGCCGGGGGATTCATGGAGCCGCTCGAGTCCACGAGTATCCATTTGATCCAATCCACTATAACCCGCTTTCTTTCGCTGTTTCCCCGGCGCCAGGGCTTTGACGTGGAAATGAAGAGGTTTAACCAACAGATGGATGACGAGTTTCGCTCTATCCGGGACTTCCTCATTCTGCACTACAAGGCGACAGAGCGCGACGACTCCGAGTTCTGGAACTATTGTCGCACTATGGCCATTCCCGATTCACTGCAGGAAAAACTGGAGCTCTACAGGGCTGGGTCATGGCTCGAACGAGGCCGATTCGAACTGTTCGGGGAGCACAGTTGGATCGCAGTGCTCGATGGGCAGCATGTGCAGGCTTCGAGCTACAGCCCGTTGGTCGATTACATGCCAGAGGAGGAGCTGGTAACGGTACTCAGAGATACCTGGGAAATCATCCAGAAATGCGTGGGCGCCATGCCGACCCATGAGGAATTCGTCCGCCGGCACTGTCTTGCCCCCACACTCGATCTCAACAATCAGCAAGTGGGCCACCGGTCCTGAAAAATCGCCCTCTTTTCAGCAGCTTACCCGAATTCCGCCGTTTTGACGGGAATCATCGTGATGTCAACAAAACAATCGATCAGACAACAGTTCACACTTTTAAACCATTTAAAACATTAACTATTGTTTTGACTTCTGTCCGTTTGTGGTACTTTGAATCGTTGTCGCTCGCGGGCAGTTCCCATAATCCCACGTAGGAGAAGGGCAGCGCAGATAACAGATAACAGATAACAGATAAAAAGACGCGTATAAAAAAGTTTTACAAAACAAAAACCCACAATAATCGATAAGAAGTAAGAGGAGTAGTCGATGCCAAAGCGTTTTCGCCCTAAGACATTACCATACCTCATCCACTCGGCCCTGGCCTCGAGCCTGGTGCTACCCACACTCGCTCAAGCCCAGGACGACGATAACATCGAAGAAGTAGTCGTTACCGGCACATTCTTGCGGAACAGTGCGTTCGCAGGCGATACCGCGCTCGACACCGTCACCGCCGAGGACATCGAAAACTCGGGTGCACCCAACATGTCCGAATACATCCGCGACCTGACCTATGTGCAGAACGTCGATGTAATGGCGGTGGTGCTCGGCGACCAGGACGGTCCGCAGTCTTCCCAGGGCGGCAGTTTCAACCTGCGTGGCCTGGGTGAGAATTCCACCCTGACTCTCGTGGACGGCGTACGGACACTCGATTCTTCACTGGCAGCGTCGTTTCCACAGATAGCCATGGAACGCATGGAAGTCGTACTGGACGGCGGGTCAGCTCTCTACGGATCCGACGCGGTGGCCGGCGTGGTCAATTTGATTCCCATTAAGGAATACGATGGGTTCCGGGTCCGCAGTTATTATATGCGACCGGAAGATGGTGCTAATGAGCAGATGCGCTTATCAGCACTCTGGGGCCGGTCCTTTGACAACGGAATTAACTATGTCGGGTCTTTTGAGACCTTTCTGCGCACGCCGATCATGTGGTACGAACGGGGTCGTGAGCACAGACGATCCCAGGGCACTTCCAGTTCAGGCAATCCCGGCACGTTCAAGCGCATTGAGGGCGTCGATGACATCTTCACTACCTTTCAGCCGGGTCAACCTACCGGTGGCTCACTGGTGGGTGACCGCTTGGTGGATCCGTCCTGCGGTACCTTCAACGAGGGGACGCCGCCTCATGGCTATGGGCCCAATCCGCTGCCATCGGGCACCTTACACCCCAGTGGATTCTGTACTTTCGAATACAGCGCCCAGGCCGAGATCCTGAACCATAATCAACGCTACAATCTCTATAACAACCTGGAATGGGAAGCGGCTGACAATCTGACGGTCGGTTTCCAGCTGAATAATTATGTGCGCCATACTAACGGACGCGGCACCTTCGCATCACCGAACCCTCAGAATAACCGTGCTCTGTTGTTCGTTCCCGAGGAGCACCCCGCCAACCCCTATGGGATGGACGTGGCCCCCGATCTGTGGCGAATGTGGACTCACCCGCAGGAACAGTTCTTGCCAACTGGTCCGAACGGGCAAATCAATCAAGATACCTCCAGGCACAACAGGGCCATCTACAACTTCTGGAATGCCAGGGCCTATGCAGATTACGAGCTGGCTGGCAGCTGGTCCGGCAGTACCTATTACACCCGCCAGGAAACCCGCAACATGGCTGACGTTTCGGGTGCCTATGTCTCGCGGCTACAATTGGCACTGGCCGGTCGCGGTGGTTTCACCGGTGACCAGTGGTGGAACCCCTTCGGCTCCCGGGACCCGCGATCGCCGTTCCATGAGCCCGAGCTGGAAAATTCCGCAGAGCTGAACGAATGGTTAAGTTACAGAAACCCGAATTTCGTCAGTTCGCGTGATTATCTGGAAGTTTTCGAAACCGTGTTGACGGGAGAAGCCTTCGAGCTGCCAGCCGGACCATTGCTGACGGCTTTTGGCTTTCAGTGGCGGGAACTGACGGAGAAATCGTTCCAGGAGCCGTTTAACGCCGCCGGTGAGAATTTCATTTGGGGTTCTCCGGGCGAATTCGTGGCACCCGATGAAACCTTTGTTTCCGATACCCGGGCCCTGTTTGCCGAGGTAGAGGTGCCCATTATTGCCGGTTTGACCGCCAAAGCCGCGGTGCGCCACGAGCAGTTCAGGAATCAGGGACTCGAGGCCACAGTGCCGAAAGTGTCAGTGCGCTACGAGGTACTGCCAGAACTGTCCCTTCGTGGTTCCTGGGGCGAAAGTTTCCTGGCACCGACGGCCCAGCAGACGCGTCCGGCGCGCAGGAATGAAAGCTGTTTCGACATGTTCAGTGGCATTGATCCGCTCAGCGGTGAACTGCTGCTCGGTGGCTTGCGCTGTCAGTCGGGTAACCCGGATCTGGATCCGGAATCCGCGGAAATATTCAACGTGGGCTTCACCTGGCAGCCATCAGGCATGTTGGATGGTCTGGAGCTTTCGGTTGACTATCAGTCCATCGAGTATACGGATCGTATTCGGACTCTTAGCGAAGATGATGTGACGCGTAACCAGTTCCTGGCCATGTTGGCGGCGACCGGGCAATCCGAGGCCAATTACGACCCGAGTCCCGGGACGGACTCGCGGAATGCCGCCGATGCCTGGCTGGCTACACAACCTGAGGGTGGTGCTTCGGGAAACATATTCCGCAATCCCGACACCGCCAAGGTCGAGTTCGTATTGATCCAGTCTGATAATGTGGCGGCCTTCGATGTGGAGCTGGTGGACTTTAAATTGAACTATCAGTTCACACCTGGTGATCTGGGTACGTTCAATACCAGGTTAAATGCGTCAATTTATACCGACTACATTTTCTCTGACGAGAGGCAGGGTGGAACAGTCGACGTGCTCGGCAATCAGAATGCGTTGACCAATATCGCGCCGCCACTGCCAGAGGTGAATGTGAACTGGGTAACCAACTGGTTCCGCGACAACCACAGCGCTTCGATAAGCGCGAACTGGTGGAGTGCTGTCGACCGAGATAACAATGTAATCAATTTGTTCCCGTTCGATCCGTTCACCGCTCCCGATGAAATCACCACGGATCCAATCGTGGATGCGCGCTACACTTATCTGTTTCAAGATTTCTTCAACACAGAGGTTACGGCGACGATCGGGGTGAATAATCTATTCGACTTCAAACCGGTTCTGACCGGGCAGATCGGAGGATTTGAGACGAGGCTGTCGGATAACTTCTATCGGCAGTACTACGTGTCTCTCGATTTTCGGTTCTAATGCTGAAGTCACGACAACCGACTGACCGGGCCTAGTGCCCGGTCTCTTCAATCCAAGAAGCCAGGGCAAGTGACTTGCCCTGGCTTTTTTATTGCGATTGCGGAATAGTGGTTAACAGGGTTCCAGTCTTCGCCTGATACGGCAGTAAGTCAGTCTGGTATTCTCAACTATTTCTGGAATCCGTTAGCCCTCACTCCTACCAATTTCATGTCCGACAAGATTCAATTCAGTGCTGCGCAGCTCCTCGAAATCGGCGTGGCTGGCTACCTGCATGAATTGCAGCACTTGTTACGCATCCTACAGGCTGAATCCACGGCGCAAACCCTCCCCCTGTTCAGGGATTACGGGCATTTTCTCAATCACGATTTGGATCGGATTTTTCCGAGCGACCTCAGACTACGATTGATGAACGGTAGCGACTGCATTGATGCAAGCCAGCTTCCTGAGCTCGGTGAGCTGCTGTTTAACTGCGCCAACCTGGCCGCAGCCTGCGAGCTTTTTCATGGGTGGACCATCGATGGCAGTCGAATCACGCCGAGCAACAGCACAGAATTTCTGCATGAAAACATGCGCGCTAGCGGCATGGATCCGGAGCAACTGGGTAAGATAATGTTAGTGCGGCTGAATCGGGGTGATGCCGTGCGCACGGCGCAACTAGTCAAACTTCTGGGCCTGCTGCCCGCCGATGCCAGCCACTTTAACCAACTGGCATTGGGAGCCTCCATGGCCCGCCGGGACCGGGAAGGGTTTCACCGCATACCGGGCATTGGCCCGGAACGTCCCGGTGCCGCATTTAGCGCGACGTCTCCACTGAATTACGCAGTGAAGTCCTGTACGCCGAAGTCCATAGTTATTATCGATAACGATCCTGAGTTGAATAAGGAGTACGCCCAGGTCAATCGTACGGAAGCTCCCACAGTGCAGGCGCTGAATCTGGATCTCTACGAGGGCCTGGAGCGTCTGGCTGCAGCGATTAAGCAGGGTGACTGCGAGCCCCGTAATCTGGTGACCCAGTACCGCCTCGAGCCCGATGCGTTACCGGATATCCCTCTCTTTCTCGCCAAGCTGTTCGGCGTAATCAACGACTCTGCCGCATTCGTTGCGACGATAGGCGCCGGCAACTCAATGACCGACTTTGCCGCTCGACAGCAAGCCCTTGACGAGCTGACGACTCAACTGCTGGTTCAGGGACTACGCCCGCTGCGGTTTATCCTGCACACGCCGCAAGCTCAGTCCACTGACACGCCAGGCCCCGTTTTTGGTCTGAGTGAGTACGCGTCCTTCGAAATCCTCTTCTGCCAGCTCGGCGGGCAAGTTAAGCTGCAGCGCCGACGACAGGCCAATGAGGCTGCAACCGACAAGCCCTTGCCGGAACTGAACCCGCACCTCTGGAGCAGTTTCCTGCCGACTAACCGTCTGCAGATGGCTCAGGGACTGACCGGATTTCTGCGTCAACAGGGACATCTCGCTGAGGAATCCGTGACGGTGCTTAATCTGGGTGCCGGCGTTGGAGAAACCTCCTCCTGCCTGGAGCAGGTTCATCCAGCGTTCTCCATCACCGACGTGGACCAGCTGCCCTACATTCGTGAGTCCATGCATCGTAACTACCTGCGTGCCGACATTGCCAGTCTGCCGATTCGCACCCATACCTTTGAAGCTCTGTTTTCGTCGTTTACCTTTTCTTATCTGGGCAGCAGTAAAGCAGTGATGCAAGAATGGTTGCGAGTGCTCGAACCGGGCGGGAATGCCTACTTTGTATTCCATGCGCCTCATTCCGCGTATCTCAATACGGGCAGGCAGAAACTGTCTGAGACTATCGCAACAGATTTTTTTCGGTTACTCCCCGGTTTCCCGGGAGAAGGCTTCAGTGGCCTCTATGACTGGTTCTGCCGGCAGAACTATGCCTGGAAAGTGGCTTTCGAGCAGGAGCACGAATTTCTGAGATTCGCTCATGAAATCCAGGTTTGCAAACACCTTGTGGAGCATGTGGCCGCTGTGATGTTCAGCTCTTCTGAGCAAATTGTCGGATTCTTCGCGGACCTGGGGATCCAGGACGTCTCGGTCAATGTCCTGGATGAGGCATTCAATGTGCACACAACTGAGGAGTGGGATGGCGAGACCATGCTGGGCTGGTTCGTCGTTCTGACCAAGGATTCTGACTAAGGCTGCGCGCGAGACAGCGAACTTAACCCTTAAACTTTATCGAGCGCGTTTCAGTCGACGGCGAAACGATACACTAACTTGCCCTCGAATGGACGCACAACATCGGTTTCCAGACTGAAACAAAGACGACGGAGTGGAGCCGCCGCTCCAGTTGTTCCAGATCCAGGTCATGCCCCTCCGCGCTCTCCAGCAGATCAAACTCCTGCACCACGCCCAGATGTGATTTGAGGGTTCCCTTTACCCAATGAGACCCTTTCAACAGCGTGTTCAGGCGAACATGCAACAAAGCATCATACTGTTCGCCGACGGCGACCTGCCCCAGGGTCGGTGCTATATACGGGAAGGGCACAACCGGTATTAGGTCAATCCATTCCTGTACCAGCAGATAACTGTCCGTGCTGGCTCCAGCATTAGTTTCGCCCTCTTGTTCTTGCTCCCGGGTGGCTCTCAGGGCTTGATCCACCGTGAAGTGAAAAACTGCAACCGATTGCAGGTAGAATTGCTTGATCAGTCCGTAGTAGAGATCGAGCCGCCTCAGATCTTGGACTCCCCATAGCGTCTTGCTAAATTCCAGTGCGACAAGATTGAGCTCTGCAGCTTCCCGATAGTGCCTGGCTTGCTCCTCGATGTCGTCTCCAGTCACACCGAGCGGGTGTAGTTTGCTGAGCTTGACCAGGTAACCAATGTGGTCAACCTCACCGAGGTCCGTTCTTTGCAGCAAGATCCACTTGACATAGCCCAGCGATTGGTTGACCGAGGACCAGTTGTTCGCTCTGGTATTGTTCAGAATCTTGGCGCCGAAAAGGAGGATTCGCTCATTGGCGAAAAGCCCGCCTCTCCGGCGTCTGACCTGACAAACTGATGTTCCCACAATCCGATGTTGTATTCATGAAGCAGCAGAGGTTTAGACGGCGCCCTACCGGATGGAATCGAGGCTCTTTGATTCTGCGCCGCCCGTATAGCGAGACGATTCAGTATTTCCGTGATGACCACGAATTCTAGCGGGCTTGCTTCCCTCGCCTCATCTTTGGGGGTGTGATCGTAGCCCAAGGTTTTCTGTTGAATGCGAACAAGCCGTGGAAGCGCTAGACGCTGGCTCGCTGGCTTGCCAGAATACGCTGTGGAAGGCGTTCAGCGATCGTGTACAACGTGTACAAATTAGTGTTTGGTTAAGAGGAATCGCCGGCCTGTAGACGGCAGTCAGTCGACAAGATGGCGTTGAACTAACGAAGCCAGGATCGATCCAGACCTGCTAAAACTCCTCAATAGTTACTCACGGCAAGTCCACCGCCGCTACGACCCTTTTCTGCGAATGCGGTTGCCTCAGGCCTGACCTTCGCATTCGGTTGAGTTCACAGCAGTTTCTGCGCATTATTGGCCGAAGATTGAACTACTGACACGCTGAGTTGATTGGCCTCGTCTCATCCCAGTTTGGCAATCACTCAAAGCAACTCATCTGGAACCCGAAATGGAACTCCGCATAAATCAAGCCCTGCACATTGAAAAACTGCCCCACGAGGATCCGGAAATCAGTGTCTTTCAGGTCGATGATTTTCTCGCCAATCCTGAAACCCTGATGGATTTCGCCTTTGAACACGCCTATTTCGGCGCCGTCGGCAACGATCGCACGGCTTACCCGGGGATCCGGGACCGGCTGCCCAAGCCCTACGAGCGCGTTCTGAGCCGTTTGCTTGAGTTGGTTTATGGCGAGTCCTCCCCCATTATTCACCGTTGTATGCTGTCCCTGACGACGCTCACGCCAGACACGTTGAGACTGGCCCAGAAGATGCCCCATGTCGATACCTTCGACGACGAACAATTTGCTGCCGTGCACTACCTCTGTGATCCACCGCATGGTGGCACGGCAATCTACCGCTATCGCCCAGAAGGTCAAGTTCGTTTGCGCGCGGAGCAGCGACATTTGCTGGACACCATGCTCGCTGGAATCAAGAACAGCCCGGATGAGCACAACGGTTATCTCACCGGAGATACGAGCCTGTTTAAACAGGAACTGACCGTGGCAGCACGCTTCAATCGGCTGATCCTCTACCCCTCTAATTTGCTGCACTGCGCTATCCTCAACAATTCGAGAAGTCTGTCCCCGAATCCGCACACCGGCCGACTCACCGTGGCCTCTTTTTTTCGGCTGGATTCCGGATCCCGGCAAACACAAGAGGGAGGCCGATCACCCTTGGGCGGCGGCAATTAAAACTGCCGGCTTAAACTGGGCAATTCAAAAGCAGGAAGACAGTCATGAGTGACAATACACCTCTGAATTCAGAGCAGCACGGGCATCTTCGTGAGACACCGGACCTCGACCTGAGACGCTACCGGGAGCATCATTTCGTTCCTATCGTGCTGCAGGATTTCTACACCCTGGCTACAGAGTTCGTACTGCCGTTCGTTCGCGCCGGAGAAACCGGCGAATTCGTTCCCGTTGCGATGATGGGCTTGAACAAGGGCAGCAATCTCTATTGCCAGGAGGATCGCTGGCCAGTGCATGTCGTGCCGATCGGTTTTACACTGGATCCACTCGCCGTCACCAGGTTCGACCCGGAAACCAACGAGGCTGTAATCGCCATCGACGAATCCAGTCCGCGCCTCAGTCACTCTGAGGGTGAGGCTTTGTACGATGCCGATGGCAACCAGACGGCGTACCTGCAGCGGCGTATTGAAAGGCTGATCGACGTCGCCAGACAGTCCTTGCAGACGCAGTCGCTCTGCCGCTATCTGGCCGCACACAAATTGTTCAAGCAGCAGCCCATCACCCTGCAGCACCGTGACGACGGGCCTCGCTATGAGATTGAGGGGGTGTACACGATCGATGAGGAGCGAATGAGGCAGCTTTCAGGTGACGAGTTCCAGGAATTGCGTATGAGAGGCCTATTGCCCATCATCTATTCCCACCTCACTTCTCTGCAGCAACTGAACCGGCTTTCTGGGCTGCAGTACCGCGCAGATAAGGCGGCCAGTCAGAGCGCCGCCGGTCAATCCGCTGTCCCCTGATCAAGCAGCGATCACGCAGTGTTTCAAGCTGTAACGCCGCCGCTTCAGACTGGCCCGATGTCGCTTATGCAGGCGATCTAAACCTTCAGTCCGCCTCGGCCTGGCTCCGATCAGTGCGGCTCGAATATTTATGAACGTTCGTTTTGATGCGTTGGGATTATACAGTGTCTTACTTCTGTGCCAGCCAACCGGTTAGATATTGAATTGCGGTATTTCTAGATCATGGTCTGACCTGTATCTGATCATTAATTGCTAAGCTGCCTAGAGGCAATTGGCTCCAGATAAATTCTACAAATTCGGGATTTAAAGCAGACCTGGATTGAACCAAAATTGTGACAGAATTTTGATTCACAAAATTGCCCATCCATCGCTAGATCGCTAGAACTTCTCTTTCAATCTAGCGAAATAAGTCCATTTAGCTAATGCTTCAGAAACTAGAACGCTCAAAAAAGCGGAGAAACTATCAATCAATATTGCTGGAAGATTTCCTCAAGCTCGTTACGACTACTGGACTGACTAAGCGCAAGCATCAGCAGAATTCTCGCTTTTTGTGGAGTCAATAGACGCGCAGGCAAGTGCCAAATCCATTTTCCTTCCCAACGAGGGTCATCAACGAGTTCAGAGCAAGGTTTCCGCACCCAATCAGGTACCAAGTCCTCTATGGGACGCAACCGTCGAACGCTCTGCCCAGTCGGAAGTGCCACAACGATTGGGACCTCCTGCCTGGCGATCACTTGTAAGGCCAGACGCTCCTCACAGGTTGTTCCAGTCGTAGCAAGGACTATGCCCGCCGGAAGTTTGTCATAGTGTGGTCCGACGTTGCCAGAGTAAGTAATCAACATATCTACAGCGGGCAATGTCGTCTCGTCTGTCAGCGATTGTAAAGGGGACAGATTTATTTTAAGGATTTTTCCCAGGCTTGATTTCCGATTTTACGATCGGTACACCGCTCAACCTCGTTTACATAGCGTGGACACGCCAAAAGTTGTTTTCGGGTCGTCGTTTCTTGCATAAAATAAATTTGTCCCCTGTAGCGGACCCCTTTAGCGTTCGTTATACATCGCGCGATACTTGCGGTATATAGTCGTCAGGGTATGGGTTATACAGGTACCATGTGACTGCAGCGAGCAGCATCATTCCAATTAGTTTCCCATACTTGAATGCATCCGGTTCGGGACGAATGCGTTCCCACATGAACGAATAACCCCAGGAAAAAGCTATATTGCCCTGCTCAGTGGGTGTTGGCCAATTGAAGTGATAACGCCAAGCTGCGCCAACGAATGCCACTAAGATCATCCCAAGCAGCCATTGCCACCCCGGTCTCAACAGACGCTTTTTGGCCTGGATGACAGTAAGGACGATAAGCAGGGGAGCGGTCAGGTGAAGTATCATAAATGCCACGACTTCAAATACTATCTTGTATATCAATGGGACCTCCGCACCCGGCGTATAATCCAATAGGGGCGTAAACAAATTCAATGTTGCTAGGCCTCCAATAAATAGAAGCATAACTCCAAACCAGATGAGTAGCGGTCCGGCCAGTAACGCGGGTCCAGTATGCCTTGAGAGCCAGGATCTCAGCTCCGGCTTGGCTAGCACTTCATTGATCAAAGTCTGTTCCTCACCGATTTGTTGTTGTACCCATTCAGCAGCGGATTCCGGGGGCATATCCCTATTGGTCGCCTGTTGTCTCAACTCATCGATATGATCTCCTAATTCGAGGATTGTCCTGTTGGCATAATGTGGCGCAACGCCGCCAAGAATCAGCTGCCGCCTTATCCTTTCTAGATTGATAGTCTTCATACCGATTCCCCAATAATGGATGTGAGGGCTTTAGTAATCCGCCGCCATTCTGCGGTAAGCCCCTGCAGTTGTTTTTTTCCCGTGGAGGTAGTGCGGTAGTAAATTCGGTTTCGGCCCAAGACTTGGCGCTTAACTGATTTCAGGTGGCCGCGTTGCTCTAGGCTGTGTAACAACGGATAAATCACACCCTCTGCCGGGGTCAGCCGCTCATTGGAAGCAAGCCTGATTGCCTTGACCAGTTCGTAACCATACATCTCCCGGTCCGAGAGTAGCCGGAGCACGACCAACTCCGGTACGCTGGACATGAATGCTGCGTTGGGTTTGGCCATGGCAACTGCCCCCTGCTTGGTTGATGGCATTCTGAAATACTACCTAGTACTAATAGGTATGACCAAGAGCTTTCGGAAAGGTTCCAAGTTGAGGGAAATAGGGACAGATTTATTCAGGGAAATAGGGACAGATTTATTTATTGGCGACATAAGGTTGCTCAGACTGGAATTGCCATCGAGAAAGCGCCAACGACAGACAGCTTCTCGACTCAGCGATCAATATGAGTGGAAAGAAATGTCATAAGGAAGAGCCAGCAAAGATCGCTATATGAGAGGCGATCCGGATAATAAATCCGTTGCCCTTTTTTGAAATAAATCCGTCCCCTTTTTTCGGATAATAAATCCGTCCCCTTTATTGTCCCCTTTATTCGGGCCTGGGTCATGGTGATATGGCGTTTAGGAAGGCTTTTGCCATTCGCAATGAAATCTTTGATACAATTGAAGGAATATCCGATTTCGAGACAACTCAATACTGGGAAATCACCAGACCGGCTAATTGGTTCTTTTTATTTTCAGCGAAATGCTTTTGCTTCCTCTTAGGTATCAACCAGGCTGCTGGCAGTCGTACAGGCTCTTAATGCACTTGTCGTCCGGTTCAGGAACATGAAGTCAGCAACCAGAATTGCCGTTGGAGTGCTTATCGGGATCGGTGCCATCCTGATTGTGATGTTTATCGCAGCACTATTTCTGATCGGAAACTATGATTACGAAACATACGAAGAAATAGAATCCACAGAAAGAGAATAAGCGGCCACCAAGTTATGAACAAAATCCAGTGAATAATGAATTCATAGAGAACTCTGAGGAAAAAAAACAATCCCGATCACCGGCTGACCAGGATGAGCAAAGCTTTCGCCGGGTTGTTTCCAGCGGCATTGTAATATTAGTAGTTCTTGCAGTTTTTTTACTTTTCGTACTTTTGCTGGCTGTGCAATTTGGCCAGGGATTCTGGCTCAATATAGCACTCAATCATTTTCCAGTGATCATCGGTTTACCCGTATCAGCAGCGGGCGCCTTCCTCATAGTTATGCTATTAAGGAATACCGAAGGACCGCTTGAATTCGAGGGACTGGGCTTCAAATTCAAGGGTGCATCCGGACCAGTAGTATTATGGGCCATGTGCTTTCTTGTAATAGCGAGCGCCATTCGGATGCTGTGGCCATTGAGTACTCATTGGGGTGGTTAGGTGAAAACCATAGCCTACTTATTTCTGACCTCTTCATAGAGCTCACCTTGTGCCCGCAATACTGCGCCGGCCAAGATACCCCTCACTCATGGCAATCGCCGACTGCACTTTTATTGAAAGAGATGTTCCATCCGGCACAGCTTGCCCCCCGAGGGACCGGCTGGACCGGTCAGAACCTCCAGGCCAGTCCTGCCGATATCATGTTCAGACTTTCCGCTCCCTCTATATCGTACATCTCTAATTCTCCACGCAATTCCAGAGAGCCCAGCAAGAGCTTGGCACCAATGCCGTAGGCCAGATCAGTGCCGTCATCGCTAATTGACTCCCGAGATTCACCCACCGATGAACCGCTGACGTCCCAGGCTATATAGCCGACTTTAGCGAAAAACCCGATCGGGCCAATGTCTAATCCTGCTATGCCCCACAGATTCCAGCTGTCCGAATCCAGAGTATAGGAGACTACATCTATCGAGGTCGAAGGACTGACAAAGTCCACGAAGTAGAACAAAAGGTCTGCCGGGAATGAGAGATTGTTCGGATTCGTGAGTGTATGCTCGTTGAAGCCCGTTAACCTTCCTGACTCTTGAGGAAATCGATGACTTTCGCTCCTTAATGCGACACCAATACCCATTCAGGACTGGCTGAGTTCTGCCAGAGTCGCCACTAGGCCGCGAGCCGCCGCCACCCTTCCCTGGCAGACTGTCATCTTCCTGCATACTCTTGAGTTGAATCAGGATTCATCAAACAACCCGATCTGTGGCGGCGGCCGCTCCGGCGGTAGCCGGGCCTGTGAAGCGGTATTTTCCCTGTTTCGCAAATGCTCCAGAATCTGCCGGATCACCGCTAGGTCTCTTATGCAGGCAATTATCCGCACCGGACCCTGACACTGCTCACAGGTTTAGATATCAATGTTGAACACCCGTTCAGGCGCTGGGCCCAGGTCATAGCGGCGTGGCGTTCGGCTGGGGTTCTGCCATCAACGTTGTCACCGGACTGTCTGGCCTGCTTGCTCCCCTACCCCGCCCAGCGGGCGTGACCAGAGCCCGGCGCCTGCTGTTAGGTCCAGGGATGGACGGTATGCAGAAGATGCAGGAGCATTTTGTAGTGGCCTGAGTCGTCCTGCACAAAGACTCCAACCAGAAACAGCATAGCTC
>JGI12109J20283_10113147_pt1 | contig 16020 bp, 12 predicted proteins | sample ElkSlonscriptome_12_FD_20283 | JGI IMG/M metagenome (IMG submission 20283)
ATAGTCTGCTGTAATCCTGATAGCACTATCCCATATATCCAACCGTTGGCTGCTGGTGCCCAAGTCACGGGTGGAAAGGCCGATGCTGTCATTGTTGCCAGTAGGGATGAGGTTAAACAGCACCACCACCTGAATCAGCACGAAGCCGGTGACCCCGGCCAGCGCGACCCGCCGCCAGCGCACAGGCAGCGCGATCAACGCGATGAGGCCCAGCGCACCCGCCACCCCCGCAATAGCAAAGCGACTTTGCCCCAAAAACAACGCACTCCCCATTAATAAGAAGGCCAACGCTGCCAGCACTCGCCAGGCACGCGGCATCGGGTAGACGACTATCACCCCGGTGATGGGAATAAGCACAGTCATCGCCCCGGCGATTTCATTGGGGTTGATGCCACCGGCGACAAAGAACGGTTCCCAGCGTGGCAGTGCATCGAAAACCGCGCTGAAATCCACTGATTTGACCGTCCATTGTGTGGCGCCCAGGCCCACCGCACCCACCAATACACCCAGGGCCGCCGTGACGATCAACGGACCACGCAGCGACCCGGCCCGCCGCGCCCATTCCACCAGGAAGATCACCAACGCCATACCGTATAAAGGCCGTATCAACATACGTAGCCCACGCGAAGGGTAAGGCGCGGCATAGACGCTCAACACACACACCACAACCAGACCGATCATGAAAACATCCAGCGGGGTGAACGTCCATAACCGGCGATACAGCGCGAAGCGAGCTATCATCACCGGCACCAGCGCGATTAACAACCAGCCCCAATCAGCGCGATCTACATTCAGCGGATTTTGTGCATCCGGCCAGATCACCGCCAGGATAATCAGCGCAATGAGGAGTAAACCCAGGCCAGCCCCCACCCGCATCGGCCCGCTGAGGTCGTCCGCCTGGGTGGATAAACGATAACTGGTGATGACGGCCAACAACACCAGCGATAAGCCAATCAACCACCGCCATTCCGTGCCATCAATGCCAGTGGCTGCGCTGGCCGCCGGGAAATTACTCGGATACCAGTAAAAAAAGCCAGCTGCCAGTAAGATAAACGGTTCGCAATACAGAATAAGACGGGCTAATGATCTATAATTTAGCAAAGTGGTATTCATATATTAGCCCTTCTAACTACTGTAATGTTTGACACAATGCAACGCTTGCGGGTATACTTATGATCGAATAAGATCATTAATAACTAAGCTCGTTATTGAGTTATAGTTTTGATCATTTACACAGGCAGTCCACCAATTTTGGGTCGAAAGGTGATTTTGCATGATACACCAGGTTGTTACAAGGGTATCGCTGGAGTCCTTCCACGAGCGCGCCAGCAATAAAAAGATTGTTTTACTCTATCCGTGGACGAATTATCGAAACTTGTTTCTGGGCCATTTCCTCGCCAGTTCAGATACGGGCCTGCTTTATTACCGTGTGCCCCATGAGGTGGTTGAGGTGCGTGAATGGCTGGCAGACCTCGCCCGCGAACTTGATGAGGTCGTCGGTGGCTTCGGTGATCACATCCGCAGCACGCTTGATGGCGGGAACGCCCAGGCATTAGGTACCGCCTTCGCACAAGATCTCAATCATTACAGCGGCGATAAGGTCACCCTGTTCATTGATGAGTTTGACCGCGTCACCCCTGGCGATGACTTGAATGATTTTGTCGAGGGCATGGTTGATGCCTTGAACGATAACCGTCAGATTGCGTTTAGTTCGCGCCTGCTAACGTACCAACCCTGGTACGATAAAGTCGCGTCCGGCGTGGCGGTGGTACTCGGCACCGAGTACCGCAAAAATGACGTGATGTTCACGCTGGAAGACGAGATCAAACCACAGCTCGAAATCTACGGCTTTGGGCGCGGCCATGCGCTGGTAAACGGTAAGGAAATCACCAATTGGGACGGTGCGCTGCCGCGTAACCTGTTCTTCTACTTCATTGATAACCCGCTGGTCACCCGTGATGACATCTTCGAGACCTTCTGGCCGAACCTCTCCGTCAAGGAAGCGACGAACGTCTTCCATGTGACCAAACGTAAAATCAGCGAACGCATCACCATGAAAGTGCCGGAAGAAGGCAACTTTGAGCTGACCCAGTATACCAGCGGCTTTTACATGCCCAGTGATAAGATCGTCCGCCACTATGATGTGATCGACTTTCAAGAAGCGGTAGAACGGGCTACCACCTCACTGGACCCACGCGAAGAAGAGCAGTTGTATCGCCGGGCGATTGACCTGTATAAGGCCCCGTATCTGGAAACAGTTGATATGCCCTGGGTGACACAACGCCGTGATCATATGCAGCAGCTTTACACGCAGGCATTAGGCGGGCTAGGCCGCATCTGCCGGGACCGTGGTGATCGCGAAGAGGCATTGGGGTATTTCAGCCGCACGTTGAAAGAAGCCCCAGAACGTGAGGACATCCACCGCGAGATGATGCAGCTCTACATTGATATGGATATGGCCGACGATGCGCGGCGTCAATATCATTACCTGGAGCACACCCTCAACGAGATGTACAAGATCAAACCCGCGCAGGAAACGCGTGATTTATTTGAGAGCCTGCCGACCTAAACGGGTTGCACATCCACTACCTATTGAAGACGCCCATGCACAGTGGGCGTTTTTTGTTGCCGTTACCCACCCATATAAAAAAGAGGCACGGCGAACCGTACCTCTATGGATGATCAAGTTATGATGAGCAGTATGGGCTAATCACTGCCATCAAATAACGCCGGGGCCGGACCCAATTTCGGTGGTAGATCGCCGGGGCCTTCATCCGGGCCTTCGTCGCGGCGGTCACCGCTGTCGGGGTCTGCGGGTTTGGGCAGATTGAAGCCGTGCTTCGGCTCTGCCAGTGTACCCGGCTCCATGATGTCCAGGAACATCTGACGGTCCAGGGTTTCATGCTCCATCAACGAGTCGGCAAGCCCTTCTAGCTGATCGCGATTATCCAGCAGGGTTTGACGCGCCCGCTCATAAGCGGTTTGCAGAATGCGCTTGACCTCGTTGTCGATTTCCTCGGCGTAATGCTCGGAGTAATCGCGCTGTTCGCCCAGTTCGCGGCCCAAAAAGACCGATCCCTGCTGGCTACCATAGGCGCGTGGACCCAGGATGTCACTCATACCAAACTGTGTGACCATCGCCCGCGCCCAACGGGTGCATTGTTGCAGGTCATTGCTGGCCCCTGTGGAGAAGTGCCCGAAGATGATCTCTTCGGCGGCACGGCCACCCATCGCCGCGACGATGCGGTCCTCGAATTGCTCGCGCATCACGAAGGCACTGTCATCACCGGGCAGCGGCATCACAAAGCCACCCGCACGGCCACGCGGCACAATCGTAATCTTATGGACTTCATCAGCATATTTCAGCTTATGGAACAGGATCGCGTGCCCGGCCTCATGGTAGGCTACAATCCGTTTTTCACGCTCACTCATCACGCGGGATTTACGGGCCGGACCCATCACCACGCGCTCCATCGCCTCTTGCATCTCGCTCATGCCGATGGTCTTCAAGTTACGACGGGCTGCGAGAATGGCCGCCTCGTTGATCATATTTTCCAGGTCCGCGCCGCTGAAACCAGCCGTCACACGGGCCATGGCCTCTAAATCAACGCTGGGTGCGAGTGGCTTACCCTTAGCGTGGACTTTGAGAATATCCTGACGGCCTTTGACATCCGGGTTATCCATTGTGACCTTGCGGTCAAAACGGCCAGGACGCATCAACGCCGGGTCGAGGATGTCCGGGCGGTTGGTGGCGGCGATGATGATCACGTTGGTGCCGGTCTCAAAGCCGTCCATCTCCACCAAAATCTGGTTGAGGGTCTGCTCACGCTCATCATGACCACCGCCCAGGCCCGCACCACGGTGACGGCCTACGGCGTCAATCTCATCAATGAAGATAATAGCAGGGGCTTCGGCCTTGGCGCGGTCAAACAGATCACGCACGCGGGAGGCACCCACACCGACGAACATCTCCACAAATTCCGAGCCGGAAATGCTGAAGTACGGCACACCCGCTTCACCGGCGACGGCACGCGCCATCAGGGTTTTACCCGTACCGGGTGGGCCGACCATCAATACACCCTTGGGCACCCGTGCCCCCAGCCGAATAAACTTCTCCGGCTCTTTAAGGAATTCGACGATCTCTTTCAGGTCTTCTTTGGCTTCTTCCGCGCCCGCCACATCGCTGAACATCACCTGTGGACGTTCCATATCGCGGGTCACGCGGGCACGGCTGCGCCCGAAGCCCATCGCTTGATCCTGGCTACCGCGCATAGAACGCATCATGCGCCATAGCAACCAAACGATCAAAATCACCGGGACGAATGCCAGCAGCAATTGGAAGATAATACTACCGGTGTTATCCGCTGGTTGTGCGCTAACCTGTACCTGGTCTGCCAAATCTTCTTCGCGAAGAATGGTCCAGATATCGGTGCTGGGTGGGATGTTCATTGAGCGACTTTCGCCGGTGTTGAAGCGTACAATGACGCGGTCTCCACCTTCTTGAATCACTTCGGAGACACTGCCCGCGCGGATGTCATTGATCAAACTGTTGATCGGGTAGCTATCCCCACCACCAAAGCGGTTGCCCCCGCTCAGTAAAATGAGGACAACGACAAATAACAGTGCACCGCCAGCAATCCAAATACCGCGCATGTTGCGGTTGGGTTGGGGGTTATTTTCACCATTATCTGGTTCATCGCCTTTGCGATTGGGTGGTTCTGGGGGTCTATTGTTCACAAGAACTTACTCCAATAAACCTACATGGGATGGGTAGAAATGAGGGCCAAACTATCATCAATGATAGCTAGCCGGGCAAGGATGGTCAACACAAATTACACAGACCATCTCATTAAGTATAGCGCATTTTACGGACTATGCTTGCGACTATACCGTAACCATCATAGCTGGTGTGGTATATAACTATATGAGTGCCTCGCTATAGGTGAATGATATAAATTCATGCCTGGCGCACATAATAAGATTGCACAGAACGTATCAGGTAAACAACACAATAAGGACTGCGGTATTGTAGGGGCAGGGCTGGCCCCATCCACCTACAAAAAATAGCCGTCAACAGAACCTGGTGAGGAGAAATAACCTCTCTCATTGCTGTGTGTATGCTATTGAGGTGTGCCATCGGCAAATTACAAAAATTGAACACCTGAGGACTATCTTAACAGGGTTGTATTAGCACGGTGTAAGATGCTTATTGCGAATGTTGTATACATTTTCCAAATTTATCGTAATGAATTCCAAACCTGTTACACGTTGTTCGAAATACATGTTAAAATAAAATCAATTGATGTTACAAACGTAAATTTTGCCCTATCTGGCAGCCTTGTCAAGCTGGTATTGGCCCACAAGATTGCTATATAAGTCGCCTATCGGAGGTAGCCATTACGATGAAGTGTCCGCAATGTGGTAAAGATAACGGTGCAGACGTTCAGATCTGTGTGTACTGCGGTAACCTGCTAGTAGACCCCAACGGGGCTTCTACCCGCACGTTAGACGACGCCGATTTTGAAGAAGGTGTGCCCAAGTGGGGGTCTGCACGCTTCAATGCGCGTACAAACTTGATCCTGGGGATTGAGGGTGAACCGCGTACCCTGATATACGACGCCACCGACATCGAAGAACTGGTCATAGGCCGTGCGGACCCCAAAACCGGCGATGCACCGGAAGTCAACCTATCGGAATTTGCCGCGCTGGATAAAGGCGTTTCCCGGCGGCACGCGGCGATTGTCCGCCGTGATGGTTCGCTGTACCTGATGGATATGAGCAGTGCGAACGGCACATACCTCAACGGGCAGCGGTTGGTGCCGCAGCAGCCGCGTGTGCTGCGCGATGGCGATGACATCCGCCTGGGCCACCTGACCGTGCGCATCACCTTTGAAAAAGCCTAGGCTGTGTTGACATTTCATACGTGTGAGTTGAATGGATATGTTTTGGACGTCAAGAATGGCGTCCCTACATTGATCTCTGCGGTATTATCCCTGCAAAAATAACCATAACGTTAAATCATCATGTAGGAATGGGCCTATGTGTCCGCTCCCCTACAATTCAAATCAAACTCCGGCCCGCAGGGATAGTCACATAAGCAGTAGCACTTTGCAAATGAGTTTGACTCTGATATGCTTGTGATAGATTACACAAGACCTTTACTGTGAGTTAGTCTCAGGGTCGTGACCCATTGTGATAACCCGTCTTATTGTTATTTTAGCGTTAGCAACGGCTGGCCTGATCAGGTCACCATATGCCCCGTTTGAACTCAGCCCGGTACCTGCACACAGCGTGTTTTATGCGGCATTAGGGGCCGCCCAGTTGATGGGTGCGCTTTACTTCCTGTGGCAGCCGGGGGTGCGTGTTGCCCAGGCCCTGCTTGTACTCAGCGGGAGCAGCTTGGCTGTGGCCGCACTCGCTGCTGCGGTTGATGTGCCCTTCACCAATTCACCACTGGTTGCGGATAGTGCGTTATGGGTGGCCCTGGCCGCTGATGCCCTGGCCGTTGCCGCGCTGCTGGCCTTTCTGCTGGCCCCGGCCAATGATCGCCGGCGGCGCACGTTACCGGCTGCCCTGGCTGGTGGATTGCTGGTGGGCGGGTTGGTGTGGGGGGGTGCCCTGGCCGCAGAACCCCATCTGCCGGATTTAGCCCATGATACGGTTGATCAATTCGCCGTGTTTGACCAGGTCGCGATGCTTGACGCCACCGATTATGCCTGGGATCTCCCTGCCGGGTTCCCGGTGCCCTACGTGCCGGAAGACAACCCGATGACCGAGGCCAAGGTCGAATTGGGCCGCTATTTGTTCTATGATCCGCGCCTATCCGGTAATGGCACTATGTCATGCTCGACGTGCCACCTGCCGGAGTTGGCGTTCAGCGATGGCCTGACTATCCCCATTGGCTCTACCGGCGAGGCGCACGTCCGCAACTCACAGACGTTAACCAACATCGCCTACAACGCGACGTTTACATGGGGTAACCCGGTCCTCACCGAGGTTGAGCAGCAGATTGTGATCCCTATGTTTGGTGAATTCCCTGTGGAGATGGGTATCACCGGCAATGAGGACACCGTGCTCACCCGCTTGACGGACGACACGCGCTATCAGGCCCTGTTTGCGGCGGCCTTCCCCGCAGAAGACGCGCCGATCACGTTTAACAACATGGTGGACGCGCTCTCGTCGTTTGTGCGCACGCTGATCTCCGGCAATTCACCCTATGACCGCTTTGTGTACCAGGGTGACCGTGACGCGCTCTCAGAATCCGCTTTACGGGGGATGGATCTATTCCTCTCGGAACGGTTTGAGTGCCATCATTGCCACGGCGGGTTTAACTTCTCGCTTTCCACCCGCCACGCGGATACCCTGTTCCAGGAACGGGCGTTTTTCAACACGGGCCTGTATAACGTCGATGGTGAGGGGGCATACCCACGCGGCAACACCGGCGCGTTTGAGATCACTGGCGACATCGTAGATATGGGCCGCTTCCGCCCGCCGACGCTGCGCAATGTGGAACTGACCGCACCCTATATGCACGATGGCAGCATCGCCACCTTAGATGAGGTGATTCAGTTCTATGCGGATGGTGGACGCCTTATCGAGGACGGCCCCAACGCCGGTGATGGCCGCAAGAACCCGTATAAAAGCGGCTTTGTGCCTGGATTTGAGGTCACCGAGCAGGAGCGCGAGGATTTAATCAACTTCCTGAATAGCCTCACAGACGAGCGTTTCCTCAACAACCCGGCCTTCAGCGATCCTTTTGCTGATGAGGCGAACAGCAACTAACGTGCATCGTCAGCGGGGTGCAGCCGCCAGTACACCCATTTAAGCACATGCTCCATATGTTCCTTACTGGGTGTGGCTGGCATCAGCAAGCGGACGGAATTTCCCCCGGCCCCGGCTTCACCCACTTCATAGTTATAACTAATCACCATTACCCGTGAGCGGGTGCTGGCGATGAATACGGTGGTCTCCACCGCATCAACGTATGTCATCGGGGAACTGGCCCGGTACAAACTGGCATAATCTGCTGGGGTGCCGCCGAATAGTACCTCAATGTAGGCACGTTCCGCAGCGGATACAGACTCATAATGCCGGGTCCACTCGACAATCGGATCAACCGCAACGGCGCAGGCCCATCCCTCTGGGCGACGACCTAACGTCTGCAATACCAGCATACCGCCGTAATTTTCCCCGTGTAGCAGCACGCGCCCTGCATCTGCGATGCCCTGCCCGACCAACCACTCACGGGCGGCGACCAGATCATCCACTTCGCGGTGGCCGGGGATGCCGATGATACTGCCCTGGTGTTCTATACCAAACGTGGTTGATCCGCGATAGTTGACAGACACCCAGGCGAACCCGTGCGCGGTCCAGGCGGCGGCGTTGGGATTGAAGGCGTTCAACTGGACATCAAACGGCCCATCATGCGCGTAGATCACCAGCGGATACGGCCCCTCACCGAATTGCGCGGGGTCGGGTGTCGCTAACCAGGCTTGAATCTGCGCACCGCCCCCCGATGGAAAGGTGATAGACCGCCACGGGGCAATGTCTAGCGCATCATTGGGCGGGATGAGGGTGCGTTTTTGCGTGCCGCTGACGGCATCCAGCGTGATGACGTGGGCGGGGTGTGCGGCATCCGTCCAGATTGTGACGATTTCATCATCAGTCAGGAAAAACCCGCCGAAATAAGCCCCGTCTGCGTGTTCCAGCGGGGTGAGGGTGCTGCGTTTTAAGTCATAGATGTAAAGCTGGTAAATCGCCCGATGCACACGGAACAGCAGCACCTTTTCGCCATCCGGGGACCAGCCCCACGCGCCAATATCCCCATCAATATCATCAAAGGGCATATCAATCCGGTCCCCATTGCCCACATCCCAGATGACCGGGCGGGTTACGCCGATGGCATCCGTGGTTGCCAGCAGGCGCGTATCACCGGGCAGCGGCGCAAACCCCACCGGCACCAGATCAGCCTCCTGTTCGTGCAGCACGCGCACCGTCGCGGCCTCACCCCCATCCAGTGGAAAAGCCAGCAGCGCATGGTCGGCAGTGCCGGTTTTTTCTGTGGTGGCGATGACGGCAAAACCCGCATCATAGCTGAACCACGGCCCGTAGGTATTGGCCTGGCTGGTATACAAGACCTCCCGTGTGCCCAGGCTACCATCACGGCTGACGGCCATATGGTAGATCGTCGTGCCAGCCGGGGTCGTCGCGCTGAAGCCCAGCCGTGTACCGTCTAAGCTCTGGCTGATGCTACTGGATTGGTACGCGGGTAAATCCGGGCTGATGTCTGTGGCGTTATCCTCAGCATCGGCAAAGGGCACGCGCAGATAGTGGCCGCGTTCCTCATCCAGATAGTACACAAATTCCCCATCCGGGCTGATGCCACCGAAGATAACCCCATCCGGCGCATTTGTTAACGGGTGTAAATCGCCGGTGTTCACATCCCAGGCGTAAAGTTGATACTTGCTGCGACGGTCCGAGGCGACTAAACCACGCTCATGGCGGTTTGCAGCGATCTGCACAGCGGCAATCTGTGGCTGCGCAAAATAGCGGTGCCAGGGCGCGTCTGCTGTTTGATCAGGTAGCTGTATCATGCGTAATCCTCGGTAGGGCCGCCATCAACACGCGCTTAGGCACTCTCAAAGCGGCGGCGAATATCCATCATGCGCTGGCGGTTGGCCTGCAAATCACTGCGTCCTAGCCGTGACGCCGAACGGAAGTGAATAACGCCGTCGGTTGTATCGAAGTAAAATTCGACATCATCAATAAACCCCCATAGCGCGGACCGGAACTCCGCGTAGATGTAGGTATCGGTTTGCTCAATTACCTGGGTGCGCTCCATACCCTGGATAATATTGAGCATTTTGGCTTTGGCATCGGTCACACTGCCGTTGAATGGGATGGGATCTATCGCCGCGTAGCCACCTTCCGCCTGGGAATTGACACAGTTCGGCGTATTAGGGCAAGCGGTCAGTTGGCCGTCGGTGACCCCCAGGTTATCCGGGCGTGGACTAAGCTGTTCCACCAGGAACAACCGACCCGCCAAAAAGCCACCAATCACCACCACCAGTAGGATAATGACACCAGTCATCAGACGTTTTCTCACTTTCACATTATCAGCATTCATCATGTTTTTGTGTTGGTTTACATCGCACTTTCTCAATAGGGGACTATACCAGCACGCGCTAAATGTGGGATGAGTCTACACAACCCAATTAAAAACGGCCCAGCCAGGCTGGACCGCAAAAATTCTTTTCAAATAAAGGGTCTAGTTGTATGGGCGGTGTCGTTGCTTATTCGTTGACTGGTGTGACGTTGCTTGCCTGTAAGCCCTTGTTGCCCTGTACGATCTCAAACTCGACGCTGGTACCCTCTTCCAGTGAGCGGTAACCGTTGGCTTGGATTGCGCTGTAATGCACAAATACGTCATCCCCACCTTCGCGGCTGATAAAGCCGTAGCCCTTCTCCGCGTTGAACCATTTGACGACACCTGTCATACGCTCTGCCATGTAGCTGTTACTCCTAATTCTGTATTGCAGATATTGAATTTCCGTTACGCACAAACGCAACGCAAATAAAGTGTATTTCATGAATAAGGTAAATGTCAATATGAGCAAACGGTAAATTCGCTATATAGCGAAAAGATAATTTTATGGAACGTTAATGCGAGTCAGCACGGCAACAGCATCCACGTAATAGGTCTGCGGGTTTAAATCCAGCGGATACACCGGGCCAAGCGTGTAACCGTGCCGGGCCAACCGTTTGACATCGCGGGCGAGTGTTGCCGGGTCACTGCTGACGTAAACCAGCCGGGGCACGCCGAAATCTGCCAGGGCGTCGATTGCCTCTACACTCAACCCCTCAGAAGGCGGGTCCAGCACAGCGGCATCATAGTCACCGTCGATACTGGTCAGCACGTCTTCCACCGTCCCCTCGATGATGTCTACATTATCAACGGGCAGGTTATGCTCGGCATCGGTGGCGGCAGGTGGGAAGCTCTCTACCATCGTGACGATGCTGGCATGTGGGGCAATGTACGCGCTGAACACCCCCACACCCGCGTAGAGATCCAGCACAGCCGCCTCATCGGGTAATTCCAGCGCATGCATAACCAGATTAGCCAGCGTATCCACCGCTGCCACATTCGCACGGAAGGCACTACCCACCGTCACGCGGAAGGTATGCGGCCCCACTGTAAAACGGCTGCTGGCATCACCGATCAAGTTAACCGGCTCGTTATCTGGCAAAATCAGGTTCACACTCATGGGCATATCCGTGGCGAGTTCGGGCGCGTCGTTTTCGTCATTCACCCACAGAATCAACATAAACGCGCCGTCACTATCGCGCTGCACCTGGATGCGCTGCACGCCCGTGAAGTCAATATCCAACCGCTCGATGAGATCCAGCAGGGCGGGGTCCATGATATGGCACTCATCCACAGGCATGACGCCCTCATTCAGCGGGGGCGCAGCCGGGAAGCCAAGCTGTCCCTCCGGCGCGACCTGCATCACCATATACTGATTGTAGCCCCATTGCGCCGGTGCCGGGGTGATAGGCCGCACATCCGCGTCATCAAAACCGCCGATGCGTGCCAGTTGGTCGGCCAGCACATCCTGCTTGATCAGCGGTTGGGCATGCGCGGCGATGTGTTGCCATTGGCAGCGTCCACAGCGGCTAGGCCCAAAATGCGGGCAACGCGGGAACACCCGATCTGCTGAGGCATCAATCAGTTGCAACCCTTCAGCAAAGCGCACCCGTCCCTTGGACCCGGTTATCTGTGCCTGCACGATCTCGCCGGGGATGGTATAGGGGATAAAGACAATGTGCCCGTCGTGGCGGCCTAACGCGCTGCCGCCGTGGGCCATATCCACCATTTCGATCTCAAAAATTTGTTCGTCACTCATGGGTTGATTTATCCCTCAATTGATCGCTATTGATTGTTGTGCGGATGGCGTATTTGTTCACGTTGTAACCTATTATGCCTCATCCGCTGCTGTGACTTCCACCAGCGATTGCCCGCGTTCCACCACATCCCCGGCAGCCACCATCACCGCCGCGACGACGCCATCCACTGGCGCGGTAACGCGAATTTCCATCTTCATCGCCTCTAAGATGACCAATGCCTGCCCCGCTGTGACGGTATCGCCAGCAGTCACCAGCACCTCCACCACCTGGCCGGGCATCTGCGCGGTGAGGTCACCGGCAGCAGCCGCCCCGCCGCGCCGCCTGGAGCGTGCATCCGGTACAGTGAGGGTATAGGCAACACCATCCACATGCGCATAACGCTGATCACCGGCGTGGGCGGTATGGACCCGCGCCCGCTGCGGCTGCCCATCGGTGGCAGTCCATTCGAGGATTACCGCATCACCTGCTTGCTGGATCACGCGAACCTGTAATTCAGCCTCACCGATGAGTGCCTTATAGGTGCCATCTACTTGCGGCTGTAATGAAATCGTACAGATTGTATCCTCATATTGATAGGTATAAAGCACGGTCAGCACCTTTGGGTGATCAGTAATGGACGGATAACGTGATTAGAAGTGTAACGCGGGTTGGCGATTTGATCTATGGTTTAGGGGAGATAGGTAGAATCACACCGGCGTGCAGTGTGTGATGCACGCCGGTCATGTGTGAGGTGTCGGTTGTTATGCGGTGGCTTCGTTATGATCAGCCTGTGTGTGCCCTGCTGCCAGTTGATCAATGGTACGCCCGTAACGATCTACCAGACGATTGCCTAAACTGAGCATCACCTTGCCAGTCTGCGCGAGCAGTGGCGCGTAGAAGGGGCTACGGCCTTGCACGGTGTAAGCGTTCACGGTACGTGCTTTTTCCGCCTGACGCATCAGGTCTTGCTGGCGTGCCTGGACTTCCCGCTGCTGGTTATAGTAGGGGTTATTCATGATCAATTCTCCTTATAGAGCGCGTGTGTGTGGTCGCGCTGTGTGTATATGTGTGTGTGTGTGATTTATGCTCTGCCGTACCGACTAGCGACCCCGTAAGAAGTGCTTGAGGGCGGCGGTGGTCTCGTCAATCCGTTTGAGGTTGAGGGTGTAGCATTTGGCTACATCCCGGCGGCGTTCCGTCAGGTAGCCGGTAGCCGTCAACTGCCGTAGATGGCGTGACGCGCTCGACTGGCTTAGTTCCAGGGTAGTCATGATGTCCTGGGCGCATAGTTCCTCGGTCCGGGTGAGCAGTTCGAGGATTTTAAGGCGCGTGTCATCGGCCAGCGCGTTCAGGTGAACCAGTACCTCGGAGCGATCCAAAGCAGGTGATTTTGAAATCACACCTTCCGGGGTGCGGGCACCGAACACAACGTAGGTCCGCGTTCCCTTTTCAAAGTAGCTGTTATAGGGGCCAATGTGTGCTGATGGTACAAACACCAACTGGGTCGCGTTCTCCAGATCCGGGAAGAATTGGATTAAATCCCGGCGGGTGACGCTGCGTATAGCCTCTGAAGGTGCCATCCCGCTGAAATCCAGTTGTTTGAAGGCCGCTACACACTCCTCAAGGGTAGGCAGTAAACGGTACCATTCATTGCGCATGTGCTTATCCCACATGGTCCGCATATTTTCCAGAATGGTCTCTTTGAGTTGATCAGCATTCTGCATGATCGGGTAAGCATTACGGTGGCAGGTGATGTCAAAGTCCATCCCTTTAGCGCGGTATTTCGAACCAAAGGCCCGTTCAACCGCATCCAGAAAAACGGCTTTATCACTGATAATGGTATCGATCTCTACCTCAACCCCATACTGGGAAAACCGGGTGACGTAATTCTTAAACAACCGCTGCTGAATGGCTTCTGCCGGTTCAGTTTCGATCATATCGAGATATTCCGGGAAGCTGGCCGGCTGAGGTTTATCCTCAAACTCCACCCCCATGATCAATGTGAAGAACACCATTTCATACTGCTGAATGCGATCTTCCGATAGACTTTGCCGTGTCCGGTAGATCCAATCTCCCAACCCGTTGGTCTCATCTGCTTGGAGGATGAGATGCATGGAGTTAAGGATGAGGTCAACTGTGGGTATCGCGAATTCCACAGTGACAGTTGGTGGTGCAAAGATGAATTCTTGATCGGACATGACAAACCTTTCTTCCGTTTACGATACACGCTCACCCATGTATTCGTTATACCCGTTATACCGGGTTAACTGATTTAACAGTACCATAGTTGACAGGGTTATGTCAAGCAAATTGGCCTTAATTCAGTCGAAAACGTGGGTTTTCCTAGGATTTCCCCTATAATAACCCGAATTTTTGCATAATAGAAGCGTTATCTGCATATCTGAAATACCCCAATGAGGTGTTGAGATGCCCAGTTTGAAACGATTGGGTTGTAGTCCGATGACGTTAGCTCCGCTATAATAAATGTAATCTAATGATGGTTTATTTGTGGAGCGAAACTGATGGTTGTTGCAGAGCAAAACGGAGCCACGGCAGATACACAGGGTATCCCGGTAGAAAATCCGGTCACCGGGCAGGTGATTGGCACGGTACCGCAATCCACCCGTGAAGATGTACAGGCTGCTGTGGAGAAAGCACGGGCTGCACAGGTCGCCTGGGGTGACCGCACCCCCAGAGACCGCGCCCACATCATCCAGAAGTGGGTAAAAATGCTCTGGGAAGACCAGCAAAATGCCATGCGCATCATCCGTGAGGAGACCGGCAAGAACGATACCGGGGCGTTTATCGAAATTATGGTGACGGACACGCTAGCATCCTACTATGTACAGCATGGCCCGCGCTTGCTCAAACCCCAACGCCGTAGCCCGGCCTTCCCACTCCTACAGCATGGACGGGTGTACTACAAGCCACACGGTGTCGTCGGGTATATCACCCCGTGGAATTACCCGCTTACCCTCGCCATGATCGACATTGTGCCCGCGCTAATTGCCGGGAATACCATCGTCATCAAGCCCAGCGAAATCACCCCCTATAGTGTGATCTATGCGATTGATCTGATGCATCAGGCGGGTGTGCCCAAAGACGCGGCGATTGTCGTCACCGGGGATGGCGAGGTCGGCGCGGCATTGGTGGATATGGTCGATTATGTGTGCTTCACGGGCAGCACAGCCACCGGGCGTAAAGTGGCCGTCCGGGCAGCAGAACGGCTCATCCCCTACAGCCTGGAACTCGGCGGTAAGGATGCGATGATCGTGCTGGCTGATGCCGATATTGAACTGGCGGCGTCTTATGTGTTCATCGGTGCGTGTGAGAACGCCGGGCAGATGTGTACCAGCATTGAACGCGTTTATGTGGAAAACGCCATCTATGATCATTTTGTAGAGCGCGTGCGCCATTATGCGGGTGAACTGACCATCGGCCCTAGTGATGGCTTTGAGGTCAATGTCGGCAGCCTCACCAACCTGCGCGAGATCGAACGCGCCGAACGTCACATTGAGGATGCTATCGCCAAAGGTGCAGACCTCATCAGCGGGGGCAAACGCCGCCCGGACCTGGGGCCGTTGTTTTTTGAGCCGGGTGTGCTGATCAATGTCGATCACAGCATGCTGGTCATGCAGGAGGAGACATTCGGCCCGCTGATCCCGATTATGCGTGTGCCCAATGTGGAGGAAGCCATCCGCCTTGCCAATGACTCCCCCTACGGTCTTTCTGGGGCAATCTTCACGAAAGACCGCAAACGCGGTGAGCAAATCGCGACCCGGCTCAACACCGGGGACATCACCGTAAATCGTACCAACTCGGTCCCGGCATCGCCCCGGCTGCCCTGGGGCGGCCAGAAGGACAGCGGCATGGGTCGGCGTGGTGGCCCGGAAGGGTTGATGCGTTTCGTCAGCCCGCAATCCGTGGTGGTGGATAAGCAAATCGGCATGAAACCTGCCCTCGGTTTGATCGACCCACAAACGTTGATGGCTGCCAAAATGATGCGTACCGTGCGCAGGTTGCTGCCATTCATATAGCTTATGTGGCACCTGTTGCATATCTGAAGCGAAAGTCCCAATACATACAAAAATCCCCTGCGCTGTAGGGGATTTTGTATAGTTGGTCGGCAGTGTTCTC
>JGI12109J20283_10173192_pt1 | contig 16020 bp, 11 predicted proteins | sample ElkSlonscriptome_12_FD_20283 | JGI IMG/M metagenome (IMG submission 20283)
ATCACCCTGTCGGCATCCAGCGGCTCGATCGTTGCACTGCTTGGTCCGAACGGCGCCGGCAAGTCCACTCTGATCCGCTGCATCTGTGGGCGGCTTACGCCCGGGACCGGCCGGGTGAGGGTGTCCGGCGGCGACCCGATCCGCGATGCTTCGATTCGCGCGAGAATCGGGCTGGTCCCGCAGCAGATTGCCTTGTATTCGCATCTGACCGTTCGGGAAAACCTCTCTTCGTTCGCCCGGCTGGCCGGGGTTGCGCGCGCCGACGTCGACGCTGCGGTCCGGCGGACGCTGATGCTGTGCGATCTGGAATCGGTGGCCGATCGCCGCGCCGGCCGGCTGTCCGGAGGCTGGCAGAGACGGGCGAATATCGGTTGCGCGTTGACCCACGACCCGAGGCTCTTGATCCTCGACGAGCCGACCGTCGGTATCGATCCGCCGGCGCGAGAAGAGATCGAGCGACTGCTCCGACGCCTGGCCGGCGACGGTATCGCCATCCTGTTGACCAGCCACGATCTCGGGCAGGTGGAGTCGCTGTCGGACTCGGTCGCTTTCCTGGCCGGCGGTCGAATTGTCGCGACCGGCCGTCCCGACGGCCTGATCCGTGAGTTTTTCGGCTCCAAGCGCGAGTGCCGGATCGAGTTCTCCGAGGCGCCGGACCCGAGCGGGGCGGACCACCTGGCGGCGATGGGTCTGAGCCCGGTCGGGCGACCGCAGCGGCACTGGCTGGGCCTGGTCGACGGTGAACGCGCCGATCGGATCGCCGATGAACTGCCCGTTGCGCTCGAGGTCGTTGAACTGCGGGTGCGTCGTCCGGGGCTCGATACGCTGTGGTCCCGGCTGTTCGGGTCGAAGCCAGAGTCGGGCAAGGAGTCCGCGGCGTGATCGCGACCGTGGCTCGAATCATGTGGCTCGGGATCCTGCGGGACCGAGGCGCGCTGCTGCTCGGCTTCGTGTTGCCACCGCTGATGTTTCTGGTGTTTGCCGAAGTGTTCTCCGGCGCGGGTGAAAGCGATCTCGAGATGCGGGTAGCGGTTCACGACAGCGAGGATACCGAGCTCACCCGCCGGATCGTAGCCGCTCTCGACGACCTCGACGGCGTCGAGGTCATGGACGATACCGAAACCGCCTCTGCCGCTGCAAGCCTTGACGATCACGAGGCGCGGCTCGAACGCCTGGTGCGCCAGGGACAGGCCGATGCCGCCGTCTGGCTGCGCGCCGAACCCGACGGCAATCTCGACGCCGACCCGCCGGTGGTGATCATCGGTGATGCCGCTCGCGCCCTGGCTGCCAACATCGTTGCCGGACGCGTTCAGCGCATGCTGGCGTCGGAGTTTCCCGAGCTCGGCATTCGACGCGCGGCTTCGCTGATCGATGCCCTGGCCGGACCGTATTCGCCGGAGCAGCAGGAGGCGCTGGATCTGGCGCTTGCTGAAATTGGCGAGGAGATGGCCGCGTCGGATGACGATCGAGACGATCGGGCCACGCAGGACGGGCTGGTGGAGCAGCGTCTGCTGGGCGGCGGTCGAACGCTCGATGATGGCGTCAGCTACTACGCCGGCGCGGTGGCGATCCTGTTCCTGCTGTTTGCCGGGATGCAGGGAGGGCTGTCGATGATCGACGAGCGTACCGCGGGAATTGTCGACCGACTGATGGCCGGCCCGGGCGGCTATGGGGTGGTGGTCGTCGGCAAGGGCCTTTACCTGACGATTCAGGGCGTGGTCCAGGCCGGGTTGATCTTCGCGGTAGCGTGGATTTTCTACGGCCTCGATTGGCCCGGTCATTTCGGTCTCTGGCTGATCACCGCGCTGCTGGCAGGTGCGCTTTCGGCGTGGTTGGGATTGTTGCTGGCGTCGATCTGCAGCTCGCGTCAACAAGCGCAAACGGCGTCTGCATTCGTGGTGCTTATACTGTCGGCGATCGGGGGCAGCATGATGCCGCGTTTCCTGATGCCGGGATGGCTACGCGAACTCGGCTGGTTGACGCCAAACGCCTGGGTTATCGAAAGTTTCCACGGCATGTTCTGGCGCGACGACGGCATCGCCGAACTGAAGGCCGGATGGCTGGTGCTCGGCGGCGCCACCCTGGCTTCAATGCTGGCAACCGTCGCGCTGGCGCGCTACCGGGCGCATTCCAACGACTGAAGACAGGCTAAGGAGAACGTTGCGAGATGGATACCGTTTTCAACTGGATGCTTCTGCTCGGCACGCTCGTGGCCATGGAAGGCGTGGCGTGGGCCTCGCACAGGTACATCATGCACGGCTTCGGATGGAGCTGGCACCGCTCGCATCACGAGCCTCGGACCGGCTGGTTCGAAAAGAATGACCTCTACGCCGTAGTCGGCAGCGCGGTTTCGATCACCCTGATCGCGATGGGCGCCGACGGCTACGGGCCGACCTGGTGGATCGGGTGGGGCATGACCGCATACGGGTTCTGCTATTTCGTGTTTCACGACGGCCTTGTCCATCGCCGCTGGCCGCTCAAGTGGCAACCGAAGAGCGGTTATCTCAAGCGGCTGATCCAGGCGCACAAGATGCATCACGCGACCCACGAGAAGGACGGCGCGATCTCCTACGGGTTTCTGTACGCACGACCGCTGCCCGAGCTCAAGCGCGAGTTCCAGGAGCTGCACAAGGCCCAGTCCTGACCGGCGCCCGGTTGGGCCCAGCCGGGCAGGCATCGATCGCTCGTGCGGTCGAGGCTGCGTTCCCGGCGTAGTCGCTGCAGGCTGGACTGCACGGCTTCCGGGCATTCACCGCTCTTCCCTCGCATTGGCTTCGCGAGTCGTTTCCCCGCCGGCACCAGTCCGCGCTGCAGGGGCCGCAGAAATCAGCGTTCCCGGATCCAGCCCAGATCGAACTCGAGCAGCGAATCCAGCACGCGGTCGGCCGCCTGGATGCCGGGATCGTCGGCATCGAACACCGAGGGCACGGCAACTACGTGCATCCCGGCAGCAGCGCCGGCGGCTACCCCTGAGGGCGCGTCTTCGAACACGATGCAGCGCTGCGGCGGCACCCCGAGCCTTCGCGCGGTACTGAGGAAGATCGCCGGGTCGGGTTTGCTGTGCGTTTCGTCGACACCGGAGTGGGTCAGCTGGAGATAGCCGGCCAGGTCGAGACGCTCGACCACGGCTTCGATCAAGGACGGCGGAGACGACGAAGCGATCGCCAGCACCAGGCCGGCGTCGTTCAGCGCGGCCATGGTTTCGTGAACACCGGGAAGCGCTATTCCGTCGGCCAGAATCCGGCGAGTCACGTCCTCGACGACGCGTCGAGCCATTTCATCGACGCTCGGCCCATTCCAGCCGAAGCGCTCGTGCCAGAGCGACAGCACCTCATCGATCCGGCGTCCCGCCGTGGCCCGACACAGCTCGCGATTCACCGGAACATCGAACGGCGCATACACCGAGATCTCGGCGTCCTGCCAGTGAGGCTCGGAGTCGATGAGCAAGCCGTCCATGTCGAAGATCGCGGCGTCGAACGCGGTGTTTTTCATTGCAGTCAAAGGTTCCGGTCAGGCCGCTTCTTGAACGACGGCTCGTGGGCTCGGGCTGTGGACGCTCAGCCCATCGAATCGAGCGCTGCTTCCAGCGCGGCATGCTGCGGCTCGATGTCGACCGCCTGGCTGGGGCGCTGCAGCAACGCTTCCAGAGCCGGCGGTAGCGGTACCGGCTGGCCGATGATGGGCTCGATGACGGTTTCGAACTTCGCCGGATGGGCGGTGGCGGCCACCAGGATCGGTGAGGCATCGCCTTTGGCGCGAAGGCGTTCGACGTGCTCCAGCGCGCAGGCGGTATGCGGGCAGACGATCAGCCCGCTGCGCTCGTGTTCGCGGAGAATCGCCGATCGAATCGCATCGTCATCGATGCTTTCGGCCACGATGCCGGCGTCGCGCGGGTCCCGGTCGCGAAAGAACCACGCCAGTCGCTCGAAATTGCTCGGGTCGCCTACGTCCATGGCGTTGGCCAGCGTCTGAAGACCGGCGCGTCCGGCGTAATCGGCGCCGGCGAAATACTCGGGCAGCGTGCGATTGGCGTTGGTGGCGAGATGGATCCGGCCGATCGGAAAGCCGATTTCCCTCGCGAGAATGCAGGCCAGCGCATTGCCAAGGTTGCCGGTCGGGACGACCACGTCGATCGGCGCCTCGGCAGCCAGCCGCGTCGCGGCCAGCGCGTAGTAGCTGATCTGCGGCAGCAGGCGCCCGATCGAGATGCTGTTGGCCGAGGTCAAGCCATGCTGCTCGACCAGTCCGGGATGGGCCAGCGCGTGCTTGACCATTCGCTGGCAATCGTCAAAGTTGCCTTGAACGCGAAACGCATGAACGTTGTCGCCGAAGGCGCCAAGCTGGTGCGCCTGGCGGCCGGAAACTCGGCCGTCGGGATACAGGATGGCGACCCGGAAGCCCGGGCGACGGTGAAAAGCGGCGGCCACCGCTGCGCCGGTGTCGCCTGAAGTCGCAACCAGCACGGTCTGCGTGGGGTCGCTGTCGCACCGCAGCGTGCCCATGGCGCGGGCCAGAAAGCGGGCGGCGAAATCCTTGAACGCGGCCGTCGGCCCGTGGAACAACTCCATCATCCAGGTCGGATGCTCGACGTCCAGTGCCTCGATTGGTAGATCCAGATTCAGCGCGTCGCGGCAGATCGGGTCGATCTGGGCGGCCAGCGTCGATCCATCGAAGAACGGCGAGAGCACGCGGGTCGCGCACTCCGGCAGGCTGAGCCACGGTTCGAACGTCGCTGCGTCGAATTGCGGCAGTTCGACCGGGACGTAGAGCCCGCCGTTCGGCGCCAGTCCTTCGCGCAGTGCACGGCCGGCGTCGGTACGAAGGCTGTCGTCGCGGGTGCTGGTGTATTGCATCATCCGGACTCCAGTACCGTCGCACCGGGGGCGTTGACCGGTGAAATGTGAGCGCGCGCCGCGAGACCGGCCGCAGCGAAAGCCTGGACCATGGCCGGCGCGGCGCGTTCGGCCGTCTCGAGCCCGCGGAACCAGCCGCAGACCGTCGGCCCGGCGCCTGAAATCGAAGCGCCGAGGGCGCCGTTTTCCAGCGCAGCGTCGCGAACCTCCGTAAAACCAGGGATCAGGGCTGCACGCCGGGGCTCGATCATCACATCCCGGAGTCCTGCGGCGATGAGCTCGAAATCGTTCTGGTGGCATCCGCAAAGCAGTTGGGCGAGGTTGCCGCTTTGCGCGACTATGGTCTGCAGCGGAAACGGCGTCTCGAGACAGGCTCGCGCATCGCGGGTATTGACCCGATGCGATGGGTGCACTGCGACCGCAATCAGCTCCGGAGGCACGGGAACCCGCACCAGGCGCGACGCCGTGGCGACCACGATGCCGCCGAGCAATTGCGGCCCGACGTTGTCGCCATGCGCGGCTCCGCTGGCTACGGACTCGCCCGCCAGAGCGAACGGGTAGAGTTGTTCGAGCGCGCGGCCGGGTTCGATGATGGCGGCAGCCGCAACCGTTGCGGCAACTGCCGAGGCGGCCGATCCTCCGAGGCCGGAGGACATGGGGATGCCCTTGGTGATCCGGATCTCCATGCCGTCACGGAAATCGGTGGCGTCCAGCAGCGCCATCACGGCTCGGCCGGCCGTGTTATCGGCCGCATCGAGCGGCAGATCTGCGTCGCTGCCGTTGATCGAGACGATTCGAACGCCGGGTCGATCACTACGACGAACCGAGACGCGGTCACCCAGTCCGCTCAAAGCGTGGCCCAGCACGTCGAAACCGACGGCAAAGTTACCTACGCTGGCCGGTGCGAACGCCGTAGCGAATTCAAGAGGTCTTGAAGTCAACAATCGAGTCCAGAGACGGTGAATCGGAAGACAAGTTAAATTGTGTTAATATAATGGGACTAGTTCAAACCTAAGGCCTGGATCATATCCGGAACCCGGCTGCATTCCTATCGCAGCCACTGAGTTGAACAACAAAGACGCGATGAGCGCAAACATAGCTCGATCATACGCGACCAGGGACCCGAACGAGAATAATTACAGCGTCCCGAATGCTTGACCAGACTGGTTGCTTGATCGCGAGAAAGGAAGTTTTTCCTTTCTGAAGTAGCTACGGACATAACTGCTCTACCGCGATCCCGGGAACCCACCGGGATGCGGCGCTGTTTATGCGACCAGCGTGGCTGAAGTTCGGTGCCGCCTGAGCTCATCACGATCGAACCGATTGAAGGTTTCTGGCAAACGTACGGCTCGCTGCCATTAAGGTGCGGGTCGGTGCCACTGCGTCAATTCATTCGCTTCGATCGCTTTATCAAGATAGAGCGTCCTCGTTGGTCTTCCGACGATTCGGCCGCGTTTTTCAAGCCTGTCAACCGAAAAGAGGTGTACCAAAAATGATGGAACGAAATCGATTATCGCAGGCGATCATCTGGTCTCTGGCCGCGACTGCAACCACTGCAGCCAGCGCCCAGGATGAGATGGACGCCAATGATGGCAGCAGGGAAATCGACCGTATGGTGGTTACGGCTACCAAGACCGAGGAAGTCGATCTGCAGGAAGCCGCGCTGACGGTTCAGGCCGTGGGCGAAGAGCAGCTTCAGCAGCTCGGCATCGGAAACTTCGACGATCTGCGCAACAGCGTGCCGAGCCTGAACGCCGCCAGCCGCGGTCCGGGACAGCAGACGATTTTCCTGCGCGGCATGGCCGTTCAGCCGATCACCGTTCTTCTTTCGGGTGCACAGGGCACGATGCCGAACGTGGCGCTCTACGTCGACGAGCAGCCGGTCACCGCGCCGGGCCGTAACCTCGATGTCTATGCCACCGACCTGCAGCGGGTCGAGGTCCTTCCGGGTCCGCAGGGCACGCTGTTCGGTGCCAGCTCGCAGGCGGGTACGATTCGCTACATCACCAATAAACCGGAACTCGGCGTATTCGATGCCGGCTTCACCGGTGAAGCCTCGTTCACCAACGACGGCGAGATGAACAGCTCCGGAGAGGGCTTCCTGAATATCCCGCTGGGTCGCAATACTGCAGCCCGTGCCGCGTTCTACAACGTTCAGCTGGGCGGCTATATCGACAACGTGCAGGGCGAATTCACGACCGATCCGGACATCAACCCGGATTCGGCGATCGACCTTGGGCCAAACGCCACTTATGAGGCGGCCTCCAACGCACCGCTCGTCGAAGACAACTTCAACGACAGCTTTTACAAGGGCATCCGCCTCGGCCTGTATCACGAGTTCAATCCCGACTGGAACGTGCTGGTCCAGAACACCTACCAGGAACTCGGCGCGGACGGCGTTTTCGACTACGATCCCGAGGTTGGCGATCTGGAAGTCGAGCGCTATTTCCCGGACGAGTTGGACGACAAGTTCAACCAGACCACGTGGACGGTTGAAGGCCGGGCCGGAATGCTCGACCTGGTCTACACCGGCGGCTACTTGTATCGTGAGGTAGAGCAGTCGGTCGACTACACCGGCTACAACAATGCCGGCGCATTCATTGCCTACTACACCTGTACCTACGACAACCCGTCGTATATCGTCAACTACAACATCGATCCGCAGTTCATTACCGAAGATCGTGCGTGTCTTGATCCGACCAAGGGCGTCCAGATCAAGCAGGATCACACCCGGAACACGCACGAGTTCCGCATCTCGACTCCGCAGGACAATCGCTGGCGTGCAATCGGCGGCGTGTTCTACGACAACTACGAGATCGAGACTCAGGATGACTACTTCTACCTGGCAACACCGGACCTCGGCTTTGCACCCAATGCGCCGCTGTCCAATGCCTTCCAGGTCAATCCGGAAACCCGGCCGAACGGTGTTGCTTTCTTCAACGATATCTTCCGCAGTGAAGAGCAGATCGCTGCATTCGGTGAGTTGAGTTACGACGTCATTCCGGACACGCTGACCCTGACCGGTGGCCTCCGTGTTTACGAAATCGAATCCGACTTCAAGGGCTCGTCCAATTTCGCCAACGGCATCTTCGCCGGGTCGATCGACGGCGATAGCGGTCGCGACTACGACGTATCCGGCGGACATCGTCCCGAGCCGCTTTCGCTCGAAGACGTGATCACCCGCATCAACGTCTCCTACACGCCGAACGAATCCGTGATGCTCTACTTCACTCGTTCGGAAGGATTCCGGCCCGGTGGTTGGAACCGCGGCGGTGGTATTCCGTCTGCCAACCCCGAGTTCCCGACCGTCAGCGCAACCTACGACACCGATGACGTGACCAACTACGAGTTTGGCTGGAAGACGCTGCTCTTCGGCAACTCGCTGCGCATCAACGGGTCGGCGTACTTTGTTGAGTGGGACGATATGCAGGTTTCGCGCTTCGACCCGGAGAACGTCTCGATTCTGACGTTCATCGAGAACTCGGCGGATTCCGAGATCTTCGGTATCGAAACCGACTTCACGTGGCGTGCGACGCAGAATTTCACGCTGTTCGGTGCCTTGTCGTACAACGACACCGAGCTGACGTCGGTCGATGCTCAGGTGATCGAGCTCGCGCCGATCGGCAGTTCGCTGCCGCTGGTGCCTGAAATTCAGGGCTTCCTGCGCGGTCGCTACGAGAAGTCGCTGAACGTGGATTGGGCCGATTCCGGTTACTTCCAGGTTTCCGGCAAGTTCGCTTCGAACTCGTTCAGCTCGCTGGTGGCCGAGGAACGTCGCCGACAGGCCGGCTACGCGATCTTCAATGCACGCGCCGGCGTCCAGAAGGACAACTGGACCGCCGAGGTGTTCGTCGAGAACGCGTTCGACAAGCGGGCCGAGTTGTTCATCAACAACCAGGACGACATCGTGCGCATCACGACCAACCGTCCGGCAACCGCGGGCCTGCGGGTCTCGTATCGGTTCATGCCGTTCTGATGAGCCGCCGGGCCGGCCGATCGGCCGGTCCGGACGCCATGGGCTCCGTGTGCCACGGAGCATGATGGATCTGGCGGCAGCCCTCGGGCTGCCGCTTTTTTTTATCGTCGCAGACGATCGGCTCCCCGGCACCAATCGCACCACCTACAAGGTAGACTTCCTTTCCATGTCCAATGAATCACCCGAATCCCCGGCCGAGGACGCCTCGCGCGAGATCTTGAAGCAGGCTGAGGGTCTGCTTAGAAACAAGCAATTCGACGAAGCCGGTCGCGTTCTGGAGCGGTTGATCTCCGAACAGCCCGATCACCGCAAGGCGGGCTATCTGCTGGCCGTCAGCTACCGGGCCCGGCGGCAATTCGACAAGGCTTTATCCTCGCTGGAACAACTCCGGCGCACTGCGCCGGACTACGGACGGGCCTGGCAGGAGATCGGGCATACACATCGCGACTGCAATCGGCCCCGAGAGGCGGCGCAAGCCTATTCACGTGCGGTCGAGTTGAACCCGGGACTGGCCGCAAGCTGGCGGTTTCTGGGAGCCGCCCTGGAACACCTCGGCGAGCACGACCGCGCACGCATGGCAAAGGCGAATTTCCAGCGATTGAGCGATTTGCCCAAAGAACTGGTAGCCGTCACTTCGATGATGCACGAGGGGCAGCTCTACAAGGCCGAGAAGCTGTGCCGGCATTATCTGCAGAATCATCCGCACCATCTGGAAGCCATGCGCCTGCTGGCCGCCATCGGCGTTCAGCTCAACATCTACGATGACGCCGAGTTCCTGCTCGAGAGTGCGCTTGAAATGGATCCCGAATTCGATCTGGCGCGCGTCGACTACGTCAACGTGCTTCAGAAGCGCCAGAAATTCGAGCGTGCGTTCGAAGAGGCGGACAGGCTCCGACAGCGGCTGCCCGAGAATCCCTCGGCTGAGCTGACCTACGCCAATCAGGCATCGGCAGTGGGCCATTATGACGAAGCACTTGCGGTTCTCGACAAGCTGATCGAGCGCGGTCATGAGCCGGCCAATGTGCATATGCTTCGTGGGCACGCGTTGAAGACCGTGGGTCGTCATGACGACGCGGTTTCCGCCTATCGCTCCGCGTATTCGGCGCGACCCGAGCTGGGAGATGCATGGTGGTCGCTTGCCAATATGAAGACGTTCCGTTTCGATGAGCGCGAGATGCAGCGGATGGAGGAACTGGCCGACTCCGGCGGTCTTTCGCGCGCGGATGAGTACAACCTGAGCTTCGCGCTTGGCAAGGCCTTCGAAGATCGCGAGGCGTTCGAGCAGTCTTTCGAATACTACGCGCGGGGAAACAAGCTCAAGAAAGCGGAGCTCCGCTACAACGCCGATCGGATGCAGGCCGATTTCGATCGTCAGATCGCGTTTTTCACACCGGAACGAGTCGAAGCGCTTCGCGGCCGTGGCGCCCAGGACGCCGATCCGATCTTCATCGTCGGGCTGCCCCGGGCGGGCTCGACACTGGTCGAGCAGATTCTTGCATCCCACAGCCGGATCGACGGCACCCTGGAGCTACCGAACATTCTCGCAGCGGTCCATCGTCTCAACGGGCGGCTGCAGCGAGGCCAGGAGCCTCGCTACCCTGCGGTTCTGTCGGAACTGCCGTCCGAGCGGTTCGCGGAGATGGGGCGCCAATACATCGAAGAGACCCGCGTGCATCGCGACCAGGCGCCGTTATTCACCGACAAGATGCCGAACAACTTTCGTCATATCGGTCTGATCCTTTCGATCCTGCCCAACGCGCGCATTATCGATGCCCGACGCGCGCCGATGGCGTGTTGCTTTTCCGGATTCAAGCAATTGTTTGCCGAGGGGCAGGAGTTCACCTACAGTCAGCAGGACATCGGGCGATACTACGCCGGATACGTCGATCTGATGGATCACTGGAAGCGGCTGTATCCGGCCTCCATCCTTCAGGTCAACTACGAGGACGTGGTCGACGATCTCGAGTTACAGGTCCGGCGAATCCTGGAATTTCTCGATCTGCCCTTCGAAGACGCATGCGTTGAATTCCACCAAACGAAGCGCTCGGTACGAACCGCGAGCTCGGAACAGGTGCGTCAGCCGATCTATCGCAGCGGTATCGAGCAGTGGCGCCATTTCGAGCCGTGGCTGGACGAATTGAAAAGCGCCCTCGGGCCTGAAGTCCTGGATAACTGGAGTCGAATCTGATGGAATCGAAAAACGATATCGTGAAAAACTGGCTGCCGCGCTACACCGGCACGGCGCTGGATGATTTCGGGCGCTATATCCTCTTGACCAACTTCGATAACTATGTCGAGAAATTTGCCGAACGCATGCAGGTGGAAGTACGCGGACGCGACAAGGCCATGAGAAACGCCACGGCTGAAGACATCACGATGATCAACTTCGGCATGGGAAGCGCAAACGCGGCGACGATCATGGATTTGTTGAGCGCAGTTTCTCCAAAGGCCTGCCTGTTTCTCGGCAAGTGCGGCGGGCTGAAAAAGAAGAACAACCTCGGCGACATGATCCTGCCGATCGCGGCCATTCGGGGTGAGGGTACGTCGAACGATTATTTTCCGCCCGAGGTCCCCTCGCTACCGGCCTTTACGCTGCAGCGAGCAGTTTCTTCGACCGTCCGCGATCACAACGTCGATTACTGGACCGGAACCGTTTACACGACCAACCGCAGAGTCTGGGAGCACGATCGCGACTTCAAGAAATACCTGCGCCGAACGCGCTGCATGGCGATCGACATGGAGACTGCGACGATTTTCATCACCGGGTTTGCCAACAAGATTCCGTGCGGCGCGCTGCTGCTGGTTACGGACCAGCCGATGGTTCCAGAGGGGGTCAAGACCGACGCAAGCGATCAGGTCGTCACCGGCCAGTTCGTTGAATCGCAGATTTCCATCGGCATCGACGCGCTACGGGAAATTCGCGACCAGGGTCGATCGGTCAAGCACCTGAGGTTCGAAGAGTAGGGCCTGGCAGCCGTGCGTGCGTCGGGTTGTTTGAAGAGCGACCCGTTGCGAATCGCGCTTTTTGCTGAAACATTCGGGGCGCTGGACGGCGTTCGTTCAGCGCATCCAACGAAAAAGCCCGGCGCGTGGCCGGGCTTTCGACGAGCAAGGTGGGACCTCGTGCTCTATTGCACTTCCAGCGTGAACTGCGCCGAAATCCATCCTTCGCGACCCTGATCATCGCGGATTTGAACCCAGTCTCCGGCGCGGGTCAGCACGTCGACGACGTTTCCGGATACCAGCGAGTACTGGACGGGGTTCTGCGTGCTCGGCCCGCTGCGCACGTTCAGCGAACTGGCCGTGATCACAACGCGCTCGCTTGCGCCGCCCGCTGAGCTGCGGCCGGACGACATCGGGTTGCCCATGGCGTCATAGCGCATCATTTCAGCCGGCGTTACCGAAATGACGTAGTCGACGGCCGCGCCGATGACCTGCCTGAGCGCCTTTTCCCGCGGCGTGTTCTCCCAGGATGAGAGCGAGCCTCCCAGGCCGACGGAACCGGTATAGCCGGCCAGCGCGCCGCCGATGTTGAAATCCCGGGCTTCGCCTTCGACGCTGGTCGCGGCCAGGATGCGGCTGGTGCGAGAATCGACCACGCGCAGGTCGATGGCCATGTGTGCCGATCGTGAGCCGCCGGTCAACGCACCGAGCACGCGCCCTACATCGCCGCCGCCGATTCGACCGCGCGTCCCGCCGGAATTGCCATCGAACTCGGTGACCGCGGCGACGATCAGCAGCTCGGCGCCCTCGATTTCGCCGACCGCTGCGGCCGTATCCTGTCGGATTCGCCCGCTCGCGCCCAGGTCCTGTTCATCCAGCACGGTGTCGAGATTCTGGCGCTCGAGCACGATGTATCGTCCCGAGTTCACCAGCGCGGTGGTCAACATGTCGGCCATGCCGTCGCCGATCTGCGGCGAATACCAGTTCTGCGAGTCCGCGCTCTTGTTGTCGAATCGCGCAACCGCGATCCTGGCTTTCGGGCCGTTGTAGGCCTCGGCCTGCGCGTCGGCCATGCTGCGGCCCGAACTTTCGCGAACGTTGGTCGTGGTGCCCGTTCCCGCCGGGCAACCGGCGAGCATCAGACCGGCGAATGCGACGAACCCGATCCGGATTATCGAAAGATTCATGAACGGATACCTCCTGTATTCAGAACGGCGTGCAGAATGCAGGCAGCCCGAATGGGTAACGGCCTGCCGGCTGCGGTTTACTGGACTGTCAGCGTGCTGCCCGACTCGATCCATCCGGTCCGACCCTGGTCATCCCGGATCTGGACCCAGTCGCCGGCACGCGCCATGACGGCCATGATCTTGCCCGAGCCGACTTCGAAGCTGAGCGCGCTATCCTGGCTGGGACCCTGGTGGGCGCTGGTCGAAACGGTGGTCACGATGCGCTCGCCGGAGGTTTCTGCGGCGCTGCTGCCGCCGCCTCCCGATGCGGCCTGAACCGGACGTCCCATCGCGTCGTAGCGCATCATCGACGCGGGCGTGACCGAAATGACGTAGTCCACGGCGCCTTCGATGACAGCGCGAAGCGCCTTTTCGCGCGGGGTGTTTTCCCAGGTCGACAGAGCGCCGCCGAGGCCTACCGAGCCGCTCCATCCGCCGAGCGCGCCGCCGATATCGAAGTCCTTGGCCTCGCCTTCGACGCTGGTGGCCGCCAGGATGCGGCTGGTCCGCGAATCGACGACCCTCAGGTCGATTGCCATATGGGCCTTGCGCGAACCGCCGGCGATGGCGCCGAACACGCGACCTCCGATACCCCCGCCGCCGGCGCGCATGCCGCCGGTGTTGCCGTCGAACTCGGTCACGGCGGCCACAACCAGCAATTCCGCGCCTTCGATTTCCCCGATGGGGGCGGCAGTGTCCTGTCGAATGCGACCGCTTTCGCCGAGATCCTGTTCGTCGAGCACGGTGTCGAGGTTCTGGCGCTCGAGCACGATGTATCGTCCCGAATTGACCAGCGCCGTGGTCAGCATATCGGCCATGCCGTCGCCGATCGACGGGCTGTACCAGTTCATCGAGTCGGCCGTCTTGTTCTCGAATCGCGCCACGGCAATTCTCGCTTTGGGGCCGTTGTAATAGTCGGCCTGTGCGTCGGCCATGCTGCGGTTGGAGCTTTCGCGCACGCGCACCTCGGTTCCGGCCTGGGCCAGGCCGTCCGCGGCCAGCAGCGCTGCAAAGCCCGCGCAGAGAATCATCGTGATGGTCTTGTTCATTCGGGCATCCCGTAGTCGATTGACGGTGAATTTCGATTTCCGCCCGTCAGTGTAAGCCGCTGCGTGGTCGCGATCAAATCTGCGGCCGATGCTCCAGCATGACGGGCAGTGCACTCCCTNTGATACGGATTCCGCGCCAGAAACGCGACACGAAGACGCTTTCGGCGGTGCCGATTCAGGATTCGCCGGCCTCGCGGATGCCTTGGCGGGCGGGTTCGGGTCCACGCCGGCCGACGCCTTCGTGGTGGAACCCGAGCCGGGCCAGTTCGGCCGGGTCGTAGATGTTGCGTCCGTCGAAGATCACCGGATGCCGCAAGCCGGCTCGAATCCGGCCGAAATCCGGGCTCCAGAACGCCTTCCACTCGGTGATTACCACCAGCGCGTCGGCGCCGTCGATGGCGTCGTAGGCGTCTTCGACCAGGTCCAGTTCGGCTCGATCACCGTAGATCCGCCGTGTCTCCTTCATCGCTTCCGGGTCGTAGGCACGAACGCGCGCACCGGCATCCCAGAGCGCCTCCATCAGCACGCGGGACGGCGCCTCGCGCATGTCGTCGGTCTCGGGCTTGAACGCCAGCCCCCAAAGTGCAAACGTTCGCCCGCTCAGGTCGTTGCCGAAGCGCAGGCTGATCTTCTCGAACAGGCGCTCCTTTTGACGCTGGTTGACGGTCTCGACGGCCTGGAGAATGCGTGCCTGGTGCCCGTGGTCGGCGGCGGTGCGCGCCAGCGCCCGAATGTCCTTGGGAAAGCACGATCCGCCGTATCCGACGCCCGGGTAGATGAAGTGGTAGCCGATTCGCGGATCCGAGCCGATGCCCATTCGCACGCGCTCGATATCGGCGCCGACGTGCTCGGCAATGTTGGCCAGCTCGTTCATGAAAGAGATCTTCGTCGCCAGCATGGCGTTGGCGGCGTACTTGGTCAACTCGGCCGAAGTGATGTCCATCGCAATCATCTTTTCCCGATTGCGGTTGAACGGCGCGTAAAGGTGGCGAAGCTGTGCTTCGGAGTGCTCGTCATCGACCCCGATGACGATGCGGTCCGGGGCCATGAAGTCCTTGACCGCGGCTCCTTCCTTGAGGAACTCGGGGTTCGACGCCACCCGCGGCGTGAAGCCGCCGGAGCTGGTCTCAGAAATCGCCGCGCGCACCTTGTCGGCCGTTCCGACCGGAACCGTCGACTTGGTGACTACCAGCTGGCGCTCGGTCAACTCGCGACCGATGGTGCGCGCCACCGAAAGAACCGCACGCAGGTCGGCCGATCCATCGTGGTCCGACGGTGTGCCGACCGCGATGAACAGGATTTCCCCGTGACGCGTGGATTCGATCGCGTCGGCCGAAAAAGACAGCCGCCCGGCCTCGTGATTGCGCCGCACCAGCGACTCCAGGCCGGGCTCGAAGATCGGAATCTCGCCGCGGTTCAGTGCCTCGACCTTGTCGACGTCGATGTCCATGCAGACGACGTGGTTGCCCACTTCGGCCAGGCAGGCGCCCGTGACCAGTCCGACGTATCCGGTTCCGAAAATGCTGATGCGCATGGTGGTTGTCCGCTTTATTGAGGGAGAGAGGTTAGCGCAGATTTCCTTAGAATTTGCCGCGATCGGAAGTTTTTGCTTTCGAGCTTCTCTGGCAGCGGGGGCGGTTTCTCTGGTTTTTTAAGTCAAAGGCGGTTTCGCCACGCGAGGGCGGTGTGGTTTTTCTCTAAGATCAATATCAACTTCTGTTTCGCCACGCGGGCAGCGGTATGGTTTTTCTCTAAGATCAAAATCAACTTCGATTTCGCCCCGCGCTTCGCGCTTGCGGGCGAGTTCCTTTTCGCAGCGCGCCAAAAGGAACCAAAAGCGCTGGACAGGCAGCGGCAGATGTTGCGGTGATCGGTCAGCGTGGCCAGCATTTGGTACTCGGGAATTCGCAGGGCTGACTCCGGCTGCCGGGTACAGGGGCTTCCGGAATCGTTGGCGAAGCCGGGGCCGGGCC
>JGI12109J20283_10482370_pt1 | contig 16020 bp, 13 predicted proteins | sample ElkSlonscriptome_12_FD_20283 | JGI IMG/M metagenome (IMG submission 20283)
GAAGGCGGCGACACGCCGATCCACGATGCCCTGCGCACGCCACCCTTCGCCTGGGATCTTCCCGGTACGGAAGACGACGGATCGACCGGCGCGCTGCTTCTCTTCAGCGTGTGGAAGCACCTGCCGCTCGAGAACGGGATCTTCTACTTCTGGCGCGTACGCAGCCACAGCCCCGGCAACGGGTGGAGCCCCTGGCGCGATTTCGACGAGGTCTACTACGAGCCGAGTGCGCCCCACTACGAACGCGTGGAGGTCGACGTGTCGTCGTTGATCCGGGCCGATCCCGACAGCGCGCAGTTCGAACTCGGCGTGATCGATCTCGCCGATGCGCTCGGCCTTCCCGGCGACGACGCGACGCCTTCGCCGAGCTTCGACAACATCGGATTCGCGAAGTACCCGATCGACGGTCCGGCGATCCGCATCGCCGACGCCGAGCGCTTCCACTCGGCCTTTCCGACCAGCGGGACATCGGACTACGAGGGCGATCTCGCATCGCACGCGATCCGCATCGACGCCGCGCGAGACATCGTCGACGGACCGCAGATCGTTCCCGGAGACAGCATGGTCGTACGGGTACGCCCGTCCGTGCCCGGAGTCGGGCTCGACGGTCCGCCCAAACTCGTGTGGGCGCTGCGCGCGAATCCGCGCTACCAGACCGTGCGTGTCCTGCCCGCCGGCGCGGTCGTCGCTCTCTCCGTGCCCACCACGTGTGGCCCGCCCGAGGTCGTCTACACCGGCGAGATCGACGGCCAGCCGGTCGTGACCTCGACCGGTCGATCGGTCGCCGACCTCTGGTCCTTCGATCTTCCCGACGGACCTGGGCGCGCCTCCTGGCACGCGAATGAAGCTCCCTTCCTGTTCCCGGGAGACGAACTGCGCTGGTTCGTCGAGGCACGCGACCGACAGAACAACGTCGCCACCGCCCCCGAGGACACGACCGGCTTCTTTCGTCTGGCCGCGGGCGCGCCCCGGTCCGACCGCGGCGATCTCGTGCTCGGTCTTCCTTCGCTGGACGCAGCCGCGAACCATCCGCCGATCCTCGTGGTCGACGACACCGGATCACTCGAACGCGGGGCGGCGATCGACGTGGCCTTCGACGAGACGGGGCGTCGGCGCGGCTGCGACTTCGATCTCTACCGCGTGCGGGCCGCCGCCGCGGGCCTTTCCAACGGCATCGGATCGGCCGCGGGTCACGGCGCCCTGCCCGATCAGATCGAGGGCTACGACACGATCGTCTACTTCGCCGGCGACCAGGGTGCCTTCCTCCTCAGCGACGGCAGCGGCGATCCGTTGAACGACGACGGCGACGATCTCGGCTTGCTCTCGGCGTGGAAGCAACTGCGCGGACCACGCCGCGTGATCCACTTCGGCGACGACCTCGTGAGCGGGCTCCGCGATGCCAGTGCGGCCGGCGTTTCGTACGTCGACGACGAGCTCGCGGTCGCCTTGCTCGCCGACGACGTGCGCCCGCGCATCGGCAACCAGACGGCACCGCGGGTCGACCCGATCAGTACGAGCTTCGTCGAGTCCTTCGTCGCGGGCGGCTGCTTCTCGTCGGACCAGTTCGACGCGATCATTCCGCTCGCTGCATCGACGGCCGTGCGCACGCACGAGTTCCTCGACCCGAACGGCAGCGGCGGCGCCTATTCCGACGCGGCCGTGGTATGGCACGCTCGGACGACGCCCCTCGGCGGACACGTCGACGTGATCGTGCCGATCTCCTTTTCCGCGATCCTCGAGCCCACGCTTCCCCGTACGATCGACACGGCGCGAGCGCGTGTCCTCGACGAGTTCCTCGGCCAACTCGACGCGCCGATCTCGACCGACACCCCGAGCGCGGCGCTGAACGTGGCCCGCCTCGAAGCGCCGCACCCGAATCCCTTCAATCCGCGCACGTCGATCGAGTACGCCGTGCCACGCGACGCGCGCGTCCGACTGCGCGTGGTCGACCTCGCGGGCCGGCTCGTCGCGACACTCGTCGACGAGGTCCGGGTAGCGGGATCGCACCAGGTGGTGTGGAATGGAACGGACGACCGCGGCGCCGCGGTGGCGAGCGGAGTCTATCTCGTGGACTTCCGCGCCGACGGCGCACGGGAACGTCGGAAGGTGGCCCTGATCCGGTGACGCCCCTCGCAAGTGCGCTGTTCGTCCTGAGCCTGTTGGCCGGCTTCGCGTCGGCCACGGAGGACGAGCGCGCGCGCGTCGAGTCGTGGTTGCAGAACGGGGATTTCGCACGTGCCGACTCGTTGGCCGCCGCTTTGCTCGCCGCTGCTCCGGATTCGTCGGACGCCTGGATCGATGCGCAGCATCTGGTGGTCCGCACGGCGCGACGCAGTGGACGGCTTCCGCTTCCGGCCCTGGTCCAGGTGGTCGAGAACCTGATCGCGGTGCAGGAGGCCGTTCTCCCTCCCCGGGATCCGCGTCACGGCGAAGCCTGGCACGAGCTCGGAAACACGCACGTTCGGCGCGGCAGACAATCCGAGGCCGCGCCCGCGTTCCGTCGTGCCTACGAGATCCGACGTGAAGTGCTGGGCGACGACGCCACGCCAACGATCCGCAGCGCGCTCGGGCTGGCCAACGCATTGCAATGGACCGGCCGACGCGACGAAGCGCGTGCTCTCTTCGTCGAGCAGATCGAACGACTCGAAGCCGATTCCGCGGGACGCGAGGACCGTCTCGTCTTCGCACTCAATGGCTTCGGATTCCTGTTGAAACGGACCGACGACCGCGACGCTGCGATCGACGCCTTCCGTCGTGCGGTCCAGATCGCGTCGACATCGATGCCTCGACGGCACCTGACCCGAGCACTCGTCGAACGAAACCTGGGGAACATCCTCGCCGCCGAGGCACCGGAACTCGCGGTCGATCACCTGCAGACAGCCTATTCGATCCGACGGGAGCTGCTGCCCCTGGACGATGTCCTCGTGGGTTCGGTCGCGCTGGAGCTCGCCGAGGTCCAGGGTCGGCTCGGACGGATCACCGAATCCGACGCCCACTACGCGATCGCGATCGAGATCCTCGGTCCACGGACCGACCGCGACGCGAGCGTGCGTCGTGCGTGGGTCGGTCGCGCGAACATCGCGATCGAGCGCAGCGACTTCGATCGTGCAGCCGCGGCCATCGACTCCGCTGCCCAACGCGGCACCGACGCGACCACCGTGCTCGTCCTGCGCGCGAACCGCGCCAACGAGATGGGCGACTTCGACGTGGCGGTCGCGCTCTACGACGAAGCCCTGAGGCGCCGCGAAGCGATCGACGGGCGGCAGAGCGATGGCTTCGCGCGCCTGCTCCACAACCGCGCCGAAGTGTTGGCCGCGCAAGGACGCACCGGAGCCGCTCTCGCTTCACGCCGCGAGGCGGTCGCGATCCAGGAAGCGATCTTCGAGACCGACGATCCGACGCTCGCACTGGGCCGATTGAATCTCGCCGTGAGCCTCGTCGACGCCGGTGAGCCCGAAGCTTCGCTCGCGATGCTCGAAGCGGTGACTCCCGTGATCGAGAAACGCATGGCGGACAACCTTGCCCTGCGCGCCAACCTGAGGCTGCTGACCGCGCGGGCGCGGGCCGAGACGCAGGGACCGATGGCAGCGATCGGACCTTCGATGCAGGCCGTCACCCTGCGTCGCGAAGCCTTCGGCGACGATCACATCGAGGTCGCCTGGGCGCTCGACGAGGTCGCGAAGCACCGGCTCGCGACCGACTTCCACGTGGCCGACGTGGCCGCGGAAACCGAGACCACCGTCGAACTCGCGCGCAAGGCCGATCGGATCGCCCGCGCGTTTCTCCGCGACGCCCTGCGCACACTCCCCGAACGCCAGGCCCTGGGTTTCGTCGAGGCCAGCCGCACGGGATGGGAACGACTGGTCGATGCCGCGCGCCTCCGCCGCGAACCGAACCACGTTCTCGAGGCCTTCGACGCAACCGTCCTCGGACGCGCACTCGTCCTCGACGCCCTCCTCGACCGGCGCCGCACGATCGATGTGAGCGACACCACCGTCGCCCGCGCCCGGCGCGAGCTCGACCAGGCGCGGCGTGCCCTCGTCGCGGCGGCCACTCGCGGCGACGCCGATGCCGAACGATGGCGTCGTCTCCAGACGCGCCGCGACGACGCGGAAACCCGACTCGCCGCACTCTCCGTCGACGAACGCATCCGCCGCGAACGCGAAGACCGTGGGTCGGAGCACGTGTTCGACGCGCTCGGTGAAGGCGAAGCCCTGGTCTCCTTCCTCGACCTCGTCGACGCCGATCATACCGTCGCCTTCGTCGTCCGCGGTCGATCGATCGAACTCGTCGATCTGGGTTCGACCGATGCGCTCGCGTCGCACGTCGCGACCTGGCTCGACGCGGTGCGCGCCCCGATCTCGCGTTTCGACGAAGACCCGTCGACACTGCTCGAAGAAGCCCGTGCCGCCGGACGCGTCCTCGGTTCCGCGGTGATCGATCCGATCGTCGATCTCCTCGGCGATTCCCGTCGCGTCTGGTGGGTTCCCGACGGCGCGTTGCACCGCGTCCAGCCCGTTGCCCTCGTCGACGCCGAAGGGCGATTCCTCGCCACGAGCGATCGGGTCTTCGCCCACCTCGGCGCCGAGCGCGACCTCGAGGCCAGCGGCGACGGACGGACGACGTCACGGATCCTCGCGATCGGAGATCCCGACTTCGGTCCGGCCGACGCCATGTCTCCGCCGTGCCCCGACCTCGAGTCCCTGCGCTTCGCGCCCTTGCCGGCCACGCGCCTCGAAGTCGAGGCCCTTCCGGCGACGACCCGCGTGCTGGGCCGCGACGCACGTGAAGACACGTTGGAATCGCTGGTCGGCACCCACGACACCCTGCACCTTGCGACCCACGGCTTTTTCCTGCCCGCGGTCTGCGATCCCTCGACCGGATCGGCCCTGCGCGGACTGCGGGGAATCGGCGGCGTGGTGCGACGCAGCGGACGCGCGACTGCCCGCGCGCCGGAACTCGGCCCTTTGCTGCGCTCCGGACTCGTCCTCGCCGGGGCGAACCTCCGTACCGCGACGACCGATCCGTCCCGCGACGGCCTTCTCCTCGCCGAAGAAATCGCTGGAATGGAAATGCGAGGGGTCGAGACGGTCGTCCTATCCGCGTGCGACACCGGCGTGGGACGAATCGTCGGCGGCGAAGGCGTGCTCGGGCTCCCCCGCGCCTTTCGACAGGCCGGCGCCCGCCAGGTCGTGATGAGTCTGTGGCCAGTGCAGGATGCGGCGACGCAGCGCTGGATGGAGGCCTTCTACGCGGCACGTGTCGAGGGAGCGGACACGGCCCGGGCGGCCCATGAAGCGCGGCACGCGATGCTCGCGGACGAACCGGCCGCGCACCCCTTCTTCTGGGCGGCCTTCGTGACGATCGGACCCACGCGCTGATCGGCCGGGCCCGGCGTCTCACGTTCGACTAGTAGTCGTCCTCGTCGTCGTCGTAGTCATCGTCGTAGTCGTCTTCATCATCGTCGTCGAAGTCGTCGTCGTCGTTTTCGTCGTCCCCATCGAAATCCGCCTCGAAGTCGTCGTCGTCGGCCGGTGGGTCGTCGTCGAGGTCGTCGTCGTCCTCGCTGAAGTCGGCGTCGTCGATGTCGTCTTCTTCGTCGTCGTCTTCGAAGTCGTCATCGTAGTCGTCGTCGTCGTAGTCATCGGCCGCGAGGAGAAGGCGCGGATCGAGCTCGAGGTCCATTGGGTCAACTCCGGGGCTCGAGTTGGAGCGAGTCTGAGGTGTCGTTTCGATGGTGAGGACGGGATTCGGCGCCCGCCGCGGCAACGACCCGGGAGGGCTCCCTGGAGTCGTCGCTGCGACAGATACGAATGCGTCCGGCGTGGTGCAAGGGGAAAAAGCAGTGAGCCCGCGGCCGTCCGTTCGTCCCGCTTCCGCCCCCTGACCGCAGCCTCTCGATCAGCCGTTCATGACCGCGATGAACGGCAGATTCCGGTACTTCTCGTCGTAGTCCAGGCCGTAGCCGATCACGAATTCGTTGGGGATGTCGAAGCCCACGTAGTCGACCACGACGTCCTTCTCGCGGGCGTCGGCCTTGTTCAGCAGGGAACAGACCTTGAGCGACCGCGGACGGCGCGCGCGTAGGATCTCCTGCAGGTAGTCCAGCGTGTGTCCGGTGTCGACGATGTCCTCGACGATCAACACGTCGCGATCGCTGATCGCGCCCTTCAGATCCATGTTGATCTTCACCACGCCCGTGCTCTGACGACCCTGGTAGCTGCTGAGCGACATGAAGTCGATCTCGTGAGGCACGCTCACACGACGCATCAGATCGGCCAGGAAGACGACGCCACCCTTGAGGATGCTCACGAGGATCGGCGTCGTGTCCTTGTAGTCGACGCTGATCTCACGCCCCAGCTCCATCACACGACGCTGGATGTCGTCCGAGGAGATGAGGATGCTCTCGACGAGCGGGTCGCGCTCGAGGATTTCCTGGTCGTCGTGGCTCACGGGGAGACTCCTTGGCGGCCGGTGACTTCCGACTCTCCGCTGCGGCCGCGATGGCGGAGGACGTCGTAGACCTTGGCGCCGATCATGTCGATGGCGACCGCGTTGTGACCGCCCTCGGGGATGATCACGTGCGCATAGCGTTTGCTGGGCGCGACGAACTGCTGGTGCATGGGCCGGACGGTGGTGCGGTATTGGTCGATCACCGAGTCGATCGAGCGACCGCGCTTGCGCGTGTCGCGCCGCAGGCGGCGGATGAAGCGCTCGTCCGAGTCGACGTCGACGTAGAGTCGGATGTCCATGCGCTTGCGCAGCTCGGCGTTCTCGAGCACGAGGATGCCCTCGACGAAGATGATGTCAGCCGGCTGGACGACCTCGCACTCCTCGTGACGCCGATGCGTGGCGTAGTCGTAGCGCGGGCGCTGGATCGTCGCGCCGCTCCTCAGGGCGTCGAGGTGCTCCACCAGGAGCGACGTCTCGAAGGCCGACGGGTGGTCGTAGTTGATGGCGGCCCGGGCCGCCTCGTCGAGCTGGGGATGGTCGTGGTAGTAGGCGTCGTGATGGATGATCTCGACGGTCCGTTGTGGAAACCGCTCCTGCACCCGGACCGCGACGGTCGTCTTGCCACTGCCGGACCCACCGGCGATTCCGATCACGACGGGTTGCACACCCACTCCTACCGACGCCGGGCTGTTGAGGACCCGGTGATTCCCACCGAAGTTCGGATGATGCTACGCACCCCGGGTGCATGGCGTCAACGCACGGCGTCAATCGATCTTCGGCCGCCGCCTCACGATCCTCTCGCTTGACGGAATGCGGCCGCTTGGAAGACCCTGTCCGGATGGAACGATTCGTCAGCGTCCTCGGCCTCGCCGTCCTCGTCGGCATCGCGGTGCTCTTCAGCACCGACCGGCGCCGTATCGACTGGAAGCTCGTCGGCATCGGGCTGACGCTCCAGATCGTCTTCGCCGCCTTCGTCCACCTCTTCCCGCCCGGCCGCGTCTTTCTGGGCTGGATCCGGGACGGGGCCGTGACCCTCCTCAGCTACACCGAGGACGGCAGCCGCTTCCTCTTCGGCCCGCTCATGGAGGTCGACGGCCCGGTCGGCTTCGTCTTCGCTTTTCGTGTGCTCCCGGTGATCATCTTCTTCAGCTCGCTGATGGCGGTCCTCTACCACATGGGGATCATGCAACGCGTCGTGCTCTACCTGGCGCGGGGCATGAAGAAGGCGATGGGCGTGAGCGGGGCGGAGTCGCTGGCCACGGCCGCGAACGTCTTCATCGGCCAGACCGAGGCACCGCTGGTGGTCCGGCCCTACATCGGCAAGATGACCCGGTCGGAGCTGATGGTCCTGATGACCGGCGGCATGGCCACGATCGCCGGCAGCGTACTGGCGGGCTACATCGCCTTCGGGATCGACGCCGGACACCTTCTCGCGGCGAGCGTGATGAGCGCGCCGGCCGCCCTGGTCATGGCGCGCGTGCTCGTTCCCGAGACCGAAGAGAGCCTGACCGCGGGGTCGGTCGAGATCGCCGACGAGCACGACACGGTGAACGTGATCGACGCCGCCGCCGACGGCGCGTCCCAGGGACTGAAACTCGCTCTCAACGTGGGTGCCATGCTCCTGGCCTTCATCGCGCTCGTGGCGCTGGTGAACGCGCTGCTGGGCGTTCTGGCCGGCTGGCTCGCTGCGATCGGTCTCACCGCCTGGCCCGGCTCGCTCCAGGAGATCTTCGGGATCATTCTGTGGCCGGTCGCCTGGAGTCTGGGCGTTCCCGCCGAGGACTGCTTCACCTTCGCCAGCCTGCTCGGCCAGAAGCTCGCGATCAACGAATTCGTCGCCTTCGCCGAGTTGGGCCGCATCGCCGCCGAGGGCGGCATGAGCGACCGCGCGGTGACGATCGCGACCTACTCGCTCTGCGGTTTCGCGAACTTCAGCTCGATCTCGATCCAGATCGGCGGCATCAGCGCGCTGGCTCCCGAGCGGCGCCACGACCTGTCGCGGCTCGGCCTGCGGGCGATGCTGGGTGGAGCACTCGCATCGAGCATGACGGCGGCCGTCGCCGGCATCATGCTCTCCTGACCTCCGGCTCAGGCGTCGAAGAGATCCGCACGCGCGGCCTCGGTGACGGCCTTCACCGCGGGATGCGTCACCTGGCGTTCGACCGAGATCGCGTAGAACCGTTCGCGCACCTCGTCGGTCCGACCAACCACCTCCACCCGGTACTGTCGCTTGATCTCGTCCTCGATCACCGACGGTCCGGCCATCAGACCGACCCCCATCTGACCGAAGGTCTTGAGCAGCGCGGAGTCCTCGAACTCGCCCACGACGTCGACCCCGAGATTCAGCGAATCGAACCAACGCTGCAGACCGCGACGCAGCATCGTGCCCTCGACCGGTAGCAGGAAGGGCGCACCTTCCAGCGAGCCCGGAAAGCCGCGTCGGAGCTTCCGCGCCATCGACTTCGGCCCGAAGATCGTCACCCCGCACTCGCCCAACGGGTGGTTGAAGGCGCGCACGTGGACGTCGTTGCCGATCGGCGCGTCGGTCAGGACCAGGTCGAGATCGTGGAGGGCCAGTCGCCCGAGGAGTTCGCGCGCCGACCCTTCGTCACACCGCAACTGCACCGGAAAGTCCATCCGGAGCGCGGGGACGAGCAGCTTGTGGGCGACCAGCTTGGGCAATACGTCGCTCACGCCCACGTTCAGACGCTGACGGGTCGTCGTCTCGCGGCCGCGGACCGCGTCGAGCAACTCGGCACCCAACGAGAAGATCTCGTCGGCATAGCGATAGACGGTTTCGCCGAGCGCGGTCGGTACCAGATGACGCCCCTGCTTCTCGAATAGGGGCTCACCGAGTTGCTCCTCCAGGACACGGATCTGCGCCGTGAGCGTGGGCTGCGATCGGTGAACGCGTCGGCTCGCGCTGGTCACCGTGCCCTCGCGAACGACCATCCAGAAGTAATAGAGATGCTGATAGTTCAGGTCCTGCACCGAGGCCTCCACATATCGAGGCGATCTATCATAGCTTCATGAACTATCTAGTTTTGCGAATCGCGATCCGCACTAGATTCGGCAGTGCGACGGCGCGACGCCCCCAGCGCGCACCGACTCCCTGGCGAGGGGAGACGCTGAAAGGTGGTGCGGAGAATGAAGATCGAGCTGTGGGCCGATGATGCGGTTTCGCTGGAAGGTCGGCAACGAGAGGTCGTCATCCGACGCATTCACTTCGCTCTGGCACGTTTCGCCGATCGAATCGCTCGGGTCAACGTCAGGTTGACCGACGAAAATGGTCCTCGGGGCGGCATCGATCACCGATGCCTCGTCGAGGTGGACTTGCGGCCGGGACCAAAGCTCTACGTTGAGGCGCAGGGCGTAGACGCCGAGGTCTCGGCCGCAATCGCTTCCCGCCGGGCGGCGCGCCGCGTGCGCGACGAACTCTCCCGGCGCAGGCTCTTCGGCCGCCGCCAACGCACGGTCCGCGTCACGCCGCCCGACGGCGTGCCCGACGTTCCGGGGAACTGACTTCCTCCCGAAACTCCACCGTGCCGGCTCGGCGGCGGAAGTTGCGGAATGCAGCGGACCCCGTCCCGCCTTCCGTCCGCCGTCCGGCAACGGGTTCCCCGTCGTTCCTCGAAGCGGCGGGTCGTTCTGCGTCGGACGGGCACCGGGGTTGCAGGGGATCGAGGCACCGTCTCTCGCCCCGTCGGAAGCGCCATGATGAAATCCCAGGTCCTGATCATCGACGACCACCCCACCTACTGCCATCTGCTGACGGCGGCGGCACAGGCGCGTGGCTTCCAGCTGCTCCCGGCGGTGACGTCGGCTGCGGACGCGATCGAGGCGTGCAAGCACCACCGCCCCGAGGTCGTCATCCTCGACTTGCACCTGTCGGACGAAGTCGATGGTCTTTCACTGTGCCAGCTGATCCTCGATCTCGACGGCACCACGCGCATCGTGGCCTCGGGAAGCTTTCCCGAGACCAGTCACGTGGAGAGTGCGTTCCGTGCCGGAGTGCACCGTTGCCTCCGCAAACCCTTCCGCATGGACGAAGCGCTGCGCCTCTTCGAGAACCTGGCCAAGGAACTCGACACCGCCATCGTCTGATCGCGCTACTGCACGTAGCCCAGACTGCGGAGCCCGTCCTTCATGTCCTCGGTGAGTTCACCCGGCGCCGTCGCGGGCGGCGCTCCGGCGAGCGTTTCGTCGTTCCACGCTCGCAGCGTGGTGAGGATCTCCTGCGCGACGGCGTTGCTGTCGATGGTGGCCACCAGGTTCTTCAGCTCGTAGGGATCTTCCCCGAGGTCGTAGAAGGACTGCGGTGCTCCATAGCGATCCGTGACGAGCTTGAAGCGACCGTCGTTCCATGCCATCCAGTCCGGACCGTAGGCGAGCGCCTCGGCCGGCGCAGGGATCGGAAGTCGCTGGCGATCGCGCATCCACTCGACACGGTCCGCGCCGTCCATTCCCTCCGGCACCTCGACGCGCAGCAGACCGAGTAGCGTGGGCGCGAGCTCCGTGAGGGGAAACTGCTCGCGAATCACCCGTGCGGCGTCGACACCCGGGCCCATGAAGATCAACGGCACGTGCAGCTGTTCCTCGAAGAGCGTGTGACCGTGGCCGATCCCCCAGATTCCTCGCGGATCGTGGTTCCAGGCCTTGCCCTCTTCGGCGTGGTCGAGGAATTCCTCGCCGTGATCGCTGATCACCACCACGAGAGTGTTCCGGAGCTGTCCGCTGCGTTGCAGGTCCTCGAGGATCTGACCGATCTCCAGGTCGACCTGCCGGATCGCCGCGTCGTAGAGCGCGATCTTCGTCTCGAGCAATTCCGGTACGTCGACCTGGCTGTCGCGATTGCCCAGGTGCGTGCCCGCGTCCCGAGCGCCCCAGCGCTCCAACGCCTTTCGATGCGGATCGTCGAAGACACGCTCGGGCGCGTCGATCGCCCGTAGCTGCGCGTCGCCGACGGTGGTCGGCTCGTGCGGATCGTTGAAATGCACCCAGAGGAACCAGGGCTCGGCGTCGGCTTCGCGACGGATCCACTCACGCGTGAGCGCGCCGATGCGATCGGCCCTGACTGCCTTGACGATCGGATCGTCGAAACCGCGCAGAGGCCCCAGCCGCAGGTAGGGGTTCGACGTGATCGCGTGCGTGCGGTAGCCGGTCGACTTCAGGGTTTCCGCGAGCGTCGGAATGCCGTTGGCCATGGTCCGCGGGGGCTCCGTGGCGATGTTGCGCACGGCGCCCGTCGCACCCGCCCCGTGTCGCGTCGGAACCCGACCGGTGAACATGGTCGCGAAGCTCGGCAGTGTCCACGGCGCCGCCGACCGCGCATTGGCGAAACGTATTCCGTTGTCCGCGATCAGATCGATCGACGGCGTCGTCGGCCGATCGTAGCCGTAGCACGACAGGTGATCCGCGCGCAGGGTGTCGATCGAGAGGAACAGGAGATTCGGACGCCGCTGCTGCGCGTCGGCCGTCGACACGAACAACACCAGGGCCACGATCAGGATCCGGGTCATGCGGGCTCCGAGAAGGTTTCGATCGCGCGGCCGAGAAGGCCTTCCATCAAGTCGCGTGAATCCGCGCCGACGGCCACCACCTCGTCGTGCGTGACGATGGCGCCGCCCGCCTCGACCGACACGTTGGTGATCAGAGAGATCCCCGCCACCTTCGCCCCGAAGGCGTGCAACGCGACCGCCTCGGGCCCCGTCGACATGCCGACCGCGACGCCGCCGATCCGACGCATCATGCCGATCTCGGCTGGCGGTTCGTAGTTCGGACCCCAGACCGAGACGTAGGTTCCCGCGTGCGTGGCTCCGGGTGCGAGCTCGCGCAGCCGGCGTGCGAGCCGCGGATCGAAGAGACGGCCGGCGCGGCGAGCCCGCATCTGGAGTTCACCGTCGGCGCGCGGGACGAGCAGACCGCGCAGCGCATCCTTCAGGTGCAGATCGACCAGATCGGTGAGGATTGCCACGTCTCCCGCGCGCATGCTCGGGTCAAGGCCGCCCGCCGCATTCGTGAGAATGACCGTCTCCGCGCCCAACGCCCGCAGCACGAGAACCGGCAGGACGACCGCATCCATCGCGATGCCTTCGTAGGCGTGTAGACGTCCCTGGAGGACGACGACGTCCCGGCCGCCCATGCGCGCACGGACGACCCGACCGTCGTGACCCTGGACCGACGTGCCGTGGAACCCCGGAATCTCGGCAAATCGCACCGCGGCCTGAACGTCCATTCGGTCGACGAAGTCCCCCAGCCCCGAGCCGAGGACGAGGGCGAGCGGGGCGCCGGTCACACCGGCTTGCTCGAGGTGCGCCGCGGCGACGTCGACGCGCTGCGCGAATTCGTCGAGGAGCGCCCATCCGGGCGGGCAGTGGGCTTCGAGACGAGTCATGCGGTCCTCGCGGAAGGGGTTCGCGTGAGAATGGGCTGCTCGGGCGCTTCGCGCAAGGTGTGGGGTGGGTTCGGGCGTAGGTGCGAAGTGGTGTTCGCGGTGCTCTGCGCTTCGCGGTGGCGGGTGCGGCGGGTGCGGCCGACATGGCCGACCGGTCACGCTCCGGGTTCCGCCACGGAACACGAGCGCGGCGACCTCAGTGGATCGTCCATCAGCAGGACGAAGGTCTGTTCCAGGGTCATTCCCGCGGGCAGGGTCTACCGGTTCGCGCCTCGGGACCAACCCCGCCCTCCTCCGAGCGAACCCGCCCTCACGCTGCTAAACTGCCCGACATGGAGCTGATCGACTCGCACCCGGAAGTCCAGGCCCTGGCCGCCGAGGAAAAGGCGCTCGCCACCGTCACGGCGAGCGTGCCGCTGGCCTGCCCGACGCGCGACGTCTGGGTGAAGGCCGCGCTGGCCGACGTGAACGCCCTGCTCGACGACCACGCCCAGTGCGAACTCAAGGCCGCCAGCAACGCCCTCGCGATGGTCGGCCGCTTCCCGGACAATGACGAGCTCGTCCGGCGCATGGCTGGTCTCGCCAAAGAGGAAATGGTCCACTACCGCATGGTCCGGCACGAACTGATCGGGCGCGGCGGTACGCCGAAGCGGCCGGTCGCGAATCCCTACATGAAGGGAATGGCGCGCGACCGCCTCGCCGGGAGCAAGGCCCTGCTCGACGACCTGCTCGTGTGCGCGCTGATCGAAGCCCGCTCGTGCGAGCGCTTTCTCGTGTTGGCGCGCGCACTGCGCAGCCCCGAGGCCGTGAACGTCGCTGACGCGGGCGAACTCGCCTATTTCTACGAGCGCCTCGCGCGGAGCGAGAGCGGCCACGCGCATCTCTTCGTCGCCCTGGCCGAAGACGCCTTCGACCACGATCTCGTGCGCAACGAACTGCTCCGACGCAGCAGCATCGAAGCGGCCACGATCGAGTCGCTGCCCGTCACCCCCCGCATGCACGGCGGTCACCGCCAGGCTTGACCCCGGCAACGCCCCCGACCCGAGACACCCCCAGCCGTACGCTGGAAAGGACACGCCCTCATGGACGCCATCTCCCTGGACGAACTCATCGCCATCGAAGGCACGCTGAGCGAAGAGGAACTCCTCGTCCGCCAGACCACCCGCCGCTGGGTCCACGATCGCTACCTGCCGAAGGCGGGCGAGTGGTTCGAGAACGGCGAATTCCCCAACGATCTGATCGGCGAGATCGCCGACCTCGGCCTCCTCGGCGCCTCGCTGCCGAGCGAGTACGGCTGCGCGGGAATGAACCAGGTCCAGTACGGCCTCGCGCTCGAGGAACTCGAGTACGGCGACAGCGGCCTGCGCAGCTTCGTCAGCGTTCAGGGCGCGCTGTGCATGTACCCGATCTTCAAGTTCGGCACCGAGGAACAGCGCAAGAAGTACCTGCCGGACATGGCCGCCGGGAAGATCATCGGCTGCTTCGGCCTGACCGAACCCGACGCCGGCAGCGATCCCGGCGCGATGAAGACGCACGCGGTGACCGACGGCGACGGCTACGTCCTCAACGGCGCGAAGATGTGGATCACGAACTCGCCGATCGCCGACCTCGCGATCGTGTGGGCCAAGCTCGACGGCGACGACGCCAAGTCGATCCGCGGTTTCGTCATCCCGACCGACACGCCGGGACTCGAGTGCCCGACCACGCACCACAAGATGTCGCTGCGCGCGAGCCACACGGGCGAGATCACGTTGAACGACGTGCGCGTCGGCAAGGACGCCCTGCTTCCCGAATCGAAGGGGCTCGGCAGCGCGCTCGCATGCCTGAACCAGGCCCGCTTCGGCATCGCGTGGGGCGTGATCGGTGCGGCGAAGGCCTGCTTCGACGAAGCGCTCGACTACGCGAACCAGCGCATCATCTTCGGCAAGCCGATCAGCGCGAAGCAACTCATCCAGAAGCAGATCGCCGACAGCGGCACGCAGATCGCCCTGGGCGAGATGATGATGCTCCACCTGTCGCGCCTGAAAGACCGCCACGGCAAGGTCAGTCCCTTCCAGGTCAGCCTGTGCAAGCGCAACAACGTGGACATGGCGCTCGAAGTCGCGCGCACCTGCCGCTCGATCCTCGGGGGCAACGGCATCAGCACCGAGTACGCGGCGATCCGCCACATGCTGAACCTCGAGAGCGTCTACACCTACGAAGGCACGCACGAGGTCCACACGCTGATCCTCGGGCGCGGGCTGACGGGGCAGGACGCGTTCTAGAACGAAGTCCGTTGCTTCTAGCTCACGAACTGGGCAGGTTGATCTGGCGGTAGCGTTCCGCCAGGTCGACCTGGTCTCGGACATCGTCGCGTGAGATCGTCGCAGCAACACGACCCTCGACGAGAAAGACCCACGCATCGCACAGGTCTTGTAGGACGTCGAGACGATGGTCCGAGATCAAGAGCGTCGTTCCGTGGTCGGTGCGCTCCCGTCGTACGACCTCGCATGCACGATCAGTTGCCGACGGGTCGAGCCCGAGAGAAGGTTCGTCGAGGAGAATCAGGTCCGGCGACTCCAGGAAGGCAGCAAGCATCGCGCATCGGACCCGTTGACCGCGCGACAATCGCGACGGGCGCGCCATCAGTTCGTCCTGCAAACCGAGACCTCGCGCAAGGGCCTGGACACGCTCGCGGCTCGTCTCGACCCCGAGTCCCAGTGTCGGCCCCAAAGTCGTCGCGAGAAAGGCCTCGACTGCGACATCCGGGAGGGCAAACGAGTCACTCGCCATCCACCCGATTCGAAGGGAGTCCCAGTGGGTGCCGTTCGGCCCGGTCAATCGACCGCGGCGGCATCTCTGGTGTCGCGCCAGAATGGAGAGAAGAGTCGTCTTGCCTGCACCGTTGTCACCGACGAGACCAACGATCGTGCCGACAGGAACGTCGAGATCGACACCTTGCAGGGCTGCGACCCCGTTCCGATGGGCAAAATGCAGACCCGTGGCCACGAACGAACTCTGCGCAGTCATCGATCACTTTCCGGGATCGGGAATCGGAGAACGTCCATCGTTCGAGCATCTACACCGACATACGAGCCCTCGTCGAGTTCAAGGTCGAATGCGATCAACTGGACTCCCAGTCGGTATCTCTCGACGATCCGACCCTCGAGATCGTAGACGAGCACCTCGTTGGC
>JGI12109J20283_11061305_pt1 | contig 16020 bp, 10 predicted proteins | sample ElkSlonscriptome_12_FD_20283 | JGI IMG/M metagenome (IMG submission 20283)
CGCCGTGGCGTTCTTTGATGACGTGACCGCCATCAACGGTATCGTCACCCTTGACGATCTGACCGTCGACACCGCCGGGGCCGATTACTACCTGAGAATCTTCAGTGACTATCCGATCGTGACCAGTAACCTCTTCGAGGTGTTCCCGGTCGTCCCCTGAGATTCAGGGCAACGATTCGGTTGGTCGCTCTAAAGGCCTGCCTCGACGGCAGGCCTTTTGGTGTTCGTCGACCTCGACGCCTCTGGGCTCCCAAGTACAATGCCCGACATGCGCAACCCTCCTCCATCGCAAGCCATTGCCCATTGGCTGGATGACTATCGATCGGCTAGCCAGACGCGTTCCGGCGATATCGAGCGGGCGCATGATCGACTGCGACAGGCGGATCAGGACGATGCAACGCTGGCGCTGGTCTTTCAGGCCCTCGACCGCCTGGATCAGCTCTCGCCCGACCCGGACACGGTCGCCGCTACCCTGCTGATTCCATTAGCTCAGAATGAGGTCGAGCTGCGAGACCTGAGCCCCTCGGTCCAGTCCCTTCTCGGCCAGCTCGCCAAGCTCACTCACTTCGGCCAGACCTATCTTCCAAACGACAGTTCTCGCGCCGAGGGGCTTCGACGGCTGCTGCTGGCCCTGGTCGCCGACATGCGCGTCGTCCTCATCGCCCTGGCGTGGCAGCTGGCACAGCTGCGCGAAGCGCGCGATCTTTCGCCAGAGCGGCGCCAGGCGCTGGCTCATGAGACTCGGGTTATCCACGCGCCCCTGGCCAACCGACTCGGCATCTGGCAGCTTAAATGGGAGCTTGAGGACCTGAGCTTTCGCTTCCTGGAACCCGACACTTACAAGGGGATCAGCGCCCTGGTGTCCGAGCGTCGCTCCGATCGCGAGGCTTTCATCGGTTCGTTCATGCAGCGGCTCGAGGACATCGTCGGTCAGCAGCGGATCCAGGCCCAGATCAGCGGACGAGCGAAACATATCTATTCGATCTGGCGCAAGATGCAGCGCAAGGGCCTCGATTTTCATGAGCTCTTCGATGTTCGTGCCGTTCGTGTCCTGGTCGACACGGTCGCCGAATGCTACGCCGTGCTCGGCCTCGTTCACACGCACTGGCGGCCGGTCCCCGGCGAGTTCGACGACTACATCTCCAAGCCGAAGGCCAACCTGTATCAATCGCTCCATACCGCTGTCACCGGCGAAAACGGTCGGGTTGTCGAGGTCCAGATTCGCACCCACGACATGCACGCCCACGCCGAGCTCGGGGTCGCCGCCCACTGGCGCTACAAAGAAGGCGGGCCGCGCGACAGCGCCCTCGAGCAGCGTATCGGCGTCATGCGCAAGCTCCTTGACGGCCAGGGTGATGACGACGAGAGCCTCCTCGAGGGCTTTGACAACGAGATCGGCGAGGACCGGGTCTACGTCCTGACCCCCCAGGGCGACGTCAAGGATCTGACCGCTGGCGCCACGCCGCTGGACTTTGCCTATCTGATCCATACGGAAGTCGGCCACCGCTGCCGCGGGGCGCGCATCAACGGCCGCATCGTGCCCCTGACCACGGTGCTGGAGAACGGCGATCGCATCGAGATCCTGACCGCCAAGGAGCCCAGACCCTCGCGCGACTGGATGAATCCGCGCCTCGGCTACATGCGATCGGCCCGAGCGCGCGCAAAGGTCCGCCACTGGTTCAAGCTGGCCCACTACGACGACAACCTGCAGGCCGGGCGTCAGGCCATCGAGGGTGAATTCAAGCGCCTGGACCTCGACATGGCCGAGCTCGAACACGTCATCGAGGGCTTCAACTTCAAGCGCGTCGAGGACCTCCTGGTCGCCGTCGGCAGCGGTGATCTGACCACCGGCCAGATCGCCGGTGCCGTTGAGCGCCGCCGCACCGCCAGCCGGCCGACCGAATCGAAGATCACCGTGCAGCAGCGCTCGAGTCGCTCCGACAAGAGCGACGATGTCCGCATCGAGGGCGTCGGCAAGCTCCTGCACACGATGGCGACCTGCTGCCAGCCAGTGCCCGGCGATTCGATCGGCGGCTTCATCACCCAGTCGCGCGGCGTCAGCATCCACCGCCAGGACTGTCGCCAGTTCCTGAACCTGATCCGCCAATCGCCCGAACGCATCCTGACCGTTCACTGGGCCGAGCGAGGGCGCTCTCATTACCCCGCGAGGATTCATCTCGAGGCCCTGGATCGGCGCGAGCTCCTGCGCGACCTGGCCACGCTCCTGGCTCACGAGAACGTCAACGTCAGCGCCATGAATACGCGCCACGAGGATGAAAGCCAGAACGTCGTCATCGAGCTGACGGTTCAGGTCGCCGACTTCGATCAGCTCGCCGTGCTCCTCGGCAAGATGCAGTCGATTCCCGATGTCGTGCACGCTCGACGGATCCGAAACCTCTAGTGGCCGTTTTCGTGAACCGAAACGCGCCGACCCTTAGCGTGGTGATCCCGAATTGGAATGGCGCGCATCACCTGCCGGAGTGCCTGAACTCGCTCAGGGCTCAGCATTTTCAGGACTTCGAGACCGTGGTCGTCGACAACGGGTCCAGCGACGATTCCATCAAGCTCCTCGAAGGCGATTTCCCCTGGGTCCGGGTCATTGCTCGCGGCGATAACGGCGGCTTTTCCTCGGCGGTCAATGACGGCATTCGCCAGACGCGCGCGCCCCTCATCGTGCTCCTGAATAACGACACGCGGGCCGATCCGGGCTGGCTGCAGGCGCTTCATGACGGAATTCAGCGCTACCCCGACGCCAGCATGGGGGCCTCGCGCATGCTCCTCTATGATCCGCCGCACCGCGTCGATTCGGCCGGCGACGGCTTCTCGCTGACCGCCGGCGCGGGCTACAACCTGGCGGCCGGCGAAGCGCGCGAGGCGGTCGGCGAGGACGCCTGGGTTTTCGGCGCCTGTGCGGGTGCAGCAATCTATCGGCGGACCCTTTTTGAGGATATCGGCCTGTTCGACGAGGACTTCTTCCTCGTCTTCGAGGACGTCGATCTTGACCTGCGCGCGCAGGTCGCGGGACACCGCTGCGTTTATCTGGCCGATGCAATCGTTTATCACAAGCGCGGCGCGTCAACGGACAACGCGAGCCTTGAGGTCATTTCCCGCTCCTGGCGCAACGCCCTCTGGGTCGCCGGCAAGAACCTGCCCCTGACACTGCTATGGGTCTGGAGCCTTTTCTTCGTCCTGCGTACGGTCCGGCTCTTCGGTCTGGCCATCTTTTTCCGGATCTGGCGCAAGCTGCGGCCGGTGACGGGGTCTCAGACCAGCGCAGCGGGCAGGCCGGCACCCAACTGGCGCCAGGGCGTGATCGCTCGATGGTACTGGCCCGCGCTGAATAGGGCTCTGCGCTCGCTGCCAGAAAAACGGCGGGCACTGCGCCCTGTTCGTCGGCTTGGCACCCTTCGCCTGCTGCCGATCCTGCTCAAGCCCCGCCGTGCCATCGAGGACGCAATCGAAGGACCTGGGGGCGAGAAACCCGCCAAGCCGCGGATCGATAAGGCAGGGCCGAAGCGGTGAGCGCGGGGCAGCGCGTCGGGGCCGTGATTGTCGCCTACCACCCCCATGCGGACCGGCTCGGGAGGCTGATCAGCGAGCTCGATAAGCAGGTCGCGCGAATGGTTGTCATCAACAATGGACCCGCCAGCAGCTTGACCCTGCAAGCCCGAGCAAGGCTGGAGGTGATTCAGACCGACGGCAATCTCGGCGTGGCCGCGGCGATCAATCTTGGCGTGGATCGCCTCAGGTCAGCGGCTCTCGAGGACGCGCTTCTGCTGGATCAAGACAGCGCCATCAACGATGACCTGGCGACCACGCTTCTAGAGCATCTCGAGCGGGAGCGTCGAGACGGCCGGCAAGTGGCGGCGATCGGCCCGAGCATCCACGATCACGACGATCGCCAGCCTGCGCCCTTCATTCGCTTTCGCCTACCGCTGAACCAGCGCCTGCGCCAGGAAGAGGGCTGTGTCGCCTGCGATTATCTGATCACCTCGGGCTGCCTGATCGACCTGGCGCACTGGCAAGATATCGGACCGATGCGCGAGGCCTGGTTCATCGACAATATCGATCTGGAGTGGTGCTTCCGCGCCCGGCGCAAGGGCTACGAGATCCTCGGCTGCTTCGACGCTCACCTTGACCATCGCATCGGCGAGCGCCACCGGCTTTTCGGGCTGATACCCTATAGGCGGCATGACCCGGAGCGCCTCTACACGATGATGCGCAACCGGATCTTTCTCTATCGAAGCGGCGCGCCCTTCGCCTTTATCGTGCAGGATGCGCTGCGGGCGATCGGGAAGCTCGGACTGTTCAGTCTGATCCCGCCGCGGCGGCGTCACCTGCAGAAGATGCTGGCCGGGCTGCGCGATGGATTCAGGACCCGCCCGCTGCCCTGACTGGATCGTCCTGCCTGCGACGTCTGCCCTCGTCCGATCCCGCCGCGCTCGCGGCTTCCAGTTCGGCCAGAACCGAGTCAGCCGCAGCCATGGAAAAATGCGCTTCGACATTGGCCAGCCCGCCGTCGGCCAGGCGGTTCCACAGGGCTTCGTCCTGATCAAGACGAATCACCGCATCGGCTAGGGCGCCGGCCTCGTCGGCCACGAGCACGTCGCGCTCGTTCTCGAGGTACATCCCCTCGGCCGCGCAGGTCGTCGCCACGACGGGCAGGCCGTAACTCATCGCCTGATTGACCTTGCCCTTCACGCCCGCCCCATAGCGCAGCGGTGCCACAGAGACGCGGACCGAGTTCAGGATCGGCTCCAGGTCTTCGACAAAACCGTGAACCAGAATCCCCGGCCGCTCGGCCAGGGCAAGGATCGACTCGGGCATACGAGAACCGACCAGGTGCAGTGCCATGTCGGGACGCGCCGAACGAATCAGCGGGAAGATCTCGCTGGCCAGCCAGTGTGCCGCATCCACGTTGGGCAGGTGCTGGAAGCCACCGACGAAGAGCAGGCCGGATCGCGCTGACCAGGGCGCGCCGCGGCCGCGGACACGATGAATGTTCGACAGAACGCGTATATCGGCGCCGGGGACTTCCTGCTGGAGCAGCGCTTGCTCAACGGGGCTGACCACCAGACTGACATCAGCCTGTGCGACCAGGCGCAATTCCTGCCGCCGGCTGGTCTCGGCCTGGCGCGCCAGGACCTCATCCCGGAGCAACTCCGCTTCGCGCTGCTCGCGCAGGAAATGCAGGTCGACCGTGTCGAAAACCAGGAGTGCCCGTTCGGCATGCTGGCGCAGAGTCGCCAGCAGCGGGACCAGTACGTAGTGTCGACTGACAAAGACCAGATCCAGGTCGCCGCCGTGCTCGCTCAGCCAGGCGTCGAGATCCGGGACGGCCGGGGCGTGGAGCACCTCGATACCGGCCTGGGTCAGCTGGTCCGTGTAGCCCGGCACGTAGCGTCGGTTTTCGGCCATGAAGGTGACCTGGAAGCCACGGGTCAGGAGCAGGTCCATCACCGCGCGAATTCGCACCGAGCCCGAGTCGTGGTCCGGCTGCGGCGTGGTCGCATCGATGACCAGCGCGCGCTTGCTGAAGCGGCGATAGCGAAGGTGGCGCACCGGATCAGCGCGCGATGAATTGGGCTCGGGCGGCGGATGCTCAGCCAGCGCCCGCCCCCATTTCTCCAGGAAACGCTCGCGGTTGACGGCCTGGTAGCGCTTGGCACCGCTGCCCTCATCGGTGCCGGAGGTGGCTCCTTCGTGGTGAATGATCGTGCAGGCCGGCTGGACCAGAACGCGCTTGCCCCGGGCGCGCATCTGGAAGCAGAGATCCGTGTCCTCGTAATAGGCCGGCCGGAAGCGCGTATCGAAACCTCCGACGGCGTCGAAATCGCTGCGACGTATCGCCAGACAGGCACCGGAGACGTAGTCCGCCTCGCTCAGGAAGCCGTACTGAGGCGCTGCCGGGTCACCGCCCTTGCCGTAGTTCCAGCCCGAGGCGTCGCTGAAGACGATGCCGCCGGCTTCCTGCAGGCGACCGTCGGGGTAGACCAGGCGCGCGCCAACGATGCCGACGCCTTCGCCGCCATCAAAGGGCGCGATCAGGGCATCCAGCCAGCCCTCGGTGACGGTCGTGTCGTTATTGAGAAACACCAGGAAGTCGCCCCGGGCCTCGGCGGCGCCGCGATTGCAGCTGTCGATGAACCCGGCGTTTTCCTCGTTTCGCAAGGCGCGCAGGCCCTGGCATTCAGCCAGATAATCAGGCGTTTCGTCACTCGAGCAGTCGTCGATCACGATCACCTCGAAAGCCGTCTCGCTGCCCGCCTCGGCCAGGCTGTTCAGGCAGGCCGAGGTCAGCGCGACCTTGTTGTAGACCGGAATAACGATGCTTACCCGCGGCGTTGCCTCCAAGGCGAAGCGCACGGCGCGGAGCGGTTGGTCCTCGGGCGGAGATAGATCGTCCCCCGCCGCCGAAATGACGTCGATCGGAGAACCGCCTGAGGCGTCGACGGGGTAAAGACCCGCGATCAATCCTGCCCGACCATCACGTCGAAAAACCCGCCAGGCAGAGGCCAGCAGAGTAGGCCAGCGCAGGGGATTCCAGGCACGCCGCTGCTGGCCTTTACGAGCCAGTCGCGCCGCGAATCGCAGGGGGCGGGTCAGGCGCCAGGACAGGCTGTTGCTGATCAGCTGCAGGTGCTGTTCGTGCGCCGCGACCGCTGCCCGCGCCGCATCGAGCTCGACCGTGAGCTCATTGATCCGGGCCTGATTCTCGACCAGCTCGTGACGACTGGCGCGCAGCGCCAGCTCCGTTCGCTCCAGCGCCGCCGAAAGCTCGCCGCTCTGACGGCGCTCGTCCTCGACGGTCGCCTCGAGCGATTGAGCCCAGACCGTGCGCTCCTGCGCCAGTCGCTCGCAGCGCCGTGCCCAGTCCGTTCGGTTCTCAAGGTCGGCCTGCAGCGCCCCAACGCGCTCGCTGAGAGCAGCGAGACGGCGCTGATCAGCGCGCTGGGCTTCGCTCAACAGCCCCGTCATTGCCGCTGAAGAAGCAGGCAGGGGCGACCAGGCCGCGATCGCCTTGCCTTCCGGCAGCAAGGCGCGATAGGCCGCCGCGGCTGCGTACAGCGTCGGCTCGTCCTGAGCCCGACGACCGAGCGCACGAAGGGCTTCGCGCCGGTGTTGCCAGCCTCGAGCCACCTCGATCAGGGCGTCGGGATCAGGGTCGAAGAGCACGCCGTCGACACCCTCATCGATGCGCTCCTCGAAGCTGCCCAGGCGCGTCGCCATCGGCGTCAAGCCCAGCGCCCGGATCTCGGACAGCACGTAATTCCAGGTCTCCGGCACGGTCGAGAGAAAAAGCACCGCATCGGGCCGCAGCATCGCCAGCTGTCCCGCAAGCGCCTCGGCCTGATAATTCAGGACGATATCGACGCCGCGTCGGCCGAACAGGGAAAAAGCGTCGCGGCCGGCGCCCAAGAGCGTGATCCGGGCGAAAGACTGCAGCTCATCGAGGGCGCCATCGAGCAGACGCAGGCCCTTACCCTCGCTGATTCGACCGACCACGACCAGGCGCAGTCGATCGGCCGAGTCAGGCTCGAAGTCCAGGGCTCGGGGCCAGTGCTCGGGCGCATGGAAACCGTGGGGTACTACCTCGACCTCGGGCAGGCGCCCTTCACTGAGCGCAGCCCATCGCGTCGCCACATGGCGCGTTGGCGCGACGAGCTTCAGGCCGTTTTGCTGGACCGCCGCGAGCCAGGCCTCACCCAGTGCTTTCCAGTGGATCGGGTCCTCGTGCTCGAAGAGCAGCGGCTGCGACTGACGCGCGATGGCCTGGCCCAGATCCAGCCGACCCTCGGCATCGAGGCAGATGAGGGGGTCTTCGTGCAGCAGGGGCGTGAGCGGATAGAAATCGTGCAGCATGACCAGGGTCGGTTGCCCCGTGCGCAGGGCATCGAGGCTGTGCCCGATCAGCGACGACACGATCACCCGAGCCACGCCGAAGCGCCGAATGATCTGATCGAGCAGCGCCGCATAGGCCGCGTGCTCGCTTACCGTATCGGCGATCGCCGGTGCCAGCGGCCACTCGGCCAGGGGCGCGGCGTCTGCCTGGCCGGAAAACAGGCGCAGATACTGGCCGTGCTCGCGGCCTGATTCATCGCCGCCCGCGCACAGCACCAGATGGTGACCCTGCGAGTCACCGCGACACTGATCGTGAATCCAGCGCGCCACGCCGCCGCCCCAGGAGTGGCTGATATGCAGCGTCAGCGGCCGCTGCGAACCGTCGAGCTCGGGCACGCCGCGAAGCCCCGCATCGAGCAGGCCGCCGAGGCGCTGACGCACGAGGCCGAAGGCCGCCTGCCCATCAGGTGTCGCCAGCTTGCCGGCATCGAGCGGTCGCTCTTGATCATGAAGAAACAGGTCATCGACCAAGCCGGCGCGGGGGGCGTGACGTCCTCGCCACGTCGTCGGCAGCATCAGCGCGAGCGCGTCCCGGGGCAGACGGACGGGCTGAGCCTCGCCGGTGCCGGCGGCGGCGACGAGGCTATGCGGGTCGGTCGTCGCATCGACCCCGGGTAATCCGGCAAAGGGATTGAGACCAGGGTGGTAGTTGCCGGGCAGGATGATCAAATCGAGCCTGTCGGCCCAGCGTTCTAGCGCCGCGATCCTTGCGGCTACATCCGGGCCGAAGCGAAGTCCACTTCGGATCACGAGAAGCGCCTCGCCGGCTTCGAGGTGATCACCCATCGTGGAATCGATCTGCTCCGGACCGCTCCAGGGCTCCAGTCCTTCGGCGCCTGCTCGATCCGCTCGCGCGCACAGGCGAGCTCCGGGAAGGGCCGAGCGCAACCCCGCTAGCCAAGCCGCATCGATCGATCCCGAGCGGTCAGGGCAGCACAGAACCCGCAGCCCGCTCAGCGACATCGCCCCATCCTGCGCTTGCTTTTCAACGGAATTCGACATGACTCGAGGCGGGTACTCGCAAGGCTTGGGCCGCCGTGGCGACCGGTGAGAGATCGGGGCCTTTCGATCGTTCGAATCATTATAGCCAAGGCCCGGCCGGAGCACCGAAGAAGGGCTCGCCGGGTACACTATCTCTCGTGCTGCGCCGCCTCGTCATCCACCTCTTTCTGTTCCTGCTCGGCCTGAGCCTGGGGCTCGGCCTGCCCTGGGTCGGGTGGCTGGATCGCGAGGCCGAACGACGCTTTGCCGAGCGCCAGTGGACTCAGGACAGCCGCATCTACGCCCGACCGCTCGAGCTTTACGCCGGCCGTGAGCTGAGGCCCGACGATCTGGTCCTCGAGCTCGAACGTGTCGGCCTGCGCGCCGGTGACCCCGGACGGGTCGGTCGCTTCCGCCAGCGCGGTCAGCGCGTCGATCTCCATGCTCCGGCTTTCCGCTTTCCCGATCAGGACCAGCCTGCCCAGCGCCTGCGGGTCGAATTCGAGGGGGCTCGCGTGCGCCGCCTCGAGGGCAGGACAGGGCAACCCCTGACGCTGGTCCGGCTGCCGCCCGCCGAGCTCGGCGATCTCCTGCCCAGCGGCAGCGACGATCGCACCCTCACCCGCCTCGCCGATTTCCCACCCCTGCTCGTGACCGGCATCCAGGCCGTCGAGGATCGCCAGTTCCGCCATCACCACGGCCTCGACCCCAGAGGCCTGGCACGCGCCGTCTGGACCAACCTGCGCCGCGGCGCGCTGGTCCAGGGCGGTTCAACGATCACCCAGCAGCTGGTCAAGAATCTGTTCCTGAGCCCGGACCGCAGCCTGATCCGCAAGCTCAACGAAGCGGTCATGGCGATCAGCCTGGAGCGCCACTTCAGCAAGGGCGAGATCCTCGAGGCCTACCTGAACGAGGTCTACCTCGGCCAGGACGGCGCCCAGGCCATCCACGGCTTCGGTCGGGCCAGCGAGTACTACTTCGGCCTGCCCGTGCAGGCCCTCGATGTCGATCAGATCGCCCTTTTGATCGGCATGGCTCGCGGCGCGTCCTGGTACCACCCGGTACGCAACCCGGAGCGGGCCCGCACCCGCCGCGATTTCGTGCTCGGCCAGTTCCTGGACACGGGGCTGATCGAAGAGGATCAGCACGATCGCCTGGTCGCTCGGCCCCTGGACGTGTCAACCCATCGCCAGCGCCGACAGCGGCCGAACGCGGCCTTCCTCGAACTCGTCGCCCGCCAGCTGCGGCGCGACTACCGCGATGAAGACCTGCGCGGCACCGGTTTGAAGGTCTTTACCACGCTATCACCAAGCGCCCAGCATGCGGCTGAACGCGGCCTGGCCCAGGGCCTGGCCGAGCGCGAACGCACCACCGACGAGCTTCAGGGTGCGGCGCTTCTGATCGAGCCCAGCAGCGGTGAGATCCGTGCCCTCGTCGGCGATCGCGAGGCCAGCCGCCGGGGCTTCAATCGGGCGCTGGACGCGCGCCGCTCCGTCGGCTCGGTGATCAAGCCCTTCGTTTATCTACTGGCCCTGGCCCAGCCGGACCGCTACAGCCTCGTGACCCCGATCTTCGACGGTCCGATCGAGGTCGAGCTACCCGGCCAGCCGACCTGGCAGCCGCGCAACTATGATGACATCAGCCACGGCGAAGTCGCGCTGATGGACGCCCTGGCGAACTCCTACAACCAGGCAACGGTCGCCCTGGGGACTGAGGTCGGCGTCGGCGCCCTGTATCGCCTGCTCGGCCAGCTCGGCGTCGAAACCGGCAAGGACCAGCACCCCTCCGCCCTGCTCGGTGCGATCCCCCTGACGCCACTGCAGGTCGCCCAGCTCTACCAGCCGCTCGCCGCCGAGGGCTACAGCACGCCGCTTCGCGCCATCACCCAGGTCGTCGATGCCGACAACCGCGAGATCGGTCGCTATCCGATGCGACTGCGGCCGATCCGCGAAGAGGGCGCCCTGGCCCTGCTCGACTTCGCCCTGCGCCGCACGGTCACCAACGGCACAGCGCGCAGCCTGCCCGCCCTGCTGCGCGATGACGCCGGCATCCGCGGCAAGACCGGCACGACCAACGATCGCCGCGACGCGTGGTTTGTCGGCTACACTCGCCAGTGGCTGGGCGTGGTCTGGGCAGGGCGCGACGACAACGCGCCGGCCGGCGTGACCGGTGCGACCACGGCCCTACCAGTTTGGGCGCGGATCTTCGAGGCCCTGCCGCACAGCCCGCAGCCCACCCAATGGCCCGAGGCCCTGGAATGGTTCTGGGTCGACTGGCCGCAAGCGCAGCTGGCCAGCGAGGACTGCCCCGATGCGCTGGCCGTCCCCTTCATCCAGGGCAGCCAGCCGCAGGTGCTGTCCGACTGTTTCGAACCCGCCTCACGCTCGCGCTGGGGGCGCGGTCGAAGGCGCTGACCGAAAAAACGAGAGACCCATTCATGATTCGATCCCTACAACACGCCGCCCAGCTCACCGTGATGCTTGCAGTGATTGCTCTGCTGAGCGCATGCGCGACCCAGCCGCCGGCGCCGACGGAAGATCTCAGCGTTGAAGAACAGGTCCGGGCACCGGCCGCGGAACAGGGCCGAGGACTGCAGGTCTACCCCCTGCGAAATCCGGCGGTGACGGAACTCAGTGACGCCGCCCTGGCAGCCGAACGGGCTGGCGATCTCGACCGGGCCGTTCTGCTTCTCGAGCGGGCTCTTCGGATCCAGCCGCGTGATCCGGAGCTCTTGCAGCACATGGCCGAGATCCGCCTCGAACTCGGCGAGTGGGAACAGGCCGAAAGCTTCGCCGCGCGCTCCTTCGACGTCGGCCCGCGAGTTGGCGAACTCTGCCAGCGCAACTGGCGGACCATGGCGCTTGCCCGGGAACGACTGCAGCGCTACGGCGAAGCGGCGAACGCGCGCCAACGCCTGCAGGGCTGCCAGGTCGAAGCGCCAGCGCGCCTGTGAACGCCCGCCTCCTCGACCAGCGTTTCGCCGACAACGGCCCGCTGGCCGGGCTCCTCGACGGCTATCGCCCAAGACCGGGGCAGCAGGCCCTTGCCCAGACGATTGCTGACTGCCTGGCCAAGGGGCAGGACCTGGTCGCCGAAGCCGCCACCGGGACGGGCAAGACCCTGGCCTACCTGCTGCCCGTTCTCGAGTCGGGCGAGCGCACGATCCTCTCGACAGGCACGCTCAATCTTCAGGAGCAGCTGTTTCGCCGCGACCTGCCCCTGGCCCTGAAAGTGACCGGCACCGAATGCAAGACGGCCCTGCTCAAGGGCCGGGCGAATTACCTGTGCCCGCAGCGCCTCGGCCAGCACATGGAGGGCATCGCCGAGCTCGACGAGCCGGTCGCCGACGAGCTGCGCATCGTCGCCCGCTGGGCCGAGCAGACGGTCGGCGGCGAGGTCAGCGAGCTCGCCGAAATCGGCGCCCGTTCCCCGGTCTGGCCCCTGGTCACCTCGACCCAGGACAACTGCTTGGGAAGCGACTGCCCGATGCTTCGCGACTGCCCCGTCGCCAAGGCCCGCCGCGAAGCGCAGGAGGCCGATATCGTCGTGGTCAACCACCATCTGCTGTTTGCCGACCTGGCCCTGAAGCAGACCGGCTTCGGGGAGGTCCTGCCAGGTGCTGCGGCGGTGGTCATCGACGAAGCCCACCAGGTGCCCGACACGGCGATGCGCTTCTTCTCGCGCGGGGTCAGCGCCTGGCAGCTCAGAGAGCTGGCCCGCGACAGCCTGGCCGCCTGCCACGGCGCGGCCGGCAGCCTCAAGATCCTCCAGGCACCCCTCGACGCGCTCAAGGGCGCCCTGGACCAGGCCATCAGCGCCTGCGCCGACCTGCCACCCCGTGGCGACTTCTCGCGCCTGAAACACCAGATCGAGGCGTTTCAACGCCTGGCCCAGAAGCTCGGCCAGCTCGCCCAGGCCCTTCATCCCCTGGCCGAGCAGACGCGCGATCTGAGCAACTGCTGCGACCGCGCCGAACTCCTGCACGACGGCCTGTCCGCCTTTCTCGCCGGGCAGGACCAGCACGTGCGCTGGTTCAGCTGCCGCCGAGGCCGCTTCACCCTGAACCTGACGCCCCTGGACGTGGCCACGCCCCTCAAGCAACTGCGCGAGAGCCATCCGGCCACCTGGATCATGACTTCGGCCACGCTCGCCGTGGCCGGACGCTTCGAGCATTTCACCTCGCGGCTGGGCCTACAGGACGCGCGCACCCTCGTCGTCGAATCGCCCTTCGACTACGCCGAGCAGACCCGCCTGTGGATTCCGAAGGACCTGCCCGAACCGAATCATCCGCAGCACACGGAAGCGCTTTTGGAGGCGGCCCTGCCCGTGATACGAGCCAACGGCGGCCGCGCCTTTCTGCTGTTTACCTCCCACCGCGCCCTGCAGCGCGGCGCTCAGTGGATGCGCACCCACTCGGACTTCAACCTCCTCGTCCAGGAAGAAGCCCCGCGGCCGATCCTGCTGGAACAGTTCGTCCAGATGCCCCGAACCGTCCTGCTCGGCGCGGCCAGCTTCTGGGAAGGCGTCGACGTGCCGGGCAAGGACCTGACGCTCGTCGTGATCGACAAGCTGCCCTTCGCCGCCCCTGACGACCCGGTCCTCGAAGCAACGCTCAAGGCCGTGCGCGAGGCCGGCGAGAATCCCTTCACCCAGGTCCAGCTCCCGCAGGCCGTCCTGTCCCTGAAACAGGGCGCCGGCCGCCTGATCCGCCAGAGCGAGGACTTCGGCGCGCTGATCCTCGGCGACCCCCGCTTGGTCACCCGCCCCTATGGCCGCCTGTTCCTCCGCAGCCTGCCGCCGATGACCCGCGTCGAGACAGGCAGCGAGGCCGCGCGCTTCCTGCGCGATCGCCTGCTGCTCGCAGAATAATCTCACCGGATCTGCTGATTGACCTGACGGCTCGGGATTCTTTCGCCCGTCATCGAATACCGCCGGCGCTTTAATCTACTCGTTTCAATCCCAGATGTTGGTGGAAGGGTTCGAAATCGCGATCGGCGTGAAGGAGCGGCAGATTGTGCTCGATGCCGTAGGTGGCGATGATGCAGTCAATGGTCTTGCGTACAGTGCATCCCTTGCCCCTCAGGGCACGGAAGTTTCTTGCACTCTTGATTGCGAGGTCCCGACCGCCCAGCTCTAAAGCGGTCACTGACTCAAAGAGCGCCAGTGCGATTTCGAAGTCCTTTTCCTTGCGAAAGCCCTGGAGCACCTCGGTCAACATCAGATCGCCAATGGCGACGGGGACGACGCCCAGGATGTCCTCGAGATAGCTTGTTTCCGCGGATTCAGTGCCGTTGAAAAAATCGATCCAGACGCTGGAATCGACCAGAATCATCGATCGGTTCTCATCTCATCGAGACTCCCTTCCCAGCGGAGTTTTCCCTTGAGCTGTTTGATCTGTTCCTGTTTTTTCAACCGGACCAGTGTCCTGAGACCGAGCTCGACCGCTTCTTTCTTTGTTCGCGCACCGGTCATCGCCAGGGCATCCGACATCAAGCTGTCGTCAATTTCGATATTTGTTCTCATTGCGGCAAAGATGTGTAGGAAATATTTTATTATACACATCGGCCAGGCCTGACATCTGTGCACAAAGGTGCAGCCAGACCTTTCAGCGCCGAACACGCGACCCTGTCTAGACTAGACTCCTCCCATGAATACACTCGCCATCGAATCCTCGACCGAGAGCTGCTCGGTCGCCCTGCAGACGGGCGATCAGGTGCTGGAGCGCTGGGTCGTTCAGCCGCAGGGCCATGCGAAGACGATCCTTCCCTGGGCTGGGGAGCTGCTGGCTGAAGCGGGCCTGAGCTACGCGCAGCTGGATCGCCTCGTCGTTGCCCGCGGGCCCGGCGGCTTCACCAGCCTGCGCATCGGCCTGGCCATCGTCCAGGGCCTGGCCCTGGCACACGATTTGCCGGTGCATCCGGTTTCGAGTCTGGAGACGCTGGCCGAGTCGGCCGATCCAGATCGAAACCACCCTCGCCTGCTGGCCCTGTTCGATGCCCGCATGGGCGAGGTCTACGCGGCCTGGTACGAGCAGTCTGCCGCGGCACGATCGCGGATCGGCGACGAGCAACTCTGCGCGCCCGATGCGCTGACCTTTCCGGATGAGTTGCCCTGGTTTGCCGTCGGGCCGGGTGTCACGAGCTTCCGCGACACGCTTCGCTCCAGCGTCGGTGACCGCCTGCAGCTTCCGGACACCGACGAAGAGACGATCTGGCCACTGGCCAGCGCCCTGCTTCGCCTGGCGGACATGGTCCCCGCCGTCGCCGGCCACGAGATCACCCCGACCTATCTTCGGGATCAGGTGACCGGCTGAGCAAGTTGACCTGGTCAGGCCTTGAAAGGATCGATTTCACCACGAAGACACGAAGGTCACGAAGAGACATTGATCGGACTGATAGTGATCTCTTTCTGAACTTGAAGCATTCGCGGGCCCAGCCCTTTCCGTCCCCTTCCCCAAACGATAGGGCGGCGGGCCGCGCGTGAGGTGCGGAATCCACCCGGTCATCAACCGCATCCAGACATGAACGCATGCGTCAGCCGAAGATTCGCAGCCGCGAGCGATAAGGTGGCATTTCGATCGGCACCCCGCGCCCCGAAACGCAACCGCCTTAGGAGGTCGATCACGTCACTCGCGGCCCGACGCCCGACCTCCGCCGCTGACCCCAGCAGCCCGGCTATCGCCGCCCGGACTCCTAGCGTCAGTTCGTCGCGAGCAGGCGCTTGGCGCGCAGAGCACCATTATCATCGAGCGTGGCCAGCCCGAGAAAGTGGTCATCCCGATAGGCGCGCATTAGCCCCGATTCACCCTCGATCCCCGGCAGAGTCTGGCCCTGCTGAAGGCGCAGGGCGCGTTCCTCGTCAAGGTGAATGGCGGGAAAGTGCAGCACGGCCTGGTCCGGCGGCAGGAGGCGCGCTCGGGCCGATTCCTGGTCGAGATCCGACAGCTGGTCTAGGGTGATGGCATCGACGACTTCGAAGGGCGAACTCAGGGTCCGGCGAAGGGCGCTGAGGTGCGCGCCGCAGCCCAGCGCATCGCCGAGGTCGCGGACCAGCGAGCGGATGTAGGTGCCTTTCGAGCAGCGCACGTTGATCCGAAGCTTCGGGTGGCTCCAATCAATGCCCTCCAGCGCATGGATG
>JGI12109J20283_10749692_pt1 | contig 16014 bp, 9 predicted proteins | sample ElkSlonscriptome_12_FD_20283 | JGI IMG/M metagenome (IMG submission 20283)
CCTAGATCTGGAGCTTGTTGATCGGCAGTCGCTTGAGATAGCCCAGGAACGGTTCACCAATAACCTGCGCAACTCTATCTACTGGTGGGCGAAGCGTAATCGGGGTCGGGATCGCTATCGGAATCGGAAGGCACTGCTCAATCGTATTGTGGCCATGCTGACGAAGCCCGGACAGCCTGGCTACGCGGTCCGCGAGGAACTTGGCGAATACCGGGTCCGGCAGCGGGGTCTGGTCTAGCTTCGGGTCCGGCAGCGGGGTCTGGTCTAGCTTCGTAGCCCATTTGTCCATGCCTGTGAAATCGGCAACAGAGGGAACGAGGCCAGGACTCACACCGACACCGATGCCTCCGTGCCGGACCCGTCCGTCGCCCAGACGCTGCTAGTACCCGCGCGCATTCAGGTGCGGCGTTCGCTGACGCCTGCCTCATGGAACTGAGTCGGCCTTCGGGTTTCAGGCGACGTTCAAGGCGTTCTTGGCGTACTCGGCCAGGCCGGCGACCAGGCTCTGCATCGCGGTCGAGCCAGATACTCTGGTTGGTTGGCCCGGGCAAACGCCGCTACAATCGCCCCAAACCTCGACAAGGGCAGACTTCCATGTCCGTAACCGTAGATAACGTCGTCTCCATGGCCAAGCAGTTGCCGCCGGAAGACCAAGCCGCGTTGCTGTCCTCGCTTTACGAGTTGGTTGCCCCCAAGCCGACTGAATGGGAAGCCGATTTGTGGTGGCTGCTGGGGAATCGGAAGTTGAATTGATGGCTAAACAAGGGAGCAGACACAAAACGATCACCGAGGTCGAGCAACTGGGTCCTCGAGCACGCCTGAAGTATCTGATGGATTGCTGGGGCATGAGCAGGCGCCGCATCATTGGTCGTTTGGTCAAGGGCGGGGACTACTGGTGGCTGCAAGACATCACCGATACCGAAGGCCGCGTTCTGGAGTATCCGCTGGCGGACTTGCCGGAAGCATCGAGGTTGACGCATGGGCAAGTGTTTGTAGCACCTGTATCGGTCGAAAATGCTAGGAAGTTGCATGCGGATCGCTATGTCTCGGCCGACTTTGGCCTGGCTGCGGAAAGGCAGCGAAAGGACAAGAAAAACCCGCTGCTGATCCGTGCAATTTCGCAATCCGTCGAGATGCCGCGGCATATCCCGGCGAATCGCATCCCCTGGTGCGACGACGGCAGCATTGCACTGGAAGAGTCCGTATTCCAGTCCTACTTCGAATACGTTTGCGAAGACAAGGCCGCCGAGGTCGCGCGGCTGGATCAAGATATCGCCCGGCACAAGGCCGCTCGCGGGCAAATGGCGACCCAGGTGCATGAAAAGGAACGGGAGCGAGACAGGCTGGAGGAGCACTGTACCGCTGCTCGCGATTCTCTCAATGAGATGGAGCAAGATTACGACGCGAAGCGCGAACAGCGTGAAACCGAGGCCAGGGAGCAGCAAGTAGCGCTCAAGCAGCGGCACGACGACCAAGCGCGCGCATTGCGGCACGAGATCGCCGCCATCAAGGATGAACTGGCTGTGGCTCGGAAGCAGCGGGAACGCGAGATCGGTGAGATCAAGAGCCAGGCCGACGCCTTGCGGTCTTTCGCTAAGGAACGCGCCCAATCGCTGCGCCGGCTTGAGCTGATCACCGATGCCCAATGGGATGCGTTGTATCCGAGCATCGACGACCAGGATGATCAAGTCCCAGGGGATGGGCCGCTTTTTCCGGAGGGCGGAGCGACCGAGGCGATCGGCCATGTCCAGCGCTACCTTTTCGACTTGCCCGATCGCATCGGCTATCCCTGGGCCTTGCTTGCGAACTTCCATGCACTGCTCGAGACCCGCGACCTGATCATCCTCTCCGGCCTATCGGGCTCCGGCAAGACAAACCTGGTGAAAGCCTACGCCAATGCGACCGGAAACGCGTACCGGGTCATCCCGGTCAAGCCCAACTGGACCAGCGCAGAGGACCTGATCGGCTTCTACAACCCGCTGCAACGGGCTTATGCCACAACGCCGTTCCTGGAAGCCCTGTTCGACGCTCGCCGCGATCCGAAGCGCCTCTACATCGTCTGCCTGGACGAAATGAATCTGGCGCGGGTCGAATACTATTTTGCGGACTTTCTTTCCCGAATGGAGGACCGCCAGGAACCGGCGATCAATCTCTATCCGGACGAAGAGGCCGGCCATGTGCTCAGCGAGTTGCGGGTTCTGATGCAGGCCCTGCATGGCTTGCAGCTCGATCCGCGCTCGATCAACCTGGAGAGCCTACTCGGCGACGGACGGACGATGGCGCAGCTTGCCGAGCGGCTTGGACTCGGGGACGGCGAGTCGTTCCCGCAGTTGCATGGGCGCGTGCGGCGCATGCTGAGCGGGGCGATTTCCGTACCGCCGAAACTGCGGATTCCACCCAATGTGCGGTTCGTCGGTGCCGTCAACATGGATGACACCACCAATCATCTGTCGCCGAAGCTGTTGGACCGTGCGCACGTAATGCATTTCCAAAGCCCGCTCGACTATTGGCAACGCGTGATTGAGGAGCTTTCCGGGACCGAGCCGGTAGCCGGGCCTGTTCGCATCCCCGCATGGCACTATCCCGAACGCGGGGAGTTACCCCCCTATCAACCGGGTGATCCTTTGGTGCAAAAGCTGACCGACTATGCGCAGGAGTTCCTTGCGCCGCTGGGCATTGAACTCGGCATGCGTCCGTTGCGGCAGGCGATGCTCTATCGTGATCGGTTGGCGGAGCTCTTTGAAGGCGAGGGGGTGCAGCTGCTGGCGTTGAACAACCTGCTGCGTCAGAAGGTACTTCCGCGGTTCTCGTTCGAAGGTAAGCACCCGGCCCGCGGTCGCGGCAAGCTGGAGTGCCATGAGGTCGTTCAGCGATTTCACAGTCGGCTCGGCGAGGATTTGGTGCGCCTGTCCAGTGCGGATGGGGACATCCTGATCCAGGCGGACGCTGAGCTGGGGGCGATGATCGAGCGCGCCGAGGCCAATGACGGCGTTTACAACTACTGGGCCTGAGCCGGATGCAACCGCCTTGCGAGCTTCGGATCATACAGGTCCACTGGGTGCGGAAGGATCAGCCGGGTCAGGTCGAAACGGCGCGGGATCCCATCCCGCTGGAACATGACGGCACCGATTGGGCGGCAGAGGTGCCGACCTACCCCAAGCTGGACGGTCGTGTTTACGGGCAGTTGGCGGTGGCGGCGTCAGACGGCGCCGCGACACCCAGCTTGCTGAGGGCCAGCGGTGATGGGTCTGCCTTGACGCTTGTTCGGGCAGCGGACGGCGGCGCCTGGTGGATCGAGAAAGGCGAGTGGCAGAAGAAGCCTGGATATCACGACGCGCCGCTGTGTCGCCATGCCGGCGAGGCCCGGCTCCAGGTAGGCAGCCATCTGATCCGCCTTCGGGTCGCGCCGACGGGTTTCTCGGCAGCCGAGTTCGAGCAACTGCTGGACGCGTTTCGCAATGGCGCATGGCAGCTGATCCTCGACGCCAGGAGCCCAACTCGTGCAACGGACGATCGCACCGACGGAGGCATCGATCCTGTGTTCCTGGAGGCGGTCGCGGCATTCATACGCTATGCCGGGCGCGCGCTCGATCAGCCGCACCGGGAGCTGCGCGAGGTTCGCGAGCAACAGCCCATCGAACGGGTCCGACCGCACATCGGTACCTTTCGCGACCTGGCCGTCCGCGGTGAGCCGCGCCTGATCAGCGGTCGCGGGCATGCGCCGAGCTTCGATACACCAGAGAATCGGCGGCTGCGTGCGATGTGCGACCGGCTGAGGTCGCTGCTGCGGGCGCTGTACACCGGTGCTGAGCGGGCGGCCGACGATCTCGATCAGCGAGCACGGGCGGATGTCGCGAGAGCCGACGAGATAGAGGGCATGATCGGCTTCGCGAAGGTCAATGAGGGGCGTCTCCGGCGCTGGATCGAAGGGCTGGAGTCCGACCTCCGCAACTACCCGCGAGCCTTAGAGCGGCTATTGAACGGGAATTTGGAGCCGTCCGAGGTTCACTGGGCCGAGGCAAGGTTGACCAAAGAGGCGGATCGCGACAAGCGCGGCGAGGTCGGCTTCTGGGCCGATCTGAGCGCGGTAAACAGATGTGCACTGGAGCCACCACAGCGCTATCGGTTCGTCTTCACTCAGCAGATCGAAGCCATACGTGCCGTGTTTCGCAAAGGCGTGAAATACCGGATCGCCGGGGAGTTAAAGATTATCTTCAAGCCTGACCAGCACCTCCGTAGAGGCTTTGGCAAGGTGGAGGTTCGGCGCCTGGTCAGTGTTGAATCGGGTTTTGAGTATCCCGGTTTTCAGGATCTTGTCACTTCGCAGATCGAGAAGCTGCGCAGCCAATGTGCGCGGCTTGTCCGGAAGGGCTTCCGCACACCGCTGAATCGGAAAGATAGGGAAGACCAGCAACGTGACCTCAGCGAAGCCCGGCGCTCCGCCAATAGGGCGCATACGGCGAGCGGCCTTTGGTCTCAGCTTGCGGCAACCTTGGCGCCACTGGCGGATCAGGTCTCGGACCTCGAAAAGCGCGCGCGCAGGCTGGGCATTCGCAAGACTCGCCAGACGGTCTCCAGCGGCTCGATGACCTATGTGCTGAAACCGGACTACCGCGGTGCCGCGGCGGCCTATCGCCGCGCGATGGACCATGTTGGCCTCACCTCCGAGCAACTTGACGGGTTGTTGCGACTTGAAGACCTCGGCATCCTCGACCTACCGGCAGTCTATGAACGCTGGTGCCTGCTGCGCATCGTGGCGGTGCTGCGCGAGCGCTTCCAGCTGACGCCGCCACCGGACTTTCGCGACCGACTACTCGGCTGTGCGACGGGCGGCGGGGCCTTGTCGCTCCGTTTCGACGGCTCGGCGATCAGGCGTGATCTGCTGCTGGAGTACCAGCCTCGGCTGCCGCGGGAAGGGAAGCGCGATGAACAATGCCCAAACCCGGACTTCATACTCACCCTGATAGCCCGTGACGGTCAGGAACCGAGCGGCGAGCCCGCGCATCCCAAGCTCGTCCTTGACGCGAAATTCAAGCCCTTCGCTCCGGTCACCGGGCATGATCCAGGGTTCAGCTTGGTCCTCGAACTCGATGAGCTGGTCGGAAGGAAGTCTTACCACCTGCCCGACAATCATCGGGTCTTCGTGCTGCATCCTGGCCCCGGCTCGGATGCGGCCAAGTGGGCGATGGATTATTGCCACTATGGCGGGAGTCATCTGAGCGCGAACGCGGAAGACCGCAAGCCTTGGGAGGAAGGGCCCCCGGATCATCGCTACGGCGCGGTTCTGCTTCGGCCCGGCGTTGTTGATCCGCTGGCCCGGCTGATTCTCATGCACCTGTACCTGGGGCTCGACAACAGTCTGGGGGCTTATAGAAACCGATCGCCAAGCTTCCCGATGATTTGTCCCGGCTGTGGCGGCGCGGAGATGCTGCATGAGCCTCCGCCCGGCACCCGCCAATCCGACCATCCAGCACAGGGCGCGCGCTGGTGTTCGAGCTGTGGTCGAATGCTGGTCTGGAACCACAGCAGCGGCTGCGGTACCCATCTGTTCAAGCTCGGCGGCGACTGGACCTTCCACGAGACCCATCCGCTCAACCCCTACAACATCTGCTGCCCTTACTGCGGCGACTACATGCCGATGCCGGAGAAAGATGGGGAGGCCGATGGATTCGCCGCAACCGATCACTTGGGAGTACCGCCATGGTCACGGTGACGCGGACGCTGTTCGTCGATGAGTCGGGCAACTTCTCTACCAGCCCGCGCTGGATCGTCAGCAGCGTCCTCTGCGCGGGCGAGCCGGCGGCAGCAGAGAAGCGGCTCGCAGCGGCCTTGGACCCGGTACGGCGGCGATACCGGATTCCATCCGTTGCGGACATGCACCTGACCGAGCTGCGAAAGACGCGTAGTCATCAAGAGGTCACGGGGATTGCCCGCGCCGCATTCGATTCGGCCAGAGATGCCGGGGTGCTGCTCGGTATGCTCGCGGTCGAGAATGCCCGCGGAGAGGGGCTTGCCGAGAGCGAGCGTACCTATCGCTTGATGCTGCTGGACCTGTTGGCGTTGGCGGATGCGTTGCTGCCGGAGCAGCGCCAAGACGCGCCGCTGCAGGTCATCGTCGCGCGCCGCAGTAAGGAAGGCATGCCGATGTCGACACGGGAGGACCTGCTCGCCGACGTGATCGAGCGCATCGAGGATGCGGTTGAGGCCGGACTGGCCGCACGCGGACTGCTCGGGCGTCTAGATGCCCATCACCTGCGTATCTGGAAGGCGGCGGACTCCGCGGGCCTGGCCTTGGCGGATTTCGTTGCTAACCTGTCCTATAACCGCCACCGCTCGGAGAGCGGGGCCTTGTTCGGGCATCTGGTGGAGCAAGGGCGTCTGCGCCTTTTCGAGGGTCTTGGCGGTTACGCCGAGCGCAGGGCTCGGATCAGCGAGCGCGATGGCGATCTGGCCGTCGCCGTTGCCCGCTGGGCGCTGCTCGACGCCAGTGCGGATGCCGACTGCGACCGCCGCCGCTCGGCGGCAATGGTCCAGCTTTGGCGGCGTATCCTCACGACCGGCAGCGCCGGGCCAACGGCGACGCTGGAGGCGGTGCTGGAACGGCTGTGGCGGTCGCATAAGGCACCGCGGGATCACCGGGAGCTCCGCGACGCTTTGGTAAGGATCGAGACCGGACTGCGCCAGACGGGCGCCCCGTCCGCCATGCTGTACAGACTGCACAATCTCATGCATCAGGTGGCGAACCAGATGGGCGATCTGCCCACTGCCAAGCGCATGATGGCCGAGCAGTCCGCGCTGGCCGGAGAGGTGGCGCTCGACCCGAGCCGCTTTCATCTCATGCTGGATGCGCAGGTCTTGCGCACGCTCAGTGAGGAGCTGCGGCTCGACTTCGCCGCCGCGTTGCGCGGTGCCCGAGCGCACCTTCGGTTGACCGAACAGTACGGCACCCTCTGGGAGCTGCTGGATGGCGCGCCGAGTCCGGTCGGTTTTGCCCAGTCGCGGCTCTGGCTCAAGGCGAGGATGACGCTGGTGCGGGCGCTGCTGCTGGCGGGTGATTCGGAGGCCCTTGTCGAGGCGGGAACGCGCTTGGACGAGATCGATTCGGATAAGCTCAATGTCGCCGACGCCTCACGCCTGCTCGGCTATCGCGTCTGGCATGCCTTGTGCGAGGACCGTAGGGCCGACGCCCTGGTGTTGGCGGAGATCTTGATCGATCAGTACGACGACCCCTTCGCGATCCAGTATGCCGCGAGAGCCGCGGCGGATGCGGTATTGCCGGGCGGCGCGGTCACCACGGATGTGCTCCACGCGATGCTAGGTAAGCTGCGTCAGCGGGCGGATGGATTGGATGGCCATCCGGCTGAGCTGATCTGGCGCGACATCGGGGTGCTGGAGCATCGTATCGGCCGTCGTCAAAGGGTGCGCGACGCGTTGGACCGTGCGCTTACGATCAGCACCACCTTGCCCAACAGCCCGGTCAAGGTCTGGAATCGGCTCGTTCTCGACCTTCACCGCTCTGACTTGTGCGGCCAAGCCGCTTCGGAGCCTGCGGTGCCGGAGAGCGTGTTGCGCTTGCGCAAGCAGGCGCAGCGGATGTTGAAAGACAAGGGGCAGCTAATGGCGTTTAGGCAGGTTAGCCCCTATTGAGTTCGTTTCTCCCTTCACTTGAGGCTGCCTCCATCAGCCTTATTCGGTGACCTCGGCCAGGACCAGTGGTTGTATCGAAGCCGTTGGTGAAGCGGAGGTTGACCTTGGCGCTGACAGCGGCTCATGAGCGTGGTCGGGAAGCCCGATACTGACGCGCGCTGCCTAGGGTGCCCGGCGCAGCGTCTCGGACTTTGAGCCTTTTGGATTCAGTACGATGCCGAGACACTTCCACAACAGATTTCTGGTAGCACACACCATCAACTCCTAAAATGCCAATGCTCTCCGTCTTATCTGGCCTACGCATCGACGACGCTGTTACCACCCGCACCGCAAGGTTCGATACTCGACTCGCGGCGCAGGATGACCCAGGTGGGACTTCCACCCCTAGAACCTTAAGCACAGCCCGCGAGATGCCGAGGTTACACGTCCGGCTTTCGTGTGACCCCGGCTTACGCGTGTGACCCCCGCTTGCGTGACCCCCGCTTTCTCCCCGGGCTTCGCTCCGCTTTCCATGGCCGGCAGCGTATGTGGTAGCATCGCGAGCGTTGCGCTCGTGCCGGACTAACTTTGGAGTGTCGACAAGGTTCTTGAGGCAAAAAACTGAAAGTAAAGCGTTTTCCCATGCGAGACAACGGAAAAACTGGCCCCTAAGGCCGGTTTTTCTCCTCTAGCGGGCGAATACGCCTGTTGGCGGGAGCGCTAAAAGCCGGGGGCTCGGGTACTTCCCGAAACGCCAAATCGGCATCGGGAAAAGGAGCCATGGGAAAGGGAAGAATAGGAGACCACATTTCCCTCCCACTTTGCGGTATTTGGCGAAAGAATCATGGTCTGTCCCTGACGTATCCCCACAAAAATGCTCGAAGGATTAGTGGGTTCGATCGGGATTGTAACGGGAGTCCGATGCTCGCAATGGCAGCCGGCCCGCCCCCGCTGGGAGCGCCGGCTTTCAGCCGGCTCGCCGCCGAAACGGCTCGATGCCGGATCGGCGGCGTCAGCGCGAGCATAATGGCGCCTGCGCGGTCGGCCGTCCGGCGCTGCATCGAGGTCCACCTCCGGGCGCCAGCGCCGCAGGTCGCGCGCCGGGGGCATCGAGCCCCCGGCGCGCGAAGCCGGCTGGAAAGCCGGCGCTCCCAGTCCGTGCCGGTTCGCTGTCCACGCCGAATTAGTGGGGATACCTCAGGGTCTGTCCCTGTTTCTCCCGTCGGCGCCGCCGACCCGTGCAAGGATGGCTGCGCCCTAGGCTACTGAGCCGCTGGCCGGAGAGCTGAACGCCATGCCCCAACGCATCCTCATCATCGAAGACGAACAGGCCATCGCCGACACCCTGATCTATGCGCTCGGGACCGAGGGGTACGGCACCGAGCATCGGTTGTTGGGGCGTGATGGCCTGGAGCTGGTGCGGGCCGATGGCGTGGACCTGGTGGTGCTCGACATCGGCCTGCCGGACATGAACGGTTTCGATGTCTGCCGCGAGCTCCGCCGGGACAGCGATGTCCCGGTGTTGTTCCTGACCGCGCGTACGGATGAGATCGATCGCATCGTCGGCCTGGAGCTCGGGGCGGACGACTACGTCGTGAAGCCCTTCAGCCCGCGCGAGGTCGCCGTGCGCGTGCGCACGATCCTGCGGCGTGTCGGCGCGGGGCCGCGTAGCGCAGCGTTGGGCGAGGGCAGCTTCGACATCGATGGTGAGCGGCGCACCATTCGCTATCTCGGCCAGCCCCTCGATCTGACCCGCTACGAGTACGACCTGTTGTCGACCATGGTGGCGTCACCGGGACGGGTCTTCAGCCGCGCCCAACTCATGCAGCGCGTCTGGGCGCACCCCGAGCATAGCCTGGAGCGCACCGTGGATACCCACATCAAGACCCTGCGCGCCAAGTTGCGTGCGGTGAGCGGCGAGTGCGATCCCATCCGCACCCATCGTGGCATCGGCTATTCGTTGCAGCCAGCGGGGTGAGGATCTCGCTGCAGGTCGCCACCGGCTATTTTCTCATCGTCGGCCTGGCCGGCTGGTTCGTGCTCGATGTCTTCGTCGATCAGGTCAAGCCGGGCGTGCGCAACACCATGGAAGACACCCTGGTGGACAGCGCCAACCTGATGGCGGAGGTCGTCGCACCGGAACTCGCCCAGGGCCGGGACCATGCGCGCATCGCCTCCGCCTTGGCGCGTTTCAGCAACCGGGACGTGGATGCCGCCATCTGGGATCACCGCAAGCAGATGCTGGAGTTGGGCGTCATCGTCACCGACGCGGCGGGAATGGTGTTGTTCGCGACCGACCCGGGGGAGGTTGGTCGGGACTACTCGCGCTGGAACGACATCCATCGCACCCTGAGCGGGGGCTACGGGGCGAGATCCACCCGCGCCGACCCGGAAGATCCAGCCACCGCCGTCATGCATGTGGCCGCGCCTGTGCTGGCGCAGGGAGAGATCATCGGCGTGGTCAGCCTGTCGAAGCCCGGCTACAGCGTCGAGCCCATCATCGAAGACAGTAAGGTCGAGATCCGCTCGCGCGGTCTGCTGCTGCTGGTCATCGCTGCCCTGATCGGCGGCCTGTTTACCTGGCACCTGACCGGCGCCATCGGCCGGCTGCATCGCTATGCGCGGGAGGTGACCTCCGGGGCGCGTGTGGCGCCGCCCCGATCCAGCGCACGGGAGCTCTCCGATCTGGCCGGCGCCCTGGGGGAGATGCGCGATCGCCTGGAAGGCAAGCAGTATGTCGAGCGCTACCTGCATACCCTGACCCACGAGCTCAAGAGCCCGTTGGCGGCGATCCGCGGCGCCGCCGAACTGTTGGGGGAGGGCGAGATGCCCGATGCCGAACGGACACGCTTTCTGGACAATATCCGCAACCAGGCCGATCGATTGAGCCGGGTCTCGGAGCGTCTGCTCGAGCTGGCGCGTGTGGAGCAGCGGCAGGCGTTGGATCACCCCGAGACCATCGAACTGGTCGCCCTGGTGCGCGCTTGCGCCGATGGCTTTGCGGTCGAGGCGGCGCGTCGCTCCATCGGTCTGCACATCGACGTCGAGGGCGATTTTCGCGTGAACGGCGATCGCTTCTTGCTCCACCAGGCGGTGGTCAACCTATTGGATAACGCCATCGGGTTCTCGCCCGTTGGTGGGCGCGTGAGCGTCTGCGTCGACGCGAGCGAGCGGCGGCCGGGTGGCGTGGCCATGGTGCAGGTGCGGGTCTGCGATCAAGGCCCCGGGGTGCCCGACTACGCCCGCGACAAGGTCTTCGAGCGTTTCTTCTCGCTGCCGCGGACCGCCGATGGCCCCAAGAGTACGGGGCTGGGTCTGAGCTTCGTACGCGAGGTGGCCGAGCTGCACGCCGGCGAAATCATGCTGGAGCCCGCCGCCGACGCCGGCACCTGTGCGCGCCTGAGGTTGCCGGCTTCACGCTGAGTTCACACAACTTCACCCGCCCTCGACCTGCGCTTCAAACCGGTCGGCGACACTGTTTCCGGGTTCCCTACAACCGGAGACAAGCATGCAGAAGACCCTCTTCCTGAAAGCGGCGGTGACCGCTATCCTCGCCTTGCTGCTGGTGGTACCGCTCGGCATGATCGAGCACACCGTGAGCGAGCGGCAGGCGCGACAGGCGCGCGTCGTCATCGATATCGCCCAGAGCTTCGCCGGCGGCCAGCGCATCGCCGGACCGATTTTGGTGCTGCCCTTCGTGGAGCGCTACACCCTGAGCAAGTGGGTCAACGAGCCCATCGAAGGCGGCGGGGTCACGCGCGTGCAGCAGCGCCAAGCGGTCGCGCATCAAGGGCGCGTGGTCGTGCTGCCCGAACTCGCCGAGAGCCGCTTCGCCGGCAGCACCGACTTCAAACGCCGGGGACTCTTCAAGTCCCTGGTGTTCAACCTCGACGGCACCATCGGCGGTCGCTTCAAACTCCCCGCCGAGCCGGAGATCGAGCGTCGCTCGGAGGACTCGGAGATCACCTGGGGGCAAGCATTCTTGAGCCTGGGGCTCAGCGATACCCGCGGCCTGACGCGCGCACCGAGCTTGGAGTGGAACGGGCTGGAGCGGGGCTTCGAGCAGGGCACCGAGCTGGGTGCAGTCCTGCCCCAGGGCATCCACGCAAAGGTCGATGCTCGCATCGACGGCACCGATCACGAGATCGGCTTCGAGATCGATCTCGGGCTGCGCGGTACCCAGTCCGTCAGCTTCGTCCCCTTAGCCGAGACCACCCGCGTGGCCTTGACGTCCGACTGGCCCCATCCAAGCTTTCAGGGGCGATTCCTGCCCGACCCGGAGGATCAGCGCATCGACCAGGATGGCTTCTCCGCCGCTTGGGAGGTCACCGACCTGGCGACCACCGCCCCCGGGGCCTTGCTGGCGGACCTGTCGGCCAACAAGGCCTGTGCCGGGTCCTGTCTGGAATGGCTCGGGGTGCAGCTGATCGAGCCGGTGAACATCTATTCCATGGCCGATCGGGCGCTCAAATACAGCTTTCTGTTCATTGCGCTCGGCTTCGCCGCCTTCTTCCTGTTCGAACTGCTGAAGGCGTTGCGCATCCATCCCGCCCAGTATCTGTTGGTCGGCCTGGCCCTGGCGTTGTTCTTCCTGCTGCTGCTGAGCCTGTCCGAGCATCTCGTCTTCGCGCAGGCCTACGCCATCGCCGCCACGGCCTGTATCGGCCTGCAGGGCTTCTATCTGAGTCACGTGCTCGGCGGATGGCGCCGAGGCGTCGGCTTCGCCGCCTTGCTGGGTGCGCTGTTCGCGGCGCTCTATGGCTTGCTCGTTTCGGAAGACGCGTCGTTGTTGCTGGGGTCACTGCTGCTGTTCGGATTGCTGGCCCTGACCATGGTCATTACACGACGCCTGGACTGGTACGCCATCGGCGGTGGCGTGGATGTTCCTGCCCGTGCGGAGCGAGTAGGGAACGCGGCGAAGGCTCGACCCCGGGAGCGCTGATCCCAGGCCCAGCCCATGGCGCTTGACCAAGACAGGCGCCCAACCGGGATATCGATCATGGGGGCGCGAGTTTGCAACCTAAAAAGTGCACGGAGAGGGGTCACGGAGAGGGGTCCGGAGAGGGGATGCGTCAACTCAACGGCGTCTTCACCCAGACGACCAATCGTCGGCATGGACTCACGGGCCACCTCCTTCAGGGTCGCTTCAAGGCCGTCCTGGTCGAACGGGGCGCCTACCTTTTGGAACTAGCGCGGTACGTCGTGCATAATACTGTCCGCGCGGGCATGGTCCGTGACGCCGAAGACTGGCCGTGGAGCAGCTACAGGGCGATGCTCGGACAGGAGTCCGCGCCCGCTTGGCTCGAGACGGACTGGCTGCTGGGGCAGTTCGATGGGGAGCGTTCCCGCGCGCAGGCCGGTTACGCCTCGTTCGTTGGTCAAGGAATCGGACAGCCGAGCGTCGGGGACGCGCTGCGCCATCAGGTCTTTCTCGGCAGCGAGGCGTTCGTGGAACGCAACTGCGGCCTCTCCAAGCCTCAGCAACTGTTTCGCGAAGTTCCACGCGCCCAGCGCCGGCCCCTCGCCAAATGTCTCCCAGACTTCGCCCGCCGCTACCCCGTCCGGCGCGACGCCATGGCGCGGGCATACCAGACCGCTGTGAGAGAGCCGCGCACGCGGGAAGCTCTCCCGAGTAGGGCCTAGTCAGCCGCTCGGAAGCGTCATGGCAGGGCGGCGAGAGCTGCCCGGCCAGAGAAGTGAGTGACACGAGGTGAAGGGAGTAGCCCTGAATCCGACACCTAGCCCCGAGAAGCATCGATTTTGGGTGAGAGCCGATCCTGTCAGGTCGGGCGCAGGCCATGCGGGCAGTGCGCAAGAGACGAGCAGCAACCGTCCCCCTGGGGTCTCAGACGGCAAACAGAGCACACTAACGTTGCCCTACCGTCCGGGGAGTGCCCGGCCTACTCGAAATACTGCTCCCGCAAACCTGGTACGAGTCCCGTGACACCGCTCTCGCTAGTCCGCGGGCGGCGAATCGCCAGCTTGTGTCTCGACCTCCGCCGTTGGCAAAGGCTGTTCGGCCTGCATCGTTTCGAGGCGTTCCCGCCATTGACCAACGTAATCGGCTACCGGAATCTTGGGGTTCCAATGCATCCACGCTAGCAGCAACGCGGACAGACCCAGTGCCAGTAGGATGGTCCGCCCCCAGTCCTTTGCACTGCGGGCGCTGGCGCGGCTGGCGGCATTATGGAGCGCGAGCCGCGCCCCTTTCGGGAGCCGAGCTGTACGCGTCAAGGAGGTGCCGAACGGAATACTGATCTTTGCACGGGTGTTCACAGCCCAGCCATTGCCGTCGAGCAGCGGACCGAGATTGCGCTGATGCAGCTTGATAAAGGCCAGCAGCATCGACGGACCGGAGATCAGTAGCAGCAGTCCGGCGATGTCGATTGGTAATTCCCACCAAGGCATCTTGATCAGCCCACTGAAAATCGTGGCCAGGGCAGTGCCGATTGCGCCGATGGCCAATCCGATGGCCGCGAAAATGCCGGCGAACCTTGCAATGTCGAAGCTGGACTTGGCTGCGCCGCCGGTTTGGGCGGGGGATGTGAGTGCGTCGATGGTCTTGCCGCTGCCTTCATCAATGGCCTTTTCTCGCGCACTGGAAAAGCGCTCCACCCACTGCGAGACGGCACGCCCTACGCGACGATAGGGTAGCCAGGCGGCTTCCCTGACGCTGATAGGATACGTGATGACCTTGATCACGGTCGTATCCCAATCCTGATCCCGGCGGTCATAGAAGACGCCATGGCGACCGACGATGAGGTTCTCTGCATGGCCGTTCGTGACCGCCGCGACGATGGTCATCGTCTCGTCGCCACCGCGTCTGCAACAACGGCAATAGACCAAAAAGGTGCGACTCAGCGTTGCCAGCTCGCTATGCGAGTCAGGGGATTCCACGCGAATGCAGAGTGCGCAGCTGCGACCGTCCAAATACAGGGTGCCCGCCTGGAAAACTGCGATCTGTCCGGGCGTGTAGAAGTCTTGGAACGACACATAGCTTTGCAGCAGGGTGTCAAGATGCTGGTAATAACGGACCAGTCGATCAACGTCCTGAATCGCATCCGCCAGATTGGCGGCTTTGCAGTCTTCGGCGATGAGTGCCTTGAGCCCGGCGCGTATCTGCCCGCGCAGCAGCGCTTTCACACGCACAGGGCCGAGGGCGGCAACGGGCGAGTCGCTCGACTTAGTCACCCAATCGCGGTAGTCCTCGAATGCTGCCTTGATCTCTCGCCACTGCGGCTCACTCAGTTGCTCAATAGGGCCCAGAAGGGGGCTGACAACGCGCGATCGAAACACCTGGACCGCACTGATCCAACCGGGATTGAGTCCGTCCGCCAGCGGCAGCTCGGCCGTCGGCCCGATGCGTGCGATGGGAAACCCAACCAGTCCGGCGGCCTGCGCGCAAAGCGTTCCATGCGCAACGGACGCGTAGTCCTCCGCGGAGGGATTCAGGAACTCAGCCGCGCTCGCATCAAACGCTGCGAGCCGCACGCGCGTGAAGAAGTCGTCGATCTTGGCTTGCACCGCGGATAACGCGGCGAACGCCTCCGGAGTGTCGTCACCGAGCGGCAGCTGTTGCTCAGCATACGCGGAGCCTTCTTCCCACAAAGCAAGATAGGCTTCCGCGGCGTCGAAAAACCGCTCGCTCAGGGTCTGGTCGATGCCGTCCAGGCCGGAGCGGTCGGGCAGAGTGCCGACGCAGGCCATGATGTCTTCGATGGCCGCGCTCAGGGCCTGATCCTCGGCAGTCTCCGGTGTGATTACCCCATCCCCATTGAACCTAGTGCCGGCGAGGATCCGCTGTGATTCCGCGGTGTGCTGCGCCGTTATCGCCTGAGCCTCCCGCTCGCCCAGGAAGTCGAGGATGTGCCGCGCCGTCTTGCGCAAGATGATGCCCTCAGTACGGTCGTCATCGATCGCATCCAGAGGTAAAGCGGCAGCGCGCAAGAATAGGTCTGCCGGATCCTTCAGGCGCCGGCAGACCCAAGCAACGGACTCGATCAGATCCCGCGCCCGGATATGACCGTCAGTGTCGGAATCCAGCAGATCAAGTGTCGGCTGGTCAAACTCCAGGCCGGTGGTCGGGCAGCTCAGGGTGGCCCAAAGCTTCTGGTCGAGCTCGCCGAGGTGTCGGAGATCATCGGCGGTCTTGAGCAAGACCTGAGCAAAGCTGCCCACTCTGACAAAACGCCAGTGATGACGGTTCATAGGTTTTGAGTCGGTCCTGCGCATCGGTCGTAAGCAGCCCTTCTGCATCCTGTGTCGGCGAACCCGTTCGCGGAATCCTGCCTCGGTGGATTCAGGTTTGTCTACCCGCGAATCCGGATCTAGTCGCAATGCCGGTTCTGAGCCACAAGCGTCCTAGAGCCCACCAGCCAATGCCGTCCC
>JGI12109J20283_11034268_pt1 | contig 16006 bp, 11 predicted proteins | sample ElkSlonscriptome_12_FD_20283 | JGI IMG/M metagenome (IMG submission 20283)
CAGCAATCGTATCGCCAAGTTCGCCCGCCACTTCGAGCACTTTGCCGTCTACCGGGCTTTCGATATCGATCGTCGCCTTGTCGGTCATCACATCGACAAGGTGCTGGTCTTCGCTCACCTGATCGCCGACCTTTACGTGCCATTCGACGATCTCCGCCTCGGCCACGCCCTCGCCCACATCGGGCATGTTGAATATGAACTTTGCCATGATTTCATGTCATCCTGTGATGAGTGTGCAAGGGCTGGAGCGGCCTCGTAAAAGGCTGCGAAGGTGACAGAGGCGACACTGTGTCAACTTCATAAAACTGCCTCCAAACCATTGATATGATTTATAATTGACGCAACTGGCATCGGCAAAGGCGACAAAAACATGCCGGGGAAAACGGCCCGTCTTCCCTGTCACACCATTCTTTTGCCGCGCCATCGCCATTGTAGGAAAGCCCCTAATCCTTGAGGATTTTGTCGAGCGCATCGCCAATGCGCACGGGGCCTGGAAAATACGCCCACTCAAGGCTGTGCGGATAGGGAGTGTCAAAGCCCGTCACCCGTTCAACCGGGGCCTCAAGATGGTAAAAGCAGCGTTCCGTAACCAGCGCCGACAATTCGGAGCCAAAGCCGCTTGTGCGCGTAGCCTCGTGCACGATCAGGCATCTGCCCGTCTTCTTCACCGACGCCTCAATCGCCTCGATATCGAGCGGCATAAGCGTGCGAAGATCGAGAATATCGGCATCGATTTCCTTCGCCTTGCACACCGCTTCGGCGACGTGGACCATGGTGCCATAGGCAAGCACTGTGACCGCTTCGCCTTCGCGCACTTTGCGCGCCTTGCCCAGCGGAATACGGTAATAGCCTTCGGGAACGACCGATTGATCGTGCTTTTTCCATGGTTCGACTGGCTTATCGTAAAAGCCTGAAAACGGGCCATTATAAATCCGCTTTGGCTCAAAGAAGATCACCGGATCATTGTCTTCGATCGCCGCGATCAAAAGCCCCTTGGCATCATATGGTGTGGACGGGATTACCGTTTTCAGACCCGATACGTGGGTGAAAATGCTTTCCGGCGATTGCGAGTGTGTTTGCCCGCCAAAGATCCCACCGCCAAACGGAGAGCGCACGGTGAGCGGCGCGATATATTCGGTGGCCGATCGATAGCGCAGCCGCGCTGCCTCGCTGATGAGTTGATCGAGGCCGGGATAGATATAATCGGCAAACTGGATTTCGGGCACCGGACGAAGCCCGTAAGCCCCCATCCCCACAGCCACGCCGATTATGCCGCATTCGGATATCGGCGTATCGAACACGCGGGTCTTACCATGTTTCGCCTGCAAGCCCGCAGTGCAGCGGAACACACCGCCAAAATAGCCGACATCTTCGCCCATTACGATTACATCGGGATCGCGCGCCAGCATGATGTCGAGAGCTTCGTTGATTGCCTCGATCATATTGATCCGGCGCTCTTGCGCTTCTGGCGTCGTCTCGGCCACCTGATCGGTTTTCGTGTCAGTGCTCATCCGTAAGGCCTTTCCGTGCCGAACTTGGCGATGCGTTCGCGGGTGGCTTGCTCGGCCTGTTCTTCAAGATGCCAAGGCAATTTTTCGAACACATCTTCGAACATGGTGTGGAACGGGTGATGCAGGCCGTGGCCAAGAATACCGTTCTTCTCGGCTTCCTTCGTGGTGGCTTTTACCTCTTCGGCGCATTTGAGGTCCATCGCCGCCTGGCGGTCCTCGTCCCACTCCCCGATGGCGATGAGGTGGTCTTTCAAGCGCGTTACCGGATCGCCCAGCGGCCATTCGTCGCGTTCCTGCGCGCTGCGATAGCCGCTGGGATCATCGGATGTGGAGTGGCCTTCGGCGCGGTAAGTGAAATATTCGATCAGCGTGGGGCCTTGATTGGCGCGTGCACGATTGGCAGCCCAGCTTTGCGCTGCATAGCAGGCCAGCGCATCATTGCCATCGACGCGCAGGCCGGCGAGCCCATATCCAAGCGCGCGCGCCGCAAAAGTGGTGCGCTCAGCGCCCGCAAAGCCGGAGAAGCTGGAGATCGCCCACTGATTGTTGATCACATTGAGGATGACGGGCGCGTTATAAACGGTAGCGAAAGTGCAGGCGGAGTGAAAATCGCCCTCTGCTGTCGAGCCTTCGCCAACCCATGTTGCCGCGATCCTGCTGTCACCCTTGATCGCGCTGGCCATCGCCCAGCCCACCGCTTGCGGGGTTTGCGTGGCAAGATTGCCGGAGATGCTGAAAAAGCTGTGCTCGCGGCTTGAATACATGATCGGCAGCTGGCGGCCTTTCAGCTTGTCCCCCTTGTTCGAATAGATCTGGTTGATCATCTCAAGCAGCGGATAGCCGCGCGCAATCAGGATGCCCTGCTGGCGGTAGGAAGGGAACACCATGTCATCGGAGGCAAGCGCCATGGACGCGGCAACGCTGGTCGCCTCCTCGCCAGTGCATTTCATGTAGAACGACGTTTTGCCCTGACGCTGTCCGCGAAACATGCGTTCATCAAATGCGCGCACCATCGCCATGTGGCCGAGCATCTTACGGAGCGTATCGGGATCAAGTTTGGGATCCCACGGCCCGTGCGCCTGATTGTCATCGCCAAGCACGCGCACCAGGGCGTAGGCGAGGTGTTTCATATCATCAGGCCTGGCCGCTTCATCAGGACGCTCGACCGCGCCTGGTTCGCCAATATCGATGTCTGAAAAATCTGCCGTATCGCCGGGGCGAAATTTGGGCTCGGGCACGTGAAGCGCCAGCGCGGGGCGATTGTCTGGCGCGCTTTGGGGTGTATCGGCCGGATCGGCCATAGGTCTGCTCTCCCAGCTCGTTATTGACCGCTGGCCTATGTCAGCCATTTTGGGCGGTCAAGCAGCGAGGATCAGACCGCAACAGGGGCCTTGATCGGGGGGTGCGGGGCGTAATCTTGCACCACGAAATCCTCGATTTGGTAGTCGAAAATTGTTTGCGGCTTTCGCGTGATTTCAAGTCTGGGATTGCCCTTCGGCTCGCGCGCAAGCTGCTGCTCGATCAGATGTGCGTGATTAAGGTAGAGGTGCGTATCGCCGCCCATCCAGACAAGCTCGCCCGGCTCCAGCCCCACTTGCTGCGCAATCATGCGCGCCAGCAGCGCGGCAGACCAGAGGTTGAACGGCAGGCCCAGGGCAACATCGCAGGATCGCTGGTATAACAGGCAGTTCAACCGATCGCCCGCGACGTGGAATTGATAGGTCTTGTGGCAGGGTGGCAGCGCCATCTGGTCAAGCTCGGCCACATTCCATCCCTCGATGATATGGCGGCGACTGCCCGGATTGGTGCGCAGGCTTTCAACCACTTGCGCGACCTGGTTGATCCCCTCGCCAGGCTCATACAGGCCGTCCTTGCGATAGCGATATGTCGGCCAATTCACCCATTGCTTCCCGTAGACAGGGCCAAGATCGCCCCAGCGCGCGGCAAACGTTTCGTCATCGGCGATACGCTGGACGAAATCGTCAAGGCTCACATCCTCGCCCGTCTCCTTGATAAAGCGGGCATGCGGCCATTCATTCCAGATTTTCACCCCCTGTTGCACAAGCGGGCGGATATTGGTGTTGCCGGTGAGAAACCACAGCATCTCCCGCGTGGCGGTTTTCCAGTAAACCCTTTTGGTGGTGAGCAGCGGCATCGCGCCGCCGGCCAGATCAAAACGCAATTGCGCACCAAAGACAGATCGCGTGCCCACCCCTGTGCGATCGGCGCGCTGCGAACCGGTTTCCCAGATCTCGCGCATGAGATTGAGGTATTGCCATTCGGGATGGGCGGGCTCTGTAAGCTGGGTGGGAATCGTAACTGGTCTCATCTCTGTGACTATAAGCGGCAAATGCCCGCTTGCCATCCCGGCCATCCACACCTATGTGCACGCGCCTTGCCTCGCGGCATCGGATGCGAATCCGGATTACCGCCGCAATCGGTCGGGGAGTAGCTCAGCCTGGTAGAGCACTGTCTTCGGGAGGCAGGGGCCGGAGGTTCGAATCCTCTCTCCCCGACCAATTATTTCGCCGCCAGATTACTGCGCCCGACCGATTACATCGATGCGCGGATCATCGCTTCGAAATCTTCGGGGCTTGCGCGGCGCGGATTGCCTCTGGCGGCGAGGTCCTTGCCCGCATATTCGACCATTTCGGCAATATCGCTTTCTTCGATCCCCATCTCGCCAAGGCCTGACGGGATGCCGATTTGCGCATTCATACCCTCGATCGCGGCGGCCAGATCTCCGCCCGGCTCCAGCCCGATCGCTTCGCGCAGGCGGGCGTATTTCTCCTCGCACGTATTTTCGTTGAAGCGCAGCACTGCGGGCAGGAACACCGCGTTCAGCGTGCCGTGATGCGGGTTCACACGGCGGATACGGCCAGCGGCATGGCTCATCGCATGCACCGCGCCAAGCCCCTTCACAAACGCCAGCGCGCCCTCGGTTGAGCACATCATCATCTGCCAGCGCGCATCGCGGTCTGACCCATCAGCCACAGCGCGCGGCAAGTGTTGCCATCCGCGCCTCAGGCCATCGAGCGCCACGCCTTCTGCCGGCGGGTTCACCTGCGGGGTGAGGAAGGCCTCGATGCAATGGGTGATCGCATCCATACCGGTCGCCGCGGTCATCATGGGCGGCAGGCCCATGGTGAGCTCGGGATCGCAAATCGCCACGCGCGGGATGAAGGCGGGGCTTGCAAACGTCATCTTGCGGCCATCCTCAAGGATGATGACAAAGCCCACCGATACCTCGCTGCCGGTGCCCGAAGTGGTCGGCACCGCGATCAGCGGCGCCATGCCCTTGATCAGCTTGGCCCCGCCGGTGAGCGGATCGTATTGTTCAAGCGGCCCGCCGCTCACTGCCAGCAGGCCGACCGCCTTGCCAAGATCCATCGAAGAACCACCGCCCAGCGCGATGATCCCGTCGCATCCTTCTGCTTCGTAGATTGCCAGCGCGTCTTTCACCGCCTCTTCGGTGGGATTGCCGGGCGTGCCGTCATAGACAATTGGCGCAAAACCATCGCCAATGGCCCCAAGCACGGTTTCAACCAGACCCGCTTTGACAAGGCCTGCATCGGTCGCCACCAGCGGTTTGGTGATGCCTTCCTGCTTCAACATCTTTGGCAGCATTTCCAGCGTGCCGAAATCGAAATGCGTCGTGGTCAGGTAGGTCAGTGTGGCCATGTTTGATGAATCCCTCTCGCAGTTTTGGCGTGTTTGCGGATCATCGAGGCGGTTTGCAAGAGGCGCTGGCAATAGGCGCGGACAAGAGGCGATGCAGACCCCTTTTCTACACGGGCGTGTTGGCACCGGGCGCTGATGGAAGCGGACCGGTGGCCGGCACAGCGGGCTGCATCGCCTGCATTGCCAGAAAGCCCAGCACAATCGTCAATCCGCCAAGCCCCAGCGAAAGATGCCAGCGAAGCCGCAGAAAATCGGGCGCAGCATAGCCCAGCGCCCTATCCACCATCGGGGAGGCAGCGATGAACAGGCCAAGATACAGCATTGCCGGCCCCGGCCATTCCCAGCCTTCGAGATACGGGATGAACAAGGCCGCCGCTAACAGGCTTGGCAGCACGGCCACACCATACACCCCCGCGCTAGCATCGCCCAGCTTGGCAATCGCCTGCCCCCACCAGACACCGCCCAGAAAACTGAAGATCATCGCCGGATAGACAAAGCCCATGAACAGAGCCGAATACCGATAAGGACTCTCAAACAGCACAAGCGCGATGCAGATAAGCTGGGGCAAAAGTCCGGCATAACCCAGAGCACGCGCAGCAGGCGTCAAGGAAGTGTGCGGCAACATATAAGGGCAAAGCGCATGGTGAAAGCGCGGGTTCCCGACGAAATGCGCTGCACACAGCAACAGCGCTTCCTATATCCAAAATTGCAGGAACGCGCCAGCCAGCGGCCCGTTCAAAAGCTGAAGCACCGCGTGTGTAAATCTTTAGTTATGTGAGTAAACGAAAGTGTCAGATAGCCGCCAAGACAAATCCCGCGAACGCGCCGTTCCTGCCGGAAGGCTGGCGCGCATTGGCACGTTTGGCCGCCTCGTCGGCGGGGTTGCTGGCGGCATGGCCGCCGAAGGTGCACGGCGATTGTCTAGCGGCGAGCGGATTTCGACGCGCGATTTGATCCTGACGCCCGGCAACGTGCGCCGTATGACAGACAAGCTCTCGCATTTGCGCGGCGCGGCGATGAAGATGGGCCAGATGATCAGCCTTGATTCAGGGGATTTCCTGCCGCCTGAACTGATCGAGATCATTTCCACCCTGCGCGATCAGGCGAATTTCATGCCCGCGCGCCAGCTTGATAAAGTGCTGAAAGAGGAATGGGGGCCTGATTGGCGCCGCCAGTTCAAATGGTTCAACCCCCGTCCCATTGCCGCTGCCAGCATCGGCCAGGTCCACAAGGCGATGACGCGTGACGGGCAGGAACTGGCGATCAAGGTTCAATATCCAGGCGTTGCCAAAAGCATTGATAGCGATGTCGACAATGTGATGACGCTGCTCAAGGTCGCAGGGTTTGCCCCGCCCGAACTGGAGATGGACAAGCTTCTGGATGCGGCCAAACGCCAGCTTCACGAAGAGGCCGATTACACCCGCGAAGGCGAACAAATGCGCCTGTATGGTGAACGACTGGCCGATGTGCCGGGCTTTGTCGTGCCGCGCCTGCATGAAGAGCTCACGCGCGGTTCGATCCTCGCGATGAGCTTTGAAGAGGGCTTGCCGATCGAAAAGCTCGAGGACGAGCCCGCGGAAAAGCGAGACGCGATCTTCGGCAATCTGCTGCGGCTGGTAACGCGCGAATTGTTCGATTTTGGCGTGATGCAAACCGATCCGAACTTCGCCAACTTCCGCTACCGCCCATCAACAGGCGAGCTGATCCTGCTCGATTTCGGCGCGTGCCGCCCGGTCGATCCTGCGGTGTCGAACGGATATCGCGCCATGCTCAAGGCCGGGCTGGAAGGCAACCGGGATGAAGTGCGCGAAGCCACGCTTGATGCCGGTTTCATGATGCCCATCGTCGTTGAAAAACATCCCGAACGGGTGAACACGATGATCGATATCGTGATCGATCAGATGCGCGAGGATAAACCGTTTGATTTTGCCGATCGCGATTTCATCTATGTGCTGCGCGAAGAAGGCTTTGCCATCGCTCAGGATAAGGACACATGGGCCTTTCCCCCGATTGAAACGCTGTTCGTACAGCGCAAGGTTTCCGGCATGGCGCTGCTGGGCACCAAGCTGAAGGCGAAGGTGAATGTTCGCCGGATCACTGAAGATGTGCTGGCCAACACCGAGCCGATGGCGGTGGAAAAGGCGGCTTAACCTGCTGAGGCCGTCTCCCCCGCAGTGGCCCCCTGCTGAGCGGTGATCCAGCGATCAATATGCTCCTCCAGCACGCTAAGCGGGACCGAACCGTTCTCAAGCACCGCATCGTGAAAGGCGCGCAGATCAAAGCGTGATCCAAGTGCTGCTTCAGCGCGCGCGCGCAATTCACGGATTTTGAGCTCACCCACCTTATACGCCAGTGCCTGGCCCGGCCAGGTGATGTAGCGGTTGACTTCGGCATCGATATTGGCCGCTGAAAGCGCGGTGTTATCCAGCATGAAATTGACCGCGCGCTGCTTGGTCCAGCCCTTGGAGTGAATTCCTGTGTCCACCACAAGCCGGCTCGCCCGCCACATCTCGTAAGACAGGCGTCCCATGTCCTTTGCAGGCGAATCGTAAAGCCCCATCTCGATCCCGAGCCGTTCTGAATAAAGGCCCCACCCTTCGACGAAAGCGGTGAAATTGGTGGTGAAAGCGCGCAAGGGGTGCATGTCGAGCTCTTGTTGCAGCGAGATCTGCAAATGGTGTCCGGGCACCGCTTCGTGCATGCTGAGCGCCGGCAATTCCCATAAGGGGCGCTGGTCAAGTTTGGTGGTGTTGATCCGGTACGTGCCCGCCTGCCCTGCCCTGAGGCTGCCGGGCTCATAATAGGCCGTGGTCGTGCCGGGCGCGATGGCGCCCGGTATCGGTTTTACAGTGTAGGGATTGCGCGGCAGGCGGTAAAACAGCTGCGGCATGAACCCGTCTATCGTCTTTGCAAGCGCGGCGACGAAGCTCACATATTCATCGACATCGCTCATGTAATAACGCGGATCGGTGCGCAGGTGCTCAATATAGGCCTCTCGTGAGGGGAAACCGGCGCTGGCGGCAACTGTTTCCATCTCCGCTCTGATCCGCGCCACTTCAGAAAGGCCCAGCTGATGCACCTCATCAGGTGTCATGTCGGTTGTTGTATAGCTGGCTACTTGCTGCGCATAATATTCCGCCCCGCCCGGCGTTTGCGCAACGCCCGGCAAGCCATCGCGGCAATTGGGAGCGTATTCCTCGCGATAGAATTCAAGCAGGGCGCGGTAAGAGGGCATCACCCGCCGCTCGATCGCCTCGCGCCCTGCGTCCACGATGGCAGCCCACTGATCCGGATCGATTGTCTGGGGGCGCGGGCGATCAAAGGGCCGCCAGAAGGGTGTCTGTTCTGCCGCCGTTTTGATCTGCGCTGCGATTTTCGCATCAAAACCCGCCATCGGCTTGCACGGCTGGGTGAGACCCAGCTCGATCGCTGTGCGACTGCGCTCAATGCCCTGATTGTTGAACCGGGGAAACGCATTGAGGCGCGCCAGATAGCTTTCATAATCAGCCGCCGTGAAGAAAGGCGAGCGATTGGCAAGGCCGGAAAAGCCGGAAAACCATCCGCTGTAGGTGGTGAACAGCACGTAGCGCGGGTGTTGGTGCTCTGCGCTAGCCAGCGTATCTTCCAGATCGCGCTTGAGCACTGCGTGATCGATGCGCAGCTTTTGCGGCAGGGCCGATGCATCAATCGCATTGAGCCGTTCGAGAAAGGCGCCCGATTGCGCGATACGCTGTTCATAGGCGGCAAGGCTCAGATCGCTGAGCTTCCCGTCACCGCGCCTGTCTCCCACACTGGTGGCCAGCAAAGGGCTTGCATCAAGACGCGCCTGCCAGACGTTTTCGCGCAGCGCCTCGAAGTCTTCTGACGCGCCCGCGTTGAGCGGGGTAGCAGAAAATGCCGTCAGGACGGCTGTAATTACTAGTATACGCATCAATTCTCGTCCCAAATGTTCACGATTGCCTTGCAAATATGATGAATTGCTCGATAGGACTTGTCCATGTTGCAACACAAAGATGCAAAAATATCGGTTCTGTTTGTGTGCCTCGGCAATATCTGTCGCTCGCCGATGGCAGAAGGCGCCTTTCGCAAAGCAGCGCACAATGCCGGCCTTGCTATTCACGCCGATTCCGTAGGCACCGCCAGCTACCATATCGGGGAAGCGCCCGATCCGCGCGCGGTTGCAGAAGCGCGCCGGCATGGCATCGATATCAGCGATCTGACAGGGCGCCAGCTTGAACTGGAAGATTTTGACCGATTCACGCATATAGTCGCGCTCGACACAGCTAATCTTGCAGGGATCAAAGCGCGCGCGCCGCGCAATGCCCGGGCCAGGGTGTTGTTGCTAATGGACGCTGTCGAGGGCCGAGAGGGAGAACCTGTGGCGGACCCTTATTATGGTGACGAAGCGGGCTTTGCCGCGACGTGGCAGCAGATTGAAATGGCTGTGGATGCGCTCGTCCAAAAATTTGCAACCGAGGGCGCGAACGCGAAGTTTTGAAAGCCCCACCGCCGATTGGCTCCGTTAAGGCCGGAGTTCTGTTGCAACACAATCACCATTGAAGCGGCCAATGTGTTGGAGACGCAGCGCATTGCGATGGAAAGGTCGCCCGTCTCCGGCGGTCGCTCCGCGTTCACCCCCCGCGCAACAATTGCACGCCCCAGTCCCGTTCGAACAAATAGAGCAATATACGCGCAGCCTCACCGCGCGCTGTGTGAAGCCGCCCGCTTTTTTCTGATTGCGATGCCGCTTCCGCCTGCTCCACCAGCAAACGCGCATCCGCATGCGCCACGGGCAAGTATTTTTGCACCTGTTCAAGATCAGCAATGCGAAAGGCCGCCTCGCCCGATTGGCGCGTGCCCAGCAATTCGCCGCCTCCGCGCAGTTCAAGGTCCTTTTCCGCCAGATCAAACCCGTCCTGCGATTGCTTGACGTAAGCTAGGCGTTTCTTGCCGGTTTCCGAAAGCTCGTCTCCGCGCAGCAGCACACAGCGGCTCTTGAGCGATCCGCGGCCCACCCGGCCGCGCAATTGGTGCAATTGCGCAAGCCCAAAGCGTTCTGCCTGCTCGATCACCATCAACGTTGCCGAAGGAACATCCACACCCACCTCGATCACTGTGGTGGCGATCAGCAATTTGGCCCCGCCGCTGGCAAAACGCTCCATGCCCTGATCCTTGAGCTCTGGCGCAAGCTGGCCGTGCACCAGCACCACATCATCGCCAAAAACCTCGCGCAAGGCGGCATAGCGCTCCTCTGCCGCGGCGATATCTGTTGCTTCGCTATCGCGCACCATGGGGCACACCCAATAGGCCTGCTGGCCCGATTCAAGATGGCGGCCCACCGCGGCCACCATTTCTTCAGATCGGCTTTGCGGAAACACCAGCGTTTCGATCGCCTGCCTGCCGGGCGGCAGCTCATCAAGGCGGCTCACATCCATTTCGCCATATTGCGCAAGGGTCAGGCTGCGCGGGATCGGCGTTGCTGTCATCGCCAGTGTGTGCGGCGCGCGTTTGCCCTTGGCTGCGAGCGCGAGGCGTTGTTGCACCCCGAAACGGTGCTGTTCATCGATTACAACAAGGCCCAGATCGCGGTAAGCGACACTGTCCTGAAAAATGGCATGGGTGCCGATGAGAATATCGATTGACCCATCAAGCAGCCCCATCAGCGTGGCTTCACGCTCGCGCCCTTTGGCCCGCCCTGTGAGCAGCGCAATCTCCACGCCGGTGGACGCGGCCATTGCGCGCAAAGTTTCAAAATGCTGGCGCGCGAGGATTTCCGTGGGAGCCAGCAGCGCAGCCTGTTTGCCTGCCTCGCACGCGATCAGCATGGCAGCAAGCGCAACCACCGTTTTGCCCGCCCCCACATCGCCCTGAAGCAGCCGCAGCATTGGCGCTTCCTGCTGCAAATCGCCTTCGATCTCGGCGATCGAGCGCTTTTGCGCGCCGGTCATTTCAAACGGCAGATCAAGCCGCGCTCTTATCGCGCCATCACCGATCAATGCCTGCCCTTTGCGCCGACGCCCTTCGGCTTTCACCAATAGCAGCGCGAGGCTGTTGGCTAGCAATTCATCATAGGCAAGCCGCGCGCGGGCCGGTTCACTTGGGCCCTGATGCGCCAGCGCCAATGCCTCGTGCCATGATGGCCAGTTTTCCTGCGCCAATTGGCCGGGCTCAATCCATTCGGGCAGGCGAGGCAGCTTGGCGAGCGCCTGTTCGACCAGCGAGCCGATGCGCGGCTGGGTCAGCCCTTCGGACAGACGATAGACAGCTTCTGTCTGGCGCTGCATCTGCGCTGAACTATCGCTGGTCACATGATCGGGGTGAACGATCTGGAGCATATCGCCATATCGATCGAGCCGCCCCGCCACCCAGCGACGCTCTCCTACCGGCAGCAGCTTTTTTGCGGTGTAGGCGGCGCGCCCGAAATAGGTGAGCGCGCAGACATTGCCCGCATCATCGCGTGCCAGCACGCGGTATGGCCCGCGTCCCGGATTGCGTGGGCTGCGATGTTCGGTGGGGGTAAGCGCGACGATCACCTGCTCTGCCTCGGCGCCCTGATCCAGATCTGTTATGGCGCGCCGCGTGACGAAGCGTTCGGGAAGGTGGTAGGCAATGTCCTTGATCGTGTTCAGGCCGAGTTTCTCGAGCGGTTTTGCCAGTTTCGGACCTACGCCATCCAGCGTCTTGGTTTCGGCAAACAGGGGGTTGAGCACTTCAGGTCGCATTGCCGCACCCTTATAGCCGCTTGAACGCCGCGTGCGAGTGTCTTACTTTGCGCCCCATGACTGATATGCCCACATTCGATGAGCGGCTTGCCCGCGCCAGGTTTCGCGCATGGCATCGCGGCACGCGCGAAGCTGATTACATGATCGGCGGTTTCTTTGATCGCTATTCAGCCGATTGGGGCGAGGCCGAACTTGTATGGTTCGAAGATCTGCTGGCGGAAGACGATGTCGATATCATGGCTTGGGCGCTGAAGACGCAAAGCGTGCCCGAGAAGTTCGCCGGTGTGCAGATTGATGCGATGATGAAACTCGATTACGTCGATATCCCGCGATAGTCGGCGCGCGTGCTTGCTGTAGGCAAGGCAACTGTTTCGCGCTAACGCGACGCGATGATTTGACCCTATTTAAGCCCCGTGCGGAAACGTGCGGGGCCTTTGCCGTTTGAGACTGAGTATGCCTGACCTTTCCCGTATCCTTGGCGCAAGCACGCCGCTCACTTTGTCCTCGCTTCCGCGCGGCGCTGCTCCGCTGGTGATGAGCGATCTTGCCCGCGCCGCTTCAAAGCGCGCCGTATTCATCGCGCCAGACGATGCTGCAATGCGCTCATTGGCCGAAGCTGCACGCTTTTTCGCGCCAGAGCTTGAAGTGCTGGAATTCCCCGCCTGGGATTGCCTGCCGTATGACCGCGCCTCGCCCGCTTTATCGGTCAGCGCCGCGCGGCTTTCCGCTCTGTTCCGGTTGCAGCACCCCGCCGGCAATTCGCAGCTGCTCGTTACCACCGCCAATGCCGTGCTTCAGCGCGTGCTCACCCCGTTCCGCATCCGCGAAAATGCGAAAGGGTTCAAACCAGGCACCACGATCGGGCATGAAAGCCTCTCTGCCCTGCTCACCCGGCAAGGCTATACCCGCACCGATACAGTGATCGATCACGGCGAATTCGCTGTGCGCGGATCGATTGTCGATATTTTCCCGTCATCGCTGTCCGAAGGCCTGCGCCTCGATTTCTTTGGGGACGAGCTGGAAAGTCTGCGCCTGTTCGATCCCACCACGCAGCGCTCCACCGGACAACTGGCCGATCACCTGCTGCTGCCCGCTTCAGAGGCGCTGCTGGATGATGCAACGATCAAGCGATTTCGCAGCCGCTATCGCGAAATGTTTGGCGCTTCNGCCACGCAAGACCCGCTGTATGAAGCGGTCAGCGATGGGCGGCGCATGGCGGGAATGGAACACTGGCTGCCGCTGTTTGAAGAGAAACTGGCGACGCTGTTCGATCACCTCGATGCAAGAGACACGGTGGTGATCGATCAGGCTGCCATCGGCGCTGCAGAAGAGCGATTGTCCGATATCAGCGATTATCACGAACAGCGCTCGGCCATAGCGGGTGACACGTCGGGCAGCTACCGCCCCCTTGCCCGCGATGCCCTCTATCTGACGCAGGACGAATTTACGGCAGCCCTCGCCGATACTCCGGTGCACCGGGCCAGCGTCTTTGCTGCGCCTGAGGGCGAAGCAACCCTCGATTTCGGGTTCAAGGCTCCGCGTGATTTCACGCCTGAACGCACGCGCGGTGAAAACGTGTACGAAGCCACCGCGAAGCACTTCGGCAAAGTCGCAAAAGACGGGCGCAAGCCGATCTTCGCCGCCTATTCGCAAGGGTCTGCCAAACGTATCGCCTCGATCCTCGATGAAGCGGGCTGTGCAAGCCTTGAAGCGGATACGTGGCAGGAAGCGCTGGGCCTTTCTGCCAAAGGCAAGGCGGTGTGCGTTGTGCTGCCGCTGGAATCGGGCTTTACGAACGATACGCTTGAGCTTCTGACCGAGCAGGACGTGCTGGGTGACAGATTGGTTCGCCGCAAGAAAAAGCGCAAGGATTCCGATGCCTTTCTCGCCGAACTTCAGGCACTTTCGCGCGGTGATCTGGTGGTTCATCTCGAACACGGCATTGGCAAATATCTGGGCCTTGATCCGGTGGCTGTCGGCAAAAGCCAGCACGATTGCGTCGCGCTGGAATATGCAGGCGGCGATAAATTGTTCATCCCGGTTGAAAATATCGATGTGCTCAGCCGCTATGGTTCGTCCGAAGAAGCGGTGCCGCTTGATCGGCTGGGCGGTGAGGCATGGCAGCGCCGCCGCGCCAAGCTTAAGGAACGCATCACCGCGATTGCGGGCGAATTGATGAAGGTGGCTGCCGAGCGGGCGCTGAAAAAAGCGCCGGTGTTCGAAGCGGACGAGGCCAGTTTCAATCAATTCGTGGATCGTTTTCCATGGGAAGAAACGGACGATCAGGATGCAGCGATTGCCGATGTGCTGCGCGATCTGGAAAGCGGCAAACCGATGGATCGCCTCGTGTGCGGTGATGTGGGCTTTGGCAAAACCGAAGTTGCGCTGCGCGCTGCATTCGTTGCCGCGATGAGCGGGCAGCAAGTCGCGGTGGTTGCCCCCACCACTCTGCTTGCCCGCCAGCATTATCAGAATTTTGCCGAACGATTTGCCGGCTTCCCGCTCAAAGTGGGGCGGTTATCACGCCTTGTTGCGCCCAGGGAAGCCGCCGAAACCCGCGACGGGCTGGCCGATGGCACGGTTGATCTGGTGGTGGGCACACATGCAATCCTGTCCAAATCAACCAACTTCAAGAATCTGGGTCTGGTGATTGTGGATGAAGAACAGCGCTTTGGCGTCACCCACAAGGAAAAGCTGAAGCAATTGCGCAGCGATGTGCACATGCTCACGCTCACCGCCACGCCCATCCCGCGCACCTTGCAGATGGCGATGACGGGCCTGCGCGAACTTTCCACCATCCAGACCCCGCCGGTCGATCGGCTGGCGGTGCGCACTTATGTGATGGAGTGGGATGACATGGTGATGCGCGAGGCGTTGCTGCGCGAACATCACCGCGGCGGGCAGAGCTTTATCGTGGTGCCGCGCATATCCGACATGGAACCGCTGGAGGAATGGCTGCGAGAAAACGTGCCCGAGGTCAAAGCGATTTCCGCCCATGGCCAGATGAGCCCTAGCGATGTCGAGGAACGCATGAGCGCGTTCTATGACAGGAAATACGAAGTGCTGCTTTCAACCACGATCGTGGAAAGCGGTCTGGACATTCCAACCGCCAATACGATCATCATCCACCGCGCGGATCGCTTCGGTCTTGCCCAGCTCTATCAGTTGCGCGGGCGGGTGGGCCGCGCGAAGATCCGCGCCTACGCCTATCTTACAACGCCTGCCGATACGCAGCTATCAGAAGTCGCGGAAAAGCGCCTCAAAGTGCTGGGCGATCTTGATAGTCTTGGCGCTGGCTTCCAGCTTGCAAGCCACGATCTCGATATTCGCGGCGCAGGCAATCTTTTGGGCGATGAGCAATCGGGCCATATCCGCGAGGTTGGTTTCGAGCTTTACCAGTCGATGCTCGAAGAGGCCATCATGGCTGCAAAAGCCGGCGAAATGGGGCTGGAGCCTGCCAGAGATACGATCTCGCCCCAGATCACAGTCGATGCCCCGATCATGATCCCGGAAGATTACGTGCCCGATCTCGCGGTGCGCATGGCGCTGTATCGCCGCCTTAACCAGGCACAGGACAAGGCCGAGATTGAAGGTCTGGCGGCTGAAATGATTGACCGCTTTGGCGATCTGCCCGCGCCGACGAAAAACCTCGTGCGGCTGATCGAGATCAAGCATCAGGCAATCCTTGCCAATATCGCGAAGATCGATGTTGGTGCGCGCGGCACGCTGGTGACGTTCCACAAGGATGATTTTCCCGACGGGCCAGGGCTTGTCGGCTATGTGGACCGGCTCAATCAGGGGCGCGAGGGCACGGCCAAGCTGCGCCCGGATATGAAGCTGGTGATCAACCGGCCCTGGAGCGATCCCCAAAGCCGGCTCAACGGTCTGTTCCAACTCACCAAGGGGCTTTCGGGCATTGTGCGCAAGGCGCAGGCGGCCCGGCGAAAACGCGCGGCGTGATCACGCGCGCAAATGTGCTTGCATCGCCGGTGATTTGAAACACTTGCAAAAAAGAAAGGCGGGCGGCTGCGTAGAACAGCGGCCCGCCTTTTTTGTGTTTGTTTGTATCAGACGAGTGGGTCGAAGCTGGTG
>JGI12109J20283_10018001_pt1 | contig 16001 bp, 16 predicted proteins | sample ElkSlonscriptome_12_FD_20283 | JGI IMG/M metagenome (IMG submission 20283)
GATTCGATCATTGAACTGGATATCGACGAGCGACTCAGAGACGTCCGAGTCGGCCCCGATGGTGGAATTTATCTGCTAATCGACAGCGCCGAAGGTCAAATTCGGCGACTCCGTGCTCGGCCCTGATACAGGTCATTTTCAACCCGGGTTAAGATGAACCAGAACCGCTTGAAGCTTTTTCATTGGTGTCGCTTTTCGAGTCATCGGATTTTGAGCTGGCGCTCGAATCGGCTGCGCTCGATCCGGCTGTGCTTGATCCAGTCGTGCTCGAGCCTGGTTTTACGCCTAATTTTGTCGGTTGAACAGCGCCCGAATTCGAACGCGAGCTCGAACTGCCATCTGAAGTGTTCTGGGACTTGGCGCTGGCACCAGAACCTGCTTTTGGTGAACCGCCAACCTCAGCACCGCCACTACTTCTAGCAGCAGATCCACTCGTTGCACCACTCGACGACGTTGAACTCGTCGTTTTCGAATTCTGAGCTGCGGGCGTCGCTGGTGCGGCTGTCCTTGAATCAGCAATCGTTGCCGATGTCTTGGCACTCGTTGAGGGTTGGGCCGCTGCGTTCGAGGACACTGAATCGCTTGGTTTACTCGTCGCAGTGGCACCTGGGTCAGGCTTCAGAGCTGGCTCTGGCTTGATCTCTTGCTTCGTTTTTGAACTCGCTGCGCCACCAGACGAGGCGGACGCTGAGCTTGAAGCTGGAGCGCTGGCGCTGGAGGCTGCAGACGAAGCACTGCGACTGGTCGGCTGACCAATTCGCTTGAGTCGAATTTCCTGATCCGAAACCTCCGGCATGCGCTCGCGAATCACTTTATCGTCAACAAGACGCTCGGCACCGTCGCTTAAGTGATCAAAGACTTTTTTGTAGCTATCGGTTAGCTGATTGATTAATTCAGCGGTTTCAACAAAATGATCATTGACTTCATCGCGAAATTTTTCACTTTCTTCGCGCAATGACTTGACTGATTGTCCGGGCCCGGCCGCATTGCGATTGATCATCCAAACGATTAGCGCGCCAACAACAGCTCCGACTCCGAGCGCGATGATAATCAACATTGTCTGATCCATAACCTTAAAATCTCCTCTAAGAATTTTGCCTGTCCACTACTGTACGTCATTCAGCCACTTCAATTGATCAAGAACGGCGTATTGATCAAAAAATTTCTCGCTCTATGCTTTCACTCTCTATTTAGTTTCCTTTTTAAGATGAAGTTCATTTATTCAAGCCTAATGATTGCATCAATGTCATCACTCTGTCAGCCCGCCGACACGTTGGTGACATGAGTCAACCGTAGTCTCGACATCAATTCAAACGCGAGTTGATGAACGATGCGGATCCTATTGGTTACGGATGCCTGGAAGCCTCAAGTGAACGGAGTTGTACGCACGCTGCAAGCCACCAGCGACACGCTCAAACAAATGGGTCACGAGGTGAACATCTTGTCTCCCGCAGGTCGGCGCACGCTGCCCTGCCCCAGCTATCCAGAAATTCGCCTGACGCTACGCCCCGGAAAAGCCGTGCGGCAAACGATGACGCATGGACCATTCGATGCCATCCATATTGCCACGGAAGGTCCGCTGGGGCTGGCTGCACGCAACTGGTGCGTGCGCAATGCGATGCCGTTCACCACGTCCTACCACACCCGCTTTCCCGAGTACGTTCGCCTGCGCGCACCCGTTCCACTGTCATGGAGCTATGCGTATCTGCGCTGGTACCACAGACCGGCAGCACGCACGCTGGTTCGCACTGAAACCCAGCGTCAGTTGCTGCGCGAGCGTGGCTTTAACAATTTAGCGATTTGGCCCGGCGGCGTCGATACCCAGCTCTTCCGACCGCGCGAGCGGGATTATCTTCAGCTCCCAAGACCGATTGCGATGTATGTCGGACGCGTAGCCAGCGAGAAAAATCTTGACGCTTTTCTTGATCTAGACGTCAACGGCAGCAAGGTGATTATTGGCGAAGGCCCTGATTTAGAACGTCTGAAAGCGCGCTACTCCGGCGCTCATTTTCTCGGTTATCGACATGGCAACGACCTGGCGCGCTGTCTGGCTGCATCCGATGTTTTCGTCTTCCCAAGCCGGACAGACACGCTCGGACTGGTGATGCTGGAGGCGATGGCCTGCGGCGTGCCGGTCGCCGCTTATCCAGTCCCAGGGCCGATGGACCTGATCACCGACGGTGCTAATGGTGCGCTGGACGTCGACCTGACGGCCGCATTCTTTCGCGCGCTTTCGGTTGATTCAACCGCCTGTGTCGAGTTCGCCGAGCGTTTTTCTTGGGAGCGATGCACCGAGCGCTTCCTCAAACATCTGCGACCGGTGGACTCGCCACAACAAGCAGAAGCACTGCCACACTCGGACGCCATCCAAGCGCCGTATAATCTTAAACCATGCGCATCAGCCCACCCGGACCGGAACACCGAATCTATCGCCCTGTCGAGCTGAACCAAGAGGTCAAGCTTCATCTTGAGGCGGGGTTCCCCCGGCTGTGGATCGAGGCTGAACTCTCAAATCTGGCGCGTCCTGCATCCGGGCATTTGTATTTCAGTTTGAAAGACCCGCGCGCTCAGATTCGCTGCGCGTTGTTCAAAAGCAGCGCGAGAAACGTGGCTTTCAGGCCCGAGAATGGCATGAAGGTGCTGGTCCGGGGGCGTCTGAGCCTGTACGAGGCCCGAGGCGATTATCAATTGATCGCGGATGCCATGCTCGAGGCCGGGGCAGGCAGCCTGCAGCAGGCGTTTGAAGCGATTAGAGCCAAACTCAAAGCAGAAGGCCTGTTCGACCAGACGCGAAAGCAGACCATACCGGCCTGGCCCAAAAAGATCGCCGTTGTGACCTCGCCCTCAGGAGCGGCGGTTCGAGATATTCTAAAAGTTCTGTCTCAGCGCTGGCCGGCCGCTCACGTGCGTATTTATCCGACCCTGGTCCAGGGCGAGGCGGCGGCGAGCGAAATCGGTGCGGCTTTGCGCGCGGCTGATCGACATCTCTTCGCCGATGTGATTCTGCTCGCTCGCGGCGGAGGATCGCTGGAAGATCTATGGGCTTTCAACGATGAAGATCTGGCTCGAACCATAGCCGCCAGTGCAACGCCTGTCATCACGGGCGTCGGCCACGAAACCGATGTCACCATCGCAGATTTCGTTGCCGATCTGCGCGCACCCACACCAACCGCCGCCGCTGCAGCCGCCACGCCGGACGGACCCGCACTACGCAGCCAGATGTTGGGCCTCGACCGGCGCCACAAGCGCAGCATAGAAAACAACCTCAATCGCCAGTCACAAACGCTGGACTACCTCAATCGGCGCCTCAATCAGCATCACCCAAAACGCCGGCTGGACGATATCGAAAGCCGGCTGAGCGCGCTGCAGGTGCGCTTGAAGCGTGCTCAACTGCAGCGCATCAACGGCGCCCAGCAAGCGTTATCTTCCGGCCATCGGCGACTGCTTAGCCGCCAGCCTGCGCGCCAGATTGAGCATATGCAAGCCAGTCTGGATCAATTGCTGGGACGGTTGAACCGATCGCAAAAAGCGCACTTGGATCACCTAGCGGAGCGCCTCGGCCATTTGCTGCGTGAGCTGAATGCGGTCAGCCCGCTGCAGGTGCTGGAGCGCGGCTATGCGGTCATCAGAAACGCGTCAGGTGAGACCTTGACTAAAGAAAATGATTTTGACATTTCCAAACAAATCAGTATTTTGATGAATTCTTTCGAAGTCGATGCTGAAATAAAATCAAAGCCTCGACCTGCTCAATTGCCGTGAGCAGAACGCTCAGCCAACCTGCTCGGCTGGCGCTGGAGGTCAAGAAAAGCCGGTTTATTGCCCTGGCCGAGCATTGTTCGAGCGAGCCCAGTGCAAAAGCCTTCTTGAATCGCGTCAGCGTACCGGATGCGACCCACAACTGCTGGGCCTGGAAGTCCGGCCAGCAGTACCGCTTTGATGATGACGGTGAGGTTGGCGGCACCGCCGGGCGACCCATTCTTGCGGCTATTGAAAACCAGGGCATGGATCAAGTGGCTGTGGTCGTCGTGCGCCACTATGGCGGCATCAAACTTGGCACCGGCAGATTGGCTCGGGCCTATGGCGGCGCTGCTGCTGAGTGCTTGCGGACGGCAGCCGCTCACCCACTCATTGAAATGGTCTCGTTTTCAGTAGCTCTGCCATTTGATTTGGTTGCTGTGGCCCATCAGATCATCGACCGCCACGATGCGAGTAAAGCCGCCGAGAACTACAGCAGCTCAGGCGTCGAGTTTCGGATCAAATGCCCACGGAGTCAGCTTGCCGTGGTGCAGCAAGACTTCAACGATGTGAGTGCCGGACAAGCGGTGATCAAATTAGATTGATTTCGCGCAGCCGTTGAGTTAAGTAACCGTGCGAGGTGATTGGCTCTGGATAACGGTTAGGGTTGTCGTCGCTGATGCATTGAGGGAGCGTTTCAATCAAAAAATCCGGGTTCGGGTGGAGGAAAAACGGGATGGAATAGCGCGCCTGCTGGGCCGATTCGCCCGGCGGATTGACAACTCGATGGGTGGTTGACGGGTAAACATGATTGGTCAGGCGCTGCAGCATGTCGCCAACGTTGACCACAATCGTTCCCGGCAGCGTGCTGACCGGCACCCATTGATTATGGTTATTGCTGCGCGATAGAATTTCCAGCCCCTGCTCTTTCGAACCGATCAGCAGGGTGATCAGATTGATGTCCTCATGCTGAGCCGCGCGCACCGCCCCAGGCTGAATTTTGCCAATCGGCGGGTAGTGAATGGGCCGCAGAATCGAATTGCCAACATTGGTTTTATCAGCAAACCAGTCGCGAGCCAAGCCGATATCCAAGGCCAGCGCGGACAAAAGTCGCGAGCCGAGACGGTCCAGATCGTTAAATAGGGCAAGCGCATGCTGGCGGAAGTCTTGGACTTCGTCGGGCCAGAGATTGGGCGTCAAAATGTCGGGCGCAGGATTGTCGTGATCAGCAATTTCGCGACCGACGTGCCAGAACTCCTTCAAGTCCGGCACATCATGATCTTTGGCCTGCTCAACGCCAAAGCCCGTATAGCCACGCGCCCCGCCCTTGCCCGCCAAGTGATAGTGTTGTTTGACCTCACTCGGCAGCGCAAAAAACGCTTTGAAAACACCGTAGGCGCGCTCAATGACTGCGTCATCAACGCCATGATCACGAATACCGACGAAGCCGGTGTCGCGCCAGGCCTGGCCAAGCGCATCGGTGAACGACCCTTTTTGATTGTCGAACTCATCCAAGGATAAAACCGGCACGGTCGGTGCCTGGCTTGCGCCAGTATCGCTGCCTGATCGTTCGTTATCTGTTTCATTCATGCCTGACTGGCCTCCTCAACGGCGCTGGCCAGTTGCTCAGCCAGCTGTTGGACTTGATTGAGACGGCGGCCCTCTACAGTCACTCGAACTACCGGCTCAGTGCCGGAGGGACGAAGTATGACTCGGCCTTGCTCGTCCAACGTTTGCTCCACTGACTTCACGGCCTTGGCGACCTGCGCATCATCGTCAACAATCGCACGCGCACTGCCTTCGATCGGTACGTTAATCATTACCTGGGGGTATTTAAACATACCCTCGGCCAGCGCCTTCAACGACTGACGAGTGCGAGCCACTACCTCGAGCACCTGCAGCGCACTGACAATGCCACAGCCGGTCATGGCGCGATCCAGGCACAAAATATGGCCGGAGGCCTCACCGCCCAGCACCCAGTCGCGCTCTCGCAGCGCCTGATGGACGTGACGGTCGCCGACGGCGCTGCGCACGAACGGCACCTCCATGCGTTGGAAGATCTCTTCCAGACCAAAATTACTCATTACGGTGCCAACCACGCCACCCCGCAGGCCACCGTTGGCCTGACGAGCGGTTGCCAGCACAAATAAAATCTGGTCGCCGTCAATTAGAGAGCCTTCGTGATCGACCAGCAGCACGCGGTCGCCGTCACCATCAAAAGCAATGCCCAGATCGGCTCGCTCTTCAAGCACTCGGCGAGCGAGGCTATCGGGATGCGTCGACCCGCATTGCTCATTGATGTTGAGGCCGTCCGGTTTGTGGTGAATAGCGACGACTTCAGCCCCAAGCTCCTTGAAGACGCTCGGCGCAATTCGATACGTAGCTCCGTTTGCGCAGTCGACAACCAGTTTCAAGCCGTCAAAGTGCGTGCCGTATGGGACGGTCGCTTTGCAGTACTCGATGTAGCGACCGCTGGCGTCTTCGACCCGGTGTGCTTTGCCAAGCCTGTGTGGCGGCACTTGCTCGATATCCAGCGCGAGTTCGGCCTCAATTTCGTCCTGCAGCCTGGTTGGCAACTTTTCACCATCGGTTGAAAAAAACTTGATTCCGTTGTCTTGGTACGGATTATGGGATGCTGATATCACAACGCCAGCAACCGCGCCCAGGCTGCGCGTCAAATGAGCGATTGCCGGGGTCGGCATCGGCCCGAGCAGAATGATATCGACGCCAGCTGCAGAAAAGCCGGCTTCCAGCGCTGACTCAAATAAATAACCCGAAATACGCGTGTCTTTACCAACCACCACCGTTGGGTTGGAATCTACTTGGCGTGAAAAAACCCGGCCAGCCGCCCAACCCAGCTTGAGTAGAAAATCAACAGTTATGGGGGGATCGCCGACGCGGCCTCGAATGCCATCTGTTCCAAAATAACTTTCTTTCATGGGGCGATATTCTACTGCCTTGATTCGGTTGAGGTCGCAGCTCGAGCTGCCGACCAGACCTTGACCACGTCGAGAGTTTCAGCCACATCGTGCACTCGCAAAATTGCTGCACCCTGCTGAGCTGCCAATAAAGCGGCGGCAAGCGAGGCTGCCAGACGGTCCTGGGTTTCCTGCCGCCCGGTGATAGCACCCAACATTGATTTGCGCGAAAGACCAGCCAAAAGCGGCACACCGGCTCGGCCTAGCTTTGCAATGCCGTTCAACAAGGCCAGATTATGAGCCAGGGTTTTGCCAAAACCAAAACCTGGATCAATTACCAGCTGATTTTTATTCATGCCAGCGGCCAAGCAGGCCTCGATCCGCTGATCCAGAAAGGCAGCGACTTCATCAACAACGTTTTCATAGTCAGGAGAATGCTGCATGGTCCGCGGCTCACCCAGCATATGCATCAAACAGACAACCACGCCTGAATCTGCCGCGGCCTTGACCGCTCCATCGCTGCGTAAGCCATTGACGTCATTGATCATATCGGCACCAGACCGAACAGCGGCTTGCATCACCTCTGGCTTGCTGGTGTCGATAGAAATCGGACATTCTGTGGACTGTCGCAGACCTTGGATTACAGGAATGACGCGGGCGAGCTCGTCCTCAACGGGGACAGGCTCCGCACCGGGGCGCGTGGACTCACCGCCAATATCAAGAATATCGGCACCTTGCTCAACCAAGCAAAGACCATGATTGACGGCGGATTGGGTTTCGGTGAATCGACCGCCGTCCGAAAACGAATCCGGCGTCACGTTGATAATTCCCATGATCAGCGGGCTGAGCGCCTCGTGCGCAGCACGGATTTTAGTCGCTAAATCAATGGTTTCACGAGTCATATTTCAGATTTTTTCTTGGATTTTCTGACTATTTCGATCATATAGCAATTCCAATCAAATTTGCTTTTAAACCCAATAAACGAAAAAGGCCGCTGCGGGTAATCGCAGCGGCCGTTTGGTGCTCGACTGGCTGTTCGGCCTTTGATCTCAATAATCGACTTACCCCGGTGCTGGCTCTCCAGATGGCGCGTCGTCGTCCTGATCTTTGGCTTCCTCCAACGTATTCGGCGGCGCGGGAGGTGTACTACCATCGTCCCATCCCGCCGGCGGATCCGGCGCTTCACCATTCATAATCTGGTCGATTTGCTTGGTGTCGATCGTTTCATATTTCATCAATGCATCGGCCATTAAATCAAGCTTGTCGCGATTGGTTTCCAATAGCTCGGTCGACGTGCGATAGGCATTGTCAATAATCTTTCGAACTTCAGCATCAAGCTCGCGATGGGTCTCGTCCGAAATATGTTTGTGTTGCGTCACCGAACGCCCAAGGAACACCTCGTCTTCGTTTTCTCCGTAAGCCAGCGGGCCCATGGTTTCCGACAGGCCCCATTTGGTCACCATATTGCGGGCCAGTTGCGAGGCCCGCTCGATGTCGTTGGAAGCTCCAGTGGTGACCGCGTCGTTGCCAAAAATCAGCTCTTCGGCCACGCGACCCCCATACAAGCTGGCGAGCTGGGAATGAATCTGCTGGCGCGTCAGTGAATATTTATCTTGCTCAGGCAAGAACATGGTCACCCCGAGCGCTCGACCACGCGGAATGATGGTGACTTTGTAAACCGGGTCGTGATCCGGGACCAAACGACCGACAATGGCGTGGCCGGCCTCATGATAAGCAGTCAATAGCTTTTCTTTTTCAGACATCGCCATGGACTTGCGCTCGGCGCCCATCATGATTTTGTCTTTAGCCTGCTCAAAATGATCGTGCTTGACGGTGCGCGAGTCGTGGCGAGCCGCAAACAAAGCAGCTTCATTGACCAGATTGGCCAGGTCGGCACCAGAGAAGCCAGGCGTCCCCCGGGCCAGATCACGCGGACGCACGTCGTCGTCGACGGGCACTTTGCGCATGTGAACGCCCAGAATTTGCTCCCGACCTTGTAGATCCGGCAGCCCGACGGTGACTTGGCGGTCAAACCGGCCAGGTCGCAACAGTGCGGGGTCCAACACGTCCGGTCGGTTGGTTGCAGCGATGAGAATAATGCCTTCGTTGCCTTCGAAACCGTCCATTTCAACCAGGAGTTGGTTCAAGGTCTGCTCGCGTTCATCGTGACCACCGCCCAATCCGGCACCGCGATGGCGACCGACAGCGTCAATTTCGTCGATAAAAATGATGCAAGGCGCGTGTTTCTTCGCCGTTTCGAACATATCGCGGACACGAGAGGCGCCGACGCCGACGAACATTTCGACGAAATCCGACCCTGAAATCGAGAAGAATGGCACCTTCGCTTCGCCGGCGATGGCTCGAGCGAGCAGCGTTTTACCTGTGCCCGGTGGACCTACCATCAAGATTCCTTTCGGGATATGACCACCCAAGCGCTGGAATTTCGAAGGATCGCGCAGGAAGTCGACAACTTCGGTCACCTCCTCCTTGGCTTCTTCGCAGCCGGCGACGTCTTCAAAGGTAACTTTGACCTGATCCTCGCCCTGCAATTTGGCACGCGATTTACCAAAGCTCATCGCCCCACCACGTCCGCCTACGCCGCCGCCTTGCATCTGGCGCATGAAATAAAGGAACAGAGCAACAATTAAAATGACCGGAAGCAGGGTGATAAAGATTTCCACCCAAAGTGAGCGCGTTTCAGGCTTCTTGCCTTCGGTCACTACACCATTGTCGAGCAGATCCTTCATAAGGCCGTCATCGCGAGGTCCGAGCACTTCAAAGCGCTCACCGTCGGTGGTTTGTCCAGTGATGAGGGACACGCCCGGGGATTCTTCAATCGTGACCCGTTCGACTGAACCACTACGGACCTGCTCCAGGAACGTGGAATAGGCCATATCTGTTGGATCGTCCTGCGGCTGTGAGTAGTAGCTGAACACATTCATCAAGACCACCGCAATGATGATCCACATGATCAGATTCTTGGCAAACTCGCTCAAATCAATTCTCCTGAAGCCTGATTCCAGTGCCGGCCTGCGATCCAAATCTAAGTGAGATCAAGGCCAACAATAATATTTAGTCTTTCCGCCATCCACACCCAACAAGATAAACCTCGCGGCTCTCGGATCGGGAAGCGTCTGGCTTTCGAACCTTAACAGTTTTGAATGATCGCCGAAATTCAGTGAGTAGCTCGTCAAACCCAGCACCCTGAAAGACTTTGACAACCAAAAACCCGCGAGGGTCCAACCAATCGCCCGCGAAGGACAATGCCAGTTCGGCGAGATAGATACTTCGCGCCTGATCGGACGGCGCGATACCTGACAAATTGGGGGCCATGTCCGATAGCACAAGGTCTACTTTCTCGCCTGCCAGAATGTTTTCAAGCTTGCTTAAGGCCTCATCCTCCCGAAAATCACCCTTGATGAAATCAACGCCGGCAATTGGGTCCATCTCAAGCAGATCGAGACCGATCACTCTGGCCCTGGGACTCAAGCGGCGCCTTGCCACCTGACACCAGCTGCCCGGGGCAGCGCCTAAATCGACCACACGATTTACGCCGTGAAAGATCTGATCCTTGGCATCGATTTCCAGAAGTTTGAAGGCTGCGCGCGCTCGATAACCCTCCTCCCTCGCCTTTTTAACGTAGGGATCACTGTGCTGTCGTTTTTTCCAAGCGTTGGACATCAGAGCAGATTTACCTAAGGACAAATCGAGAGAAACAGCGGACGAATCTGCAAATGATAGCGGTTCTGAGGCATTGAATTCGGTTTAAGACCGTCTAAACGCGGCCCGTGCGATAATAACGCTTTAAGTTCTTGAGCAAATACAAACCGTGGCACTTAGTAACAGTCAGAAAAAGTATCTTCGCGGATTAACCCATTCGCTGGACCCGGTGGTCATGATCGCCGACAAGGGTCTGAGCGAAAACGTGATGGCCGAAATCGAGCTGGCGCTCGAACACCACGAGTTGATAAAAATCAAAATCCGCGCAAGCCGCGAGGATAGGAAACAATGGATTAACGAGATCAGCACATCAACCGGTGCAGAATTGGTTCATCAAATCGGGCAAGTTGCCTGCTATTACCGCAAGAATCCTGAATCACCAAAAGTCGCGCTGCCGCGCAAATAGGCTCCAGACCATGCAGCTCACTGAACACAAGCCTGGTGATCATCATGTTGTTCGCCAAGTCTCCGAGAATTCAATCGCGATCAATCAGGACAGCTACCAGCAAAGCCTGATTCTGGGCGCGCGACTCCTGCAGCCCGATTGGCCCGTACACGCCTATTCTGACCTTGACCAGAAAACAATAGCGCCCCTGCTGAACCACCAACCAGAAGTGGTGTTGCTTGGTTTTGGTCAACGGCAAAGTTTTCCGCCGGTTGAAATCCAGCGTCAGTTTCTCAACGCTGGCATCGGACTCGAATGCATGACACTGGACGCTGCAGCTCGCACATTCAATGTTCTAATGAGCGAAAACAGGCGGGCATTGGCCGGATTCATTCTTCCGAGCAATTGAATTTACACTGGATGTAGAACGCATTTTTCCGGGCCGTCGAAACAATGTCTGATCACATCACTTCAGCCACTCAGGCTTGCAAAACTCATCAGGTTCGTAACCAGCCAGCTCCGCTAGAAAACTACAACGCGTTCAGCTCTGATTCGGTGCTTCAAGACGCGGTAATGCTTTACGGCGCAGGCGCGTTCAAGAAACGCTTGCTGAGCTACGGCGAGATTGCGGGATCCGAAATCCTTGAGCTTGGTTTCCAGGCCAATGAGCATCCGCCGGTTCTGCGCACCCATGATCGCTACGGCCATCGTATCGATCGGGTCGAATTTCATCCAGCCTACCATCGCTTGATGAGCCTGGGCATCGAACACGGCTTGGTCAACTTGACCTGGTCCGGGCAAGCTGGGGCGCGCGTCGCGCGCAGCGCACTGATGTATCTGCACAATCAATTCGAGGCGGGGACGATGTGCCCGATCACCATGACTCACGCTGCAGTCCCTGCCTTGCGCATTGATACTGATCTGGCAGCCGATTGGGAGCCCTTGATTCGGTCCAATCAGTACGATCCCGAATTCGCACCGTGGAGGGAGAAAAAGGGCTTGACCGTGGGCATGGCGATGACTGAAAAGCAGGGCGGCTCGGACGTTCGCGCCAATAGCACCCGTGCGCAACCGCTGGATTCAACCGATGCCGGTCAAGCTTATACGCTGGTCGGACACAAATGGTTCTGTTCCGCACCGATGTCGGATGCCTTCCTCAGCCTGGCCCAGACAGATTCCGGTTTGAGCTGCTTTCTAGTGCCCAGATTCCGCCCTGACGGGAGTTTGAATGCGATCCGCATTCAGCGCCTGAAATCAAAGCTCGGAAACCGCTCCAATGCGTCTTCAGAGATCGAATACGATCAGGCTTGGGCACGCCGCCTCGGTCAGCCAGGTCGAGGAGTTGCAACGATTATCCGAATGGTTGCTGAAACCAGGCTTGATTGTGCCATCGGCTCGGCTGCGCTGATTCGACAAGCGGTTGCCCAAGCGCTGGACCACTGTCGCCAGCGCAAGGCTTTCGAACAACCGCTAATCGAGCAGCCATTGATGAAAAATGTGCTTGCCGACCTGGCCATAGAAAGTGAGGCAGCACTGCACTTTTCTCTGTATCTAGCCCGGCTTTTCGAGCAATCTGAGCACGATCAAACTTCTGCACTGATCGCCCGGATTGCAACGCCAATTGCAAAGTACTGGGTTTGCAAACGAGCGGTCGCGGTCATCAACGAAGCCCAGGAATGCCTGGGCGGGGCTGGCTATGTGGAAGAATTTATCGTCCCAAGGCTGTATCGGGAAGCGCCGGTCAATGCGATTTGGGAAGGCTCTGGCAACATCCAGTGCCTCGACGTACTTCGCGCAGTCACTCGCGATAGCCAGGTACTGGACGCGCTCAGCGACTGGCTCCGGCCCCATTGCGCACTGCCCGGCCTTTCAAATCGTTTAGATCGCGCAAGGCGTCTGATCGGTGCTTCAGCGACTGCCGCCGCCAATTCGCGACGGATAACCGAAGATCTGGCGCTGATCATTCAGGCGGCAATACTGGCCGAGGCCAACAGTCCGATCGCCGATCTATTTGCGGCCACTCGTCTTGAGCACCCGCATGGCTACTTTCTCGGCGCTTTGCCCGCGCACGACGAACTCAGCGCCGTAGTTGAGCGGGCGATGCCGCATACCAATAACAAAATCCGATAGCGGCTCAGCGCAGCGGCGTCGGCTCCATATCGTCATCAACAGCGACCATGACCAAACGGCCTTCGATCGCCAGACTCTGATCGCCACTCTGACAATCTTCCAACAGGATCTGAACCCGTATGGTCATTGATGTTCGACCGACGCGCTCGATACCGCCAACCAGCTCAACAATCGCGCCTTGGGGAATCGGTACTTTAAAATCTACACGGTCCATCGAGACGGTCACGACCTGACGGCGCGCGTAGCGAGTCGCAGTCAGAAAAGCCACTTCATCCATCCAGTGCAGTGCGGTGCCGCCGTACAACGTGCCGATCGGATTGGTATCGTGGGGAAACACAAGCTTGGTGATACGCGTCTCGGACTCATTGATCCGCTGCTGCTGACTGTCGCTCATCGGTTTTTTATCCGAGGTATTCAGGGAAGCCCTAGTTTACTCTTCCTGGTGATCCAGAAGAGGACCAAGAGCCTCTCGCCAAGAGGCTCTTGTTCAATTCGCTTGCGGTTAACCGATGTCCTTGGTCTCCAAGACACCGGCTACGGCGTGGATGACTGAGGCGATCCGGACTGAGTGCTGGATGACTTCAGGACGCATGCCGGCTTTCAGCAAGATTTTTTCATGGCTGTCGACGCACAATCCGCAGCCAGTTACAGCAGAGACGGCCAGCGAAACCAGCTCGAAATCGACTTTGTCGATGCCAGGATTACCAATCACGCTCATGCGCAGTTTGGCCGGCATCTTTTGGTATTGATCATTGGACGCCAGGTGCAAGAACCGGTAATAAATATTGTTCATTCCCATAATTGCAGATGCCGATCGAGCCGCGTCCATGGCCTGCTCGTCCAAATGTGTACCGGCTTCGGCGGAAATCGCTTCAATCAGACGCGTGTTCTTGCTGGTAAGTGCGGTGGCCAGGGCGGTTAGCCAGATCTGCTGCTCGGTCATGCCTTCGGCCTGATCAATGTCAAGCACGTTGCCGATATTGATTCGCAGATCCTTGGCAAAATCAGGGATCTCACGCTTCAGTTCACTGATGCTCATGGTTTGTTCTCCAAAAATTTGTGGTTTAGTTCCAATTACGTCCGACAATCACTCAATGACACCTACCAATGAATAGCGTTGCCTTGAGGTCAGTTTGCAGACAGTGGCTTGTTGAACAAAAAAGCCCCGGCTTGGATCGGCCGGGGCTTTTTTGTCGCGACCGAGAAAATTTCGGTCACAACGGCTGATCAAAGGAATTTAAGCAGCCTGCAAATGGTCATCACCTGGCTGCCAGTTGCATGGGCAGAGCTCATCCGATTGCAGCGCGTCGAGAATACGCAGCGTTTCCTTCGGATTTCGGCCCACATTCATATCGGTGACGGACACGTGGCGGATGATGCCCTGCGGGTCGACCAGGTAGGTCGCTCGCATCGCGACACCCTCGTCCGGATGCAGAATACCGAGCTCAGAGGACAACTCGCGCTTGACGTCCGCCAACATTGGGATCTGCAGACTGCGCAGATCGTCGTGACTGTTGCGCCACGCCAGGTGAACGAATTCGGTGTCAGTGCTGGCGGCCAATACGGCGCAATCACGGTCGGCGAAGTCTTCTGCCAAATCGCCATACGCCTTTATTTCGGTCGGGCAGACGAAAGTGAAATCTTTCGGATAAAAGAAGACCAGCTGCCATTTGCCGTCGAAATCCTGATTACTCAGATCAGTAAAGCCATTTTCGATGTCGTTGCCGACGGTCGCTTTCAAATTGTATTCAGGGAATTTTTCGCCAATAGTCAACATTTTGGATCACTCCTTAGTCAAGTGGATAAGCTTAATGTTAAATAAAAAGTTTTTGGGCAAGCACTTATCGCGATTTTAAATTGCGCTGGTTTCTTGCCTTGATTTCGATCCGCCAGAACTCTAGAAGACCTTGCAGGCAGATTTCGTGAAGTCATTCGATAATATTGGGCGTTGTGCTCGGTTATCAAATTGGAATTTACTATCGAACAAATAGGCATTGGCTATACATATGCCGGCACTTCATTACCAAACTTGAGATTGGTCGCTAGTGCAAAAAACAATACTCCATTTCTATTAGAATGCGAATATCAATAGTTTTGATGAATTGAGGATTAAATTGAATATTCGTGCGCTCCACTATCTGATCACTCTTGCTGACTTACGCCACTTCAGCAACGCAGCCGAGCGTTGTCATGTCAGCCAACCGACCCTGAGCACCCAGATTCGCAAGCTTGAAGAGGAATTGGATGTACAGCTTGTTGAACGATCACCGCGCCAAGTCATGCTGACTCGAGTCGGGCAAGAAATCGTCGAGCGGGCGCGCAGCATCTTGAGCGAAGTCGATGCGATCCGCTCGATTGCTCGACGCGCGCGGGACCCAGACAGCGGCACACTCAGATTGGGCATTTTTCCCACCCTGGCTCCGTATTTTTTGCCACATGTCATTCCTGATCTACGCCAGCGCTATCCGCGCCTGAAATTGCGTCTGTTCGAAGAAAAAACCGAGGATTTACTAGCGATGCTGGCTGAAGGTCGCCTGGACGCGGGCTTACTGGCGTTACCGATCCACGACGATGGCCTGGTTACGCACCGATTATTTGTGGAGCCATTCGTTGTTGCCATGCCAGAACAGCATCCCCTGGCAGCGAACAAGGTCATCAGCATTGATGACTTGGCATCTGAAGAATTGTTGTTGCTTTCAGATGGTCACTGCCTGCGAGAGCAAGCTCTGGAGGTGTGCAAAATGGCCGGTGCTCACGAAAAAATGGACTTTCATGCCACCAGCATGGAAACCCTGCGCCAAATGGTCGCAGCCAATACGGGCATCACCCTCATGCCCACACTAGCAGTCAAAGCCCCGGTTGCGCCAATCGATAACTTGGTCACTCGACCTTTCAAAGGGCGGGGACCAAATCGAACCATCGCCATGGCCTGGAGAAAAACATCGGCATTGAGCGAATTTCTAACCGAAATTGCCGAGATGTTTTCAGCGATCGATAAGGCATTACTAACGCCTGACTAAGCGCGGCGAACGCTGGCCCGAATTTGCTGGAGAGCCTTTTCCCTGTCGATTTCCGCCCCCATGTACCCAGATCAAGCAGCAAAGGAATAGAAA
>JGI12109J20283_10016825_pt1 | contig 16000 bp, 11 predicted proteins | sample ElkSlonscriptome_12_FD_20283 | JGI IMG/M metagenome (IMG submission 20283)
GGGGCTTCCTCGAACCATCCTATGGCATATTAGTCTACCAGGACGACCTCCTCTTCTGCGCGCTCGAGCTTGCCGGCTACGACTGGGCAACGGTCGACAAATTCCGTAAGGCAGTTGGAAAGAAGATCCCGGAGGAAATGGCAAAGCAGCACGTAAAGTTCGTTGACGGCTGCCAGAAGTACTCCGGCATGACCAAGGAGGCGGCTGAGAAAATCTGGGATCTCTTCGAACCGTTTCAAGGGTACGGCTTTAACAAAGCCCACGCGGCAAGTTATGGAAAAGTGGCGTACCAAACGGCATACATGAAGGCAAACTTCCCCGTCGAGTACATGGCGGCGATCCTCACTGCAGACTCCGGCGACATTGATAAGGTGAGCGAGGCAGTGACTGAGTGTGCACGAATGGGTATCCGCGTCTTAAAGCCGGACGTGAACGAAAGCTTTGGCACCTTCACCTGCGTTACCAAGGACGGCGAGGATGCTATACGGTTCGGACTCAACTCCATCAAGAACTTCGGCGAAGGCATCGCACAAGCGATCATCGACGAACGTGAGCAGAATGGCAAGTTCACCTCGCTCGCAGACTTCCTCACTCGCATCCACAATCGCAATCTCAACAAAAAATCACTCGAGGCCTTGGTGAAGTGCGGAGCCCTCGACTCCTTTGAATTCAAACGTGGCCGCATGCTCACCTATCTCGACGAACTCTTGACGTTCAATCGCGAGCAAGGGGCTGAGGTCGCACAAGCGTCGCTCTTTGGCGGTGGCACGAGCACCCTCACATTACCCGAGGGCGAACAAGCCTCCATGCGCGATATGCTCAAGTGGGAAAAGGAGCTCCTCGGTTTGTACGTATCCGGCCACCCGCTCGACGAACACAAGGAACGGATCGCACGGTTTGGTACCATCGAGCAGATCAAGCAGCAGTACATTGGCATCGAGCTCAAGGTCGCAGGCATCCTAACCGAAGTGAAGCCCTTTACCACGAAAAAGGGAGACAAGATGGCGTTCTTGAAACTTGCGGACTACGAGAGCTTCATCGAAGCGGTCGTATTCCCTAAGACCTACGCAGAGCACCGTGAGGTACTGGTACCGGAGGCGTGTGTCGCATTCAAGGGGAAGCTCAATGAACGGAACGGCGAGCGAAGCTTTGTGGTGGATAAGGTGAAAGCACTCGGATAAGGTCTGTTGTGGATAGTGTGCAACCATAAATGGAGACGATTCGATGAGCGTCAAGCATTTGCTGCAAAATCTAGCAGCGCTACTGATTACCATGCTGCGCGTAAGCGTAGCTGTCGCAAGCGCACTAGGTGCCCATGAACTGCTGCAGTCAGGCAATATCACGCTCGGCCTGGCGACATACGCTATCACGTTCGTGTTCGCGGGAGCGTGCGTGCCAGTTTTGGTTGTGATCGGTCTACTGGTCGAGCAGCGGCATTCTTTGCTCGAAATGCAACGCGAGCAAGCAAGGCAAGTACCACACCCCTGACATCGAAAGCGGCGCCACACGGCGCCGTCTCTGTGTGTCTACCAGACGTCTCGCTACTCAACAACCGTAAACGTCAACTCCCCTTCTCCATATCCCGGGTACTCGATCTCCATCCGGTACCCACCTACTTGTAGCTCGCCATACTCTTCGAGCACGTACCGAACTGGGAACATGCGTGTCGTGCGGGCTTCAAGCAGGTACTGCACTCGCTCATCCGTCTGACAACGCTCGGTCGCATCACGGTCGAACACTAACTCGTCACCTCGATAGATCCGATACGTAATCTGACACCCGCGCTTCGCCTCAAGCTCGATCGTCTCATCGCTCGTATTCTCGACGAGTAGTATCAGACCCTCGATATCTTCACCCGGTGCGTACGTGCGGTCGCTATAGTTTATGTACTGCGACGCACTCACCTGCACATGCTCCGCACCCATTCCAGCCACAGGCGTGGGCACCTCACTTGCGGCCTCAGTCCGCACAAAGACCCCTGCGACCACACGCGCCTTATCAGCCATCGCAGGCGGAATAATGCCCTGTGCTATGAGTCCCTCAACAAAACTATTCACCGTATGGAGCTGAAACGTGCCACCGTACACCGGCAGCGCCCACGCACCACCTACGAGGAGCATGACCGCAACAATGCCACCGAGAACCATATTCTTGTTCATTGCGGTATATGGTACTCTGTTTTACTCGCCTGCGCCAGTGTACTCACCACAGACACGCCCCAGACCTTCAGTGCCGTTAACAGACCGCCTAGCACGACGACCTGGGCGGACATGTACACCTTTACAACACCTGCGAGCCGCGCTACGATGCCAGTATGCATACGCTATACACAACAACCACAACAACAACCTGATGACCGCCTTGCGGGTGTATGCCAGGTTCCCGCAAGGCGCGGGTTTTTTATTACAAGTTACCATTTACCACTTCACACGCCCACCATGAACCAAGAAGCACTCGATGCACTTCGCCATACGCTCGCACACCTGCTCGCGGTGGCCGTCAAAGAACTCTACCCCCACGCGCAACCCACTATTGGCCCGGCGATCGATAATGGCTTTTATTACGACTTCGATTTTTCCGATGGCCCAAAACCTTCCGAGGCGGAACTCACCAAGATCGAACAGAAGATGCGAGAACACCTTAAACACTGGGACTTGATACAGGCTGAAGAAACAACAGAGAAAGACGCGCGAGCATACTTTGAACACAACCCGTACAAGCTTGAGCTCATAAACGAAATACTCGACCGCAAAGAAGTGCTTACCTTGTACCACTCAGACAAATCCGGCGAAGATACTCATCGCTTCACCGACCTGTGTCGTGGCGGCCACGCCAAACACCCAAACAAGGAAATACCCTCAACTGCTTTTTGTCTCGACCGTATCGCAGGCGCGTACTGGCGTGGGGACGAACACAACCCAATGCTTACCCGCATCTACGGCCTTGCGTTCGAAAACAACGAGGCACTCGTCGCATACAAAGCCCAGCGAGAAGAGGCGCGAAAGCGCGACCACCGGAAACTTGGCAAAGAGCTCGATCTATTTACGTTCTCCGAGCTTGTCGGTGCCGGACTGCCGCTCTGGACGCCTCGAGGCACCATCGTACGACACGAGCTTGATGCGTTCGTATGGGAGCTACGCAGTGCACAGGGGTACGAGCGCGTCACTATCCCACACATAACCAAAAAAGAGTTGTACGAAATGAGTGGACACTGGGATAAGTTTGCAGAGGAACTCTTCAAGGTAAGTACTCGTGAGGGGAAGCAGTACGCACTTAAACCGATGAACTGCCCACACCACACACAAATATTTGCTCGGCGACCACACAGTTATCGAGAGATGCCCCAACGCTATGCGGAAACCACCATGGTTTACCGGGACGAACAATCCGGTGAACTCGGCGGACTGACTCGTGTGCTATCTATCACACAGGACGACTCGCACATCTTCTGTCGCGCATCGCAGTTGAAAGAAGAGTACATGCGGGTATGGGACATCGTTGAAACTCTGTACACCAAGTTCGACTTTTCACTCCGCGTCCGCCTCTCCTTCCACGAGCCAAGCGAGTTGGCGAAATACATAGGGACTAAGGAGATATGGGAGCATGCGGAAAACACACTCCGTGCCATTGCACAGGAGCGAAACGCTGATTTCTTTGAGGCGCCGGGCGAAGCAGCGATGTACGGCCCAAAGCTGGATTTCATGGCAACAGACTCACTTGGGCGCGAGCATCAAGTTGCGACAATACAGCTCGACATGAACCTTCCGGAACGGTTCGACCTCTCTTGTGTTAACGAGACCGGTGAAAAAGAGCGTATCGTGATGATCCACAGTGCGATCATGGGTTCCATCGAACGCTTTGCTGCGGTGCTTTTGGAGCACCTTGGCGGCATCCTTCCCTACTGGCTCGCACCTGAACAACTTCGCATACTCCCTGTGAGCGAAACACACGTACATGCGGCAGAAGCATTGATGCATCGCCTCCTTGGCGCGGGTATCCGTACCACAGTTGAATCGACCGATTCTCTCGGCAAGCGCATCCGCGCAGTGAAGCAAGACAAAGTGCCGTACTACATTGTCCTCGGAGACAAAGAGCTAGACACGAGCACCGTAGCACTCGAGACGCGCGACGGAAAGAAAACCACGCTCAGTACGGACGACCTGCACACACTTCTCCTCACACAAAAGCAAGAAAGATCTGCATAGCACGTCTGGGTGCTCTTCGCACCATATCTTGTTTCAAGCACAAACGCGCCACAGTATCTGCGGCGCGTTTGTTTTGCTCGGTAGCCAGTAACAAATCAGCTACGCGCGAGCAAAGTGCTCGAACACCTTTGCAAGTGCCACTTTCGTACCAATACGCGTGCTGGAGTAACTGTAGTCAACGCATTCAACGAGTAGACCAAGCACCGTCTCAAAATCGTGGTTGTTCCAGTTTGCGGTCTTTGACGCAAGTGCCTGATCAGGATTGTGGTTACCCTCAAGACGATTCTTGAAAATATCATCGAGCTTGCGTACCACAGTCAGGATGAAGTGTTCCGTCGATTCCCCTTGTGAATTCAGACGACGGAGCAATTCGAACGTCTTTCGCTGTTCACCGGCAACCAGCAGGTCAATAAACAGTGGTACAATACCGTCAACAGATACACCAGCACCACCGTTTTGCCCTGCATGCTGGTCACTCTCCTGCGTATGCGCACTAGACGCCTGCTGCTGCGTAGGTGCTGTAGACACAGACTGGCGCATGGGACGCTCCTCAGACACCACACTCTTTTGCGCAGACTGTACTTTGTGCTGTTCTCGAACTTGAAGTGGCTCTGCGCGGTAGGGACGCTCATCATGTGTCGTGCTCAACATAGGCCGTGCTGCAGGAGTGTCCTGTGAAGCTGCAGGCCTCGTATCATCAGCAGCTGAGTCCGCAGAGTCGTTTGAAGGGCTATATGCTGCAAGCGTCGTCTGTGCGCGCTCTTGTGACAGCAAGATCCAACCATCCTCCCGTGGGTACGTCGCCACAACCATCTCAAACAGACCATCAAGGAAGCGATCCGTTGCAATACCGGCACGTCCGATTGCTTGCAGAATCATTCGTGTCGCCTCAGGAGAGAGGAGGATGTTGTGTGCATGTGCAGCAGTTTCGATCTTCCCCGCCCCGTCATCCGAAGCAACACCCGAAACATCCTGACGCGTAAGGAGCGACGGAGTACTTGCCGGAGTAGGTGCTGCAACCTGAGATGAGTACACGGGCGTCGCATGCTGCTGCACCGCATTACCTTGCGTGAGTGAGTTCTCAATCGCCATCCTAAGTCGCGCGACCGGTCGAGTGCGCGTCACGAAATATGCAATACCAACACTGAGCCCCACAACAGTGAGCCAGAAGAATAGAGTTGCGATAGGGCCTGCCTCAAAACCCGTGTACGGCACCTGGTCTAGCGTGATGAAATTGCCGGCGTTCCGCACCGTTCGCTCAAGCACGAACGTCGGCTCACTCTCCTCTTCTTCCTCCTCCTCTTCTTCCTCTTCAGCTTCCTCCTCCTCTTCAACCTCGTCATCATCATCGTCACAGTTGAGGCAGCTACCACCCCCTCCACTGACACCACCCCCTCCACCGGTGTTCAGGCGTAGCGTCGCACTACACGACACCGACTCCCCATCACCGTTTTCAAAGATGCCTGTATACGTGGTATCTGAGGTCGGCGCAACCGTTCTTGAACCACTGACTGACGTAGTCCCTATTCCCTGATCAAATTCCGCGCTTGTGGCATTCGTACTACTCCAGGATAACGTTGCTTGGCCACCGACACTGATACTGCTCATGGATAGTTGCACGTTGCAAGTCGGTGCATCGTCCTCAGGCTCATCTTCTTCTTGAAGCACAAATGCAGCACAGACCGGGTAGACGCTATTGTAAGACGAATGGTCTGGATACACGGCATGTCGTGCATAGACCTTCTCTACGGTTGTTGCAATAGCGAGATCGTTCGCAACAGTGTCTTCGCGGTACGCGCTAAGCTGCTCATCTGCAAGATCACCGGTCGAAGCAGTTTGTGCGATTGATGTGTCACCTGCGAGCAGGTCGACAAACCAACGTTCGTCTTCTTGCGGCGTCGCGCTCTCGCGGCCAACATACCCATCCCACGACGCTGTCTGTATCGTATACGTGCCGGGTGTCAAAGCAACCGTGTGTGGGCCACTCTTTGATTCCGCTACGGTACCATTTGAGTACAGTACGTCGTCACGATCGAAATGGACGACGGTCGTATTCGCATCAGCGGTGAATGGACATGTGGGATATACCGGCGCTTCCGGCTCGACCGGACAAACAGCGGTCGCAGTGCGATGACAGTTTTCACCACAGGCCTGCACTGTCTCGATCGGACTACCGAGATCAATGGTCACATCGTCACTCCAATCACCATAGACCGGACCGACTGTCGTTCCGTCGCACAGCGTCGCCTCATAGCGTTCCATCGAAGGGCACCCAACCCAAGAAAACCGTGCACCGTCTATCGACAGCTCTGCGGGATCACATGTGGGGTCGTGGTCTGCACCGTCATCAACCATACCTGGATTGACCGTCACCGTCACCGTGCATTCCAAGCTTGAGGTAGAGTCGTTACCATATGTACGCATGCGGTATGTGGTTGTTTCGCTCGGAGACACCGTCAGCGTGCCGGACGGACCAAATTGCTCGTCTGGGAACTGGTCGATCGTAACGTACGCAACGTCACTGTCGGTGCTCCAGGTGAGGGTGGTCTCCTGTGTTCCATCCATCACAACTGTGTCGGACGACAGATTACAGCTCCATGCACGAGCTTCGGGCGTGGTACCTTGAAGCACAGTACCCTCAAGTGCAAGCAGGGCGACGCTCACAGAAAATACAAGCGCGGCCACGGTGAGGGCCGTGTGCAGACGTACGTGTTTGGTGGCTATGATGAATGGATTCATAATGTGTATGTAATAATTAGTAACGTAACTCTGTCGTAGTATGTGTGTATATGTGCGTGATTCGTTCCGAATTGAATACTGTACATGCCTCTCTCCTACAGATCCCGTGCCTCGACCTGCGTAGCACGCAGCACCCAACGTTCTTGTTTGGCCCCAAACGTGTTGCAGGTTGCAAGTGTTAGCTGTCGCGTCGGAGCATCAAAGGATATAACAACCTCATCAGCGCGCGCCAGCCACACCTCATCGACAACATACGTATATCGATGCGAACCACTGTACACATAGACCTGCTCCCCCGGACGCACCGATCCGAGGCCATTGAATGCTTGGTACGCCTTATTCTTCACTACCGGCAGGTAGCTCGAATGACCGAAGATCAACACATTGCCCACCTCACCGGCTGTTGCCGATTCCGGGTAATGCACCGCACCGGTCATAAGTGCCCGGTCGAGCACCGTAACATCGGTACTAGCTGGTGTCACCACAACCGTATCAATCTCTACCGATGGTACTGTCACGCGAACCGGTAACCCTGCGCCTGTTACCCACGCATCTCCGGCGGGCAACGGACTGCTCCGGCCTTGCTCCGCCTCCTCAAAGTCTGCAGCATCTGCCGAAGACACTTCGGTCGTGGGATCTGTGGTTGATTCAACGGAAACAGTGCCTGTAGACGAACCTCGGACGACATGCTCTGCATCGGAACGAGAATGAGTGTGCGTAGCGTCCGGAGAAGCTACAGCAACAACTCGAGCCTCATCGGTATGTGCATCAACCCGAGCCTCAGGCACGAAGTCAATCATAAAAAGGAACAATGTGAGTAGCGAAAACACGCTCACACTGGTGAGTGCCAATGTCGAATAGTGCTGTGGTGGGATTTGTTGTTGCATGGCACCTACGTACTGCACGTGTTGCTGCGCGCACAATATAAGTTTATCTGTTTAATGTCAATACCTACCACGACCTCCAGCCAGCTCTCCTGCTACCAGCTTGCACGCATGCACCCACACGTTTCCTCGACACTCCACATTCCGCTTTTCCACGGGAGCTACTGGTTCCTGCACAGCAACGCAGCCTGGCGCCTCAGGACGCTCCGGTTGAACCGGGGTGTCAATCATCAAGTCTTCAAATCCTGCAACCGCACCACCTGTAGGAGCCACTGCAAGGCTTGCGTACTGCGTGGTGGGATATACATGCTCATTGGTAATCTGTGCGGCTGCTTCTCGTGCGGCAGCACGTGCTTCCATGTACTGCTCAAGTTGTTCGCGAGCGTCCTGCAGTGCTCGTGCAGTGTGCGCGATGAGTCGCGTACAGAGCTCAAGAAACTCGCGGCGAGCGGTCTTGAGTGATGCCTTCAGTTCAATAACATCTGACTCACGGACAACGGGCTGTGACTGTTTCGGGTGGAATACCCGCATTGAGGTAGTGTCGACGCCTCCAGTCAGCTGCACAGAACCCGAAGCTTCGCTATCCAGATCAAGAACCGCCGGAGCATCACCATACCCGGCCACACCATCTGCATGAACGGCATGAACACGTGCAGACAGCTCATCAAGTACGTGCTGTGTCCGTGCAGCAACACGACGCGCATCAGACACTGACGCGCTCCCATGTGATTGTGCGGCAGTCTCGCCTTGTACGTGTGTCATAGTATCGTGCAACATACGTGTCATTAGTGGCACACATACTACTTCTTTTTTACTACTTTGTCAAGCCATTGCACACAGACGTTCTTGACACTCACACATTAGCATGATATATAGTACATATTATATATCAGATTACCCGGCATGGTGTTGCACTACAGCAGTGCATGCACTTAACGTGCACATACTTCATATGACTGAAGAACAGTACAAAAAAAGCGAGCGTATTGCATCAACCGTAATGCGATCACTTGCAATACTTGGGCTCGTTGCAGTGCTCGCACTGGCTGCGTGGCTTGTGGTTCAAGGGCTCCGTGCGCTCCCCACTACAGGAGGCGATCCCACATCATCTGGACTGGGGTCTGTTTTCTCCCTCTTCAGCAACACACCCGAGAACTACGTCACATGGACGCTCGACACACAGGTACTTACGGCATCTACACAGTCAAACCTACGTTGGGAAGAAAGTGGTGATGCTGAGACGGAGACATCGTTTTCGTACAGCTGTAACCGTGATGTACTACTACGGGTTCAGACACGTTCCGGAACTCAAGACCTCCCTTGTGAGGAAATGCTCGTAGTCTCGGAGAACTCACTCACAGTCGTGCCAATCTCTCCGAATGCTCGGTTTGCAGACATCACGCTTCGACTCACGCGAGCAGACGCCACCGATGCAGTACTCGTAACTATCGAGAACCCCCGCGCGTCTTCTGAAGACAACTCCGGCAACGGTGTGGACACGACAGATGAAGACACGGCCATGGAACAGGATGACGAGTCCGACACGACCGTATCCGACGAGGGTGACTCCCCCGTCAATGACGTGACACACACCACCACTCCTCCACAACAGCCAACCACAAGTACGCCCGAAACACCAACACACCAGACACCCACACCGGTACGGGTGACACGCACACCCGCAGATCTTATGGTGGCAATCAAAGAGACCGGCACATACCTTGAAGTCCAGGGCATAAACACACTATTCCCTATCACACCTATTCCAAGTGACAAGCCCGCAGGTGTTACATTCACAGTACAAAACCGTGGCGAACTCCCGAGCGGCGCATGGGCATTCATCGCCCATGTTCCGACCGAACATGACACCACGTACCGATACACAAGCCCGGTACAACCAAGTCTGGCCGGCAATGGGGTTGTAGAGTTCACCCTTGGGTTTGACGAACTACCTGAGCGTGGTACCGGGTCTATCAAGATCGAGCTCGTACCAACCGGCGGTGATGCACAAACCGCAAACAACATTGACGCAGTGACCGTTCAGTTCCGCTAGTGCCACCTCGACACACAGCACACAAAAAGCTCACTATAGTGAGCTTTTTGTGTAGGACATGCACCCACACTAGATATCCAGTTCTGCAAGTTTTGCGTTAGACTGAATGAATGACTTGCGTGCCGCAACGTCCGTACCCATAAGCGTATCAAATACACGATTTGCCTCCTCCGCATGCTCAACCGTCACCTGCTTCAGCACACGGTTCTCTGGATTCATTGACGTATCCCATAGCTCTTCCGCATTCATTTCACCAAGACCCTTGTACCGTTGAATCGTCACCTTGGGTTGCCGCTTCGCTTGCGGAGCACTCGCAGTATCGTCTGCGACATCATCATCACCCGCTTCTTCAGTTGCACTGTCCTCATCGGTAACTCCAAGATCCTTGAGTATTTGCACTTTCTCTTCTTCTACGTACGCATAGTACGATTCCTTGCCTTTTACAATCTTGTAGAGCGGTGGCTGCGCGATGTAGAGGTAGCCTTCCTCGATGATAGGTGCGAAGTGCCTATAGAATAATGTGAGGAGCAACGTGCGGATGTGTGCACCATCAACGTCAGCATCAGTAGCTATGATGATCTTGTGGTACCGAAGCTTCTCTATATTGAACACATCACCGATAGCGGTACCGAGTGCCACAACAAGGTCTTTGACGGAATCGCTCGCAAGCATACGATCGAGACGAGCACGCTCTACGTTGAGTATCTTGCCACGCAAGGGGAGTATTGCCTGTGTACGTCTATCACGGCCCATCTTTGCACTACCACCTGCGGAATCTCCCTCGACAATGAAAAGTTCCGAATCTGCCGCTTTCTTGGTTTGACAGTCAGCGAGCTTGCCGGGCAGTGTCATCCCATCAAGCGCCCCTTTGCGGAGCACCGAATCCTTCGCTGCCTTCGCTGCCTTACGTGCCTTGAGTGCAAGAATGCTCTTGTTGATCATTGCCTTTGCATCATCGGGATGCTCCTCAAGGAACGTACTGAAAGCTTCATTAAACACGCTTTGTACCGCACTCTGTGCTTCGACACTGCCAAGCTTGGCCTTCGTTTGCCCTTCAAACTGCACTTCCCGCAACTTGACCGAAACAACCGCGGTGAGACCCTCAAGCACATCATCCCCACTGAAGTTGTCCTCCTTTTCTTTGAGAAGATTCGCCTTCCGTGCGTACGCGTTCAAGGTGCGCGTGAGCGCGGTCTTAAAACCAGTCAGGTGCGTACCGCCTTCACTGTTATAGGTATTGTTCGCAAACGCGGTAATGCGTGCACTAATATCATCGACGTACTGGAGCGCGACCTCGACCGATACAACATTCTCGTCAACATCTTGCTTCTCACAGTAAAAAACATTCTTGTGGAGCGGTTTCTGGTGTTGATTGTAGAAGGTGATAAGCGAACGCAACCCGCCTTCAAAATAAAATGTCATCGACGGCGCATTGAGAAGAAGGTCACGTGCGTAGAATACAGAGTCGAGCTTAAGCTCTTTATCTTCTATGGCGCGAAGGTCGAGGACGGTGAGGCGCATACCTTTGACAAGGTATGCCTGCTGGCGAAGATGTCCTACCACCTTTTTCCAATCAAAAACCGTGTCCTTGAAAATAGTCGCATCCGGCTCAAAGGTGATAATAGTGCCATGCAGCTTTGAGGCGCTCACACGTTTCACTGCGCCCTTCTTCTTTCCAATTGAGTACTCCTGCACGTACCGGCCACCATCACGATGCACTTCTGCCCGGGCGTAGGTCGATAACGCATTCACCACAGATACACCAACGCCGTGTAGGCCACCGGACACCTTATACCCTTCTCCACCAAACTTGCCACCAGCATGCAGCGTGGTCATGATCGTTTCAAGTGCACTCACCTTTGTAAGCTTGTGTGTATCAACCGGAATACCACGACCGTTGTCGACCACACGCACACGGTCACCCGGGAGCAATGCCACTTCAATGTCATCAGCAAAGCCGCCCATCGCCTCGTCACGTGAGTTGTCGAACACCTCCCATATGAGGTGATGAAGTCCATCGGTACCAGTCGTACCAATATACATACCGGGGCGCTTGCGTACCGGCTCAAGTCCTTCAAGAACCGTAATCGAATCCGCGCCATACCCGCCTTGTTTTGTTTTTTTAGCAACCATACAAAAAGTGTTTACATCCGCCAGAACGGATACTCAGTATACCATATTCCACAGCATCACGCTGATGTGTACTTTGCGAAAGACTGTCCCCTGTTTGGGTGACAGGGCAACACTCAATTCAAGCACTGACGTATCGCACAGTGACGTGTCTGTACGGAAAAAGCCCGCACCAGGCGGGCTTTTTCCAAACTACTGTACGTAACTAGTACATACCTCCCATGCCTCCCATACCTCCCATGTCGGGAGCAGGAGCTGCAGGCTTTTCTTCCTCCTCTTCTGCTACAGCTGCCTCGGTCGTGAGCAGGATAGCAGCCGCACTTGCCGCGTTCTGCACCCCACTTCGTGTCACCTTTACGGGATCAATGATACCTTTCTCGATCATATCCACATAGTCGCCGGATGTCGCATCGAACCCGGTATTTCCCTTTTCCGTTGCGACCTTGTTCACCACAACCATGGCACCATCCTCACGGCCTGCATTGTATGCGATCTGGTAGAGCGGCATAAGCAGCGCCCTGAGCAGTATCTCGTACCCGACCTTGAACTCCTGATCACCCTTCTTCTCCGAAAGCTTTTCTGTGAGCTTCTGTGCGATCTTTGCAAGCGCAGTACCACCGCCCGGAACGATACCTTCCTCAATAGCAGCCTTAGTAGCGTTCACCGCATCTTCGATCTTGAGCTTGAGGTACTTCATCTCAGTTTCGGTTGCCGCACCGACGCGGATAACCGCAACACCGCCTGAAAGCTTAGCGATACGCTCTTCGAGCTTCTCGCGGTCAAACTTGCTGTCCGTGCTCTCCAGCTGTTTCTTGAGACTAGCAACCCGTGCTTCAATATCATCCTTCTTACCGTCGCCGCCAACGATCACGGTCGACTCTTTGGTAGACACAACACGCGTCGCTTTGCCGAGGTGTGCAACATCAGCCTTATCGAGGGTAAGACCAAGCTCTTCAGAAATTACCTGTCCACCTACCGTCACCGCGATGTCAGCAAGCATATCCTTTTTTCGATCACCGTACCCAGGCGCCTTCACCGCAAGCACATTGAGTGCACCACGAAGCTTGTTTACAACGAACGTTGCAAGTGCTTCACCGTCAACATCATCCGCAATGATAACAAGATCCTTCTTGCCGGTCTGTGCGAGCTTCTCCAGGAGTGGCAAGATCTCCTTTACGGTCGAGATCTTTTTGTCAGTTATGAGAACCGGCACATCTTTAAGCTCTGCCTCCATGCGCTCATGGTTTGTGACCATGTACGGCGAGATGTACCCCTTATCGAACTCGAGACCTTCTACAACCTCGCTATCGATACCAAAGCTCTGACTCTCCTCAACAGTCACCACGCCATCCTTACCGACTTTCTCGATCGTTTCCGCAATAACGCTACCCAGTTCTGCACTTTCTGCAGAAATTGTCGCAACCTGCTTGATCTCTTCGTTCCCCTGCACCGTTTTTGCCATCGCCTTAAGCTCAGCAACCGTATCTTCGACAGCAGCCTCGATACCACGACGCACGTTCATTGCATTTGCGCCAAGTGCCGTTCGCTTCATACCCTCCGTAACGATCGCCTGCGTGAGTACCACTGCGGTAGTAGTACCGTCACCGGCGCTGTCATTGGTCTTGTTGGCCACTTCTTTCACGATCTCCGCCCCCATATTCTGGAACTTGTCCTTCAGTGAGATCTCCTTAGCGATCGAAACGCCGTCGTTCGTGATTGTCGGACCACCGTACCCCTTGTCGAACGCAACATTACGCCCTCGTGGGCCAATGGTCACCTTAACCGCATTAGCGACCGTGTCGACACCACGGATCAGATCCTTCCGCACATCCTCTCCAAATAGTACCTTCTTATTTGCCATAGTGTGTTTGAAATAATTAGAAACAGGGCAAACTAGGTGTTTTCACATCCGCTGTCACTGTTCTGCTACCAAGCTGAGCGCGGATTGTTCCTGTTCGCCACCTGCTCCACTAGCCAATAATCGCACTGATGTTACTCTCACTTACGAGGTAATACTCCACATTGTCGAACTCGAGCTTGTCCCCCCACTGAAAAATGACCTTCTCGCCCTCTTTCACATCGACTGGAATACGTTTTTCACCATCGTCATCGAAACGGCCGGGGCCAACAGCGACCACAACACCGCGGTCTGTTTTGTCCTGGTTCACCGTATCCGGAATAATAATCCCTGATGGCGATTTCGCTCCCAACTCTTCATCTGAGAGCGGACGAATGAGCACCTTATCGCCCAAAGGACGAATATTCGGCTTCTTGTCGCTTTCTGTCATAACTTTTTTCTATTAAACCTTGTAACGCGGCTGCGCCACATAAACGGCAACAAACAGCCCTGGTAAAGCGCCGTTAGTATACAGGATTACTTTTACACCCGTCAAATGACACTACCGCCATTGTCAAATACTGCCTCAGCATGTATTATGGCAGTCTATGCTTTTCATCGCATCAATACTCCCAGCCTTCCAAGTCGTACTATCGGTGCTTCTGATCGCAGCAATCCTTCTACAAGCGCGAGGTTCCTCTGTCGGCGGCGCCTTCGGTGGTAGCGACTCAGGGACAACATTTTACACACGTCGAGGTAGCGAGAAGGTGCTCTTCAATGCAACCATTGTACTGGGTGTGCTGTACGCACTCGCAGCATTCCTCACCCTGTTTGTCTAGCGGTCGTCAGGCACTGACATGCAGAACGTTCAGCCCGTTTCCGAAACGTGCCCGAGACGGAGCAAGGGCTGTGCGCACAAACAGTACGCACCCTCATAAAGGTAGTCAACACCTTTACCGTTCTCTCACTGACACATAGAAGCACAACAACTATGAACAGTATGCACAGATCGTCAACATGGCTGCTCACTGACACTGTACTGCACATGAGCCCCCTACAACGCGTGGTAGCATTTGTACTGGTGCTGGTACTGTTCTCGACGGGCGCTACGTTCTACTATCATAAAAACATGAGAGCGGTGATCGAGATTCCCCGCTCCGGCGGCACCCACACCGAAGGGGTTATCGGTACACCACGGTTCATCAATCCACTACTCGCTGTTTCTCGGGCAGACCAAGATATTGCTGCTGTGGTTTATGCAGGCCTCCTTACTCGAGATGCCACCGGCCAACTGATACCGGAACTTGCAGCATCATACAACATATCTGAGGATGGAACCGTGTATACGTTTACGCTCAAAGATGGCCTCACGTTCCACGATGGTACACCCCTCACCGCAGCCGACGTCGAGTTCACAATTCGGCGAGCGGCCAGCCCAGGTATCCACAGCCCTCTCTTTGCGGACTGGGAAGGTGTGGGTGTCGATGTCAGGGATGAGCGTACGATCGTGTTCACTCTCCCAGAGCCATACCAACCGTTTCTCAACAACGCAACAATCGGCATCTTGCCGAAGCATCTCTGGGCAGATCTTTCCGATGATGAGTTTTCGTTTAGCCAATTCAATGTAGAGCCAATCGGTGCGGGCCCGTACAAACTGCGAGACACGGTGGTCGATGCCTCCGGCATACCGAACTCGTACCACCTCTCCGCATTTGAGGGCTACTCCCTGGGTACGCCTCACATCGACCACCTCGTGTTCTCACTCCATCGCGACAACACCGAACTACTGCAAGCGTTTGCTGAAAAGCAGGTCGATGCGATCCATGCGGTCAGCACCACGAACCTCACCCAACTACTCGCCCAGGAAGACCGACACCCACTCATCTCACTGCTCCGCACCCCGCAGCTCCGAGTCTTTGGAGTATTCCTCAACCAGAACAAGCAGCCTGTACTCCTACGTGACGAAGTGCGAGAAGCACTCTCGATCGCGACACCGAAACACACAATCGTTGGTGAAGTGCTCGGCGGGTACGGTAACATACTGAAAAACCCCATCCCGCCGGGAACACTTATTGGCACAAGCAGTGCACGTGATGCGGCCACGGAACCCACAGATCTGCCGTCCAGCAACACCATTAATGAAGCCCAGACA
>JGI12109J20283_10308162_pt1 | contig 15990 bp, 17 predicted proteins | sample ElkSlonscriptome_12_FD_20283 | JGI IMG/M metagenome (IMG submission 20283)
ACACTCGCGTGCAAGTACCACACGTTCAATACCAAGCTCCTTGTAGAACAGTGCCGCCTCAGTATTTGCAACACTTGCCTGTGTGCTGAGATGTACAGGTAGGTCGATTGCGCGGGCTGCACGGATGACCGCGTGATCCCAACAGATGACTGCATCGACTCCGGCGTCCTTTGCAGCCTGCACCACGAGCCGCATCGCCTCGAGCTCCTCGTCGTAAAGGATGATATTGAGCGCGAGGTATGCTTTTACACCAGCAGCATGTGCACGCTTCACGACATGCGGCAGGTCATCGACCCCGAAGTTCTTCGCGGCAACACGCATATTGAAGCCGGTCACACCGAAGTACACCGCGTCTGCACCTGCATTGATAGCTGCAGTGAGAGTCGCTTCATCTTGAACTGGAGCCAAGAGTTCGGGTTTTATCATGGACAACATCTTATCATACAAATATATGCAACGCGGGACATTCTTCGGTCTATGTGTAGAGGCATGTGCATAAATCGTCCCAATCTACATGCGTTTTGTGCGATAATAATGGAGACTGCAACTATATGCGGCTTTATTACCTGTGAGAACTGCAAGCGTTGTTTACAGTTCTTGTGGATAAGGCTTGAGTACTACGTGACTGATCTGACACCTCAGTAACGGTACTTCATAGTCAATAATCACTAGCCGCACTGTTTGCTAAGACAGTGCGGCTAGTACGTGGTTAGATACCGTAGGAGAAGGGTGTACAACAACACCGCTGCACATACCGCGGTGTTGTTTATTGCGCCCGAGCATTGCCCCACTTTGTGAGAAAGCGAGTAGAGAGCATCGCCAACAACAGCACTAAAAGCAAGTGAAGGAAAACAATTGCGCCAAACAAGACATGGTCATGGCGATTAACAACACCGTAGTACACCACATTGGCACCAACGATACTATGTGGTCCCCATACCACCTCACCTTGTAGCATGACAGGCACGTACGTTTGCTTCAGATATTTGAGAGGCACTGCGGAACAGAATGTCGTATCTGCTTCGAAGGGAGGGGCCATCGTTGTGATAGTGCAGGGCACAATCGGCAGCACGGATGCACCAAACACAAACAGAGCAAATACCCCCACACACAACAACATACGTTTGCAGCGCATGACTTCATGATAGCATCGTGCTGCAAGTGCCGGCTGTTACGCGCATACCACCCTGTGAAAAAGTTCATTGGACAATCTCCTCGTGCCACATTCTGCCGGCCGGCAGAATGTGCTACACCGAGCACGCGCCGATATGCGGAGCGACGCGTGAGGAACTACTCCGTCCGCAACGCATTGACCGGCTGGAGCTTGCCCGCGCAGAACTGTGAGTATCTGCCAAACGCCATCCGGCCGGTCGATGGTAATCCACAGTTGCATATACCCCCTGGGGGGTATATGCTGTTTCCATGGGACACAATGAACCGACACGAAAAAAGCAGCTCGTGACGCGGCTCAAGCGCATCGAGGGGCAAGTGCGCGGGCTGCAGCGCATGATCGAGGAGGATACGTACTGCATCGATGTCATCACGCAGACCTCTGCTGTAAAAGCTGGGCTATCGAACGTCGAAGACGAGCTCCTGAAGGACCACCTCTCACACTGCGTGGTGCACCAGATCCACAGCGGCAAGACCGCAAAGGCCACCGAGGAAATCCTGAAAGTGTATAAGCTCAAACGTCGTTAGTATGGCAACGTACAAGATAGAAGGCATGCATTGCGCGAGCTGCGCATCGATCATCGAGCGCACGCTCTTAAAGGTAGACGGCGTCAGTCGGGTCTCGGCGAGCTATGGCTCGGAAACCGCCACAGTCGAGCACGACCCGACACATGTATCGCGTGAGGCACTCAGTGCCGCACTCGCACCGTACGGATATGCGCTCGTGGAGCACGGGAGTGGGAGTGAGAGTACGCAGAACACGGAGCTTGTTCGTCTGAAACGCGATACCCAGGCTTCCGTGCCGATCGTTATCTTGTCAGTCTTGATGATGGCGTGGGAGCTCGGTGGCACATACCTATCATTTGTCCCTCATGTACCCATGGACTGGATGCTGCCGATGCGCATCGTGATGGCACTCGCTGCAACATACATGCTGTTCTGGGTTGGGCGACCATACCTCAAAGGCGTCGTGCGCTTTGTCCACCATGGAGCGGCAAACATGGACACGCTCGTGGGGCTGGGAACAGGCACTGCGTACGTGTATAGCATCATTATCACCCTCTTTGCGTCGCAGCTCTCTCCCTACATCGACACCAGTATCGTATACTTCGACGCAACAATCGTCGTCATAGGCCTTATCACACTCGGCAAATACCTCGAAGCAAATGCGAAATCACACACCAGCGATGCGCTCAAGAAGCTGATCGGCATGCAGGAAAAAACCGCACTCATCATTCGCGACGGCACAGAAGTAAGCGTACCCATTGGTGAAGTACAAACAGGTGACCTGGTACGTATCAAGCCGGGAATGCGCATACCAGTCGACGGCGACATCGAGGACGGGCACTCGAACATCGACGAATCGATGTTGACCGGCGAACCGGTACCGGTCTACAAGGAGGCAGGCATGATGGTCCGTGCAGGCACAGTGAACACAACTGGGAGCCTCACCATATGTGCGACCTCCGTGGGAGCAGACACACTGCTTGCACATATCGTCGCACTCGTCCGTGACGCGCAGGGCTCCAAGGCGCCCATCGAACGCCTCGCCGACCGCATCTCAGCGGTGTTCGTACCGGTCGTGCTCGGAATCGCCGCAATATCGTTCGGCATGTGGCTCGTGCTCGGTGCGGATACGCTCGGGAGCGCACTCCCGAGTGCTATCGTCGCACTGGTTTCGATACTCGTCATTGCGTGCCCTTGCGCACTTGGTCTCGCGACCCCTACTGCTATCATGGTCGGCGTCGGCAAGGGGGCAGAGCAGGGCGTACTCGTCAAGAACGCTGCGTCCCTCGAGCAGTTAGGCGGTATCGACACGGTCATCATCGACAAGACTGGCACCCTTACTGAAGGCAAACCGCGTGTACAAACCTACATCGTACACCACGCAGATGAAGATGAAGTGCGTCAAGCGATCATCGCACTCGAACGACACTCCGAACATCCACTCGCAGATGCAGTTGTCACACACCTTTCCGGCGAGAACAATGATGTGCTGTCCGCTGAGAATTTTTCGTCAGTTCCGGGTCAGGGAGTATCGGGCACTATTCATAAGGCGACGTACCATATCGGACGCATTGAATATGCTCGCAAGAACGCACGTGTGCTTCAAGACGATGCCATTACGCAGGTTACCGACGCAGGGTACACGCCGGTCATCGTCGTGCGTGACCGCGAGCACGTCGCGACCATAGGGCTCGGCGACCCGGTAAAGAACGGAGCACGAGATGCGATTCAAACACTTCGTGACATGGGTATCACTGTGGTGCTTGCAACCGGTGACCATGCGGGCACCGCACATGCCGTTGCAACGGAGCTTGCTATCGACGAGGTCCATGCAGGACTCATGCCGGATGATAAACTGCAGCTCGTAAAGACATACCGCGAGCGCGGCCATACGGTAGCGATGGCGGGTGACGGTGTGAACGACGCGCCTGCGCTTGCGGCGGCTCATGTATCTGTTGCCATGGCAACCGGGACAGATGTATCGATCGAAGCGAGCGATCTCACACTACTACACGGCGATGTGACAAAACTTGTAAACGCGATAACGCTCTCCCGCGCCACGATGCGCACCGTCAAGCAGAATCTGTTCTGGGCATTCGCATACAATACCCTTGGTATCCCGCTTGCCGCAGGCGCCTTCTTTCCGTTCACCGGCTGGCTGCTCTCGCCTGCGTTTGCGGGTGCCGCAATGGCGCTTTCGAGCGTGTCGGTTGTTGGTAACTCACTTCGTCTAAAAACAAAACGCATATGACCACCCACACCATTTTCGTGAGTGGCACGCACTGTGCCGCATGCAAGCATCTGATCGAGGATATCGTCTCCGAGCACGACACCGTGGTGTCCGTCACGGTGTCACTCAAACAAGAGACGCTCACTGTCGAAACAAAAACGGAGACTGAGGCAGACTCGCTCATCGAAGCGCTCACGCCGCGCTTGGCTGAACATGGCTACAGCCTCCACACGACGCAGCCGGTACGCACACGCGGTACTGCGCATGAGTGGATCGCGGGTGGCGCGATCGCCGTGCTCGGCATTCTCGGCTTTATACTCCTCGAGCGGGCAGGGGTTGCATCGTGGATCGGTACAAGCGAGGCTACACTCACGACCGCGTTCTTGGTGGGCCTCATTGCCTCCATTTCAACATGCCTTGCGGTTGTTGGTGGTCTGGTGCTCTCGGTATCGGCAACATACGCACATGAAGGGAAGGGGCTGCGTCCGCAGGCACTATTCCACATAGGGCGTATCAGCGGCTTCTTCATCCTGGGCGGTCTGCTGGGTGCACTCGGTGAGGTCGTCCATATGGGTATCTATGCAAGTGCGGCACTCGGCCTCATCGCGAGCATCGTGATGGTGCTGCTCGGTATCCATCTGCTCGACGTCGTAAAGGGCGTGCACGTGTTCACGCTGCCGAGGGGAATCTCGGAAGGCGGCATGCAACTTGCGCACCGCGCAGGCATGTTCGCACCGGTACTCCTTGGTGCCGTCACCTTCTTTCTGCCCTGCGGATTCACGCAGTCGATGCAGATCGTTGCGCTTGCAAGCGGTGACATGGTCGTGGGCGCACTCACCATGCTCATGTTCGCACTTGGCACACTGCCGATCCTAGCACTTCTTTCGTTCGGATCAGTCGACCTCGCTAAGAGCAAGTATCGTGGCACGTTCTTCAAGGCGGCAGGTATGCTGGTGATCCTCTTCGGACTCTTTAACATCCACAATGCACTCGTGATGTTTGGTATCATTACTCCACTAATCGGCTTATAGATCATGCAAGCAAAGCTTACCATCACAGCCATTCTGTTCGTGGCGTTCCTACTCGGCTCCATTCTTATTGTAACGAACAGCTCGTCAGACACGCCACAAAACGCAGGGGGCACCACGGCAGCTGTCGCAGAGGCGGTCATCGAAGATGGCGTGCAGTACGTTGACATTACGGCGCTCGGCGGCTACACGCCACGCACAACCAAGGCGCAAGCAGGCATCCCAACGGTGATACGCATGAAGACAGAGAACACCTTTGATTGCTCACTCGCACTGGTCATTCGCGACCTCAACTATCAGGAGTTCCTACCACAAAATGGGGTGACCGAGATCGAGATTCCTGCAGAGAAGGCGCGAGGTACGCTGCGGGGAATGTGCTCAATGGCAATGTACCACTTCGAAATCGAGTTTACGTAACGGTGTGCTATACTCCTCTCATGTCATACCAAAAGCAGGAAGCGTGGCGCCGTCTTATTCTCCGCACCGAGGAAACAGCTCGCGCATACGAGGCACACCAGAAAGAGAAGTGCGGCACCGGTACCTGCTACCTCTGCACTGACCCTAACACAATAGAGGCATATGCCCATTGGCGTCGCATACCAAATGCCTACCCATACGACCGCTACTTTGTGAAGAGCGACATGCTCGTACTCAAGCGTCACAGCGACGAACGTGGACTTTCCAATGAGGAACGAGAAGAACTCACCACGCTCAAGGAAACACTTTCAGGAGACTATGACCACCTCCTCGAAAACCTGCCACGGCAGCAGTCGATTCCACATCACTACCACATACACTTGGTCACGTTCGCTAGACCCACTGCAGCATGACCGAGAAAGATGTCTGCACACTCATCAAGAACGATCCATGGATGATGCAGGTTTTGCGTACCGCACTGAGCTATAACCTCCCCGACTGGATGATAGGCGCAGGCTTTGTGCGCAATAAGGTTTGGGATGCACTTCATGGGTACCAACGAGCAGGTGTTGACACGCAAGATATTGACCTTGTGTATTATGACACCACTCAAGCCAGTAAGTCAGCTGAACAACAGCATGATGCGGCACTTCGATCGCTGTTCGATGCGCCGTGGTCTTGTAAAAATCAGGCTCGCATGCACCACAAGCACGGTAGAGACATACCGTACAAGGAGACTATTGAGGGGGTTGCGGAGTGGGTTGAGACCGCTACGTCCGTTGCTGTGCGACTTGAAGCAGACGACTCATTTCGTATATTTGCACCTCACGGTATCGACGACCTTGTGGCGCTCACCCTGCGGCCAACATCCGCCCAGGTAGATCGCTCGCTATTTCTAGGGCGCATCAAAACGAAACGGTGGATCGAGCGTTGGCCAAAACTTAGCATCGCTATCTAAACACATACCCATGCAGTACTGGCTCATGAAAAGCGAACCGTCCGAATACAGTATCGAGGATCTCGAGCGTGAAGGACGCACGATGTGGGACGGTGTACGCAACTACCAGGCCAGAAACTTCATGCGCGATAGCATGCACGAGGGTGACACGGTGTTTTTCTACCACAGCAATGTCCCTGAGCCGGGCATCGTCGGTGAGGGCAGGGTGTGTAGCAAACCATACCCGGACCCGACCGCCTTCGATCAGCACGATACGCACTACGACCCCAAGAGTGATAAGGCTGCGCCGACATGGTACCTCATTGATGTATGCTATGCAGACACTTATAAGCATCCTGTCGCATTAGACAGCATTAAGGACGACCCAGTACTGAAAACGATGTTCGTTGCACGGCGCGGTAACCGACTTTCGATCACACCGGTACGCGCGTGCGAGGCAGCACGTATCCGTGCACTTACACACACAGACGGATAATGTCACACACCGTTCCTTGTATACGCAAGCTCTGAATTTGTTGCCGCTCGACCACTCTTTATAAGGGCGTGGTATGCTATAACCACATGTTGTCGGATAGCACAGTGACAGAAAAAGGAACGAGGCTGGCCCTACAAAAGTTCAGTACACCAGCCGTGCTATTGTTGCTGGCGGTCGGCCTCTCGGGGCTGTACACTGTGACCATGCACGATCAAGCCACTAAAAAGGACGCAAGGGGTACACATTCGACCGGTGACAGTAAGTACGAAACCATCACGCTCGCGGGCGGATGCTTTTGGTGCATCGAAGGCGCACTACAGAACCTGCCTGGGGTAGTCGACGCGGTATCAGGCTATACCGGGGGAAGTAAGGAAGACGCGGATTACCTTACCGTGGCACAAGGGGAGACCGGGCACCGAGAGGCAGTACAAGTCACCTACGACCCGTCTACCATCACGACCGCTGCCCTGATTGACAAGTTCTGGTCGAGCATAGACCCCACCGACGGCGACGGACAATTCGCAGACCGGGGCCCTCAGTACACTACCGCCATATACTATCACACGGATGAACAGCACCGCATTGCCAAAGCGTCTAAACGTTCACTAGAGCAAAGCGGCCTCTTGACGGCACCTGTCGCAACAGAGGTCCTTCCATACACAACTTTTTTCCCTGCAGAAGCATACCACCAGGACTACTTCGAGAAGGCAGCTGACCACTACAAAACATACAGCAAGAACTCAGGGCGTGAGGACTTTGTCAAGGAGACCTGGGCTCGAGATGCCGCAGTGCAATATTTTGAAGAACAACAAACCGCACGTGACACAAGTACAACCACGCACGGCGCGTACGAATACACCGAGGAAGAGATCGCAGAGAAGCTCGCTGCCCTCGACCCACTTGAGTACCACGTGATAGTCGAGGAGGGAACCGAGACACCGTTCAACAATGCTTACTGGGACAACAAAGCAGCGGGTATATATGTCGACAAGGTTACCGGCAAGCCACTCTTCAGCTCAACACACAAATATGATTCGGGTACCGGCTGGCCTAGCTTCTGGCGGACGATCGATGATGATTCCGTCTCGCTTCATGAAGACAACTCGCTTTCAATGAAACGTACCGAAGTCCGTAGCGACGCAGGACATCTCGGCCATGTGTTTACTGATGGACCAAGTGAGCATGGGGGTGCGCGATACTGCACGAACAGCGCATCATTACGATTTATACCAAAAGACGAGATGCAGGCAGAGGGCTACCAAGACTACTTGTACCTCTTTGACGATAAGTAGTGCGATCGTATGCCTCAACCTAACACTGCGGTAGTACTATTTCGACGCGACCTACGACTCCACGACAACACAGCACTGCTGCGTGCATGCGAGGAGTCGACTGACGTTATACCGGTCTTCATACTCGACCCGCGACAGGCGCAGTGTCGCCTGAACAAATGTTTCAGTGCACGTGCATTTGCGTTCTTGGCGAGCTCACTGCAGGAGCTTCGACGTGACATCCACGAGCACGGTGGATCACTCAGAATACTTGTCGGTCACGCAGACAAAGTGCTGCCCTCTTTTCTTGAGGACGTGGGCGCATCTTCAGTGTATGCTAACTACGACTATACTCCATTTGCTCGCGAACGTGACAAGTCGCTTGAGCAGGCACTTGCACAGGTACATGCGTCGTTCATCCGCACACATGATTATACGCTAGCTCCAGTGACTAGTATCACGACTCAGTCCAATAAACCCTACACCGTCTTCACGCCATTCATGCGTAATGCAATGCAGCACACCGTATCGAAACCGCACCGTTTCGCGTATAAAAACTTGGCGCGAACCACACACGGGATTTCGTTCGATGCGGTAGCAGACCTTGTCGAAGCGACCAAGGCCTCGCTCAGCTTAGAACCAGGCAGAGCAGCGGCGCGCCGCATACTCCAAAGTCTTTCCGAGCTTGAAACATACCACATCACGCGGGATCGCCCTGCGCAACATGGCACATCACGACTTTCCCCCCACCTCAAGTTTGGCACGGTTTCGGTGCGTGAGGTGTACCACAAGGCCACGGAACGGCCCTTTAATACCGACCAGTTTATAGCAGAGCTGTATTGGCGAGATTTTTACTTACACATTGCGTACCATTTTCCCAAAGTGTTTGGTACAAGCTTTCTTCCGTGGGGTGACAACATTTCGTGGCGCAATGAGAGGAGTGAGTTCGAGGCCTGGAAGCGAGGGGAAACCGGCATACCGATCGTAGATGCCGGCATGCGTGAGCTCAATGAGACGGGCTGGATGCACAACCGTGCACGGATGATCGTCGCGAGCTTCCTCACCAAACACTTACTCATCGACTGGCGTTGGGGCGAGCGATACTTTGCTACACAACTTATCGACTATGACCCGAGCTCGAACAATGGCGGTTGGCAGTGGTCGGCAAGCGTAGGTGCAGACCCACGCCCACTGCGCATCTTCAATCCCTATACACAGGCACAAAAGTATGATCCTGATGCACGCTACATCAAACAGTGGGTACCGGAGCTCCACAATGTCGACTCGTCACTACTCACCGACGGAAAAACACGAGACTTTTCTACCCTCGCACCGAACTACCCAGCGCCGATCGTAGACCACAAGCAGGCATACCACCGAGCGCGCGAGGTATACCGTGCGGCAAAATAGGCCTTGACAGGTACCGATCTCCCGTCTATTGACAATTCTGCAATACTTGTGTATCAGTGTAGCTGGACTTACCCCAAACAGCAACAGGAGCGATGTGGTGGCAGTAAACATATTTAAGCACGTTGAACTGGCCAGAAGAACGCGTAATGAAGCAGAACGAACGCACCTTGCACGTATCATCGCTACACTGGATGATCTTTTTCTCATTCCACAAGAGCTCGACCGCACGGAAGCAGCAGAGCGATGTCGGTGCAGTCTGGAAGTGTACTTAAAAACCGTGCGCAGAATTCGCATTCTGTTCATGGCGTACAACAAGCTCAACGCGGCCGATGAAAAGGTGAGGTTAGGATGTTCACCAGATCATAACTGGGTACGTAGGTTCTACCTACCAGAGCAGGTCACATGGAACGACCTTGTGCCAAGCACAGTCGATGAGCTTGCAGAACAAGTTCGGCGCCTTAAGGAAGAGATAACCGAAAAGGACCGCACTATCGAACGCTTGCGTGCAAGAATTACACGGCTTCACCACGACCTGGACAAACTTCGTGCCAATCGGCTACCGTCTGACGAGCATGCGGCAGATGCATTAGACGATGCTATTCCGATAAAGAGCAGCGAAGGAAGTAATCCCTGGGCATCTGCCCGCAAGCTACCACTGCGAGGCATGTGTGACGGCGTACAGGGGCCACAATGGATCGACATCTACTATCACGTTGACTTTAGGGCAAAGTTTGACCTACTCGACGTGCAGGAACAAGAGCAATGTCGTGTGAAGCTCAACGCGCTCAGTAAAGGATACCAGTACATCCGTCGCGAAGTCCGTAGGATAAGCAAAGGCGACAAGCAGCGACTGATGTACTTTAGTCAGAGGCACGCATGTAGCTTCCGGACGCAAGGAACTGAGTACCGCGAAGTACTAAACATCACCGAGCGCTGAGCTTGTACCAAGTTCGCCCGCACATGCGGGCGGTTTTTGTACATAGCAATGCATGAGTTCGCACAGTGCGTGCAACATGCTATGCTTGTGCATATGTCCACGACACCGGCACTCTCAATAGAGCACGTCTCAAAATCTTACGGCGATACCGTGGCACTCGATGACATAACACTTTCCGTGCCGGAGGGAGCGTTCTTTGGCTTCCTGGGCCCCAACGGAGCAGGGAAAAGTACGGCGATACACCTTACGACCGGCATCGCACGCCTTACGGAAGGGGCGATCAAGGTATTCGGTACGGACGTTGTCAAGGAGTACCGAGAAGCCCGCACCATGATCGGCCTTTCACCTCAGGAGTTTAACGTCGACATCTTCGAACGCGTAGACCGACTACTTGACTTCGTTGCAGGGTACTACGGAGTCTCGAAGAAAGAGCGCCGCGCGCGTATCGAACGATTACTCGACCGCTTCGACCTGACAAAACACAGCAAAAAAGAGTTTCGTGAGCTTTCCGGCGGACTCAAGCGCCGTGTGATGCTCGCACGCGCAATGGTGCATAAGCCCAAGCTCCTTATTCTCGATGAGCCGACTGCAGGCGTCGACGTCGAGCTTCGTCACGAGCTCTGGAACTATCTTCGAGAGCTTAATCAAGCAGGCACAACGATTCTCCTCACAAGTCACTACCTCGAAGAAGTGGAGCTCTTGTGCGACCGGATCGCCATCATCTACGGCGGAAAGATCGTCGAGGTCGGCGACAAAGCGCAGTTCGTCAATGGAGGCAAAAAACTGGAGGAGCGGTATCTCGAACTAACCGGTCACACATCAGCATGACCTACGTTAACTGGACAGGACTCTATTCGTTTACTCGCAGGGAAGTCACCCGTTTTTTACGTGTGTCTGTGCAAACCTTGCTTTCTCCGTGGATCAGCGCTGTTTTGTTTATCTTCATTTTCGGCAAGATCGTTGGCGGACAGATCGGCACCATCGCGGGTATGCCATACATCGAGTTCGTGCTCCCCGGTGTACTAATGATGAATGTGCTTACCAGCGCATTCAGCCACTCCAGCAGCTCATTGTATTTCCAACGCTTCGCACGGCACATTGAAGAGGTACTGGTGGCGCCACTCTCGCACCTTGAGATGATACTCGGCTACCTCACCGGTGCCGTCATGCGCGGCGTTATTATCGGTATTGGTATTCTGGTGATCGGTGTGATTTTTGGTGCAGCCACTATGCACAGTCCGCTCCTCTTCCTGTTTTACATCGTAGCTGTATCGGCAGTCTTTGCCCTCCTTGGACTCATCGTGGGTCTGTGGGCAAATGGCTTTGAACAGCTCGCCTCTCTGTCCACGTTTGTTATTACGCCACTCTCTTTCTTCGGTGGCATGTTTAATTCGCTTGATATGCTACCGGAGGCACTTCGCACGGCGACACTCTTTAATCCGTTCTTCTACTTTATTGACGGCATGCGCTATAGTATGACCGGCTTCCACGAAGCCTCGCTTTGGGTTGGTCTTGCTATTATTTCGCTACTATTCATCGCACTCCTCACTATCGTGACTACACTTTTTGCACGCGGATGGCGCTTGCGTGTGTGATCACACACAGGACAATGAATCGTACATGAATGATCTATCAAACAAAAAATGCATACCGTGTGAGGGTAAGGTAAAGCCTTATGAAAAAGACGATGCGGTCGAGTTACTCGAACAAGTACCTGGCTGGGACCTCCAAGATACCTACATAACACGCACCTACACATGTTCGGACTTCAAAGAGGCCATGCAGTTTGTAAACAAAGTAGCGGATATAGCAGAAGCGGAGGATCATCACCCGGACATCACCATCATGTACAACAAGGTAACGCTCACGCTCACCACGCATGCCATTAACGGCCTGTCGGAGAACGATTTTATCCTTGCAGCAAAGATCGACGCATCCTAGCTCATGCAACACCAAACACACAACCGCGCTATGTGGCCACTGTACGGACTCCTTGTACTCACCGCACTATTTCCGCTACACAGCACACACGCGGGATGCCTCAATTGCGCGAACACACCCTCGACGGACGGCACAGTTGTAGACGAACCTGGCGACACTACAGACGACTCGCAGGGAGACGATGATGACAAAAAACGAGCGGTGTCGGATGCCGGTATACCAATCCCCATCCTCTTTGGCGTGGCACGTAACGACATCACCCCAAACTTCGGTGACGCACGCGGTGGCGGTACACGCATTCACGAAGGTCTCGACATGCTTGCACCAAAGGGTACGCCAATCGTATCACCAACAAGCGCGCGTGTAGAAGATGTTGGTGCGTGGGAGTACGCAGGGAAGTACGTGGTCACAAAAAGCAGCACGGGAGAACGTTATAGCTACATGCACCTCGATGAGATCGCGGACATCGAAGAAGGCGATCGCCTCAGTACTGGCGATCTCATTGGGTATGTCGGGGACACTGGCAATGCAGCAGGCGGCCCGGCACACCTCCACCTCGAACTACGTAACAACCGTACGCTCCTCGACCCATTCGACCACATCACCAAAGAGTTCCCCATCAAGCAAAAAATGCTATTCCTCGAAAACATCCTCGACGACCACAACGAGCCACGTAAGCTTGCAACGTTCCTCGCCCGAACGTTCGAGTCATCATTCATCCACGCACACAAGCAGGGTGTTGACATTCCGAGCGAAATACTCCGCGCAAATGCAAACATCGAAAAGGCAACAGAAAACAGTACGATCCTCGCACATGATCTTACGTTCGGTGCGACCGGTGCCGATGTGAGCATACTGCAGAGCACACTCATCCTCGAAGGCTTCCTCGATATTCCCGAGCCGACGGGCTATTACGGTCCACTCACCACAGCTGCCGTGAAGGCATACCAAACACACTATGGTGTTTTGCCGACAACCGGCACTGTTGGGGCACACACACGCTCACACCTTCGAGGAATAGCCCGAGACCCGGTGATCCCTTCGACACAGACCATCACTGACCCTGACCTGATTGCGCTCGTGAAGCTGCTCATCGCACTTGATATTATTTCGGACGACAAGCGTGATCTGGCACGTGCACTCATCAGCGCCGCATGATAGCAGGTACTCCACAAGCTTGACCTGGACATCTCCAACTATTTGTTATACTGGAGGTATTATTCTTAACACAATGTATGCATATGGCACTATTTGGTCTTGGCGAGAATGAAGATGCTGCCACCCCTCCAGAGGGAGAAGCGGTGTCGGGGGAGGTTTCCGCAATGGATTCCGCACCTGCAGAGGAGCCAATAGAATCTGCACCCATGGGGGAACCGGCAGAGCCGGCAGCACCCGCTGAAGAAGGAGAAGAATCGCCCCTTCAATAACGGAGCTCGGTGCACATGAACACATTCCTCGCGTTTCGGCGAGGAATGTGTTTTTTGTGATATGAGCACGCAGTAAGCCTGCTGTGGTGACAACGCTGCTTGGCGCGGCCGTATGATTCGCACGTCTCTTAACGGCGCAGCTCCAGCTACTACTGTGCAACTCGGCGCACGGACAACCTCACAGACTACTACGAAGTCATCAATATGCTCCTACAGAAACAGGCTGGGCAGCGAGCTTGTTTAGGATAGCGACGTGACGGTTTGAGCAGTTACCGTCTTTCACATGTACAAATATGTATTTGTGTAGTACTATTGCGCTTTACGCACTATGACCGACATACGTAACATTGCGATCATCGCTCACGTCGACCACGGTAAGACAACGCTCACCGATGCGCTTTTGCGTCAGACCGGTGCGGTGGAAGATGGGGTGTCCATGGACAACAATACGCTCGAACAGGAACGTGGTATCACCATTTACTCTAAGAACGCGTCGTGTGAGTACAAGGACACGAAAATCAACATCGTAGACACGCCGGGGCATGCGGATTTCGGTTCAGAAGTGGAGCGTGTATTGCGCTCTATCGACTGTGTCATCCTGGTTGTCGATGCACAAGAGGGCCCTATGCCACAGACGCGTTTTGTGCTCAAAAAATCGCTTGAGCTTGGTCATCGCCCCATTGTCTGCATCAACAAGATTGATAAGCCCGCCGCGAATATCGACCGTACACACGATCAGGTGTTCGACCTCTTTGCAGAGCTCGGCGCAAGCAACGAGCAGCTTGATTTTCCAACCGTCCTTGCAATCGGACGTGACGGTATCGCAAAGCGAACTATGGACGATGAGAGTACAGACCTCACCCCGCTCCTTGACCTAATACTTCAGCACGTGCCTTCTGCGGGCGGCAACGATGAGCTGCCGCTGCGTGCCCAACCCTTTAACCTTGCCTATGACAACTACCTTGGCCGACTTGGAATCGTACGCGTATACGATGGTATCCTCAAAACTGGAGACACAGTGATTGCACGCCGTGGTGAGACTACCGCAACGGGCAAGATCACAAAACTGTTCGGCTTCAGTGGGCTATCGCGTACTCCGGTTGACGAAGTACGGTCTGGTGACATAGCAGTCGTCGCTGGTATTCCCGATATCTTTATCGGACAGACACTATCGCGTGACGCCGACGTAGCACTGGTGCCGACGATTGCAGTAGATGAGCCGACCATTGAGCTTACCTTCCTCGTCAACAACTCACCATTTGCTGGAAGAGAAGGAAAGTATGTGACAAGCCGCGAAATCCGTGCACGGCTCGAGAAAGAACTAGAGGTGAACGTAGGCCTCCGGGTTGACTTCGGCTCAGAGAGTGGCGAGCGTTTTCTCGTCCGAGGGCGTGGCGAGCTTCACATCGCTATCTTACTTGAACAGATGCGACGAGAGGGTTACGAAGTGCAAGTGAGTCAACCAAAAGTAATCGAGCATGAAGAGGATGGCGTACGTATGGAGCCGTTTGAGGAGGTTACGATCGATGTGCCAAGCGAATGCCAAGGTGTTGTCATCGAGAAACTTGGCCTTCGACAAGTGCGCCTTATCTCGATGCATGAGCAAGAGGGACGCGTGCGCATCATCCTTGAAGGGCCTACACGTGGTCTATTCGGCTACCGTGGTCAGTTCGTGGTCGACACAAAGGGGCAAGGTATCCTCGCTACGCGCGTCATCGGCTTTCGCCCACACGCAGGCACGATCGATCACCGGGAGGTCGGTAGCATGATCTCAGCAGCAACAGGGAAGGCACTTGGCTATGCACTCTATAACCTTCAATCTCGCGGTACGCTCTACATAGGGCCGAACACTGACGTGTACGAAGGGCAGGTCATCGGTAACACAAGTAAAGGTGATGATATGACCGTAAATCCTCTCAAAGGAAAGCAGCTCACCAACATGCGCGCCTCCGGGAAAGATGATTCTATCAATCTCACACCACCGAAGTTGATCACGATTGAGTCTGGTCTTGAGATAATGAGTGAGGATGAGTACCTCGAAATCACTCCCGAAACGGTACGTCTTCGCAAGCAACACCTGACTGAGCAAGATCGTGTCCGTGCGGCACGATCACGACGCAGTTAGCGCTAGGCTGTGCACAACGTGCTTGCGATACGTTCCGCTACTTGGCACGATATACGTATTACACATTGTTCCAGGGTTGCTCTTGCGCACCCGT
>JGI12109J20283_10563291_pt1 | contig 15982 bp, 9 predicted proteins | sample ElkSlonscriptome_12_FD_20283 | JGI IMG/M metagenome (IMG submission 20283)
ATGCCCAAGCCGCTCCTTCACATGGCTGAGCCGGCCGAGGGCACCGTCGGCCCATAGACACACGCCCGGACTCCGTCCTTCGCAAGCGCCTGAAAAAGCGCCGCTTTTCAGCACGTCTGTCCAGCCACCGCGAACCCAGGATAGGCAGCCTAGAGTTGCCTCGCTCCACCCCCTTCAAGGGTGTCCGGATGCCCGTGGAATCGGTGTCCGGATGTTCGTGGAACCGGTGTCCGGATGTTGGCGGAATCGGTGTCCGGATCGTCGTGGAACCGGTGTCCGGATGTTGGCGGAATCGGTGTCCGGATCGTCGTGGAAAACGCAGATGGAACAGATTGCCGCCGGCTAGGACCCCCGCCAGCACCACCGCGAGGCACTTGAAGCCCGCCGCGCGGCGCGGCGCAATACGTTTGCTGTTGCCGCCGCCGAGTTCATCGCCAGCTACGCCGAGCGCAACACCCGTCCCGGGACCGTCCGCGAGTATCGCCGCGCGTTGCTGCATGAACCCGGCGTCGCCTCCTGGCAGGACCGGCCGATCAGCACCATCACCAAACGTGATGTCCTTGCCGTGGTCGACGGCATCGTGGCGCGGGGTGCGGAAACGGGGGCCAACCGCTGGCTTGCCTACGCCAGCAAGTTCTTCGGCTGGTGTGCCGAGCGCGAAATCATCGACGCCGTTCCCACCGATCGTGTCCGCAAGCCGAAACGTGAGGAACATCGCCATCGGTTCCTGAGCGACGCGGAAATCCCCTGGGTCTGGCGGGGGCTCGACGCCGTCGGCCCGCCGTTCGGTCCTCTGTTTCAGCTTTGCCTGCTGACCGGCCAGCGGCGCAACGAAATCGCGGCCCTGCGCTGGTCGGAGGTCCATGGCCTGGAGGGAAGCGGCCCGTTCATCGACTTGCCCCCCGAACGAACCAAGAATGGCCGGCGGCATGTGGTTCCGCTTTGCCCCATGGCGGCGGCCCTGGTGCGGTCCAGGCCCCATGTCGAGGCCAGTGACTTCCTGTTCACGGTCACCGGGCGGACCAGCGTCACCGGCTTTTCGAAAGCCAAGACGCAGGTCGATGCGGCCATTGACGCGGCCCGGAATGCGGAGGGTCTGCCGCCTCTCCCGCCGTGGGTCTGGCACAGCCTGCGCCACACGGTGGCGACCGGCCTCCATTCCCTGGGCGTGGCACCGCACGTGATCGAAGCCACGTTGAACCATGTCAGCGGCACACGGGGCGGCATCGCCGGTGTCTACAACCATGCGGAATACCTCCCAGAGCGCCGCGAGGCCCTGACCCTGTGGGCGAGCCATGTGCTATCCCTGGTGGACACCCTGCCGGCCGCAACACCCCCTCAAGACTGAGCCGGAATTGGCCGAATGGACCGGATCCATAGGCATAGCGCGGTCCGGATCATGATCTCTCTGTCATATGTTGCCTTTATGATTCAAGCGGCATAAACTTAGAAAATAACGAATGGATCATACTGCCGAGATATGATCCAGATCGCATATCGCGGGGGAAGGGGCTTCCATCATGAGCGACATTGCCCGCACGCCGAAACACCTCGGGGCCGTCATCCGCCGCGCTCGCCGCGCGGCCGGGCTGACGCAGGCGGCCCTCGGCGAGCGGGCCGGGCTTTGGCAGGAGACCGTCTCGCGCATCGAAAACGGGAATGGCGCGACCAAGCTGGAAACCCTGTTCGACCTTCTGGCCGCCCTTGACTTGGACCTCACCATCGGCCCCCGGAGCAAGGGCTCGGCCGCCGACATCGAGGACATCTTCTGATGGCGCGGCCCCGGGCCCACGATCCCCTCCAGGTGTATCTGAACAACCGTCTGGTCGGGCACCTTCGAAAGGACAGCGGCGGCGCGATCAGTTTCGTTTACGATGCCGCCTGGTTGGCGTGGGGCCACCGGCTGCCGATCTCGCTGTCCCTGCCGCTCACGGAGGAGACCTATCGAGGGGCGCGCGTCGAGGCCGTGTTCGATAACCTATTGCCGGACTCCCCTGTCCTCCGGCGCCGCGTCGCCGAACGGGTGGGCGCGCGGGGGACGGATGTCTACAGCCTGCTGGAGGCCATCGGCCGGGACTGTGTCGGCGCGCTTCAGATCGTGTCGGAGGCGGCGGCACCGGACATCATGAGCGGCACCGCCGGAGCGGTCAGAGGGGTTGCGATCGATGAGGACGCGATCGCCGATATCCTGCGCAACCTTGCGCGAGCCCCGCTTGGCCTGGGGAATGAAGACGACTTTCGTTTGTCGATTGCCGGGGCGCAGGAAAAGACCGCCTTCCTGTATCGGGACGGACGGTGGCACAAACCCCTGGGCACCACGGCGACCACCCACATTCTCAAGCCGCAGATCGGTCGTCTGTCGAACGGGATCGACCTGTCGAACAGCGTGGAGAACGAGTTCTATGGCCTGCGCCTACTTGGCGCTTTCGGGGTTCCGGTGGCCGAAGCCCGGATCGAGACGTTCGGCGATGTCCGCGCGCTCGTGCTGACCCGCTTCGACCGTCGCTGGACGCGGGACGGACGCCTGCTGCGATTGCCGCAGGAGGATTGCTGTCAGGCCCTCGGTATCCCGTCGACGCTGAAATACCAGAACCAGGGTGGACCCGGCCTGACCGATCTCGTCCGCCTGCTGAAGGGCAGCGACCGTCCCCTCGACGATCCCCTCACGGTGTTCAAGGCGCAGGTCCTCTTCTGGCTGATCGGCGCCACCGACGGCCACGCGAAGAACGTTTCGGTGTTTCTGACCCCCGGAGGGCGGTACGCCCTGACCCCGCTGTATGACGTGCTGACGGCCCAACCCAGCCTTGATGACGGCACCATCCAGAAGAAGGCGATGAAGCTGGCCATGGCGGTCGGGGACCGAAACCATTACCGCATCGACGACATCACCGGGCGGCACTTTCTGCAGACGGCGGCACGGGCGGGCCTGCCGCTGCCGGCCGCTCGGGCTGTTCTGACGGAGATCGCCGAGAGCGCGGAAAAGGCGCTGGCGGACACCGAGGCCGGCCTGCCGATGGATTTCCCCGCGTTCATCCCGGACAGCGTGACCCGGGCCGTGCGGGCGCGGCGGAACCGGCTGATCGTGCCGTGAGGGGCGGGTGGACGGGGCGCAACGGGAGAAGGGCGCCAATCAAGCCTCCGCCGGAACCGAACAATCCCCTATCCGGCGACTAATGCGTATGCACGCCGCATACGTCCGGACACGCGCTGGCTAGCTTCCTGACCGTATCGGGCCACTTCCTCGGCCACGACACCACCGTCCCGAATTTTCTGGCGGGGGATAATGGTCTTATCGTCCAGCCGAAGAACACGAGCCGATTGGCCCCCAGGTTTACGACCCGGCACACCGCCTTCGTTTTCCAGAATGATGATCTTGGTATCGGGGCGCGCATCCTTGATCGGCTTCAGATAGCGCCAAAAGTCAGCCCGAGAACGATCATACCACGCGTCCGTAACAATCACGTCAGGATTGATCTGGGAGACGGCATGCGCCAGCCGCAATGGCTCAGCCAGGGCATATGCCTTCACGGTTTGATTACTACTATTTCGAAGAGAGTCAACAAGGGATCGGAGCCGGTTCGGTCGTTCGCTGACAACCAGAACCCGCGTCGCATCGGCCAATTCCGATCCAAGCATCGCATGTCATCCCGTCGATAAGGCCAACAAACAACGGTCCACGCCCACCCATCTTCGGGCGAGCGTGGTCCGTCAGAAGCCGGCGGAGTTTAGACGTCCCGGCACGGCGCGACAAGCCGCTGAGGCAGCCTACGCCCTTATCATAACAGATATCTTGGTCCGTGCCGATGGCTGGGTAGGCAGCGCAAAACCTTGTGGCACCGATAAGTGCTGGCCCTACCTGTCGACCGCACCGGGGACCAACGGGGGCAGCGGCGCGACGCCACTTCGGTTGCGAGACGCTCGCCAGACCCGCCATCCTATCACCTCGCGCGTGGAGTTCGCTCAGCCACCTTACTTATGGATACATGATCTTCGAGTCGCGCACAAGCTTATACCAACATATTGGGCGTGCTCCGTCAACGAACCACAAATGTCCACCCACGTTGCAATTCCGTGGCGCTATCGGGGCGATTCCCATCACTCGGTAGTTTCCACCATGCGTGAAGTTCGCTACCCTTCCGTCCGCACCGTTATCCAGCATCCGCCCCGAGGATCCCGACATGGTTCGCTCCACCGTCTCCGACAACACCAACCAGAATACCGATTGGCTCGAAGAACTGGAATTCCTTGGGCAGGCCAGCCAGCCGCACCTTCCCGTCGGTCGCCTTTACAGGCAGCAGCGTCATGCAGCCAGAAGCATCGCGGAAGCAATCAGGCATCTAGCAATGCACGCAAGCCGCGCCGACGACATGGTGAAGGCAACGCGCAAACAGGACCTGGAAATGGAGGCCTCCGGCCAGCGGTCCAATCCAGTGGATCGTGGTCAGCCGAACCCTGACGAAGGCCGCCAGGACATGCAACGCCATGTCTTCGTTCTGGATGGCGCCCGCGGATCAGGTAAGAGCACCGCTTTGCACACTATTCAGGAGCTCATAAAAAACGATGCCGTTGTCATAGAAGTTCCGGATTCCTTGCTGGACCAGGAGCGCCCGATGGAAGCGATCCTGGCGGAAATCGAACGGGATCTGACCCTGCGCCGGAAGAACGCCAAGGACGATGATCGACGAGCAACGCTCGAGAGGTTTCTTGATCGCTTGCGGCAGGACGTGCACGTGGGCTGGACGCTGGCGCATGGCGAGGGGCGAACCGCTCTGTTGAACGACACGCTGGACTTCACGGATTACGTAAGAGCCAGAGCAAAGTACAATGTACAGGGGTACGGACGCGTCGATGCGTGGCACAGCTTTATCAAGGATTGGCTGAAAGAGGTTCATGAAAAACCACTTCTGGCCCTGATTTTCGACGACACGGACCTTGACCCGGACGCGGGCCGAAAGACGTTGGAAGATATCCGTCTTTACCTATCTCACGCACGTATCGTGGTCATTTTGGCTGCCGACGTCCAGATGATGCGTCGGACCCTGATTCGTCAGACGCTTGCCCAGCACGACACCTATACGCGCACGGTCGGAAAGTTGGTGACCAACAAAGAGGGCATGGACGAGATCTTCCGTCTATTGGCAGAAGACGTGGACGTCAAGCTGCGCGGGCTGTTCCAGAAGCTGTTGCCCTCGCGATTTCGTTTGGAAACGGACGGCCGCAAGGACCTGGAACGTCTGTTCGTGCTGTCGGATGGTACGGGCCCGACCCTCTCCGAGCTTTTTGTCGGCCAATATGCTCGGGAAGCGGTGGACGGCAAGGTGTTTTCAAAACCGTCCCAAACTTCGGAGGCGGAGGCCACAGGGGATGCCGAGGACGTAAAGCAGGGCGCGGCCCCGGAGGCATCCGGGAACAACACGGCACAGCAACAAGAAAGTCGCAAGAACGCCCTGCAATGGTGGTTCGCGAACGCTGCCTACAGCGCCTTGTTCCTGGGCAATATCCGCGCCATTGTACGGTTCACATACGCCCTTTACTTCGGTCCGGACCGGTCGGGCAACATGCCAGATTTCTCGGGTCTCACGGATAGATTTCCAAGGGCGGGGGCCGAAAGCGCATTGACGGTGTTGTTCCGATACCATCAGGGCCCGGTTTTGGCGCGACACGGGACCGGAGATCGCGGCCTTTTGCAGGCTGTGGCCGACAGAGAGGTGCTGCGCGGGTGGCGGGTTGAGGACGACGACCCGCTCACAGGGGAGGGTGCGCGGACTGAAAGCCGCATGGTCGATTACTGGTTCGACGTCCGCCTTGCCGCCGCATACTTGGAGCCAGACTGGGGGGTTGCCGAACTGTGGCTTCCCTATCACTGGGGTGGCCGCGATTTAAGGGGCACGGATCGCACCCGAGCCCGTCTGGGAGTCGCAGCCTTTTATCCCGATCACCCGCTGCCCTGGTCCTGCCTTTATGTCTATCAACTACGTCACCTGGATTCCTGCGTGGAAGAAGCCGAGGTAGGTGGCAACTACAACAGCATGTGGGACGATCCGGAGGACATGTCGGATCAGTTCGCCATCGCACAGGACTTCTTGGCGACAAGAAATGCCAAGCGCAGAATCAGAAAAGCCATGAGGGGAGCAACAGACACGAGTCAATGGAGGGCCTTGAACGCACCTATGAACTATACAAAGGGGCGAATGAACGCCGATTCAGACGTCGATTTTGTGAAGAATAATTCAGTCATAAATTTTGGTCGTGCTCTTGTTGCTTCACTGGAGTTATATAGCAAGTTATTATCGATATTGTGGGATTCTCGGGCAAATGAAAAAGATATTCAAGATAGTTTGCTGAATTTTATTGAGAATGGCAGGAATTTTGCGTACTACAGCAGCGTTTTTGATGTTTTCGATGCTTTGGAAGAGAGCTGGTCAACGTCTTTCCAGCAGGAGAACCCACCGCAGCCTAACACGGGATCTCATTTAATACAATTTTTGAAAGAATTATTTTACCTGGCTCGCTCCCAAGAAGACTGCAGACGTCACTACATGTCCATGTGGGTCTCCGCAGCGCGTCTGGCGTCACTGGGCAATGACTTTGACTCTATAGCGTTCTTCCGGTCTGCACCCAACCCGCAAGGAGATATCAGCTATCAGATCGATGACGCCGAACGCCCCCCCGCCGTCAGTCGCATGGAACGTTTGGCCAAACACGCCCTCGACCTGATCGCAGACAACCGCAGCCGGCGCACGGTCATCCTCCACGCCTGGAGCCTGGTGCCGATCGTGCATGGGCTTGCCAAGGTGGACGACGCCAACATCGACCTTGTTCGCCCCACAGGCACAAAGGGACCGAATGGGAGAACCGGCACTTATTGGGCCGTCTCACAGGACAGCAGGGCAAGAAAGGCATGGGAGGACGTCCGCGATTTCCTGCAACAGGCGTTTGTGATGCTGCTGCGCATGAAACCCCGGAAAGCCACGGTTCCGATGACGGCCACGTTAACGACAATTCGGGAAAACGTTGCGAACGGGAACCAGCCAGTCGAAGATCGGACAACGCCCGAAGGCTTAATCGATCCAATAGACGTCCGCTACTGGTGTTTCGCGGATTTCTCCGATGAAGACCTTTTCGGCAACAAGCACAACTCCCCAAGCATCAAAAACGATATCAAGGGTGCTATCCGACATCTCAAAGAGTCGATGGAAGCCTACGAATCAACATACAATACACTGACAACGGACTCTCCCGACGGCCAGGCCATTCTCGCGATTGCGGAGGCACTTCAGATCGGCCCTGTTCCGGCCAATGAAATCCTGAAAAACCTGCGAAACCTTGATCCGCATCCCGGTTCCGCCGAACAGGCGTCAGACCCGACATGAACATCGGCTCTGGTCACGTCGCTTTTCGCGTCCCGATCGAGTTTCTGTGCTGGCCTCAGCGGATGAAGGGGGAGGACGGAACGGGACGTCAGAGTATCATTGCGAAACCCAACATGGGTTGGCAGAAACACTTCGCCAATTGGCTTCTCCACTTGGATCGCACGCAAAATCTGGGTGTCTTGGAAGACACTGTTGAGCAGTTTTTCAAGGATAATGAGAATTATGTTCAATGGTGGCGTGGCGTGTTGGCGTCGGCCGACATTCGAGTAGAGATTTTTAACGCCGAGCCACGCATCCCGCTTGATCGCCTTCGTGTCTGGCGGTTCGCGATGTCACGTCTTGATCCGGATGCTCTGTTGACGTTGGCCATCGCGGATCAGGCGCCAGGCTCGCCGCATGGCTCCCGCGATCTTCTGAAGGAACTGGAGAACTGGCGGGTCTTCCCGGCCATCGCCCACCCGGATCTGGACGTGCTGGTGGCCCGGGGTGTCGCGGACACCCATGTTCACCTTGAGGCCAGCGATCCAATCCCGGTTCTGTGGTCACGGCTGGTGATCGGGGATGTCGCCTTGGAGCATGTTCCGCGGTATTCCTACAAGGAACTTGAGGGCATCAAGGACAACACAGAGCGTCGGGACAAGCGCCTAGAGGAATTGTGCGCCATCCGACGTGCGCTGGAGTGGCGAAGCGACGTTATCAGGAGCGGTTCCGACGTCTTCAGCTCGATCATGCCCCCAAGTCTGGACCAAAGAACGTGGCGGAGCCTGGACCTCTTGCGGGAAGAACGGCTTTTCTTGCTGACATGCTGGCGTTCGCTCAAACAAAATGACGGCGCTCTAGACGCGGCTTTCCAAGCCAACTTCGACCAGTATCTTTACGCCAAAAGCCGGTTTCTCAGGGAACAGACCCAGTTTCCCGAGTCCGGCGGTGGATTGCAGCGGTTTCGCCAATACCTGGACCGAGGGGAGCCGCTGTCGGAAAAGCGCGGATCCAACCGCTCCATCAGTTTCATGCGCGCTCGGTTGGTTCGTCAGGCCACGATGGCGTTGGAGTGTCCCCATCTGCGCCGCCTTGAGCTTCGCATTGCCCCCCGAAAAACCTTTAAGGACTGGGTGCGCTTTTTCAAAGTTTGGGAATCAGCGTATGAACAATTGGGGCGTCGCGAAGAGGATATTAGATTCATCGTTCATTTTATAAGAGATGCCAAAATACGAGGCGATCAGCCCCAATATTGGGCTTTGCGCAAGCAGATGGACCGGCGCACCGCCCTGCTGCATCTTTTCCGTCACGAGGATCAACGCGAAGCGGCGCTTTCGGAAGTATTCGGCGCCGGTCGGCGGGTTGGAAAAGCTGCCCCCATGTCGGACGGGAGTGCGGCCCCGGATGATGTCCCACGGGCGCCTTTGGCACGCTGGATCGTGGGGCTCGACGTTGCCAACCTGGAACGGGGGTGTCCGCCGTCAGTCATGATTCCGTTCCTAAAGGTTCTTCAGGGGGACTTTTCGCTCCTGGATGATTCGGATCGGATGCCGCTGGAATACTGGGACCGTCTTAAAGCACGTGGACTGCACACGCACGCTTTCAGCCTGCCGCGTTTGCGCCAGACCTATCACGCCGGGGAGGACTTCTTTCATCTGGTGACCGGCCTGCGTCACATCGATGTGCTGATCGACTCTGTTTTACAGGCGCGCGACCGGATCGGACACGGCCTCGCGCTAGGATTGGATCCGAACCTTTGGCTGACACGCAATCAAGGCCGGGTGCAGGTTCAAAACGGTGTCGCCTTGGACGATCTGGTTTGGATCCGGCAGGTCGGGCGTGAGGTCAACGCCTTGCGGCCCGGCGACGCGGACGAGTTGGAACGGGCGGCCTTGCGTCTATCCCGGCAGATTCACGGCATGAACGTGTCTCTGGCCGATCTACAGGACGCGGCGCTGGAGCGCAGGAAGTTCCCGCCACGAATTGACGCGGCCGACCTGAGCCCGGCACGCGAAATCGTCCAGTTAGAGTGCTGGAATCAGGCGGTCTCCAATCGCATGGTCATGCTTGCGGACTCGGAGTACGTAGACCTCTTGGACAAACAGATCCCCATCCTACGGGATGTGCAGAAACATCTTTGCGATAAAATCGCGCGAAAAGGTATTTATATTGAAATAAATCCGTCAAGCAATCTGGTAACCGGGCACGTCCAATTCATGACAGAACACCCGATGCATAGCATCTCGCGAATGAGTGAGGGTCGCGTTCGCCTGACAGTGAACACGGATGATCCGGGCGTCTTTGCGACTCGGATCGACCAGGAATTTGCCCTTGTACTTGACAGTCTATTGCAAGAAAATGAACAGGATATCCCCCGCGTTATGGATTTTCTCGACAAGATGCGGCGGCGCGGTCTTGAGAGCTGCTTCACCACGATCCAGCCCTTCAAACTGTGACACGTCCCGCATGAGACCTATTTTCCATTTCCTGCTGAGTGAGCTGCTGCCTTCCTGCGTGGCTGCTGTCGAGATCGCCGCTTGAGCTGACGCCGAGGAGAGGCCGGCCGATCCCGGAAACGGCTGTCCAGTTCTTCCAAGGTCTCGCGCGCCGCGTAGGACTCGATCTCGAGAAGGAGCTCGAAAAGGGTGGTGCCAAGGTCCCGCGTCTCCGGCCCCAGCCGATGCAGGGTGACGGCCACATTGACCAACTCGACGGCGGCCATGGCAGCGCTGGTGCGAATGTCGCCGAGATCCTTTTTCCAGCCCTCGATCAACGCACGAGACAGCCGGCCAACCAACGGTGCCTGATGCGGAAGCAGGGCCGCCAGTTTCTCGACAACAAATGTCGGATCGCGCTTGGGCGCGTCCCCGATGTGGTCGGCGATCGCCGTCAGCAAGGCGACCGTCTGGTCATCGGGCGACAGATGATCGACGAGGCGGAACAGGTCGAAAATGGCGTTCCAAACGTCGTGAGGGCCGGTTGCCAGCAACCGCAGCAGAATGGGATTGGCGGTGTCACGATACTCGTCCTCAATCCAAAGATGGACGGCGCTGTTCGCGGCGCCGACCCGCTCAGCCTCCAATGCATCCTTCGCAAGAATGTCGGACAATCGATCCGCCGGCCATGGGCGTTCTGGGCGCAGCACAGCCATGAGCGTGACGATTTCCCCATAGGCCATTCTCGTCGGCGCCTTTTCCCCGATCCGCCAGACGGGCAGTAGCTCCTCAACGAGATCGGGGCTCCGCCAATGAGTTCTGGCGAGATAGTGGGCTGCTTCCCGTGTCCCTACCAGTCCAGGGACGGCCTCGAACAGCTTCCGGATAAACGACGCCAATTCGTCGGGCACTGCCGGTTTGATGTATGGCAAGAACCGGAGGAGGTGCTGCCAAATGGCAGGCTCTGTATTGCGGCCAAGATACCAAGAAAGCGTGTCAATAAGTCGATCGCTCTCATCACGTTCAAGTCTGGCGTGCGTGAGCGCCTGGAGCACGGGATAGTCTCCGTGCGGCAGGATCGCGAAGCCCCCATAGCCCCAGAGCAAGCTCTCGTCCATGCGATCCGTTTCGGCGGGCGCGTCCTCGGTCGCGGTGTCGATCTCCGGTTCGTCCGCACCTTCTGGCTCCGCGTCCTCGCCAGCTGTTTCAGGGGCTGCCTCTCTGAGCCACGTCTCGAAAAGGTCGAGGATGCTGTCGGGAATCTGCTCCTTGCGACGTATAAGCTCTTCGATGCCGTGAGCGGCGGCGCCGCGAAATTCCTCACCATCGAAGCCGCGCGAAACGACACTCATGAGAAGTTCGTAGACGAGGGACGGATCCGCTTCCTTGCCGAGGGCGTCGATCGCGTAGCCCGCCGCCCGCGTGCCATTGTCCGAAGACAGACGGGCGATGATACGTTGCGCCCGGATCGGGTCCTGCGCCGCGAATGTAGCGAATTCACGCGAAAGCTGGATATTGCCGCCGGCTATGCGTCTGCGGGGGTGATCCCATCCGGTTGCGTCGGGCAACGCTTCAAAGGCGCCGACGATATCGTCGTCACGCGCCTTCAGCATGTCCGCCGCGCTCATGGGGGAGAGGATTTCTCTGAAGAATGTACCCCCCAACGAGGGTCGCGGCGGGCCGAACCTGCGCTCTTCTTCCTGAACGTGACGGCGACTGGCGGCGCTCATCGCGTTCTTGGGCAGCGATCGCAGCAGATCAAGCTTAATCCGGCGAACGGTGTTGCGCCGCGCCCGCCGTGCGCCTGGGTCCTCCACATCGTCGAGCGGCGGATTGTAGCGCCGAACCGCGTCCTCGAATGCTGCGGTCTGGCTAGCGTCCCATTGCGGGCTGACCGCCCGGATCAACCGGGTCGTGGTGCTTGTCATGTCTAATCCGGTTCCGAGATAAAAACGCCGATGATCCGCCAGCAGGTAGTCCGAGGCATGACCGGCGAAGCGCTCGGGCGCGGATTGGAAGGCGTGCGCGAGGAGTTGGTGGACCGGCGCCAGTTCGATACGTGCTTGGTCGGCCGCCCAAGTCAGAAACTCATCCGGTTGCTGCTGCGCAAAATGCTCGATGGCGGTTCGCAAGGCCCCAGGGATCGCGGGCTCGGGCAAGCTGGTTTCGTCCTCCGCAGCGAACCGGTAGTTGACCAGATAGGCAACCGGGTAACCAAGGCCGTTGCGGTCATGCTCGTCGAACTCATGCAGCCGATCCAGTGCGGTCAGATACCAGGGCCAAACGTGATCGAGGAAGAACTGCGGGGACTGCTCCGCGAGCGCTTGGATGCTGTCCCATTCTCTCGACTCTTCGATGACCTTTTTGATCGGGTCCGTTGGGCTATACCGAGCATGCCATACGAAATAGTCCGAATAATCGTCCGGCGCAGGCGGTGCCAACTTGCTGCGTTCCCGCGCCTCCGCTTCCGCTGCCGTCAGCATGCGGTTGAGTGACGCGACCAATAGCCGTGCCGCCACGTCGGGCTGGTCGGCGCCGATCATCGCGATGATCCCATCGACCTGAGGTGCGGAAATATCCGTTCTGGCAATCAAACGTTCTGCGATCTCCAAGGTTTTGTCGGTCCAAGTCCGAGCGCGGTCCACCGTCACCCAGATCCGGTCATCATTCTTGGCGTCCGGTAGCCATGTGGTTTCGACCAGATCGGCGACATCGTCGGCCGCGAACGGCCATGCCTGGGAGAGCACCCCGATCATGCGGTTGGCCGCGTTGTCGTCGCCGCACATTGCTTGTCGGATGAAGCTGCGGCCGAACCGCCGAAACCATCCCGGACTTCCGGACAGCGCCTGAAACGCGCGCCAGCGGTCTTGCGCGGCCTGAAGCGCCAGCTCCATCAGCAGCGCCTCACGGTCGGTCGGCTCCCTCTGCTGTCCCAGGAAATCGATGAGGAGAAAGCGCAGGTGCTTTCGTAGATCGAGGGCGTTCCAGATTGCTTCGAGCTCGCGATGGTAAGCATGGGGATCGACCCCGCGTAGGTAGGTCAACCCGGTCCAAAGCTTCGGCCTCAGGAATAGGGAGTCCAGCCGGTCGAGAACATACCGAGACAGGCGCCCCGCCCCCCGCGCGAAGTTCCGCGCCAGGGCAAAGTCAAAAACGGTCTGGTGTGTGAATCCGATGCCACCATCGGTTTCGATAAGGATGCCAGCGGCTTCGATCGCCTGGAGATCCTGGCGATGGTCCTCAAAGCGAACGGTTGCGAGCCGAAGGCTTTCCTCCTCGGCCATGTGGTTCGCAATGTCTTCAATCAGTTTGGCCCTGCGCGGGCCGTCGTTCCCAACGAGGATACGGTCGCGCCAGAGTTGCTCAACCATGACCTGATAGGCTGTGAATGTCTCGCCTTTCCTGCGGTTATCGAGCTTGAGGTAAAGCGATAACGCTTGTGGTGTTCGGATCACCTCTTGGGCGTCTGGAGGCCAACCGCTCGCCTTCACCCCTTTCTTTTCGAGAAGCTCGATCACGGTGCTCAATGCCGGCAACGCGAGATCGACAGGCTCGGCATCAATCGAGCGAAGGCGGGTATCGTGGTTGAATTCGAACGTGCGAGCCGAGGCGATAATGTGGATATTGTCGATCCGTCCGACCTGCCGCACCAAGTTCAACAAGATGCTGAGCCGCGCCGTTCGGATATCGAGATAGCCGGCGAGGGCGTCGAGTTGATCAATGACGAGCAGGACCGCTCGGACGCGGGCGATGCGCTTGATCACCTCGCTCGGGGGCGCCGACAGCCCCAGCCGTGCCTGCAGATCTGCTTCATTGGCAATGTCCGGGTCGAGGGCGTCCGCCTTGATCGCGAGCACGGGCCAGCCGAGATCGACGTAGTGGTGCGCGAGCGCCGCCAGCAGGGCGGATTTGCCGGCGCCCGGTAGCCCGAGTAGCACGGAAGCAGATTGGTCAGTGCCTTCGACTTTTTCTTTGAGAACGCTGAATTCCGGGCGCTCAAGCCACTGACCGTCCGGAAGCGTTTTCGGCCAGGACAAAAGGTCCGATGATGCGGCTCTAAGCTCATCTGCAACCGCGCCAGACCAGTCGCATTCCTCGGTCGAGGCCATGCCAACAAGCTCGGTATCCGGACGCTGCTGGGGCGCGTCCCCGGGCATACTCAGCGCAGTCTTGCTGAGCGTATCGACATGCACCGAAACGACGTTTCCGTCGCCGGGTATGATCACATTTCCAACCGCGTTTCCGACGATCTTGACGCTGCGTTCGTTCATTCTCGAGGGCCCCTGCTAAGAGCTCCCGAACCCTGCGGTGACGAGCAACCTGTGCCAGTTGTCGCCAAGCCAGCCGCAAACGGCCTTCAAATGCGGCAGGAGTTTCGACGCTTGGTCCGCGAAACCGTTGGCCTTTTTTGCGTAGCCGATCGCCCGGTCCATTGCCGCACCGATCTCATCCGGGTCGGGGTCTGGTTTGGCGGCTTCTTCTTCGGTATCGGCGAGCGCGCGCAGGAGCTTGCTTTGGTCGGGGGCCTGCAGTCCGGCGAGACGTTCTCGAAGGGCCGCGATCTCGGCGCTTATGTCGACTTGGTCCGGGGACGGGAGAGCGCCCTGAAACTGTGTGCTGACGGCGTTGTGATCGCCGGTGACGATGCTGTTGCCGGTGGCGTTGCCCCCGATGCTGACGGTCCGATCGCCCATGCGCCCCTCCTCTCCAACGGCGTCCATTCGCCTATTGGGTCGACCATACCATGAGCCAGAAACAGAGTGAAACGGCGGCCCGTTTGCGGCTGGTGATTGCATTTCAGCGCAGGAAAACGTGCCGTTCTGCCACCACCGGCAGCTTCCCTGCGAAGGCCTCGGGACCAGCGGAAACGGTCGTCTACAACCCACCCGACAGCATGGCCGCGACGTGTTTCGGCGCGAGATGGCCGGTGGAAGAACCCGCTTCGTGGGATCGGTGACCGATCCTGAAGGGATTGTGTTACCCAGAGCGTTGCGCTTCGGTTGAACGTCGACCGCCGAGACCCGCGTCCTCGTCGCACGTGTCACCAAAATTATCGCCGAAACGGCGTCGCCGGACGGCTCCAACAGCCAGCCGAATGCGCTTCCCAGGCTCACGGAAACCACCCAGATTCCGGTGGTAGACGGCCTATTCTTCACGCTCAGAGCGGCGTCCCACGCGGGGGTTTTGGCGTTGCATAGCGGCCCGGTTGCCCCTCTCAAGACCGTCGGCGACAGCACTGACTCATCGGAATTGGAAGCATAAAGTCGGTCCGCGCAGGTTATTGTTCTGATAAGAGGAAATGACAGAGATCGTAAGGGAGCGTACTAGAGCGCAGAGAAAGACAGGATTGGGACGTAAGGCAAGATAAAAGAGAGCCTCCGATGTCGACTATCCTATTGTCTGCACATCTTTTTTTGAGGAGGCTGCCAGAAGGCGCGGAGGGTTTTTCCTGTAGAGTGCTGATTGTCCGTGGATTTCCGGGAGGCCGCCATGGCCGATGACAATGTCGAGCCGAAGCTGGGCGAACCGTAGTCACGCGGCGGAAAGAGCGCCAAGCGCTGTGCCCCTCGGGTGGCGGCAGCCATCAACCGGACCGGCGCTCCGATCGCCGCGCTGATCAGTCGCGACTGCAACGGCGTTGCCTGCGAGGGCGAACGCGGCGACATCATCATGGCCCCGAACCGGCCGCGGGACGAACGCGACCGCGCCCCCGATTCTGGCAAGATCGTGCTCCAATATTTGGGTGCCCTCGCCACCCATGCTGTGGGGTGGGTGGTCACCCGTGGCCTGTCCTGCGAGATCCGCCACCGCCAGTACCTGATCGTCGATGGTCCGGGCGGCCGGACCCATTGCGTCGATATCGGCCAGTGCGAGGGTGAGGAACGAACACCGGAGGGGGCGATTGTCGACGTCTCGTCGCTCGCGGTTCGGTCAAGTTAAGTCGACCCTAAGATGGCCGCCGTCGCGGAGACAACGGCGGGCGTTACGGTGGCGACGGGGATCTCGCCCACGACCCACCGGTGACCGAAGCCTTCGCCAACGTCCGTGTCCGTGTCCGTCGTCGGGGTCAACCGGAACGTGTCAACGACTTTGAGACAGTCGGATTGGGAGATTAAGCTCTGTTGCTGGGGCTCGCCCCCGGGGCTCCACAGGCACCCCCCGCCCCAGCCGGCCGGTCGGTCGTGTTTGGGGCAC
>JGI12109J20283_10646993_pt1 | contig 15975 bp, 10 predicted proteins | sample ElkSlonscriptome_12_FD_20283 | JGI IMG/M metagenome (IMG submission 20283)
GCAAAAGACGAGAATTGAACAGGAATTTAAGGAGTATTTAAGCCAACAAAATACTCCTCCAGAACTTGAGGATTTAATTTTCAATAAGCTAAAAAAAACTAACCCGATTTGATCATGAATGTTCTGCATTTAAGTACGTCTGACTTGGATGGTGGTGCAGCGCGGGGGGCTTACCAAATCCACAAAGCACTGCAACGGATTGGTGTTAATTCGCAAATGCTGGTTGCTCATAAGGTGAGTGCTGATCCGACGGTAATTGGTCCTAAAGATCGGGGAATTGATAAAATCTTAAGTGGCGTTCGTCCCGCTCTAGAACGGTTTTATATTAATAAGTATAAACAGAAAAAAACTTATGTTTTTTCTCCGGCTATTTTCCCGAATAATATTGCTCCACAAGTCAGAGAAATCAATCCGGATATTATCAATATTCACTGGATTTGTCGAGGATTTTTGACTCCAGAAAGTCTGGGGAACTTAAATAAACCATTGGTTTGGACATTGAGAGACATGTGGGCGTTTACCGGGGGATGTCATTACGCCGGGGATTGCCAGGGTTATACAGAACGTTGTGGGGCTTGTCCGCTATTAGGCTCGGACAATAACCATGATATTTCTCGAAAACTCTGGCAAAGAAAACAGAAGTCTTGGCAGAATTTAAACTTAACCCTAGTTCCTGTCAGTCATTGGGTAGCCGACTGTGCCAAACAGAGTCGTTTGTTTAAAGATTGTCGCCAACAGGTTATTCATAGCACCTTTGATACCTCGACGTTTAAGCCTCGCTCCAAAACAGTGGCGCGAGAAATGTTAGAATTACCGGACAAGGCTAAAATAATTTTGTTTGGCGCCATCGATGCGACCTCAGATTCACGCAAGGGATTTCACTATCTAAGGTCAGCTCTGAAAAGGTTAGCGGAAAGTGAGATGGCGGAATCAATCCAGTTAGTTATATTTGGAGCCTCTTCCCCCCGAAATCCACCGGATTTGGGGATAAAAACGACCTACTTAGGGAAGTTATTTGATGACTTGACTCTTTCTCTGGTTTATACCGCTGCTGACGTCACCGTTGTCCCATCTACTCAAGATGCTTGTCCGAAAACGGCGATGGAATCCTTGGCTTGTGGAACACCAGTTGTTTGCTTTGATTCCACGGGGTTAAAAGATATCGTTGATCATCAAGAAACGGGGTATCGAGCGACTTGTTTTCAGGCTGAAGATTTGGCACAAGGAATTAGGTGGGTTTTAGCCGATGAAGATCGTTGGCAAGCCTTGTCTAAGCAAGCCCGAATCAAAGTTGAGCGTGAGTTTAATTCAGAACGTCAAGCTAGGGCTTATTTGCATCTGTATCAGGAGGTTTTAGAAAGGTCTAATCTATCGGCGTAATTGGGGGAAATGAAGTTACAATCGCTCGTTTATATATCAACTGGGAATTTGCCGTCAAAAGCCGCGCATTCTATACAGATTGCCAAGATGGCGCAAGCGTTTGCCCAGAAGATTGATCAGTTTGAATTGGTTACCTGTGGGGATATTTTATCGGCGCTAAAGGGGATGGATGCCGAGTTTCAAACCTGGTATGGCTTGACGGAGCCCTTTAAAGTAGTACGTTTACCTCTGCATCTGCGGGTGGAGTATCCGTTCCCTAATGATTATGAAGGGCGGGGGTTTCCTAAGTTGGCGTTACTTTATGCTTGCCTTAAATCCCCATCATTGGTGTATACTCGCTCACCGATGGTTGTTTATTTGTCCCTGGAAGCGGGCTTGCCGATTCTTTGGGAATGGCATGAAATGATTGATAAAAACTCTCCATTTCAGCGTTTTCTCCGGGACAAAAATCTGCTGGGTATGGTGACGACACTCCCGCAAATCGCGGAGAGTTATTTGCAGCAGGGGCTGGCGGCGGACAAGATCCTCGTGGCAGCCAATGCGGTTGATTTTAGTAATTTTATCCCCAAACAAGCTCAGGAGGTGGCTCGGCAAAGGCTCTGTTTACCTTTAGAGAAAAAAATTATTGTTTATTCGGGTCATTTGTATGAGTATAAAGGAATTCCTACGATTTTAGAGACAGCCCAACGTTTGCCGGATTGTGAATGGGTGTTGGTAGGTGGATGCGACAGCGATATCCAGACGGTGCAGAAAAATTGTGGTGAACGGGGGTTAAACAATGTGCGCGTGGTGGGTTATGTGCGACAATCGGAGTTAGCGTCCTATTTGTATGCTGCCGATGTGCTAATTCTGCCGACCAGTCAATATTGGCAGTCGGCTCCAGCCACTTGTCCCTTGAAACTTTTTGATTATATGGCTGTGGAAAAACCCATTGTTGCCTCAGCCTTACCCACAATTATGACCGTATTGCGCGATCGCGACAATGCCCTTTTGGCTGAACCCGATAATCCGGTGGCGTTTGAGCAGGCGATTGTGACTCTGTTGGAGCATCCATCCCTAGCCCGTGCGATCGCACAACAAGCCTACCACGATGTCCGGCATTTAACTTGGGAGAATCGGGCAGAGCAAGTGCTACAATTTGCCCAGAAGCGACGGGAGGCAATGGCTTTGCCGTCTGGGAATCGCTGGGGAAATCTGAGTCGGTATATTCAGCGAATGTCCACGTTTTATCGGAAGGGTTAGCCGCAAATCTGGTCATAGATGGCTTCTAAGGTGGTGGTATTGCGCTTGACATTGAAATCTTGCTCCACCCGTTGGCGCCCCGCGATCGCGAATTTTTCCCGTAGGTCGGGATTTTCGGCTAAGGTAAGAATATGCTGTGCGATCGCTTGCCAGTCGCCCTCATCGGCGAGAAGCCCGGTTTGGTTATGCAAAACGGCTTCTTGCATCCCCCCATGGAATGAAGCAATCACCGGTAATCTCATGGCTTGGGCTTCCAGGGTCACCACACAAAGCCCTTCTGAGTTACCATTGTCAGCGGTGATACTCGGCGCACTGAGTAACAGCGCTCGATTCATCCAGGATTGGATGACTTCTGGCGGTTGCGCCCCCAGGAAACGGTAACGCTTTAATGAGGCGGCGGCTTGCTGTTCCAAATCCGGGCGGAGTTTGCCATCCCCGATGACGACTAATTCTAACTCGGGCTTGATGGCTTGGACGTTAGCCATTGCCTGAATCAGATAGTTACAGCCTTTTTTACTCACCAGTCGTCCCACGAATAGAACCACCGGCTCTCGGGGTCGAGTCAAATCGGGTTTAAACTGGTCGGGGTCTATCCCTAGATAGATTACCTTAATTTTATCCTCCGGGCAACCATTTTCAATCAGCTTGGCGCGAATAAAGTCAGAAATAGCAATACAGCAATCGACTTGTTTAAATAAAGTTTGGCGTTGCCACAGATAAAACCGATACCAAAAATCATACTGTTCTCGGCTATCCCCAAGGCTTGGTTGATTAACGGTAATATCATATCCATAAAACGTCACCAGTAGGGGTAACTTGAGCCGCCGTTTGAGAATCAGCGCCCGTACCCCATCAAAGCCAAAATGAGCATGAATCAGGGAAGCCGACAGGGAGTGCAAGCGCTCAAACCAGTGGGGATAGCCTAAGCCGGTTAAGAAAAATAACTGCTTGCGTCTGGGGGTAAACTTTTCAACTTCACTCAGGACTAAGGTTTGCTCAGAGGGTAAAGGATATCCCTTGTGGCGACATCGAGTCGTACCCACATAGACTCCTGTGTAGACGGAAAAGTTTTCGACTTGCGCCGGAATAAAGGTTTCGGAATAGGGCAGGAGTTCGTCTCGATAAATAATGACTCGTTTTTCCATTCTGATTAGACTTTCAGACGTTTGCATCAATCCTAGCCCAACGCCATTGCTCCCCCTTCACCCCCACACCGCCTCTACCTCAGGGTAGAATAAAAGCAGCAGATGGAGATAATTCCAGGCTTTGGGGATTTTCCTCTGGAGTGATATGTTTTGGGAAAAAAACGGGTAGCCTAGAAATAGATTGCCCTAACCTCAGTCACTGACCGGAGACTCTCAACCGAGTCGAGGTGAGCTGAAAAAAGGGAACGATCAGGGATATGCACAAACCTTCAGGCAATAGTCTAACTTACTAGTCTAACTTACGGCAGTCGTCTAGGTGACTCCGGAAAAGAGATAAATGGGATAGACACCAGTCTGATTCGCACAAATCCTGTCCTTCGAGCCAATCATGAGTCGAGCAGGAAAGGCTAATTCAACACAGGGGGTAATCAGTAGCTTGGAGTTGAGTTTGAGATTCATTCGGGGTTCTTGTTCGTTTCCAGCCAACGTTTGACGGAAAATCGCCATGTCAACTCTCAAAAAATTCGCCAACCTTGTCCAGCAAGTGAATCGACGGATTGGACAGATCCTCAGGAGCATGACCAAACGGTTGATGCAATGGCTGTTGCGGGACATCATGCATCTGAGTAGACACCAAGTTCAGAGGGGACAAGCCGGATTTATCTTGCCCACTGTGACAATGGTTATCTTAGTGGTGACACTATTGGTAACGGCGATTGTTTTCCGCTCATTTGACCGGGCGAAAAACGCCAGTAATGTAAGAATAGACCAAGCGGTTCTGGCGGCGGCGACTCCAGCCATTGAACGGGCAAAAACGAAACTAGATATTTTATTCGATGACCCACGATTACCCCGGGCGACACCGTCGGATGATGCTCTCTACAACCTGCTGGCTAACGTTCCGGATAAATTTACCTTTGATGATGAAACCCAATTAAAGCTAGCTTATGATTTAGATGAGTCCGGCACAATTGAAGAAGCTACTAGCCAGCTTGAGCAGCGGGAGACGGTCAAAACCGCATGGCGATTCCCCGTAGATACCAATGGCAATGGTACGTATGATAGCTTCACCCTATACGGCATCCTGTTTCGCAGTCCCACACGAGACACCAGCGGTGCATTTAATCGAGCGAGAAGTCCTCTAGATGCCAGAACCCCACCGATGGATGATGGATCAGCATCCGGGTTCTGTGAAGCGGCGTTGACCACGAGTGCTAAGTTGGTGGCGGAGGGTGGCTGGTTTAAACAGGGGAGCAAGCTGAAGAAGAGTTTTTATGTTTACACGGTGACAGTACCGATTACCAATAAGGATGCTTTAGGTCTGACTGGAAACTACGAAAACTATCCAGGAGGGCGCCCAGGATTTACGGCTTTAGAGTATCAACAGGATCGGGCTCGCATCCCCCTATCGAATAACGCGGTTGTGTTTGAAGATGACTTGGAGTTTGTGACCGGTTCAAACAAGCTCTATATGAATGGCAGTATTATTACCAACGGTAATCTGTTTATTTCATCGACGAAAGCCAATGACGTGGTTCAACTTTACCAAGTCAGTGCGCCGAAGTCGTGCTTTTATCAAGAAGAAAATAGTAAGGTCTTAGTCGGGGGTCATCTGGTGAACTCCCCGCCGATATCGAATGAAAGTTATACGGTTCCTGTCCATTTATTCATAGAAGGAGCAGAACCGGCTCAGGGTCAAAAAGTTAAAACAGCCAATCAATCCCCGCCAACGAGTGAATCGCCATTAAAGGTTCTCTACAATAGTCAAGCCTATACGAAACGCATTACTCACTTGGTCGATACGTGGATGGGGACTCATTCCACTCACGTCAATTCTGTTGATCCCCTAGAGGTTCAAGAACAAGTCACTGATTCCAGCGTCTCCGTGGCGAATCAAGAAAAGGTACGTAGACAAGCCTTGACCGCCTACTTTGAAGATCGGGTGCGGCGTGTACCCTTTGATGAAGTGGAATTGGGTGATGCAGATACGATGCTAAACCCGGTAGGAACAGGTGAGTCACTGCGACCCCCGAAAGCTTGGATGTTTCCCTATGACCCCAGCGATGGTAAAAGTGAAGGCAGCTACGCCAAAATTGCACTGAATATTGCTAGTGGTAAAGTTAAACCCCCAGCAACCGAACCGGAGACGTTAGAAGAAGACTCGCGGGAAAACGAAATTGGCGATCGCGCTTTGGTGGGTAATGGTTTACCGAATAAGTGGTATCAGCTTGATAACTATGCCAACTACGATACTGACAACACAGGGATCTGGGTCAGTAGCGGAGAAGATCAACCGATTGTCGGTACAACTTGGGACATAGATGATACTGCTCCAACTGACTCGACTCGCACCCGTGAAACCCGGATTCAGTCCTTAGCGGATGTGGGCGATAAGGGTCGAGATGGCTTCTGGGAAAAAGCAGCGGCGACTCAACCCGCCAATAGGATTGAGGGGTATGGAGGATTGCGGATTGTCACCGGTGCGGGCGTTTATGAACGGAAAAATTCGTTCTTGCCAACACCAACTTACGACGATCCCACAACCGCTGCGGTAGAAACACTTGCCATTTACGACGATCCGACAACCACTGGTGCAACCGAAACCTTTCCTATTGTGTGGCCCGACACCATGCCCATGTCACCGCAGCCAGGGATGACATTGCCTAGTGGGATGACGTTTACTGGTCTAACCCCCGACAATGTAGTCCCTGATAATCTCACGACACTTAACACGACAAACTCAGCTCCAGCGACTCCCACAATTGACCCTAGCACTCCCAGATACACCAAGGGCGACCTGCGGATGCGAGCTACGGCTGTCTATCACTATGCCCAAGATATATATGATCCAGAGAATGGCGATCATGAGCAAGCGCCTATTGCTTGTGTCAGCAGCTACTACGACCCCACTAATTCAACGACAGCCAGCAATTCCAATAACGGCAAAGTCTATAGCCCTCCTAGCACTACGGCGGCAAGTTTGAGTGTTACTGCACCCAATGCCACGGGTTTATTTGGAACAGCACCGGCAGGTACTGAAGGTGCCACAGACCTAGTGGGAAGACTCTACTATCAAGCCAATTTGGTCTTTCCTAATGGACGTTTTGTCAACGAACCGCTACGCAATGCCCTGAAAAACAAAGCGGCTGGCAGTAATTTAAGCTTGTCAGAGCAATCCGCGATCGATTCAACGATTTGCGCCTTGGAAATTCTAGCCGATCCTCCTCTAAGTAGCAGCACGGACATTCCTGAGGGTGCGATCAAAGAAATTGCGTTTTTAGACGCCAGACAGATTAAGGCGATCGATGCAGATCCTGATGAAGCGGACGGTTTTGTGCCAACATTTATCCCCTTTGCCGATAAGGATTCAGATGGTACATTGGAACCGGCAGATCATGAACTATTAACAGGCAAATACAACCTCAGCATTGAAGAACGCCAGCCCTTAGAAATTCGGGCAACCCAGATCGATCTGGATGAATTGCGTAATACACCAATTACCTTTGCCAGCGGAATCGGCACAACATCACCATCACCCGAATATCTGCTACCCAATAGCGGGATTATCTATGCCAGTCGGGATGACGCACTTCCTGATCTGAGCGACCCAGCGGGTATTAACGAGTCTCGCGTAGACTATAAACTCGACCCAACCCGTCGTCCTAGTGGGATTATGCTCTACAACGGCGAAAAATTAGCTCGCAATAACAGCGAAACCTTCCGGGAGGAGGAGAAAGGGCTAATTTTAGTGACCGACTTGCCTGCCTATATTTGGGGTGAGACAGATTCGGGAACGTCTACCTTTAATCCTCACAGCCAAGAAGAGTTTGGTACACCGCTCAATCTGGCTACTGCCAATTTATGGGACAATTTCTACACGCGCGGCGACGCCGTTGGGGAAGAAAATCCTAATTTTGCTTGTCGCCCTGGGGATAGCCGATTGCCTGGCTGTACACCAGGCGACACCTGGCGTCCAGCGACGGTGATTGCTGATTCGATGACGCTACTGTCAGCCGATTTCCGGTTTGGTTTCCGTGTGGATGGAGATTTTGACCTGCGAAATAACCAGGGTGATAAGGATTCCATAGAGAAGCGGCTAGAGCAGGGTTTCTTTGCCAATAACTACGTCACTAGCCGCTACGTTGATGATGTGAAATACTCCAATGGTACAGGGTACACACAAGCGGCTGACGGCAGTTCTTACTTCAACAACTTCGTCACTCCCGTACAACGACGGGGCGGATTTCGGGAATATGTGATGGAAATCTGTCGGAAGTTGCCTGTTACGGAATGTACAGCGGGTGATTGGGTAGTTGGCTATGATGAAGACCTTGATATTGATACCGATACTACGATTGATGAGGATGAGCTGAACATTACCGCATCTGACCTACTCGTAAATACTGTAAATGCTCCTACTACTTTTGATCCGACAAAACTGCTGGCAGGGACAACGGCGAGACCAGCTTTAAGAACAGAGGATCAGCGTTTTCCACGTCGCGTTGCCTTCTTGCGGTATAACCCTGCGATAACGAGTGTGGGCAAAGCAACGGGTGCAACGGGTGAAGTAAATACTGCCAGCCCAAACAATTTAGTTTTGCATCGAGTTAGTGGGAGTGAGCCTTGGACGCCAGTACCTATAGGAATCTCAAGCAGTAATACTCTCGCCGCTTTCCCTTACAATGCTAATCTGACAATAAATACAAGTATAGACGCTAAAAGATACGCCCCCAACGCCTACCAACCTCGAGGTGCGAGTAATAACCTGTGGTATCGCACAACTAGTGATCCGACAAACCCCACAACGAATGCAACATACAGTGCCGTAAATCACCTATTTTACAAAGAGCCTCTGCTGGGGACTACACCAGAGGAACAACCCCTCCTCGTCCCCGTGCTGCAAATTCATACAGCGGCTGGCAATAATATTGCCTATGCCAATGTCGCGCCTGCTGATGATAATTATGCTGAAGTAGCCACTACAAAATGGCAACAGCCAGCGGTAGACACAACCTTTAACTTAATCTTTGCGGCAGGTAATACCCCTCCTCGTGAAGGTGAACAAGATGGTGGTATCGCTAACTTTGCCCGTTTCTTGGAAAACTGGACGGGTAAGAATGCCGAAATCATCGGTTCTCAAATGGAGTTTGACCGCAGTGGTTATGGCACAGCCCCCTACCTACCGATGCGGACTACCTTCAACCAGCTAGGTGGAATTTTCAACTATCCCCAAAAATACCGAACAGGAAACTCTGGGGGCGCAATCCCCTTCTCTGAACCGCCCAACCGACTCTTTGGTTATGATGTGGGTCTGTTGAGTCAGCTTCCTGACTTGTTCAGTAGTCGATTCACCACACCTCCGGTGCAAGGTCCCGATGAATTTTACCGGGAAGTGAATCGTGATGATGATTGGGTGAAAACCTTATTATGTGCTGTCCAGGCAGATGACGACAGCGAAGCGATTAATCAAGACCAACGTCCCGCCAGCGATTGTCCTCTGTAGGTGGAAACCCTAAAGCCGTGTAGACCCGAATAGCAGGAGCGAACCATGAACAAAATCAAACAACAACCCATTTCTCTCCCTTCTGGTGAGTCAGGTTTCACGATTATTGAATCCTTACTGGCGATTATCGTGGTGACTATCTTAATGATTGGACTCGCTCCTGTGATCACTCTGGCGGTGGCGACTCGGGTTCAGGCAAAACGGGTGGAATGGGCGACTCAAGCGGCTCAAACTTATATTGATGATGTTCGCCAAGCACCAGGCGACACAGAGGACATCATGGTGACTACCGACCCAAAAGTTACAGCGCCTGCTCCCCCTAACCCAGGCAATTTGACCTGTGATGCTCGTGATTACTGTACTTCACCGTCAACGGATTTGTACTGTGTTGACGGTGACGGGGATGGTGAATGTACCACGGGTAGCATCAAAGACATGATTGTCCAAGCGTTTGGGTATCCGAATTCCGCTCTGGCTAATCAAGGCTATCGTAGCTATCAATTAGGTATACGGGTTTACCGAGCTGACGCCTTTGACTCGAGTAATTCATTTACCCCAGGAAACCCCCAATCCACATGGACAGGGGGAACAGGGTTGAACCCGGATCAACCTCCCCTATTTGTCACCACGACAGAAATTGTGGTGGATGATATCCAAGAATTTCGAGAACTCTGCGACGCAGCTAGTGTGACGGGTTGCTAATTATTGCACGGTGAGATGAACTATGCCCCATCCTATCCAATTTTTACTCAAAAATAAATTTAAACGAGCAAGCCAGCAAAAACCTGGTGGCTTTACCCTAATCGAAGTGCTGGTGGCGATTATTATTGCCTCTCTGGTGATTACACCCTTACTGGGATTTATGATCAGTATTCTGAGAACTGATCGCCAGGAACAAGCAAAAGCGACCACAGAACAAGAAATCCAATCGGCGCTGAACTATATTGCTGAAGACCTGCAACAATCAGTCTATATCTACGACAACGATAGCTTATATGGCGAAACTGATGATTCTACCAATCCTCCTACGGTTCTCTATAACAAAATAGTTGATCAACTCCCCCCTGAAGCATCAAATGATGCAAATAATGGAGGAGGATGTGCGGCGAATGAATGCATACCCGTTCTCGTCTTCTGGAAACGCGATCTTCGCAAAGACATTCTTCCCATTGGTGGTGCTGACTGTGGCACTAACCCAGAAGATTGTGACGATACGTTCGTTTATTCCTTAGTTGCCTACTATATCGTTAAAGGCGATAGCTCAAATCCTACTTGGTCGAATGCGGCTCGAATTGCCCGGTTTGAAATTAGTAACGCAGTCGAGATTCCCAATCCTAGCGCTCCGACAACTACTTTAACACTCAAAGATAAAGATCCAGGTTTCGCTATGTTTGATTTAGGGGGAGACGGTACACTCAAACAAAAAATGAATAAGTGGGAAAAGGGAAGCGGAAATTATAATGTCAATTTCGGCAATAAGGTACTCGTTGACTATGTTGACCAGAGTCCGAAGTCAATTCCCTCAACAGCATGCGACGCTGATGAACAACTTGTACCTAACCAGGGAGCGAATATTCCCACGGGCTTGTATGCTTGTGTGACCAATCCAGCGGAGGGAAAGAATTCTGCCCGAGTTTATATTAGAGGAAACGCTTTGGCGCGAATTCAAAACAGTAATATTGAATATAGCGCAAGCAAAGATACCTATTTCCCCACGGCTAGCGTCGAAGTGGAAGCCCGAGGTTTTCTATCCACAAAATGAGGTGGGATTGTAATGTAGTAAGAGTACCAAACATGATTAGCCCCTTGCTCAAAAAAACACTCAACCCCCGATATCGAGAGCGCCCAATGGATCAACCCATCAGGCGACAGCTAGGAAAAATATTGAATATGAATACCACAGAAAAGGCAAGTCAATCCGATCAGGGGTTCACCTTACTCGAAGTCTTGGTGGTAGTGATCATGGTCGCTATTTTAAGTGCGATCGCGGCTCCAGGTTGGCTAGCGTTTGTCAACCGCCAACGGGTGGCGAAAGTGAATGATGGGGTGTTTAGTGCGATGCAGGAAGCAAAACGGGAAGCAAAACGGGGAAAGCTTAGTTATAGTGTGAGTTTTAAGCAAGAGGCTAATAAGGTTCCGGAAGTGGCGCTCCATCCGGCAAGTGTGCCAGCTACTAGTATTAGTAGTTGGAAATCTCTGGGGGAAAGTTTAGAGATAAAACCGGATCAAGTCTTGCTCTGTTCTAATGTTGGTACAACATATAATACCGATGTCAGTTCTCTAAATTGTGGTTTTAATACACCGAAAACAATCACCTTTAATTATCAAGGAATATTAGCAGATCAAGCTAATGGAGATGAGGCTGACCCAAATTTAATGGTCATCGTTGGTATACCCCAATCCAATAATTCTACTCAGGTGATTGATTCAACGAAGCGATGTGTTAGCGTCAAAACGCTGATCGGCTCAATGCAGGTTGGACAAGGATCTCAATGTAATCCGTAACGGTTATTATCTAGAGCGCTATTCAATCCGTTGGGAGATGCGATCGCTTCCGGGAATATCACCTTCACCAATCCTTTAGGATGGCTGAAAAATACTGTATATCAACTAATATTAACATTCAATACAGAACGATTCATTAAATTAAAATTTTTGACATTCCCCTGTACAGAGAAAGATCCCTGTCCCAAAATACCTAATGGGAGATGCCAGAGGAGCATCCCATTTTTAGAGAATTGTAGCCGATTATTGATCCGGTTCGTAGTAGGCACTTTAGTGCCTGAAAAGGCTTTATTTGCAAGCACGCTTCGTGCTGACTACGAACAGAGCCAGATGCTCCTGTTGCGATGAGTAACCTGCTAATCAGTTTTATATTGAATCGGGCTTGATTACCCTGGAAGCCTGTCAAGGACAGGTTGGGTAAAGGGCGAGCCGATCAAATTGAGTGGATACCGTTGTTGATTTGTGCAAGCGGCTCGCCCCTACACCAAGACTAAAGGTGATAGGCTCTCATTACCCTTATGTTGCGCCTGATAAAAGTGGGTTGTTACATCGTAGCCTGGAACTCCCGATGATGAGTTCAATCAGGGTAACTTGGTTATGCGACAAAATAACTCAACTCCAAAACCCATACTTAGCAACACGGCTGGATTTACGTTGCTGGAACTGATTGTAGTCGTTTTCATGATGGGGATATTAAGTGCGATCGCCGCCCCTGCTTGGCTACACTTTACGAATATACAGCGTTTGAACCACGCTCAAGATCAAGTTTACTGGGAAATGCAAGAGGCGAACAGTAATGCTAAACGTGATAAACTCACCTGGCAAGTGAGTTTTCGGAAAAACCCAGAGGATGTCTTTCAGTTCGCCATTCATCGGGCTGATGCTAACCAATTCATCCCGGCGTCGGTACTCAGCAACCCAGGTTCATGGGAGAATTTTGATCCGAATGTGGTGATTGATGAAAGTCAAAATGATCGAGGTAAATATGAAACCAGTTTGGTTAAAGATAGTTCATCACCCTATTGGCGAGTTCAGTTTAACTACCGAGGTTGTCCTGTCCGCACACCTGACGATGAGTGTGGACAAACTTCTATCCGGGCTTTGGGGCGTCTGACTCTGCGGAGCAAAGATGGGGGCGAAGCCAAACGTTGTGTTATTGTTTCTACACTCCTGGGAAAACTGCGAAAAGGACACGAGCATGATCAACCGGATGATGACGATAAGTATTGTTATTAGCCGTTGGTTAGATGCCAGCCCTCACCCCCAGCCCCTCTCCATCCCCCCTAACCCCCCTTTGAAAGGGGGGAATGGGGAGAGGGGAGAAAGCAGTGTAGAGACATACTGTGGCGCGTCTGAGAAACCAGAGGGAAATAACCTTCAACGGTGGGGCTGTAACCAGCCTATCAAGGCGCACATCGGTTATTGAACAGGGCGCACGTCGGTTATTGAACAGGGCGCACGTCGGTGCGCCCCTACGAGTTTGGTGTTTGAATGGATATTAATTCTCTGCTGCAACCCTACCAACGCTTTGGTGTCCATCTGGGCTTAGAACGCATCCAGCGACTTCTGGCGGCTTTGGGGAATCCCCATCAGCGTGTGCCGATGATTCATGTGGCGGGAACTAATGGGAAGGGTTCGGTTTGCGCTTATCTTTCCTCGGTTCTGTGTGAAGCGGGTTATCGGGTTGGACGCTATACCTCCCCCCATTTAATTGATTGGACGGAACGGATCTGTATTAATCAATACCCGATTTCTACACCAGAACTGGTAAACCTGCTGGAACAGGTGCAAGGGGCGATTCCCCCCAATACCGAAGAGTCGCCGACGCAGTTTGAAGTGATCACGGCGGCGGCTTGGTTATATTTTGCCCAGGAACAGGTGGATATTGCGGTGATTGAGGTGGGGTTGGGGGGGCGTCTGGATGCAACGAATGTCTGTGATCAGCCTTTGGCTACAATTATTACCTCGATTAGCCGGGAACATTGGCAGGTTCTGGGTTCGACGCTGAGTCAAATCGCTACGGAGAAAGCAGGTATCCTCAAACCCAATTGTCCGGCGATTATCGCCCCTCTTCCACTGGAAGCAAAAGCTGTTGTCCAATCTCGGATTGAGGCGTTAAATTGTCCGGTAACCTGGGTAGAACCTGCCCAGAAATTCAACAGGCAAAATGTAGTCAGGGCGGGTTTTGAACCAAGGTTATCATCAATCGCGACACCCAAGTCCCTAAACCCGCCCCTACATCAAAATGCAGACGCGCCGTTATGGGCAAGTTATGCTGGAATAATCTATCCATTACCCTTGCTGGGGGAGATTCAGTTAACGAATTCTGCTGTTGCGATCGCGACGCTTCAATCTCTGATTCGTCAAGGGTGGCAAATCCCTGAGTCTGCGATTGTTTCGGGGATGGCAAAGACGCAATGGTTGGGACGCTTACAATGGACTGAATGGAAGAATTATCGCCTATTAGTAGATGGTGCCCATAATCCGGCGGCGGCGACAGGTTTGCGTCAATATGTGGATACGCTGAATACGCCTGTAACTTGGGTAATGGGAATCCTCTCAACTAAAGAGCATGAGGGGATTTTTAGGGCGTTACTTCGAGGGGGCGATCGCGTTTACTTGGTTCCTGTGCCTGATCATAGCTCAGCCGAACCGGAAGAATTGAGTGCGATCGCGCGATCGGTTTGTCCTAATCTTGCTGATTGTCACACCTATCCTAACTTAGAGGCTGGACTGCAAGCGGCGACAGCTACGGCTTCTGATTCTACCATTGTCCTGTGTGGTTCTCTTTATCTGGTAGGTTACTTCCTCGGTTCGTAGGTTTGTAGTTGCGCTGTCTTCGTCGGTATAATTTTGAGGTTAGTTCCTACGTTGGAGCGATGAAGGGCTAAAGCCCTTACTACAAACTACAAACTACAAACTACAAACTATCCCACATCTGGGCTGCATCAGCTACCGCTTGTTCTACCTCCTTTTCTCCTAACATTGCTGCCTGTAAGTTCTCATAAATTGCGGCTTGTAACTTATTTAAATCCTTCATCGCTGGTACTAATACCTCCGCCTCTGTCAACTGACTGGCACTAATTGCCCGTGCTTGTTCTACGGGTGAAGCATTCGGATTACTTGACAATTGCGCTTGATACTGTTCCACTGCTGCAATGGTTGACGGTAAAACATTTGCGGCTTGAGCAAAGGCTAACTGATTCTCGGTATTTGTCACAAATAGAGCAAAGTTTAAGGCATCCTCTGGATTATTTGTATCCCGTGGAATGACTAAATTCATTACCGCCACATTCTTTTTCCCGGTTTCCCCGGTAATTTGAGGGGATGTCGCTGATACTTTGGCAATGTCGGGGGCGTTGGTTTCAATGGTTTTTAAGAATTCCGCACCGGATGCTAGTAATGCTGTCTCTCCCCCTTGATATAATTCAATCGCATTTCGATGTCCTTGGGTGAGAACTTCTCGTGGTAAGAGTCCTTTTTGATACAAGTCTACCCAATACTTAAATGCCGCCTTTCCTTCAGGCGTATTAAAAGCGGCTTTTCCTTCCTCATCGACTAACTGCACGCCCATCTGCACAAAGGATTCCAGCACTTCACTGGAATCATCGGGGATAAAGGTAACAAAAAAGGCATATTTACCAGTTTTATCTTTCACCTGCTGGGCTACCTCTGCCAGTTCAGTATAGGTTGTGGGCGGTTGACTAATTCCGGCTTGCTTAAGTAAATCTTGATTGTAAATCGTCACCCGTGTGGTTAGATACCAGGGGATACCAAAACTCTGATTATCAATCGTACTCGCTTGCCAGATTTTGGGTAAATATTGCTGCCGAATTTCATCAGGAATTGTCTCTTCTAACTCTAACCAAGCATTACGAGTGGCAAGCTGGGAGGCAAAGCTGGGATTTAAGTTAACCACATCCGGTGCTGTTTTTGCGGATACGGCGGTTAAGATTTTACGCTCCATTTCTGCCCAAGGGACATCCACCCAGCGCACGTTTACGTCTGGGTTGTCGGCTTCAAAGTCACCGATGACTTGATTAAAATACTCGGTAAACTGAGGCTGAAGCTGCATCGTCCAGAACTCTATTTCTCCAGCGGCTGAGGGGGCGGGGGCGGGGCTACAGCTTACCAGCCAACTTAACAGCCATCCCAACAGGGCAAATAGTCCAAATTGTTTCCAGGTTTTGATCCGAATCA
>JGI12109J20283_12063897_pt1 | contig 15968 bp, 11 predicted proteins | sample ElkSlonscriptome_12_FD_20283 | JGI IMG/M metagenome (IMG submission 20283)
CGCAGGCTCCGCCGCTGTCGCCTTCGCCGTTCATGATCGACCAGACTGCCAGGATGGGTTGATCGCCCGGGGTGTCCGGGTCGGCATCTCGGCTGATGAAATCGATCTGTTGGGTCGGGATGTCATAGCCCTGAGGAGACACCCTCGGGCCCCAGGAGTTATTGGTCAGCAGAGCGCCGCTGCGTGCCGAGTCCTGATAGATGTCCAGCATGCCGTTGACCTTCATGCCTCCCGGGCCGCCTAAAAACGGCGCATATACCTGAGTCACCAGGCTGGCGCCAGGGGCGACGCCCTGGCCGCGCAGGAAGCCGTTGAGCAGGGTGCCGGTCGCACCGGTTCCGGCGATGGCGCCGGCCACGTGCGTGCCATGGTCACTAGAGCCGGATGCCGTGCAGCTGCCGTTGGTGCCGGTGCAGGGCACCATGCGGGAGCTGAGGTCGACGTGCGTGGTCAGTACGCGTCCATCGACGACACCCACTGTGATGCCTGAGCCGTCATAGCCGGTATCGTTCAGCCAGGTCGCGTAGCCGGGAACTACAGCGCCACCACCATCGATATTGCCGACGATGGACTGGTTCGACATTTCACCACGCGGTCCGGCTTCAGGGCGAATGTACTGAACGGTGTAGATGCCCGGCATGGCGGCAAGCTCTGGGTAGCGGTTGCCCGGCAGATTGTCGATCTGAACCAGCACGAAGTGATCACCGTAGGGGCGAACGATACTAACCTTGCCGAATTCTCGAATAGCGGCGACCCGCCCGCGCAGATCGCCATGCGCGCTGGCCATCAGCATGGTCGCGCGCGGTTCACCACCGAAACTGCGTTGGTGAGGCTGGACTTTCCAGCCGGCTTCCATCGGCTGTGTCCAGCGGATTGCCGGGTGCTCGCTGACCGACCGCAAGCTGTTGCTTGAAGCCCAAACGAAGTAGCTGAAGGGGTGCAGTGGCTGGACCACCTCGACGCCACCCTGGCGCAGATCCTCCAGCCACTCGGGCCGGATGGGTCCCTTGAACTGGATGAAATGGAAGTCGCCGTTCGGGCTCGCAGCGGGCAGGGTGGTTCGAATGCCGCGTTCGACCGGATCGAAGGTCTCCTCTCCGAGCGTCACCACAAAGGGATTGTCGCTGACCTGAACCCGATAGCCCTCAGCGCGGAGCGCGTCGACTTCGAATTCGTTTATCTTACCAAACAGCATATTGCCGTAGTCGGCCAATCCACCGGTGAGTTGAAGCTGTGCAGTCAGTGCGACTCGCTCGGAGTGATGGATTCGGACCCAGGTCTCATCAGCTGCATAGACGGGAGCCAGAAGAGTTGCGAGCAGCGCCAGGAAGCAGGCTGCACAAGAAAAGCGAACATGAGTCGTGAAGCGATCGACGATTGAAGACATTAATCCAGAGAGTACCTTTACGGATTGGGGGATGATAACCGAGCCGAATTACGCTGCCGGGGATCAATGAACACCCTCAGCCAAGCATGCGACAAACAGATAGGATTTTGATCAGTAGGCCGGGGCATCAAAGGCATCCAGCCGACGAATTAAACATACCACAAGCGCCTTGGTTATGCATTCGGCAAACTGCTAACACGTGACGTCGATCAAGGCCCGAATCCTGATCGAATCGGCACTGACAAGCTATGACTTCTGGCCGATGGCGTGTTGAGCGTGACAGGGTAAGCTTGGCGGGTTTGCGCATCGACAGAGCCTGCTGCGGCAAAGCGCGTAATGAATCCAATATCAATCAGAGGTTTTTCAATGACGGGGTTTAAAGTTTCTTCGCGCGTTCTGGTCACGCTGCTGCTGATGCTGGCCAGTGTTCCAGTCCTTGCCGATACCAAGCTTCTGCGGTTTCCCGATGTGCACGGTGACCGCGTGGTTTTCAGCTATGGTGGTGACCTCTGGGGCGCTTCTGTGTCCGGCGGCACAGCCAATCGCCTGACCAGCCATCCAGGATTGGAGCTGTTTGCCAAATTCTCGTCCGACGGACGCTACATCGCGTTTACCGGACAATACGCCGGGGACGAGCAGGTCTATGTCATGCCTGCAGCAGGCGGTGAGCCGCGCCAGCTGACTTTTTACCCCGCGACCGGTCCTTTGCCCCCGCGCTGGGGCTACGACAATCAGGTGTATGGATGGACACCGGATGGGGAATCCATCCTGTATCGCTCACGTAGAGATGCCTGGGATTCCAGCGCGGCGACCCTGTTCACTGTCGGGCTCGATGGCTCCATTCCGCAAGCCCTGCCGATTCCTGTAGCGGGCGCCGGCACCTTCACTGAAGGCGGGGACGCGGTGTTCTACTCGCCGCTCTTCAGAGATTTCCGGACCTGGAAGCGCTATGAAGGCGGTTGGGCCCAGGATCTCTGGCTGTTCGATCTCGAGCAGGGACAGGCCCGCCAGCTGACCGATCATCCACGAACCGATCGCGATCCGATGTGGATCGACTCTCAAGGCTATTTTGTGTCCGATCGAGACGGCAAGCTCAATCTCTACCGCATCGATCCGGCATCCGGAGAGACGGAGCAGCTGACTCAACATCGCGACTGGGACGTCCGCTGGGCCAGTTCGGATGACGCTCGGCGCATCGTCTACGAGCTCGACGGCGAGCTCCGGATCTTCGATGTGGCCGAAGGGCGCGACAGCGCCGTTGACATTACCGTTCCCGATGATGGTCTGAATCGTCGTCAGCGCTGGGAAGATGTCTCCGGCGACGTCCGCGGAGCCAGCCTTTCGCCAACGGGCCAACGCGTCGTCTTTGCCGCCCGCGGCAATCTCTTCAACGCGCCAGTCGGCGAGGGCATCACGCGCAGCTTGACAGGCCGTTCGACGGCTCACGACCGCGAGATGAGCTGGTTTCCTGATGGTGAATCGATCGTTTTCATCTCCGACATCAGCGGTGAGGAGGAGCTGTATCGGATGAAGGTCGACGGCAGCGGCTCGCCGCAGCAGCTCACCTTCGACAATCAGACGCGTTTCTACGACCCGTTGGTATCGCCTGACGGAGAGCACGTGCTGGTCTCTGATAAGGACGGCCGCATCCTGATTGTCGCCGCCGATGGGAGCGGGGGTATCAGCGAAATCGGGCGCGATCCGAGCTGGCGTAACCGTGACTATGCCTGGGCGCCGAACGGCGATTACGTGGCCTTCAGCCAGACACAGGAGACCGGTCTGCGAGCGCTTTATGTCCACGACGTGGCCGAGGAACAAACGCGCCGGATCACTGACGGGCTCTTTTCGGAATACCAGCCCGCATTCTCTCCGAGCGGCGAGCATCTGTTCTTCCTGGGCGATCGCGAGTTCGCGCCTCAGATCTCGCGGCGCGAGTGGAATTACGCCACCAATCGCATGACCGGCATCTTCGCTTTCGGTTTGACGAAGGCTGCGCCCAATCCCTTCGCGCCGGAGGATGCAACGGAGCCTGGCCTTCCAGCCGAAAGCCAGGAGGACGACGGCGAGCAGGAGGAAGATCAGAGCGAACAAGCGCTCCAGATTGATTTCGACGGCCTGGCCGAACGTCTGATTCGCGTGCCCGTCGATAACGGTAACTACGGCGGTCTGGCCGTCACGGAAACCGGCATTCTCTTTAGCGAAGGCGGTGCGTTCTACTACGGGCGCGCCCCTGAAATCCCGACGACCCTGAAGATGTATCGATTCAGCGATGATGAGGTGATCACTTTTCCCTCAGGCCACCAGTTCGCTGACCTCAGCCTCGACGGCAAGCGGATTCTCGCATCGCAGAACGGTCGCTGGCACGTCATGGATATCGCCAAGGAAGGGAAGGATCCCGAGGAGGTCGGCCTGGGTGGGCTGCGCGCTCAAGTCGATCCGACCGCCGAATGGGAGACCGCCTTCAACGAAGTCTGGCGGCGATTCCGCGATTACTTCTACGTTGCCAACATGCACGGCTACGACTGGCAGGCCCTACGGGAGCAGTATCGCCCCTGGCTTGAGCACGTCGCTCACCGCTCTGATCTGAACTATCTGATGGGTGAGATGATCGGGGAGCTGAACGTCTCCCATGCCTACGTTTCCGGCGGGGACGAGGGTTTGCCGAGCCGGCCGACCGTGTCACTCCTCGGGGCGCGCTTCGAAACCTCCGAGGGTCGCTACCGCATTGCGCGCATTCTCGATGGTCAGAATGATGAGCCGCGCTATCGATCGCCTCTCACGGCCGTCGGCGTCGATGCCCGCGTCGGGGACTACATCCTGGCGATCAATGGGCAGTCCCTTAGCGCCGATGAAAACATCTTTGAACGCTTGATGCTGCCGGCCGGTGAGGCCGTTGCGCTGACCCTGTCTGACCGCGCCGATGGTGAGGATTCCCGCTCGGTGATGGTCGATCCGATTCATGATGAGTCGTCGCTGTTCTATCTGGCCTGGGTGCGCGAAAACCACCGGCGCGTGACGGAAGCAACAGACGGTCGAGTTGGCTACCTGCACGTGCCCGATATGGGCGCCAACGGTATCCGTGAATTCATCAAGTGGTTCTACGGCCAGATCCGCAAGGAGGGTCTGGTCATCGATGTCCGCTCGAACGGCGGTGGCAACGTCTCACAGATGCTGATCGAGCGCCTATCGCGGCGTCCTCTGGCGCTGGGCTATGCCCGCACCATGCCCTACACGTCCACCTATCCCAACCAGGCCTTCAACGGCCACCTCGTCGCGATCCTCGACGAAAACTCCGCCTCCGACGGCGATATTTTTCCCTGGCAATTCCGCAACGCAGGACTCGGACCGCTTATCGGCAAGAAAAGCTGGGGCGGTGTGGTCGGAATCACCAGCCATGGACCACTGATCGACGGCGGATCGGTGAACGTGCCCGAATTCGGTTTCGCCGACACGAACGGCGATTACGTGATTGAAGGCGAGGGCGTCGAGCCGGATATCGAGGTTGCCAATGATCCAGCAAGCGTCATCGCCGGACGCGATCCGCAGCTGGAGCGCGCGATCGACGAGGTCATGAGCAAGATCGAGACCGATCCGCCGCAATTCCCAACTCGACCCGACGCGCCGGTCAAGGTGAACTGATTACGGGCAAGGCCGGGGGCACAGGGTTGGTCGAGTTCAGGCTGCTCGATCGAACCCTGTGCCGTCCGTCCGATGCCTCAGCTGGCTTCCTGCCATACCTCCATCGGAGGGCAGGAGCAGATCAGATTTCGGTCACCATAAACATTGTCGACGCGCGCCACGGCGGCAAAGAACTTGTCCTGGTAGAGGGACGCGACGGGCCAGCCGGCTTCTTCCCGAGAGTAGGCATGGGACCAGTCGCTTCGGCCGAGCTCCTGCAGCGTATGGGGGGCGTTCTTGAGCGGATTGTCCTCGCCGTCCCATTCTCCCGCCGCTACCTTCTTGACCTCTTCCCGTATCTGAATCAGCGCGTCGATGAAACGGTCGAGCTCCCCTCGGGATTCGCTTTCCGTAGGCTCGATCATGAGCGTGCCCGGTACCGGCCAGGACATGGTCGGTGCGTGGAATCCATAGTCGATCAGTCGTTTTGCCACGTCCTCTTCGCTGATGCCCGCTTCGGCCTTGAACGGCCTGAGGTCGATGATGCATTCATGCGCGATGCGGCCGTTGCGGCCCGTATAGAGAACTTCGTAATGTCCCTCCAGACGAGTTGCGATGTAATTGGCGTTGAGGATGGCGACCTGAGTCGCCCTGCGAAGTCCCTCGCGGCCCATTAGGCGGATGTAGGCCCAGGAGATCGGCAGGATGCCCGCGCTCCCCCAGGGCGCAGCGGAAACGGCGCCCTTCGAGTTAGCGTCGCCGCCAAGCAAACCGGTGACGTGGCCTGGGAGAAAGGGCTTAAGATGCTCGCGAACGCCGATGGGCCCAACGCCAGGACCGCCGCCGCCGTGGGGGATGCAGAAGGTCTTGTGGAGATTCAGGTGACAGACGTCGGCGAATTCAGCGACCTGCGCCCAGCCGACGAGGGCGTTCATGTTCGCGCCGTCCATGTAGACCTGGCCACCGGCCTCGCGAACTTTGCTACAGACCGTCACGATCTGCTCTTCGAAGACGCCGTGGGTCGACGGATAGGTAACCATCAAAGCAGCGAGGCGGTCGTGATGCTTTTCGATCTTGCCTTCGAGGTCGTCGAGATCGACATTGCCCTCGGCGTCGCAGCCGACAACGACGATCGTCATGCCGACCATCTGTGCGCTGGCGGGATTGGTTCCGTGCGCCGACGATGGAATCAGGCAGACGTCGCGGTGAGAATCGCCGCGACTCTCATGGTAGGCCTTGATCGTCAGCAGACCGGCGTACTCCCCTTGAGAGCCGGCATTCGGCTGCAGGGAGACGGCGGCGAACCCTGTCACTTCACGCAGCTGATTCTCGAGCTGACCGATCAATTTGTGGTAGCCCCGAGCGTGGTCCCAGGGGCAGAACGGATGGAGGCTGGCAAAACCGGGCCAGGTCACGGGAATCATTTCCGCCGTGGCGTTCAGCTTCATGGTGCACGAACCGAGCGGAATCATGGCGTGAGCCAGACTCAGATCGCGATTCTCCAGGCGCTTCAGATAGCGCAACATCTCGGTTTCGCTGCGGTAGCGCTGAAAGACCTCGTGAGTCATGAAATCGGATCGGCGCTGCAGGCCCAGCGGAATGGCCGTGTGCTCGGCGGGCAGCTTACGATCGAGGGCGTCGAGATCAATCTCCTGGCCCGTTAGCACGCGCAGAAGATCGGCCAGGTGCGCACGCCGAGTGCATTCGTTGACGCTGATACCGATCAGGCCGTCTTGATCCGCGCGCAGGATGATGCCGGCGCTTTGGGCACGATGGAGAAGAGCCTGGCGCAGCGGCTCGTCGACGCGCAGGGTCAGCGTGTCGAAGAATGCGTCATGAGCCATCTCGATTCCGTGCTCATTGAGCGCATGAGCCAGCAGGCAGGTCATGCGGTGGATGCGTCGAGCGATACGACGAATGCCGTCGGGGCCGTGCCAGACGCCGTAGAACGACGCCATCACCGCCAGCAGCGCCTGGGCAGTGCAAATATTACTCATCGCTTTTTCGCGGCGAATGTGCTGCTCACGGGTCTGCAGCGCCATGCGCAGGGCAGGCGCCCCATGGCGGTCTCGCGAGACGCCGATGATTCGACCCGGCACGCTTCGGCGATATTCCTCGCGAGTCGCGAGGAAGGCGGCATGCGGTCCGCCGAAGCTCATCGGAACGCCGAAGCGCTGAGCCGATCCGATGACGACGTCCGCGTTCGACTCACCCGGCGGTTTGAGCAGGGCCAGCGACAGGAGATCCGTGGCAACGGCAAGGAGCGCGCCGCGCTCGTGCGCCAGTGCGCTGATCGGGTCGAGATCCTGGAGATCGCCGCAGCTGCCCGGATATTGCACGAGCACGCCGAAACAGTCTTCGCTCTCCAGGCTCGATTCCACGTCGTCGCTGATCAGCACCTCGAGCCCGAGATGCTCGGCCCGGGTTCGAACCACATCGATGGTTTGCGGCAGGCAGCGAGCATCGACAATGAATCTCGAGCTTTTGCATCGCCGATTGACGCGTTTGATCATGGCCATGGCCTCGGCCGCCGCCGTCGCCTCGTCGAGCAGGGAGGCGTTGGACATTTCCATGCCCGTCAGGTCCATCACCATCTGCTGGAAATTGAGCATGCCCTCGAGGCGGCCCTGAGAGATCTCGGCCTGGTAGGGCGTGTAGGCCGTATACCAACCGGGGTTCTCCAGCACGTTTCTCAGGATGACCGGGGGCGTTATTGTCGGGTGATAGCCCATGCCGATCATGCTGTGGCTGAGCGTGTTTTCATCGGCCATCGAGCGCATCTCGTCGAGGACGCGAGCCTCGTTCTCGCCCTCGGGCAAATCCATGACTGCTTCATTCAGGATGCTCGCCGGCATGGTTTCTCGAATCAGATCCTCCATCGAGTCGCTGCCGATGGTCTTCAGCATCTGCTCGATTTCACTGGCGTCCGGGCCGATGTGGCGTCCGACGAATTCGTCGTGTGCTTCGAGAGCCGAGAGCGGGGAGGCCGATGTCTTTGAATGGGGCATGGTAGAGGTCTCGTTCAACGCGATGAGTGGGAAGTCAGAGGGATATATAGAGCGTGATGTAGTGATCGATCAGCAGGAATGCGAACAGGGCCATCAGATAGATCACCGAGTAGTTGAACATCTGCATAGCGAGCTGTTCGGACTTGGAGCGCATCATGGCCAGGGCGTATCCCAGAAAGCCGATATTGAGAACCGCCGAGCCGGCCAGGTAGACCAGCCCGCTCATGCCCGTCAACCAGGGCAGCAGTGTCACCAGAACAAGAATGATCGAGTAGAACAGGATCTGCAGCCGCGTGAATGCCACTCCGTGGGTGACCGGCAGCATGGGAACGTCGGCTGCGGCGTAGTCGTGACGACGATAGATTGCCAGCGCCCAGAAATGGGGCGGGGTCCAGACAAAAACAATCAGAAACAGGATCAGCGCGTAGGCGTGGATCTCGCCGGTGACAGCAGTCCAACCGAGTACCGGTGGCGCGGCGCCCGCGGCACCGCCGATAACGATATTCTGTGGCGTCGCCCGCTTGAGCCAGGCCGTATAGATCACCGCATATCCGATCAGGCTGGCAAAAGTCAGAACGGCTGTCAGGACATTGACAAAGACCACGAGCAGGGCCATGGATATCGCCGCCAGTGACAGCGCGAAGATGAGCACCTGACGCTGGTTCACTTCTCCCATGGGCAGCGGGCGATTGCGCGTTCGCGCCATGATCCGGTCGGCGCGAGCATCGAGCAGATGGTTGATCGCCGCTGCACTGCTTGCCGCCAGTCCGATGCCGAGGCTGCCGATGATCAGCGGTTGCAGCGGGACCATCCCGGGCACGGCCAGGGCCATGCCCACGATGGCCGTGAAAACGATCAGACTGACGACCTTGAGCTTGCACAGGGCAAGGAAGCGACCGACAGAGAGCCGTGATGCGACGGCCGCCGTCATCCCGCAGGCTCGGGCCGGCGGGAAGTCTTATAAACCAGCGATAACATCGTCACCAGGAGCAGGGCGGCGACGGCGTTATGAGCGACGGCCACGTAGAGCGGCAGACCGGCAAGCACATTGGCCAGACCGAGTCCGATCTGGATGGCCAGAAGGCCGCCGACGGCTGCGCTCCAGCGGCCCATGCCGGGGGTCTTGATCATCCGCCACAGCAAGAAGGCAAAGACACCGAGGACAATGACGGCACCGATGCGGTGGGCAACGTGAATGGCCATCCGCGAGGGCTGATCGAGAATGCCACCCTGGTAATCAACGCCGAGATCGCGCCAGAGATCGAAGCCCTCGCTGTAGTTCTGCTCGGGCCACATCTCGCCCATGCAGGTCGGGAAATCCGGACAGGCCAGGGCGGCATAATTGGTGCTGACCCAGCCGCCAAGGAGAATTTGCCCGATCAGAAAGGTCATCGCGATCAGAACTGGCCCTTTCAGCTTGCGCTGCGGCAGATTGGTCTTTACTGGTTTGGGCCGGGTTCGCCAGTAGAGCCAGACAAGCAGGCTGAAAGTGGTGAAGCCGCCGATCAGGTGGGCAGTCACGATGGCGGGTTTAAGAAGAAGCGTGACCGTGAAGGCGCCGAGGGCGGCCTGTGCGATGACGACGAGCAGCAGGACGAACGGGAGAATCACCGGCTGGCCCGGTTCATTGCGCCGGATCCAGGCGCCGATTGCCAGGGCCAGCACCATCAGACCCAGAGCACCGGCGAAGTAGCGATGGACCATTTCTCGAATGGCCTTTCCGGTTTCGACGGGGCGTTCGGCCCAGCGCAGATTGGCTTCGGCAACGGACGCGTCGGACTTCGGCCAGGTCAATTCACCGTAACAGCCCGGCCAGTCCGGGCAACCGAGACCGGCACCGGTCAGGCGCACCCAGGCACCCAGAATGATGACGATCAGCGTCAGGCAGATCGCGGCCTTGACGATGCGATGGTAGGTCAATGCACTCATGCGATGAGTCAGTCTCTTTGAGTCCAGGTGAGCAGGCGGCCGAGATCACGACGAATGTCGTTGGGATCCGCCTCAGTTGTGTAGGCCATCATTATATTCCCGCCGGGGTCAACGATGAAGCGTTGCCCGTCGACATCGTCACCGGGAAACGAGTCGATCAACGCCGAAGATTCCGGCCCGTCAATGATGGTGAAGGCCTCTGTCAGCTGCCTGATGCGCGCTCGCTGCTCGTCACCGATCGATGTCTCGCTGATCAAAAGCAGGCCGACTTCGGGGACGTGTCGATCCTGCGCCTGGCGGACCTGCCGCAGCCAGTAGAGGTCCTCCATACAGGCCTCGTCGCAGGGGCTGCGACGCACGTGGGCGAGCTGCCAGAGATCCAGCAACGCCTCCCGCTCGATCGTTTGATCGTCGCTCCCTGTCCAGGGGCCCGACGGCAGGGGAATAACGGGTGCCACCAGGTCGCCGAAATTGCGAGTCTCGCCAGGCGCCCAATCGATCCAACGAGAATTGAGCAGGATGGCGACGACAACCGGCAGCATGAACATGCCGAATACGAGAAGGATGATCTTACGGTTCATTCGAGACTCTTCTTCTGCCAGAAGTAACGGAGGGTCAGCCCGACCCAGAGAATGAGAACGGCGGCGCTGATGGCCGCCCACTGGAAAGCGTAGCCGCGATGGCGATCCGGGCCCATGTTGACCCTCGGCCACTCGTCGCCGGTCAAATGCTGGCTGTGTTCGGGGTTCAAGAGGACGACCCGGTCGGCCAGCTGCGGACCGAAAACCTCACGGACTTTGCTCAGATCCAGGTAGGTCATGAGGTTCGGCCACTGATCGGCATCGAGTGGCAGGGCCTCTCCGATTTGGACCCCCGGACGCGGAGCCTGGGTCAATCGACCCGAAATTTCGACGACTCCCTCCCGGGTGTCGAAGTCCGGCCAGCGACCACTCGAGCGCAGCCAGGGTTGCCAGCCTCGGTTGACAAGAAAGGGTGGCGACGCGTTGTCTGGCTTGAACAGGCTGTATACGTGGACGCCCGGATGGTTGTTCCGCGTCTGGTTGTCCAACAGGACGTGCCGCTGGCTGTCGAAGCGCCCGCTGGCACGAACTACCGTCAAGTCGGGAATCCTATCGAGGGCCTGGCCGTCAAGCTCAACGGCTTGCGTGCGCTCCCATCGCGCTAGAAGATCCGCTTTCTCCTCCGCCCGATCGAGCTGCCAGAAGGCCAGTCGGACGGTCATGGAGAGCACGAGTAGCGCGGCAAGCTGGGGGACAAGGAACCAGGCCAGGCTTTTCAGACGGGTACTGCTCATCATTGCCCCTTATAATGCGGGGACGTCAATTCGAGGTGGTTCGTGTTGCTGAGCAAAGTCATCATCATCGCTGTGTTTCTCGCCATCCTGTTCACCCTGGCCTCCAGCTTTTACTACCTGGTAAAAGACCAGGGTGGGGGAGACCGGACCGTACGGCGTTTGAGTTGGCGGGTCGGCCTGTCGCTGGCCCTGCTGGGGCTGCTATGGCTCGGATTTCAGTTCGGAATCATCGAGCCACAGGGCGTGAACCCGGTCCAATACCCAGAGAATCCGGGCGACTGAAACCAGGCCGGATCCCGCTGAAGATCGGAAATCAGAGTCTTTCGATTAGGTATTCGGCGCTCGACACGCGGAACTCGCCCGGCGATTCAACGAAAACATCCTCGACGATGCCGTCGCGTATCACCAGGGCAAAGCGCTGGCAGCGGGTTCCCATACCAAAGGCAGATGCGTCCATTTCGAGACCCAGCGCTCGCGCCAGATCACCGTTGCCGTCGGCAGCCATCGTGATTCTGTCGTCAACACCCGACTGACGGCCCCAGGCCTGCATGACGAACACGTCGTTGACGGCGAGGCAGATCAGGCGATCAACACCCTTGGCAGCGAACTCATCAGCGCGATCGATGAAACCCGGGAGGTGCTGCGCCGAGCAGGTCGGGGTGAATGCACCGGGCACGGCAAAAATCACGCTCAGGCCCTCTCGGCAAAGCTCCACTGAACTCACTGGAGTCGGGCCTTCGCGACCCATGATTGTCAGCTGCCGATCCGGCAGAGCCTGACCTCTCTCAATCATCCGGATTCAAGCGCCCATCGCTTTTTGCATCGCGCTGAGGAGGATGGCCTTATCAACGGGCTTCGTGATGTAGGCCGATGCGCCCTGGCGCATGCCCCAGATGCGATCGGTTTCCTGATCCTTGGTCGTTACGAAAATAACCGGAATATGGGCCGTAGAGTTGTCCTTGGAAATCTTCCGCGTAGCCTGAAAACCATTCAGACCGGGCATGACGACGTCCATCAAAATCAGATCAGGAATCTCCGCCAAGGCCTTCTCGACTCCTTTTTCGCCGTTTTCGGCGGTGATGACTTCGTGACCCGCACCCTCGACGATCTTGGTCAGTGCGTAGAGCTGGGACTCGGAATCATCGACAATCAGAACTTTTGCCATGATGCACCCTTAGGTTGATATTGCTGTCATCGACGTAGAGCTCCATGATACTCGAAAACTCACGCGCTCTGGACGAGGTCTCCGAACCCACCGGCTGGGCGCGAACGGATGCCTGCGCTTCAGTGGGTCAGAAATCCAGTGGATCAAGGCCCCGAGCGGTCCGACCCATCCAAATCGACCGGGATGCGGCCGCGACCTCCGCCGGACAGCAGTTGCTCAAAGGCCTGCGGCAGCTCCTCGAGGGCAATCGCGGGCGCCGCGATTTCATCGAGGTGGCGCGGCTTCCACTCCGAGGCCAGCCTCGACCAGATCTCCTCCCGCAGCGCGTAGGGACAGCCGGCGGAGTTGATACCGAGTAGGCCGATGCCGCGAATAATGAAAGGCATCACCGTGGTCTGCAAACCGATGCCGGCGGCCATGCCGCAGCTTGCGATGTTGCCCCAGGGCTCGATGACCCGAGTCAGGCCCGACAGCGTATCGCCGCCGACATTGTCGAGAGCGCCAGCGAAGCGAGCGCTGGCAAGCGGCGAATCTGGCCAGTACAGGTCCTGACGCGCGATGCACTGATCGGCCCCGATGCGGTGAAGCCAGTCGAACTCCTCAACCTTGCCGCTGATGGCGGTCACGGAATAACCGGCCTTTGAATAGATATCGAGCGCAAGCGATCCGACGCCGCCCGAAGCACCCGTCACGCAGATCGGCCCCATTTCCGACCGCTGTCCGTTGGCCTCCATCCGGTAGAGCCCCAGCGCGGCGGTAAATCCGGCGGTTCCCAGCACCATCGCTTCGCGCATCGACAGGCCATCGGGCAGGGGAACCACCCATTCGGAGTCCAAGCGGGCATACTGCGCATAGCCGCCATCACGGCTTTCCGACAGGCCGCTGCCCGTCACCAGCACCTCGTCGCCGGCCTTGAATCGATCACAGCGACTCTCGACGACGGTTCCGGCCAGGTCAATCCCACCGTTGAGCGGAAAGCGCCTGAGGATCTTGCCCTGACCTGTTCCCGCCAGCGCATCCTTGAAGTTGACGCTGGACCAGGCAACGCGGACCGTGACGTCGCCCTCGTTCTGATCATCGATGGATTGACTTTCGATGCCAGCGCGATAGCCCTCCTCGTCGTCTCGAATCCTGAAGGCCTGGAAGGTCGCGGGTATCGGATCTGTCATGGACGTCTCGCTCCTTGGAAATTCATCACCCGACCTGGCGCATCCGCAGAGGGCTCGTCGGAATTCGGCGCGCTATCAATTCGCCTTGTGGATGGCGCGTTTGTCGACCGCCAGCGCCGCCTCGTGAACTGCTTCGGACAGGGTCGGATGCGCGTGAACGATTCTTGCCAGGTCCTCGCTGCAGCCGTGAAACTCCATGGCTACAACGCATTCGCCGATCATTTCCGAGGCGTTGGCGCCGAAGATCTGCACGCCGAGGATCGTATCGTCCTGGGCATCGGCGATGATCTTGGCGTGCCCCGCGGCGTTGCCCATCGCGAGCCCCCGACCCGTTGCCGCAAAGGGGAAACTTCCCGCCTTGTAGTCGATTCCGGCCTCCTTGAGCTCCTTTTCCGTCTTACCGACCCAGGCAATCTCGGGATCCGTGTAGATCACCCAGGGAATCGTGTCGAAGTTGATATGCCCGTGGCCGGTCACGATCTGTTCAACCACGGCAATACCCTCTTCCGAGGCCTTGTGAGCCAGCATCGGGCCGCGCACCAGATCGCCGATTGCCCAGACGTTCTCAACCGAGGTCTGGCAGCTGTCATCGACATCGATCTGCCCACGCTCGGTCAGACCGACTCCGCAATCCTCGGCCAGAAGCCCGTCGCTGGCTGCCTTGCGTCCGACGGCAACCAGGAGGCGATCAAAGGTCTCCGTATGCTCGCCCTTGGCGTCCTCGAAGGTTACCTCCACCTTGCCGTCGCTAACCCGTGCCCCGGAGACCCTCGCACCGAGTCGGATATCGAGGCCCTGTTTCTTGAATTCGCGCCCTGCGGCTCGCGCCATGTCCGTATCGACGACGGCGAGGAGCTCATCCATGGCCTCCAAGAGCACGGTCTCGGCTCCGAGACGTGACCAGACGCTGCCCATCTCCAGGCCGATCACGCCAGCACCGATGACGCCGAAGCGCTCGGGAACCTCGTCGAAGTCCAGCGCGCCGACGTTGTCGACGATGTATTTTCCGTCGATTTCGACATTGGGAATCGTGAAGGGAATCGATCCCGCGGCCAGCATGACGTGCTTTCCTCGAGCCTTGAAGGCCTCGCCATCGTGGGGACTGACTTCGACGACGCGGTCAGCCAGCAGCTTGCCGAATCCGTTGGCAAATTCGATCTTGTTGGCCTTGAACAGCTGGATCAGGCCGCCGTTGAGCTGCTTGACCACCTTTCGCTTGCGGCCGATCATCTGCGGCACGTCCATTTCAACGCCGGTGACCTTGATGCCATGCTCGGTGTAGTCGTGCTGGATGTGATGGAAGTGCTTCGAGCTATCGAGGAGCGCCTTTGATGGCACGCAGCCCACGTTCAGGCAGGTGCCGCCCGGAGCGGGATTGCCGTCTCCATCCTGGCGATCATCGATCAGCAGGGTCTTGAGGTCGAGCTGAGCCGCGCGGATGGCGGCGGCATAGCCACCCGGGCCGCCACCGATGACGATCAGATCGAATTCCTTGTCAGTCATCTTGATTCCTTGATTTGATGAGGGTCAGGGCGCTTCGTCGCTGCGAAGAGCCCTGTCGTTGCCGCTGCCTACAGGCCGAGCAAGAGGCGGGCCGGATCCTCCAGCGCTTCCTTCACGGCAACGAGAAACTGCACGGCATCCTTACCGTCGATAATCCGATGGTCATAGGACAGAGCGATGTACATCATGGGGCGAATCACGACTTCGCCGTTCTCGGCGATCGGGCGTTCCTTGATCGTGTGCATCCCCAGAATGGCGCTTTGCGGCATGTTCAGCAGGGGCGTGGAAATCAGCGAGCCGAAAACCCCTCCGTTGGTGATCGTGAAGGTGCCGCCCTGGAGATCCTCGAGCTGAATCGACCCCGAGCGGGCTTTCTCGGCGTAGTCGGCAATCGCCGTTTCGATGCCCGCCAGACTCATGGACTCGGCGTTACGCAGAATCGGCACCAGCAGGCCGCGTTCCGTGGATACGGCGATACCAACGTCCTGGAAGCCGTGGTAGACGATCTCGTCCCCGTCGACGGATGCATTGACCACGGGATGCTTCTGGAGCGCCTCGCAGCAGGCTTTAACGAAAAACGACATGAAGCCGAGCTTGACGCCATGCTTGTTCAGAAACTCTTCCTTGTAGCGAGCGCGCAGATCCATCACGGCCTGAAGATTGACTTCGTTGAATGAGGTCAGGATCGCTGCCGAATTCTGCGCGTCCTTCATCCGCTCGGCGATGCGCGAGCGCAGGCGTGACATCTTGACCCGTTCTTCGGGCCGCGTCCCGCCGCCACCCGAGTGCCGCATCACGTCGGGCTTGGTCACCCGCCCGCCGCGTCCGCTGCCCGCCACTTCCGAGGTGTCGATGCCCTGATCGGCAGCGGCTC
>JGI12109J20283_10012093_pt1 | contig 15960 bp, 11 predicted proteins | sample ElkSlonscriptome_12_FD_20283 | JGI IMG/M metagenome (IMG submission 20283)
AACTCGACGTAGAGCGGAAGGAAGTCCTTGTCGATGGGACGCTTGCTCATGCAAGCGGTGACGAGCGCCATGGTGTCGCCATAACGCATGATGACCGAACCGTCGGCCTGCTTCGCGACGCGGCCCGTCTCGATCGACAGCTCCGCACCGTTGATTTCCATCGAAACGCGCTGGGGATTGTTCAGCAACGCTTTCTCCAATTTGGTTGCCGAGACCCCCACTCTCCGGACGACGCGTCCGGACACACCCGTGCGTCGACGCGACCGGACAGGGACGCAGGTGTCGGAAGTCCTCGAGGGGGGACTGGATGGTGCCGGGGCGGGCTGGTTCCATCTCTACGGAACGACGGCGGGTCCGGGAAGATCCGCCGCCTCGATCAGCCTAGCCGCGAATACCCAGTTCCTTGATCAGGGCGCGGTAGCCTTCGATGTCCTTCGTCTTCAAGTAGTTCAGAAGGCGCTTGCGCTGCCCCACCATCTTGAGCAGACCACGACGCGAGTGGTGGTCCTTCTTGTGTTCCTTGAAGTGCTCGGTGAGGTGGGAAATGCGTTCACTCAGCAGAGCGATCTGCACCTCGGGCGAACCCGAGTCCTGATCGTGCTTCTTGTACTTCGCGATGACCTCGGCCTTGTTGGCCTTGTCGAACGCCATGGTTCATCGTCCTTTCGGCCCCGAGAAGGGCCCTTTACGCGATGAGAGCAGAAATCCGGGGGAAGAGGCCCCCGGCACCGCTCGGGCGTGAGTGGTTCTCTCGATTTTTCGTTCGTTGACCGGAGCAGTCTAGGAACGAGGACCCGCCCTGTCAACTCCGGGGTCCACACGGACCTCCGGAGCGATTCTGCGCCATCAAGAATCCGATGGTCTACTCTCGTACAATGCATCGACCCGCTCGGGCCGCCCGGCGGCAGGAACGGCCGCGAGACGGGCCGGAACCGATTCCACGTCGTGGCGGATCGCTTCGCGGAGGGCGTCGACGCTCTCGAACTTCTTCTCGGGACGCAAGCGCTCGGCCAGAGCGAGTTCGACCCTCAGGCCGTAGAGGTCGACGTCGCGGTCGAGGACGTGGATCTCCAGGCGCGGCGGATCGTCCGGGGCCACCGTGGGCCCGCGCCCGACGTTGGCGATCGCCGGGCTCCACTCCGTTCCGTGCCAGCGCGCCCAGCCCGCGTACACGCCCAGAGCAGGTCGCAGTCTTCCGACGGGCAGGTCGAGATTCGCCGTCGCGAAGCCGAGTTGGCGTCCCAACCCCCGACCGCGCACGACGTCGCCCACGAACAGATAGGGATGACCAAGGAGATCGACTGCCGTGGCGAAATCCCCGTCGGTCAGCGCCTGACGGATCCGCGTGCTGCTGACCGGAGCCCCGTCGAAGGTCGTGCTGCTGACTTCCTGGGTGGAAAATCCCTCGCCGGCGGCCATCGTGGCGACGCTCTGCGCGTTGCCGCCACGGCCGCGACCGAAGTGCACGTCGTGCCCCAGAACGAAGTGCACCATCCCCAGACGCGCACGCAGGACGTCGCGAACGAAGTCGTCGAAGGGCATCGAGGCCACTCGGGTGTCGAACTCCACGATCACCAGGACGTCCACGCCGGCCGCGGCGAGGAGAACCGCGCGCTCGTCGATCGTCGTCAACAGATCCGGTCCTGGCCCACCCTGGAGGAAGGCCCGCGGATGCGGATCGAAGGTGATCGCACAGGCACCGGCGATGCCCTCGTGCCGGGCCGAGGCCGCCAACGCGCCGAGAACGGAAGCATGGCCCCGGTGAACCCCGTCGAAGGTGCCCAGGGTGAGCGCCCACGATCCCTCGAGCCGCGGGACGGCATCGACGGTGGCGCGCTCGACCCTCATGCCTGTACGCCTTGGGGAAGCACCATGGCGAGACGCAGGTCACCGTCGTCGGCGGCTTCGGCCACCGCGACGAGTTCGCCGTCGGGACAGCAGAGTGCGACAAGGGAAGGCACCTCGTCGAAACGATCTTCCCACCAGTCGCTCTCGGGCTGGCCGCCGTGGCGTACGTGATCGACCTGTGCGCAATCGAGATCGAGACGTGGCCAGCCCCGGGTGAAAACGGCTGGATCGAGGGTCGGATCCCCCTGTGCCGCCACGTCCTCCAGTTGGTCCAACGGGATCGCCTCGTCGACCGAGAGCGCCCCGCTGTGCGTGCGTCTCAAGGCCGTGAGATGGGCGCGCGCCCCGACCGCCCGTGCCAGATCGCGAGCCAACGTGCGGACGTAGGTCCCCCCACTACAGACCACCTCGAAGGATGCGCTCTCGCCGTCGTGTTCGAGGATCTCCAGAGCATGGATCGTGACCCGGCGCGCGGGGACTTCGAAGTCCTCGCCCGCGCGTGCACGAGCATAGGCGCGCTGTCCGTCGATCTTGATCGCGCTGTGCCGGGGAGGGATCTGTTCGATCTCGCCGAGGAAGGCCTTCGACGCATCGCGCAGCACGTCGAGTGTGGGAACGTGCCCGCTCTCCTCGACGATCTCGCCGGTGAGGTCGGCACTGTCGGTTTCGGCACCGAAGTGCATCGTGGCGCGATAGATCTTGTCACCCTGGGCCGCGAAATTCATCAGGCGGGTGGCGGGTCCCACACCGATGACCAGCAGCCCCGACGCGAAGGGATCGAGCGTGCCGCCGTGGCCCACCCGTCGCTCGCCCACGACACGGCGCACCGCGCGGACCACATCGAAGCTGGTCGGACCGATCGGCTTGTCCACCAGGACCAATCGAGGCGGAGACGTCGAACGACGGCGGCTCAACGCGAGGCGTCTCCGGAGGGACCGAGCGCATCGGCGATCTCGCTCAGGAGTCGACCTTCGATCGCGTTCCGATCGCCACCGTTGGTCGAGAAAGCGGCGGCACGATGGTGCCCGCCCCCACCGAGGCGATGCGCGATCTCGTCGACGCGCACGTCGCCCTGGGCTCGAAGGCTCACACGCCAGTGTTCAGCGTCGACCTGCTTCAGCAGGGCCGCCACCGCGACGCCTTCGATTCCGACGAGCTCGCTCACGAGACCCTCGGTGTCGGCGAGGGAGCCTCCCGTCCGTTCGAGCATGGGCAGGTCGACCGAAGTCAGGGCAACCGCTCCGTCGAGCCGGTAGTCCGTGGCCAACAGGGCCTCGGCACGTAGACGCAGAGCTTGAGGACGCCGCTGGACCATGAGCCGATTCGCGATCGCCGAGGGCTGCGCACCGTCGTTCACGAGATCGGCTGCGGCGAGCAGCGCGTCGTGCGTCGTGTTGGCATGGCGAAAGCCACCCGTGTCCGTCAGCAGGCCGGCGTAGAGGCACGTGGCCTTGTCCGCGCTCAATGGCAAGTCGTGGAGCTGATGCAGGAGCGACAGGACCAGCATCGCCGTCGCGGGCGCGTCTTCGACGATCCAAGCGGGATCGCCATCGCAACCTTCGGGTCCGACCGGGTGGTGGTCGATCGTCATCAAGCGATCCGCCGCGTCGAGGGCCGCGACCCCATCCCCGGTGCGCGAACGCAGGTGCGCGTCGAAGAGAAGGGCGAGGTCGAAGGTCTCACCGGGCTGCGCCGGCGGGATCCGATCCAGTCCCGGCAACCAGTCCAGCGCGTCCGTCAGCTCTTCGGTCTGCAGACGCGCGACACGACGTCCGCGCTCGCCGAGCGCGAGACCACACGCGATCAAGCTCCCGAGACCATCGGGATCGGGGCTTTCGTGCGTCGCCAACAAGATGCTGTCCGCGCGCTCGAGGCCCGCGACGAGCTCTTCTGGAGCGTGATAGGGAAAACCGGTCACGACTGCGGATCCTCCGATCCGGAGTCGCCTTCGCCCTTCTTCATCCGGTCGAGGATCTGGTCCACGCGGAAGCTACGATCGAGTGACTCGTCGTACTTGAAGCGAAGCTCCGGGACCTGCCGCATGCGAACGTTCTCGCCGACCACGTGGCGCAGGTAGCCCCGCGCACGTTTGAGCCCGGCGAGACTCGTCGCGCGTTCTTCCTCTTCGCCGAGAACGGTGTAGTAGACCTCGGCGATGGTCCGATCGCGATTCAGACGGACCTCACTGATCGTGACGAAGCCGACGCGTGGGTCGTCGATTCCGTTCGCGAGTTCCTCGGCGAGGATGCGCCTCATGGTTTCTTCGAGATGTCCGTCGCGCGCCATGGTCCCTCCGGGCAGCCCTTCAGTGTCGCTGCACGTCGCGCTCGACGAGTTCGAAGCGAACATCGTCGTCGAGGAAACGGGTCACGGCGTCGATCGTCTTGTCGATTCCGACGCCGTCGCTCGCCACCGTGGCCAGTCCCAGTTCCGCCGTCCGCCAGTCGTCCTGCGAGCCCACTTCGGCCACGGACAGATTGAAGCGGTTACGCAATCGCTCCCGAACACTCGTCACGACCTGGCGCTTGTCCTTGATCGAACGCGCGGCGTAGAGCCGCAGGGTGACCCGCACCGAGGCGACGATCATGGTCCGCGCCTCCGCGCTACATCTCCTGGGCGACCTGCTGGATCTCGTAGACCTCGAAGATGTCGCCCACCTTCAGGTCGTTGTAGCCGTCGATGCCGATACCGCACTCGTAGCCGCTCGACACCGTCCGAGCATCTTCCTTGAATCGCTTGAGCGAACCGACCACGCCGTCGTAGACCGGCACCTGGTCACGCACCACACGCACCCGCGCGTTGCGTCGGATCTCGCCGGCGAGCACGTAGGAACCGGCGATGACGCCGACTTTCGGCACTTTGAAGAGTTCGCGCACCTCGGCCGAACCCACAGAGACCTCCTTGTCGACCGGCGCCAGCAGACCCTGCATGGCGGCCTTCACGTCGTCGACGGCCTCGTAGATGATGTCGTAGACCTTGAGCTCCACGTGCTGGTCGGTGGCCATCTGACGCGTGGCCGGGTCCGGACGCAGGTGGAAGCCGATGATGATCGCTTCGCTGGCCGCGGCGAGCATGATGTCGTTGTCGTTGATCGCACCGACACCGCGACGGATCACGCTCACCTGAACCTTCTCGTTGCTCAGGTTCATCATGGCGTCACAGACGGCCTCGACCGAACCGGCGACGTCACCCTTGACCAGGAGGTTGAGTTCGACCGCGTCCTCGGTCTGCATGCGATCGAAGAGACTCTCGAGCGTTGCCTTCTTCTTGGGCGCGTGCAGGGCCTGCTCGCGCTGGAGGACCTGGCGCTTGCGCGAGATCTCCTTGGCTTCGCTGTCGCTCGGCACGACGTCCATCTGGTCACCGGCGAGGGGAACCTCGCTGGCTCCGAGAACGAGCACCGGTCGTGACGGCCCCGCTTCTTCGATCGGCTGGTCGAATTCGTCGAGCATGGCGCGCACACGCCCGTCCACGGAGCCGACGACGAAGGGATCGCCGACTTTCAGGATGCCCTTGGTGACGAGCACGGTGAACACCGCACCACGTCCGATGTCCTTGCGTGCCTCGACGACGGTACCGCGGGCGCGACCCTCGGGGTTGCCCTTGAGCTCCATGATCTCGGCCTGCAGCGAAATCGCTTCGAGAAGGGTTTCAATGTTGTCACCCTTCTTCGCGCTGATCTCCACCGCCTGAACCTCACCGCCGAAGTCCTCGGTGAGCACGTTGTGCTGCATGAGATCCTGCTTCACGCCCATCACGTCGGCCGCCGGCAGGTCGATCTTGTTGATCGCGATGATGATCGGCACCCGCGATGCCCTCGCGTGATCGATCGCCTCGACCGTCTGCGGCATGACCTTGTCGTCGGCCGCGACGACCACGACGACGATGTCCGTCACCCGCGCACCGCGCGCACGCATGGCCGTGAAGGCCTCGTGTCCCGGCGTATCGAGGAAGGTGATCTTCCCGCGGTCGGTCTCGACCTGGTAGGCACCGATGTGCTGGGTGATGCCACCCGCCTCACCCGCGGTGACCGAGGTCTTGCGGAGGAAGTCGAGCAGGGTCGTCTTACCGTGATCGACGTGACCCATGACGGTCACGACCGGCGGACGCGTTTCCTCGGCGTCATCGTCGACCTGCTCCTCGGGCACCTCGATGTCCTCGCCGGCCGCGGTGTCGAGCCAGTGGATGTCGATCTCCTCGTAGTCGGAGACGATCATCTCGATCTGGTCGCGCTCGAGACGCTGGTTCATCGTCGCCATCACACCCAGTCCCATGAGCTTCATGATCAGCTCCTGGGGCTTGGCGTTGAGCTTCTCGGCGAGCTCGCCGACCGTGATGAACTCGGTGATGCGGATCTCGTTCTCGTTCGCCTGCAGCGCTTCTTCACGGGCGCGATGACGCTCGACCTTGGCGCGCTTCTCGTCGCGGATCGAGACGCGACCACGGCGGCGTCCGCCGGGCGCGGCGGGGCCACCACGACCCGGTCCTCCCGGACCGCGGCCCGGGCCACGCGAGACATTGATGCCACCGAGCGCCTTGCGCACGGAGTTGCGAATCTGGTTCGGATCGATCGGCTTCGGGGACTCCTCGCCGCCGGGCCCGGCCGCAGCAGCGGGAGGGCGACCGGGGCGACCGCGGGGCGTCGGCTTGTCACCGGCCGCCGGGCGCGCGGGACGTTGCGTTTCGGGTTCGGCCATGCGCGTGCGCATGTCATCGGCGATCCGCTCGCGCGTCTTGGCCGCGGCCCGCGCGATCGCCTTCAGATCGAGGCGCTGCTGGGTCTTGGCCGGACCGGCCGGCTTTTCGGTCTCGTCCGCGGCTGCGGGCGACGTCGCCTCGGCGACGGTTTCGGCAGAACTCTCGGGCACAGGCGTCTCCTCGCCGGGCGACTTCGCCACGGCTTCGGTGCTTTCGTCGTCCGCGGACTTTTCGGTCCGCACGGTGTCGTCGACGACGTCAGCCGGCTTGAAAGCCGTGACCTTCTGAAGGCGAGATGCCTTCGTGTCGTCCTTCGCCTCGGGGTCGTCTCCCGACTTCGCATCGGTCTCGGGCGCGGCCTTCGGCCGCTCGACCTTGGCCAGCGGTTTCTTGACCCTTCCGGCCTCGGGCTCTGCGGGCGCCGGTGTCTCGGCTTGCGCTTCGACCGGTTCCTGCTTCGCCGCCTCGCGCGCTGCTTCCTTCTCGCGGCGCTTGGCCTCGAGTTTCTCGCGCGCGGACATACGCTTGGGCTTGGTCTTGGCCTTCTCGACCTCGACCCGCGCAGTCTTCTCGATGACCTTCTCGCCCTTTTCCTCGAGCGAGGAGAAGTGCTTCTCGACCAGCTCGAGATCCTCGTCGCTGAGCACGGACATATGAGACTTCGCGACGATTCCGAGCTCTTGTACGAGGTTCAGAATCGCCTTGCTCGTCGTGTCATGCGCTTTCGCGATCTCGTAGACGCGGTTCTTCTCCGCCAAACCCGATCACCTCGGTTCCGAGAGATGCCGCACGAGTCCTGAGACGAATCCCGCCTCGTGCACCGAAACCACCGACAACTTGTCCCGCCCGAAGGCGGACGCCAGTTCGTCGGCGTCGAAGAGAGTGCGGTCGACCAGCGATCGGCCGCGCTCCCTGTCGATCTTTCCCGCGAGGTCTTTCCCCGCGTCGCGCGCCAACAGGACCACTCCGGGTCCGTCGTCGCGCAGGGCCCGCAGAACGGGCCCGGAGCCGAGTCGGAGTTTCCCCGCGCGCTGGGCCAGACCGAGCAGGCCCAGAATCGCGCGACGTTTCTCCTCGTCGACCTTGGTCAAGATCAGGACTCCGACTTCTTCTCGTCACGGAAGATGTCTTCCTCCGTGAGCTGCTTGTCGTCGTCCTTCTTCTTCTCGCCACCGGCCTCACCCTGCTCGCCGAAGAGATCCTTCTCCTCGAGCTTCTTCTCGGTCTCGCCGGTGTCGCCGAAGATCTCCTTGTCGAAGAAGCCGCGCGATTGGTCGGCCTTCTCCTTCTCGATCATTTCCTCGACCTGCTTGCGCAGCTCCTCGAGCGTCGCCTGCGCGGTCGCGATCAGGGCCTCGGCTTCGGACTGATCGATCCCGCCCAGCAACGTGAGCTGCTCGACGGTGACCGACGCCATCTCCTCGACGGTGTCGATGCCAGTGCTCTTGATCTTCTCGGCCATCTCCGGCAGCACGCCGGTCATGTCCGCGATGTCCATCGAAAGTTCCTCGGCGATGCGCTGGCGCATGTACTGCTCGCTGGCGCTGACGAGGTCGATCTTCCAGCCGGTGAGCTTGCTGGCCAGGCGCACGTTCTTGCCCTCGCGACCGATGGCCAGGCTGAGCTGGTCGTCGTCGACGATGGCGGTGACCTGACGGCTGTCCTCGTCCGGTGTGATCTGGTTGACCCGTGCGGGCGACAGGGCACGCGTGACGAGGGTCATCGCGTCGTCGCTCCAGGGCACGATGTCGATCTTCTCGCCACCGAGTTCGCGAGTGACCGCCTGCACGCGGCTGCCCTTCATGCCGACGCACGAACCAACGGCGTCGACGCGCTCGTCGTGGCTGAGTACGGCGATCTTGCTGCGCGTCCCCGGTTCGCGGGCCACGGCCTTGATCTCGACGATCCCCTCTTCGATCTCCGGCACCTCGCCCTCGAACAGGATGCGCAAGAAGCCGGGATGCGTGCGGCTCAGGATGACCTGGGGGCCGCGACTGCTGTTCTGGACCTCGATGATGAACGCCTTGATGGTCTTGCCCTGGTGGTAGTTCTCGCCGCGGATGCGCTCGCGGAAGGGAAGTAGCGCTTCGATGCGCCCCAGGGTCACGTAGATGTTCCCTTTGTCGACCTGCTGGACGACCCCGACGACGACCTCGCCGACCTGGTCGCGGAACTGGTCGTAGACCTGCGTCCGCTCGGCGTCGCGCACCTTCTGCAGAAGGACCTGCTTGGCGACACCGATCGCGTTGCGTCCGAATTCGTTGTAGTCGAGATAGGTCTTCACGACGTCACCGACGTCGATCTCGTCCCCGTACTCGAGCTGCGCGTCCTCGACCGAGACCTGGCTCTCGCTGTCGACCACGCGTTCGACCACCGCCTTGCGCTGGATGATCTCGATCTCGCCGGTGTCGATGTCGACGTCGACGGAAATGTCCGCGTTCAGCCCGACCTTCTTCTTGGCCGCGGACTGCAGCCCGACGACCAGACTCTCGATCAGGGTCGAGGTCTCCACGTTCTTCTCGCGAACGACGGCCTGCAGGGCCTCGACGATGTTGTAGTCCATCGACTCCAAGGCGTTCACCTTTCCCGCTCGTAGCGGCGTACGTTCCCGTACCACCCAGAAGGGGCTGGCACGGGGTCCGGAGCACGAAGCCCTCCGGACCGTCCGGGATCAGCGCTTTTCGCGCTTGCCCCCGAAATCCAGATCGGGGTCCAGTTTCGCGCGTCGCACCGTCGAGAGCTCGATCGCGACCTCGTCGCCACCGCGCTCCGCGATGCGGATCACGTCGTCTTCGCAGGCCAGGAGTTCGCCCCGCACCTGCCTCGATTCGTCGCCGACCTTCGCGACCACCTTCACGATCTCGCCGACGTAGCGCCGGAAGTGTTCCGGTCGCGTGAGCTTCCGGAAAATTCCGGGGCTGCCGACCTCGATCGTGTAGCGGCCGAGGAATTCGCCGGCCTCGGCTTCTTCGGCCTCGATCGCCCGGGCGATCGCGCGACTCGCGCGCGCCACCTCGTCGATCGTGATACGAGCGTGCTCCTTGGCCGAAACGTCCCCAGCTTCTCCATCGGCGAGCCTACGCTCCACCGAGAAACGAAGCGTCAGGCGATTCCCTCCGCCCAAGGCCTCGAAGTCGACCAGATCGAATCCCAGGAGCTCCAGCTCGGGCGCCGTCAGGGCGTGCACGCGATCTTGCAGATCGTCCTGTGGCTCCATCCGCGCTCCGACTCCCTCGATCCGGCCCCTACTGATCCGGACAAATCCTTGCTGACGCGTCACTTCCGAGGTCTGGCCCGAAGCCAACCCTTTGAAGGACACGGGGCCGCGCATCCTCGGGTCGCCTCTCGCGGAGTCGACGGGTGCGCCGGCGAACCGGTCGGGAGTTGGCCCGGGCGGGCCAGGCGCGGAAATTCCGCGGGAAAGCCATCGAGCGGGCAGAAAAAAAGAAGAGAGCTGCCCGCCCACTTCCCGGCAGAGGAGATACCACAAGCGGGTCGATTTGGCAACCGCACAGACCCTTGCAGCCGCCCGCTCCCGCCGGCGATTCGCCCTGGAGACCTCATGTCCGTCGCGCGGTCAGCGCCCGACGGCGAAGTCCTCCCAGAGCAGATGGACGACCAGCGTCCCGACCTGTTCCAGGCTCTCCGGGCTGCAGGCATCCAGGGTGTCGTCGAGAGTGTGCCACGCCGGATAGTCGAAGTCGATCAGGTTCAAGGCGGGAATCCCGGCCTGAAGAAAGGGCACGTGGTCGTCGTAGACGGGCTGCCCCCGTTCGGGCACGAAGGCCGGCAGCCCGAGGGCCATGGCCCGCTGGAACACCATCCGTGTGAGCGAGGGGGCCTGCTGCAACGAATAGCCCTCCATGGGGATCGTCAGGTCCGCATCGCCCACGAGATCGAGCAGGACGAGCGCACGCGGCCGGTAGCGCGGGTGGTCACGCACGAACCGCTTGCTGCCGATCAGGTAGTGGTCCGGGTCGCCCTCTTCGCCCCAGTCCTCGGCGTCGAAGAAGAGAAGATCGACCCCGACCGGAGGTGGGTTCTCCGCGAAGATCTCCGCCAGAGCCAGCAGGATCGCGGTGCCGCTGCCGCCGTCGTTCGCGCCGAGGATCGGCTGCGCCGCGCGCGCGGGGTCAGTCTCCTGGTCGGCGCGCGGTCGCGTGTCCCAGTGCGCGCCGATCGCGATGCGTGGCTCGAGCCCGGGACCGAAGCTCGCGCGGATGTTCGTCGCCTGGATCGACCTGTCCGAGTAGGGGTCGGCGAAGACGAAGACGTGCGGTTCCACCGTGTCGGCGTGCTCACGGAGGTGTTCGAGCATCCAGTCCAGGCAGGCGGCATGCCCTTCGGATCCCGGCACCCGCGGACCGAACGACACCTGTTTCTCGAGGTGCTCCCACGCGCGGTCGGCATCGAAGGACGGTACCGCGGCCCGCACCGATCCGTCCGCGGCAAGGACCACGAACGCGACGAGAGCGAAGAAGAGTCGGCGGACCATGACGGCTCCGATCAGAAGTTGAGGGTCGCGTCGAAGAAGATCCCGACCGTCGTGTCCACGGCTCCCGTGTTCACGACCTTGCGTCGTCCGTAGATCAACTCGAGGCTCGCGCGGAGGTTCCGACTGAACTGGTAGCTGAAGTTCGGGCGCAGGTCGATGCTCTGGCGCCCCTGGACCTGGTCGCGCTCGTCGGAGCCCTCGTTGATGCGGTAGGACTCGCTGGTACGGAAGGTCGCCGTGACGTTCATGTCGATCGTCGATCCGGTCCCCTCCCGTCCGAAGCGGAGGAACTTGAGACGACCGTCGGCGTCGAAGCTCTGGCGCAAGGTCAGGTTCACACTCAACGAATTGCTGAACTGCTGACTCTGGAGACTCGAAGACTCCTCGTTGCTGATCGTCACGCCCAGGTTCGCGTCGAGACCGCTGTTCAGCCGCACGTTCCATCGAGGCTGGATCGTGCGTGAGATCCGTGGGGGCGCGGGTTGGCCTTGCGGCGCGTTCGCGCGCGACTCGTTGCGCTTGTAGGAGAAGTCCAGGTTGCTCGACTGGAAAGGGTCGCCGATCTGGTTCCAGAGCCCCCAGTCCCCCACGCCCTGCACGCGCACGTTCACGTTCGGCCACTCGACGTTGCTGCTCCCCGTCGCCCCCGCGGCGCCCTCGCGTTGGTTGGTCGAGCGACGATAACTCGCGTCGAGCGAGATCTTCCCGCTCAACTTGCTCTGGCCGTTCATGCTGAAGGTGCGACTGCGGTTCTCCGTCGTGGACACGAAATCCTGGAAGAGCACTTCGTCGATCGCCTGGTCGTATTCCGCGGGCACCGCGTCCATCGACGCGAAGTCGGGCTCGCTCGCGAAGCCCAAGCGGTAGAGGACATCTGCCCGACTGCCGATCTGGTTGAAGGTCGTGGTCCGCTGCTGTTGCCAGTTGACCGAGAAGGGCTGGAGGTTCTTCCAGAAGTTGGTGAACGGGGTCCCGACCTGACCGACCAGAGCGGCGTAGTCCAGGCGCAGGAGCAATGGGCCCTGGTCTTCGTCCGTTGCCGTGGAGTCATCGGTCGCCGGAGACGCGCCTTCGGGCTCTTCCACCTCGGGTCCGCCCTCGGGTGGATCGTTCGAAGACGCAGGAGGATCGTCTTCGTTGACGGGGTTCGTCTGCGGACGTGCAAAGGAAGACGGTCCGAGCGAGCGCTGCGACCCCGAGGGCTCGCTCCCGCCACCCCCCACACCGGGAGCCGGAGGTGTGTCGCCTCCTCCGGGGATCAGCCAGTCGATCAGTCCGCCGAGCGCGCCGATCGGCGCCTTCGCCCGGCGCAGGAATCCCTTCACGTCGACGTTCGATCGCACGTTGAGATCCGCACGATTGCCGACGTTGCGGACCTCGCCCGCCGTGCCCTTGCGACCGTCGCCGTCGGGATCGAGTTCGTCGATCCGGCCCGCTTCTTCGGCGATCTGGATCTCGGTCGGCTGGAGCGTGATCCCGATCGTCCCGCGGCGATTCTCGTTGTAGCCGCCGGTGAAGTTGACGGTCGGCCTGGCCCAGTCGAGCCAACGGTAGCTCGGTTTGAACTGCACGCCGAGGGTCTGGCTGAACGTCTCTTCGACACCGAAGTCGACACCCAGGAACTCGAAGGGGTCGCGCGAGACATCGTAGAGCTGATTGCGACCGGAGTTGAAGTTCATCGACGCCGACAGGTCGTTCAACGGGTTGAGGGTCACCTGGAGCTGATTGGTGTTGCCTTTGGTGATCTGAGGCGCCTGGGGGATGCGTTGACCGTCGTCGATCGACTTCTGCACCGTCTGGCTCTCGTTGAAGCGCCAACTGCTGGTGACCTGGATCTGCGTCGGGACCACTCCCAACTCGATCCCGGTACCCGGGACCGGCAGACGAGGGACCTTGCGCAGCTGGAGGTCGTAGCTGTAGCGCTGGTCGGCGGACTTTCCGGTGGTCTCCGAGGTCGGACTGAATCGCTCGGTCCGTGTCCCGTTGATCGTGTAGTTGAAGCGATCCAGCGTGTACTGGAGGATCGGGTTCTCACTGGGACGCGGCTTGCGGAACTGCAGGCTGAAGCGTTCGGTGGTCGACTCGGATCGGAATGCGTCGCGCTCGTCGGCAGTGGTCAGCTCGCGATCGCTACGCGGCTGGTACTTCGGTAGATCCAGGTCGGAAGAACGCTGAACCGTGATCGGGAGGTCGATGCCACCGAGCGGGACCCAGTTCTGCACCCGCGTGCTGACGCGCGCGTTCCATCGGGTGGAATTGATCCCGGTGCCGAGATCACGGTTGAGACCGCGGAATTCCGCGTCTGTCGTCTGGTAGTCGAGCTGCAGATCGGCCACGCCCGGGATCTGCGCGTTCAGTGCATAGCGTTGCGCGAGTCCGACCCTTCGATTCACACCCCGAAGGCGCAGCTCGTTGAACAGGACTTCTCCTTCGTACTTCTCTCCGCTGGGCGTGAGGGGGGCGCGCACACCGACGTAGTAGCGCGTGACGCGCTCGAGGTCGGGACGGCCACGGACGGTGACGGGATAGACGACGCCGGTCCGGGTATCGCGCACGAATCCGCGCGTCACCGTGGGATTGATGCGCCCCGTGTAGTCCTCGAAACGAACGAGGTTTTCCTCCACCCCATCGCTCCGAACGTTGCTCAGTTCCGCGATGCTGATGCTCATCTCGGCCCAACCACCGTCGTAGGCGTTGCCCGCGACGGCTTCGAAGGGCACTTCGACCTCGTAGTAGTTCAACGAGTCCGAACCCACGCGGTAGAAACCCGACAGCACGTCCTGGGACACGTCGCGCTCGAGGGTCTCGGACTCCGCACCCCCGGGTGGAAGTCCATAGGGAAGGCGCCAGAAGAAATTCAACTCGTCGTAGTTGAGGTAGTTCTCGCCCGCGCGCCCAGGCAGGTCCCGAAAGGCGCGGAAGTTGTTCCCCGCGTCGATCTCGTAGAGCAACTGCAACGACTGCTCGAGTTCTTCTTCGTTGTTCCGGCGTTCGACCTCGATCGGCGGCTGGTAGATCCCCGCGTTGTCCTTGTTGTTCAGCACGCCCAGGCGGAAGTCCTGGGTGTTGCGCGCGACCGGGTCCAGCACGTCGTCGTAGCGATCGCGCACGCCGTCGGCGATCCAGCGGTTGCCGAGGAACTGCATGTCGGCGAGTCGAATGCGGCGCGTGTTCGGCTCGTTCGGATTCGCGGGCCCGTCGGGTTCGTACCAGATACGGATCGTGCGAACGCGGGACAGGTCGGGCTCACGACCGAAGTAGGTCGACGGCTCGTCGAGGTCGGATACGGATCCGCCGGGCAGTACCACGCCCTGGCGACGGATGTAGGTCAGGGCACTGCGCAGGTCGAGTCGATAGCGTCGCCAGGTGCGACGGTTGGCCCGTGCGTCCGCACGGAAGGACGCGTAGTCCGACCCGCCGAAGTCGCGGTAGATGTCGACCAGTGGGTTGGCGTCGTCGAGATCCAGGCTCACGCGAAAGAACCCGTCCTCGAGGTCGAAAGTCCCGTCGCGATCGATGTCCTCGGAGTCGAGGCTCTCGTTGCCCTCGGTTCCGTTGATGTACATGAACTCGCCCCGGTCGACGCGGCCCTGGTCGTCGTCCCCGACGTCGTAGTCGTCGCCCGCCGGGTCGAAACTGCCGCGACCGGGGCGACCGGCGATCGGGATCAGATCGGGACTCTCCTCGTCGTTCAGGAGTCCGTCGAGCCCGGTGTCCTCGCTGCGCCCCTGGCTCGCGCCGCCGAGGATGCCGTCGTTGTCCCGGTCTTCGCGATTCTCGGTCCCGATCAGGAAGTCGTCCTCTTCCGGTCCGATGCGCGGCCAGAAGAAGTCCTCGTTGATGTCCCCGAAGTCGAAGTGGAGCGTGCCCGATCGCGGCGCGTTCACTGCCGTCGAGTCCGAGGGAAAGCCGACCTCGTTCAAACCTTCGATGAAGGGCTCGTCGACGGCATCGATCCAGAACTCGAGGAACTGCGCCTGGCTGAGATCGACCTCTCCCAACGAGCGCATCACGCCCGCGTATTCGTTCTCCTGCCAACCGCCCCGCTCGTCGAAGTCGGTCTCGGTGCTCGCGTCCGCGCGAAAGATCAGCTCGAGCGTCGGTAGGGTGTTCCGCTGTTCCTGCTCGGTCAGGTCGGGATTGACGTGGCCCTGCTCGAGGCGTCCACCACTGGCCGGTGCGTGCCAGCCCGAGTAGGCTCGATCCGCGGGTTCGAAAGCTTCACGCGGGGTGTAGTCGTCGATCTCTCCCAGCGGGAAAAGGCCCGGGTCGACACGAAGGTCCGGACCGCGCACCGGAAGGCTGGCCCACCACCAGCCGTCGCGTCCCAGCGTGATCGGGATCGATTGGTCGACCTGCTCGAAGTCCTCCAGGTAGGCGATGTCCTTCGTGTTGGGATTCGGGACGCTGATCGCGACCTCGGCCGTGACGTCGAAGGTCGGTGAACGATCCACCGGCTGACGGCTGATGAAGTCCGCCACGCCGCGCAGCCACTCCGGCTCGATCCGCGATTTCGTGTTGATGTTGCCAACCAGATTGCGCTTGGGCTCTTCGCCGAGCCGGACCTTGGTCTGCGAGTTCGGTCGGCTCTGGTAGAGCCAGGTCGTACTGATCTGGGTGCGATCGAACAGCTCGGACGCCAAGTTGAAGCCACTCAAGCTCGTGCGCCCGCCTCCGAAGAGGGGATTCTGCTCGTATCGCACCTGGATGTTGCTCTGCGCGTTGAGCTCGGCCAGGGCATCTCCCTTGAGGTTCACCTCGCCGGAGAAGTAGTCGATGTCGTACTCGTCCGAGCGTAGCGTCCGCCCGTTGAGGATGATCTCCTCACTGCCCTCGCGGATGTTGAAGGCGTTGAGGTCGAGCGTGCTGCTCACCCCTGACTGCTGCACCACCAGGTTGAAGCGATTCGAGGCGATCTG
>JGI12109J20283_10017367_pt1 | contig 15960 bp, 9 predicted proteins | sample ElkSlonscriptome_12_FD_20283 | JGI IMG/M metagenome (IMG submission 20283)
GCCTCAGCCGCAGCCATCAGTTCATTGACGGAAGACTCCACCAGTTCGCGGTTGAATTCGCCTTCATTGACCAACACCATCGCCTCACGGACGCGATTCTCGGCCAATTCCAGGCGCAACGCGGCTTCATCTGTGCCGAAGACGCCAGCCGTCTGCAACTGCACCTGCTCCAGGGAGCGTTTGACCGGGTACAGTGCGTCACCGGGTACACTCTCGCTGATGAGTGGCGTCACAAAGAACAGAACAATGATCATACTGGCCGCAACGGTCATCACACCCTGCGTAATGCGTAGGATACGCCGTGTACGCGAGGGAGCAGCCGGTTTTGCTGTTGCCTGTTGCTGTTCCGCATGGGCATTGAGCATCTGCGCCTGGATGCGAGCCATCGCTTCAAAGGATAATGCGGGCGGTGGATCGTTTGCCAGGGCAGAAGCCGCCCGCGTGAGCGGATCGTCTGCGCCGGTAGGATACGTGTCTTTCCGGCCCGGTGGCAGCACCTCATCCAGGTGATCTGCCAGTTCGTTCGGGTCGTTCCAATACTCAGTCATTTCGACCTCTTAGATAATGCCTTGCTTTCTCTTCAGACCCCAGTAACGTTGCCAGGCGTTGCAGCGCACGATGCTGGGCACTTTTTACAGCGGATACACTCTTTCTGAGGGTGGCCGCCACTTCCTTGTGGCTTTTGCGCTCTACAAAGCGCATCACCAGGATGGTTTGTTCCTCTTGCGTCAATTGCAAGACCGCTTCCCGTACTGATTTGCTCTCTTGTTGATCAGCAAATTGTGTTTCCGGTAGATCACGATCACTCATCAGATTATCGCTCAATTCTGCTTGTGGCCGTCGTGTGTTGCGTCGATGAAAATCCGCCACACGCGCTGCTGCAATCCGATAGAGCCAGGCTTCAAACGGTGCGCCTTTATCTTCATAGCGGCTGATGTCTTTGACCATACGGACGAAGACTTCCGCTGTCAGATCCTCTGCATCCTGTTCCGCACCAACACGATAGACGATGTAACGGAAGATCAACCCGACATAAGTTTGATAAATGGTTGATATAGCCGCTGAGTCACCATCCTTGGCGCGTTGGATGATCTCTGATGTAATGCGTTGGGTATCCATAGTGTCCTGCTTATTAGAGTGCGCACTCTGGTATAGTTTCAGGTCTATGTTGCCCGTGTTACTCACTATACCGCTGTAGCACCTTGAATGTCACATATTTTTATTCAATCATTTGATAAGCGTTTCCTGAGTTGAGATTTTGCAACAATCCACTAACAGCACGAATACCCTGGGTATATCTTCTTGATCACAAACGGCTTCTCAGTAGTGTCACATTGTGTTGAGGTCAGGCTGCTGATTAGGGCCTGGTAATGATCCCATTGCCGATAGCGATGATCAAGGTCACCAGCCATATCACACCCGCCCACACAGGGATATTAAACGGCGGCGCATAGGTGAAGATCACCCGCTCGGTGGTCTCATTTACCGGCACCGCCCGGAACATCACATTCGCCCGGTAAATCGTTCGTTCTGCGCCGTCGCTCGTCTGTGCGGACCAGCCCGGATAAAAGGCATCGTTCAGTACCAGCCAACCATCACCATCGACGGAAACCGTGATTTCAACGCGGGTAGGCGAATAGTTGACCACGCGGGCCTCACCTGCATTCACCCCGTTAAAGCCATCCAGCCCCAGCCCATTCCGGTTGATCGTAATCTGCGTGCGCGGGTCAAAGATCGCATCGGTCATGGCCTGTAATGCGGCTTCGGTGCCGTCGGCATCATCGGGGAAGACCTGCGCATCCCCGACGATAAACGCACGCGGCAGCACATCCAGGTTTTCGTAGATTTTGACATCCCCGCTGAACACGCGCTGCCAACCCGCCGGGGCCAGTTGTGTAAAGTCGCCCGTGCGCGTATCTACCAGCGTCACCGCCTGGATAGGCCATTCGTTGGTACCCGTGATGCCAATTTCACGCGGACGGGTCACACGTTCCGCTTGATATTGCAACAGCCTGAGACCGTCTACGCTGATGCTGTCGTCAATCAGGGTCAGCGGGGTATCGTCAAAGCGCAGGTCCGGCGGCGGGCAATCGTCCTCACCACAGGCGATCAACAGATGCACGCTATCCGCGACGAAATTGGTGGGGTTAGCGATGACGCTATCAACGGCAAATTGCAGCCCCGTATCATAGAAAATCCCCTCATGCACGCGGTCAAATACCCGGTCCAGCAGCAGATATTGTGTGTTGGTGAGGTCCAACCAGCGATCATCGGGCACGCAGGCCCCCCGGCATTCCGGCAGAGCCAGCAGCTCACGCAGACGCCCGTCAACGCTGCGATCTGTGCCCGGTGGCAGCATCAGCGCGGTAAAATCGCTGTAGTGTTGGGTGGGCAGCACCCCCCCGCCGAAGCCGTCCACACTGGGGATCGTCCAGCGTAGCGGCAGATTAGCGGCGATAGCTTCCTGTAGCTTAACGGCGGTGAAGGCATAGGCGGTGGCATTGTCATTGAGGCCCATCGCCGCCCAGCGTGCTTCGAGTGTGGCGCGGTCACCGGGGTCACCCAGCCCGGCGGTGATGCTCAGCAGGCGGCCAGGGACCACCTCATCAGCACCATAAGCGGCCATCTGCTGCGTGGTGAAACGCGGCTCATGCCATATATCGGGGTCGGTGGCGTCATTGTAGGGTAAGCTCAAACTGGTAAGGAATAGCTCTGCAATCACCAGCAGAGTCAGCAGCAGCGGGCGGCGATGCTTGCCGATGGTCAATAACAAGACCAATCCCGCCGCAGCCAGGCCCCACCCGGCCCAGGTGATGGCTGTGGGTACGGCTGATCCGTTGACTTGATCGGCGGCGCGGTCCGCGAGCAGGGTTGAGGCGGCCAGCAGGCCGATCACCCCCAGGGCGATGGGCAGCGTCCGTTTGAGGGGTTGCTTGTGCAGCATCCGGTGAAAGGGCGATGGCGACAAGCGCACACGACCCAATAGGCGGGTGCTGGGTGGCATGTAAGCCTGCATACCGAGTGCCGCCAGCATTGACCCGGCCAGCGAGAACAACACCAACCAGCGCGCCGGCACGCGGAACAGATCAAAGCCGGGGACTTGCGCCAACAGCAGATAGACGGGCGTAAAGCGGCCTAGCGCGAAAATCAGCCCGGTGGCACCCAGCACAATCCACGGCCAGCGGCGACGCCCCCCACCCAACGCACCGAGTACGGCCAATCCCAGGCCGATAACCCCCAGATAACTCACATATTCACCAAAGGGCTGACCGCCGTAACTGGGCAGCAATCCGCGCCCGATGAGGGCCGGTTCTAGGGAGAAGGCCGTCGCTTCCTGCTGGGTCAATCCACCGCTGCGATTGGATAGCCCGGTCAATTCTGCGGCGGGGATCAATTGCGGTGCCGCAACGATGACGGCCACCAGCGCACCCAGCAGAATAATCCCGATGGGCCGCAGTAAGGGCCGCCACTGGCTGCTGGTCATGGCTTGCTGTGTCAAACCGACCACGCCCAGCGCGATCCCCGTCATGAATACGGTCTGCGTGTGGCCGCTGAGTAACTGCATCCCCCAGGCAACCCCCAACCACGGCAGATAGCGGCGCGGTTCTTGTAGTGCGGCCAGCAACAACCAGATCATCCACGGTAACCAGGCCATCCCCTGCAATTGATTGATCTGTTCCACATGGGAGCCGATCTCCCCACCGAAGGCAAAAAGTACCCCCGCCACTATCGCCGGGAGGGTGCGCACCTTCAATGCCCGCCGCGCCAGCAGATACGTGCCTATCCCCGCCCATAGCACATGCAAAATGATACTCACCGTCACGCTATCCGGTGTGTTGAGGGAGATGGTCAGCCAATTGGGGGGGTACAGCGTGCCAAGTTGTAAATTTGCCAGCAGCGGCGCACCCATGAACAGGTCCGGCGTCCATAAAGGGAGGTCCCCGGCGGCGAGGGCACCATCACGGGCGTGCCAGTACGGGTAGAAATAAGCGAAGGTATCCCCGCGTGCCAGGATGAGATCTGTGAAGGCGATACGCCAGAAAAAGAGCAGCGTCAGCACGATAAAGGCAAATAGGGGCAGGGGCAAGCGGCGCATAAAGGGTCCTTGTCATCGCAATTGGTCGCACGCTGGATTATCGCAGGAAATGGCCTATACGCAACATAGTGAATGCCAATAAACACTTAATATCAAATTTACAAAGATATGCTACATTAAGATCGAATTCGGGTTGCAAATGGCTACCCCCAATAATTTGGGTGTTAGATAGGCACATTTGCCCTGATAATGAGGTAAAATTGGTAAAAAGTAGGTAATAGTAAGGAGAGTGAACAATGCCTGATATTCTCTCCGTTGATGCGGCGACAATTGACCATAGCGTGGTTTACCTAGGGCTGATCATCAGCCTGTGGATTGGTGTCACCTCGGCGTATGTGCCGGGCACGGGCATTTTAGAGGGCCTTGCCATTGTCGGGTTAGGGGCCATGTTGATGGTGATGGTACAGATTGACCAGGTACGCTGGCCGGCGGTGTTGGTGTTGGTAATGGGTGTATCCGCCTTTTTTGTGATCCCATTTATTGACATCAAATACGCGCCTTACGCTATCGGTGGGCTTGGATTGCAGGCAGCAGGGGCGGCCTTCATGTTCGCCGGGGAGATGGTGCAACCGTTCCTCATCGTGATGACGGTGCTACTGCCCTTCGCGTACTATCAGTGGGTGCTGCTGCCCATGCTGGAAAACGCCCGCAAACGCCCCTCAGCGGATAAAGATGATCTGCTCATCGGCATGGAAGGCCGCGCCACCAGGGATATTGACCCGGTGGGTACCGTCCATGTAAACAGCGAAAGCTGGACGGCCACCAGCGCGGAAAACATCCGCAAAGGCACGACAGTCGTCGTGATTGGGCGGGAAGGTTTACGCTTAATTGTGGAAGGCATCAAGGAAAAACGCCGGGCGGAGTTCCCGGTAGAAGACGCAGTTGAGTAAATAAGGCAACGCATTTTCTGTCAAAATAGATAAGGAGACATCGTCATGGACGATACTTCAACCATTATTATCATTGCGGGTATTCTGGTCGTCGTGTATTTCGCGACACGCTTGATCCGCATTGTGCCCGAATACGAGCGGCTGGTGATCCTGTCATTAGGTCGCTACAGCGGCACCCGTGGGCCAGGGATTGTTTACGTGATCCCGCTGCTGGAAACAGCCATGCGTGTCGATATGCGTGAGCGGTTCCTGGACATCCCCGCGCAGACGGCCATCACCCAGGATAACGCGCCGATTGCGATTGACTTCCTGGTGTACTACCGCGTGACCAACCCGCGTGAATCCGTACTCGAAGTGGATAACGTGGTGCGGGCATCAACCAACATCGCCACCACCACCCTACGCGCCGTCATCGGTGACATAGAACTGGACGAGGTGCTCAGCAAGCGCGACAAAATCAACGAGATCTTGCGCGTCAAGCTGGATGAGATCACCGAACGCTGGGGTCTGAAGATCACCAGTGTGGAAATCCGCGAGATTGAGCCGCCGCGTGAAGTACAGGACGCGATGAACCGTCAGATGACGGCAGAGCGTGAACGTCGTGCCGCAGTGACCCGCGCCAACGGTGAGCGCGAAGCGTCCATCCTGGAAGCCGAAGGTGATCAGAAAGCAGCCATCCTCAAGGCCGAAGGTGTGAAGCAATCCGCCATCCTGGAAGCCGAAGGTGAGCGGCAAGCACAGTTGCTACGTGCCCAGGGGTATGCCAAGGCGTTGGAGGCCATCTACCATGAGGCCCGCAGCGTTGATGAAAAGACCATGCTGCTGCAATACTTTGAGGCCCTGCGTGATATTGGCAAGAGTCCATCCACCAAGTTTGTGCTGCCGATGGAACTCACCGATATGCTGCGTGATTTCAGCAGTCGCATCGCCGGGCAGGTGGATCTCTCCAATGCCAGCAATGGCAATTCGGGCAACGGGTCCACATCGCGCAAGATGCCGCGCCCATCAGCGGATGAGAACACCGACTAGAGCGCATCAACAACACCCTAATCCATCACGGGCGCACTCGCTATGGATGCGCCCGTTTTTTGTATTATGACCTGGACAATTATTTTATCAATCGTCAAAAGGTAATCCGTCATTCTTAGCGTTCTTTGCGGCCTGACCGTTCACCCTATCCACCCTGACCACTACCCCCGGAACTGCGTTTCCCGCCATTGCGCGAACAGGTCTTGTAACTTCAAGCGTTGATACTTGCCCGTAGACGTGACTGGCACCTCATCACCGAAGACGACGGCCTTGGGTGATTTCTCGAAGGTCATGCGCTCCCGGCAATGGGCAATAATCGCGTCCTGGTCGAGGTCTGCGCCATCTTCCGGCACGATGTAGGCCCCCACTTCCTCGCCGTAATACGTATTCTTGAATGCCACTGCGAGGCCCACCTTCACACCGGGGATTTCCAGCAGCACTTCCTCAATATCAAACGGGCTGAACTTCACCCCGCCGCGATTGATCAACTCTTTGATGCGCCCGGTGATAAAGAAGAAATGCCGCCCTTCCGCGTCTTCGATGTAAAAGCCCTCATCGCCACTGCGGAACCAACCGAATTTGAAGGTCTCGGTGTTGGCGTCGGGCCGTTTGAAGTAGTATTTCATCACATTATGCCCACGGATGCAGATCTCGCCGCGCTGGTGCGGGCCAAGCCGCTGCCCGCTGCCATCCGCGCTGAAGATCGCCATCTCATTGGTGTGGACGGGCACACCAATGCTCGGATAGCCGTGATCCAACAACCAGCTTTGATGCTGTTCCCAGGTGATGTTCACCGGCAGGAAGCAGCTATAACAGGTGGTCTCGCTGAGGCCGTAGCCGTGCAAGATCGGGAAGCCGAACGTGTCCTCAAAATCACGGACCAGCGCGACGGCCAGCGTCCCCGCCCCGCAGATAAAATGGCGAAAGCGCGTCAAGGCGCGGCGGCTGAGGTCATCCCCGAATAAGCCCCTGCCCTCGGCCTGGGTCTGCTCAGCGCGTTCCAGCAGAAATTGCAGCAGCGTCGGCACCACACTGACGATATTCACGCGCTCCTGGGCCAGCGTGCGCCAGAAGCGGCTCGCACTGAAACCCCGGTTCAACACAGTGGATGCCCCGACCAGCAGCGGCGTCACCAACGTAACCACAATGCCGTTTACATGGTGAATAGGCAGCACGCACATCATACGCTGGCCGCCGGTGATGGCCTGCGCCTGCGAGATCGCCAGTGCATCCACCAGCAGATTGTACTGCGTCAGCACCACGCCCTTGGGTGCGCCGGTGGTACCGCTGGTATACACCAGCAACGCCTCATCATCCAGCGTGGGCACCACCCCGTCGAGGTCGTCATAAATGGCGTCGTCATTGGATTTAACAGGTGCGCCGTCGCCTAAAAAGGTGTTGGGTAGATTTTGCACCAGCGTGTTGAAGTGCTTGTAATCACCGATGGGTTCCTCGCCCCCATAGATGACAATCTCACGGATGTTAGCCGCGCCCAATTCGTTATCGCTATCATCACCGTGGACGATGCGCTCGGCGCGTTCCAGGTACTCCGGGCGGACCAGGCACACCACCGCCTCACTGTTGCGCAGAATAAAGGCGATGCGCTGGTCATCTTCGGCCACATTCTGCGGGGCAACGGCTGCGCCCACAATCCAGCATGCAAAGTAGATAATGACGGTCTCCGCGTGGTTATAGCCCAGCACAGCGACCCGATCTCCCCGGCGCACACCCAGGTCATCATAGAGGAAATTAGCGGTTTGATGCACGCGGGCGTTGAACTCGGCGTAATCGTATTGTTCGCGTTCGCCGTCCCCGTCAATGTGGATCAGGTAGGGGCGGTTGCCAGCGGTTTTGGCGTGCAGGCTCAGCAGGTGCCGGATATTGCGGAATGGCAGTAATCGCTGCGCCTGCGGCTGCCCGTTGATGATATGCGCGGCGTGCAGGTTATCGACAGTGATGTGATCTAAATCAGTGGTGGTTGTCATAAAAATAGCCTTTCAATATAATTTGAGTGATCTGTTTTCTGGTTGTGTTAAAAATAAGCCAGGATGCGCCCGTTGCATCATCCTATGGTGCCCACGCCAGGTCAAGGGCCGCATAAGGGCCAGTATACATCTGTGCCTGATTGGTCGTTACATCCAGCACCACCAGCGAAAGCCGCCCGTCTATATCATCCAAATACGCGACCTGTGCCCCATCCGCTGACCACGTTACACGGGCGCGGGGGGTCGCCGTCAACGCGCTGACCTCGCGTAAGGTCCGTTGCTGGGTGCCTGTCGTCAGCACCAGATACCAGGCCCCGGCCCGCTGCACCACCTCCAGAATTTGCGATCCATCCGGTGCGGGGATGATGCCATTACGCAGCCCCCGGTCCACGGCAATATAATCACGGGCCAGGTCTGCGGTCTGGTCAAGTTCGCGCACCTCACCATCCATACTCAGCAGATGCGGCAGGCGCGTTTCCTCAAAAAAACCGGGGATCAAGTCACCAAAGATGATCTGCGTGCCATCGGCTGTGAATGTCGGGTCATACATCGCGTCAATAGATGCCGAATGGATGTCTATTTGGCGGGTGGTGCCGCCGTGCGTATCAAATAAGGTGATCACCTCTCGCTGCCCCCTGGCTGCATCTATAATGCGGATAAACCCCAGCGTCCGCCCATCCGGGGACCAGAACGGCGCGGTATCCTGGCTATCCGGGCGGCTGATATTGACGCGCAATCCCTGGTTGACATCCACCAATACAATATCCAGGTCATTATCGGCGTTGATCTCTACCGCGATGAGTTCCGTAGCCGTGCCCTGCCCGATATGCAGCGCGGCCAGCGTCACTAGCAGCGCAGCGATGAGGCTCACCAGGGTGCCCAGGGCAATCAATCGGGTGAACATAGCTGGCCCTCACTCATACAGCGCATAGATAATCACACCGAACGGGTTAGGGGTGATTTCGGTCACCGTGTTGGTCACAATATCCCACTGATACAGGCGATTCAGGTCATTGAAAATCACATGACGTGAGTCAGAGGTCCACTGTGGCTGGATAAAGCCGATGCCGGTGCGCGTTTGCTGGTGGCTGGCCGTACCGGTCCGGGTATCGAACACGCCCAAACGCGGCGAGGGGCGACTGGTACGGTACAGGATATAACGCCCATCTGCCGACCACTGCGCCCCATCACCATAATCGGTTATTTGAGTGAGCGTGCCGTCGCTATCACGCCAATACAGGCGGGCGGTGGGCTGGCCGGTATCCACCCAACCGATAGCCCCGGTCTGGATCACATACGATTGGCTATCAGGCCGCCAGATAACACCCCATAATTGATCCAGGCCGTTCTGGTCGGCGGTGGCGATATGCTCCGTTGCCCCACTCTCAAAATCAATCATGTACAACACCCGCTCGGACATTAACCCAGCGGTGAGCGCGATTTGCTCACCATTCGGGGACCAGTTTACAATCACGGGCCGCTCGGTGATGTCCGCCGTCAGGTTACGCATTTCACGCGATTCGACATCCAACACAAACAGATCGGTTTCCATATTCAGGCTACGCACCACCGCTAACCGCTCCCCCTCCACGGACCAGATGAAATTCAAATAACGTCCGCCATCGGGTAGGGCCTGCGCCTGCCAGGTCTCATCGGTGTTCAGATCAACCACATACAGCCCGTCATCTTGGGTGGTGAGCACATATGCCCCGGAAGGGCTGAGTACGGCGTTCAATACCCCTTCGCTAAGATTGCGTGTGGTGCCCGTTTCAGCGTCAATCAAGGTGATTTCCGCCCTGGGGAGGGGGTCAGTCGCGCTCAGGGCCTGCTCCCCGGCCACCAACATAAATGTTTGCCCATCCGTAGCCCACATGGAATTATTCAGGCGCGGTAGTGAGGTCGGCGGGGTACGGCTCATCAGCCCACTTTGTAGATCCAGCAAGCTAACACCGTCGCCATGCGGGATCATCACCCGTTCGCCCGTCGGCGCAAATACCAGGCCGCCATTACTGCCAATGGCGTACTCCCGCGCCAGGTTCAGTGACCGCTCCAGATCCGTGATGGTAAAGCGATAGGTGGTATCGGTCATGGTGACGCGCCAGCCCACCGTCGCCAGCAAATCGCCGTGGTTCAGGGCCGGGGCCAGCCGTAATGTGAGGATGATCGCCAGGGTGAGTGCGACCAGACATACACCGAGTAGGACGGTAATGGGACGCAGCATAGGGTAGATCCCTTCAACTCATCGTGCAGCCAATATGGGTGGTTCAGTCTCCACGATTATATGCCCCGATGACCGCATGATCAAAAATCGGTACTGTGTACGTCTATTCGGTGTTTCTTTGGCATGTCTATGCTACGCAGGCCGTTCAATGTAGGTGATAATACAGCCCATGCACCAACTCAATCATTGGCAAGGCATCAGGGGATAACCATATGGCAAAAAAGAGTAGCAGACGCTCCACAAGACGATCCAAAAAACAGCAAGCCCAGGCACAAAACCAGCGTAACCTCGGGTTGATCTTCGGTGGGCTGGCCGTGGCCGTCGTCATCGGGTTGATTGTGGCGGCAGGTGGCCTGGGTGAGGGGCCATCACCGGCAGTGGCGCAGGAACGCCTGGATTATGACCCTATTCTGGGTGAAGCAGATGCCCCGGTGACCATCATAGAATATGGCGCGTATAGCTGTAGTGCGTGCCGGGCTTTTCATCAGAGCCGCACCATAGAGCGGTTGCTGAATGACTACGCCGGGCAGGTCAACTTTACTTTTCGTGATTTCCCGGTGATTACACCGGATTACGATGTGCGCACGGCCCGCATCGCGCAGTGTGTACTGGACCAAGATGAGGACATCTACTGGGCCTTCCATGATGTGATGTACACCCAGGTACGCATCGGTGAAGGGACCGATACCTTGATCACGTTTGCCGGGGCAGTTGGCGCAGATGAGGACGCATTGCGCACCTGCATAGAGGAACGGCGGCATTCACGCACCGTCGAATATGACGAGGACCGGGCCTTCCAGTTGGGTTTGCGCTCTACGCCGTCCTTTACCGTTAACGGCCAGCGTATTTTCTCACCCACAGAGCAATCACTGCGGGAGGCTATCAACGCCGCGCTGGGGGCTTAAGGCTGACTTCGCTCCGGGCAAACTCCCTCAGCCCCGCGCCTCGACCTCGATACCCTGTGCGCCCAACGCCTCGATCAGCGCGTCCCATTGATCAGCGCGGACGACAGCGGCCATCGGTCCCAGGCGTGCGCCCAGGTAGCGGCGCAGTGGCGGCGCGTTATAGATGGCATCCATTGTTTCCGGGGCGGTGGTCCGCAGCACGAGCAACCGTTCCAAGGTGACCGCCGCAGACGCGCCTTCCTGCCAGGTCTCCAATAACTGTTTAATCGGCCCTGGCAGCGGACCGTTATCCAACATCCGGCTGACGAAGGCTTCAATGTGGCCGGTGTTGATGCCCTGTTCAGCGGCGCGACGTATGCCCTCCGCGTTGAGCTTGAGCGTGTAGCCGTCGCGCTCATCAGCGGCGATCCAATCCGTAAAACGCATGGCCTGAAAGCGATCAAAGCGCGGCACCCGCCGGGATACGGTGAGGGTGCCATCGGCGGCGACACTAATGGTCTCTGGCTGGTCGGGCACGTTGGGCCAGCTTTCCGTACCGACGAAGGCCCGGCCATAAGCGGTCAAACGGGCGGCATCCATTGCCAGGTCAACCGTGCCTAACCAGTGCAGCGGCCCGTTGATGACGTAATCCAGCAGGGCACCTTCTACCGCGTCCCAGCTTTCAAAACCATTCAGATATTCGCCGGCATCATTGCGGATGTACCAGCTTTCATAATCGCCGCTGGGCCGCTGGAAATCCGGCTCAATCTCCTTCACTGTAGTGATGAAGTCATCCAGTGACCACCATGCCTCCTGGGGCGTAAAATCACCGATCATGGCGAGGATGGCGTCCCGCGCCACCACCGGATCATAAGGCCAGCCGGTTGGCTCCGGGTGCAGACCGGCCACATGCCACAGGTCACGAAATATAACACTGTCCTTCCAGGCGGCGGCAAGGATGGCGAGTTGTTCAGCGCGGGAACTTTCCAGCCAGCGGCGGGTTTCCGCCCGGCGCGGATACGCGGTCTGATCCTGCACGTCGATGAGTTCCGCAGTCACCCCCACCCCGAACAAAAAGCGCAGCCGGGCCAATTCATCATCCAGCAGATGCGGTAGCAGCAGTTCCACATCGTTATCGGAGAGGCCACCATCCACCAGTTCCGCGTTGAAAACCTGCAAATGGGCCAGCAGGGTCGCCATATCATCGACTATCGTCGTGGTCGCGGCGATGGTCTCCTCATCTTCTTCCAGCTCAATGCTTTCGATGCGCGGGGCGAAGGCGTCATCAATGGGCAGCGCGGCGTCCGGTGGCGGTCCGGCCTCCAGGCCATCATAGGCGGTTTTCTGTGTGGGGAGCAGGTCGGCCAGGTCCGGCGGCACATAGACGACGGCTACCGCGCCGGTAGGGGCATTCTCAAAGCCTTCGAAGATCAAGCCACGATAATACAGGGCTTCGGCGGCACTCTGCGGATGTGCTTCTGGCTGTTCCCGCTGCACCGCGCCCGGCCCCAGCTTACGGAACTTGCCGTGGATGCGCTCGAACATGGGGGCCTTAATCTTATGGCCGGCAGAACCGATAACCATTTGCAGGGCTTGTCGCTGCTGGTCACTGAGCTTATCCCACACGGTTTCGGCCTTATCCGGGTCGCTCATCGCCTCATGGATGGCGGTAACGGCGTCATTGTCGTTCATGCCCTCAATGTTGACGCTCCACGTCTTGGCAACCGCGATGCGTACCGCTGTGTCCGCTTCGCGCAGGCTTGCCAGCAGATTCAGCATGGTCAGGTATCCTTTGTGTGCTTGATCATCACCGTACCATTGTAACAATGCGGCATGGTTATGTCACTGTGGGACGAGGGTCTGCAACCCATCCTCCGGCACCGCAGAGACCGCCCACCCCGCTTGACCGGCTTCAGTTTCGATGTACCACCAGCTAAAGCCGTTGGCCTCTACCGGGCCTTGCGTCAGACGGACGCGGCTACCATCAGTCAGGGTAAAGACGATATTATCCTCTGCAATCACGGTATCCGAGCGCACACGCAGATCATCACCCGCGTTGGTGTTGACGATTGCCTCACCGCCCACAGTGAGTACAGGCCGGGCGGCGGTTGGCAGGGCTGTTATGATGGGGAAGGGGGTCGCCGTAGCGACGGGCACACCCTGCGCATCACACAGCGGTTGGATGTCAAAAAGTTGGCGTTCGCGGCAGGTCGGTTCGATGATAAAGCGGTTGGCGAAGGTCCACGCTAGCAGGTCTTCCCGGTTGGTGAGCACGCGCCATTCTGCCAGGGTTGCATCTTCCAGGCCGGTGAGTACCGTTGTGCCATCCCTGCTGAAATCCACACTGCGCGGGGCAATGGCTGTGATACCGTTATTGGTGGAGAAGCGACGCAGTTCAAAGCCAGTATTCACCTCCCATAAACGGACGGTGCCATCCGATGAGGTAGAAACCACGCTCTGCCAATCCGGGCTGAAGTCAACATCGCGCACGTTGGCATCATGGCCTTCAAATTGCCGCAGCACCCCGCCGAAGGTCCCCGAAGCCGGGTCCGCATCCCATAAGCGCAAGGTATCATCACTGGAACCGGAAATAACCCGTGTGCCATCCACATTGAAATGCGCGGCGTTGACGCTATCCGTATGCCCTTCTAAAGTGCCCAGCAATGTGAAGGTCTCAATATCCCATAGGATGAGGGTGTTATCCCGCGCCCCGGTGATGGCCCGCGTTCCATCCGGGCTGACATCCACCGTGTAGACGTTGCCTTGATGACCGGGGTCGGTTTTCAGGCTGGCCGCCGGGAAGACGTGTGAAGCAATACCCGTTGTTAAATCCCAGATGACCACCCTGCCATCACTCGTCCCGGCGATGGCGCGAGTATCCGTGATGAAGGCGACAGAGTCAAAGCCGTCACCACCTTCTGCGGACATGCCCTCAACGCGCAGGGTTTGCAGGGGCTGGCCGCTGGCAATATCCCATAGGATGACCGTCGCATCGCTGGATGCGGAAAGCACCTGTTCCCCGGTGCTATTCACGGCCAGCGCAGTGACCGGGGCCGTGTGCCCGCGCAACTCCTGTATGGTGAGTTGCGTGACCGGGTCCCACACCCGCAGCGAGAAATTACTATCTGAGCCGTTAGAGGCGGAGATAATCAACTCATCGGTTGCACCATATACCCCAATCACCGGGAAACTGCCGTTATACCCTTCATAGGTACGGACCAGACTACCATCACTGACATCCCACAGGCGCACGCTTTCATCCTGGGAGCCACTGATAATGAGCTGGCCGTCCCCATCAAAATCTACACTGTTGACGGCGTTTTCGTGCCCTTCCAGGGTGATAAGGCGGTTGCGAGTCGCCACATCCCACACCACCACCGAACCATCCCCCTTGCCGGCGGCGATGCGCTCAGCATCCGGGCTGTAGGCGACGGCCCGCAGGCTGGCCGCGTCAGGGTCGGTGAAGGTGGCACGCGGCCCACCCTGGATGTTATTCAGATCATAGATGCGGGCGGTCCCATCGGAAAAGCCGACCAACACCCGGCTGGCATCAAGCGGGTTGGGGTCCATATCGTTGATGCGTACCGCGAACCCGTCAGCATCATCGGATGCAACCGTAAAATTCGCCCAGGTACGGGTCGCCGTATCCCATAGACGCAGCACGCCCTGGTCATCCCCGGTAATGATGCGCGACCCATCCGCACTAAAGGTCACTGCGGTGACCGTAGTCTCACTTTCCACGCCGCTGTTCAAGGGCTGGATAATCGTTCCGCTTTCGGTATTCCATAGGATGATCTCGTCACTATCGCCGCCGCTAACGACTGATTGCCCGTCCGGGCTGAAGGCCACATCACTGACGGCATCGGTATGGCCGGTAAAACGGCGGATCTCCGCGCCGGTTGTGGTATCCCACAGGATGAGCAACCCATCCATGCCGCCGGTGATGACCTGTCCGCCATCCGTGCCGGGCCGGAAGGCCATTGTGGTGACGGTGCTATGCCCGCCCTTGCCAAAACGCCTGACCTCGGTACCGGTGCTGCTGCCCCCGCTGGCATCCCATAAGATCAACTCGTTATCCGCTACGGAAAGCGCGGTATCACCATCCGGCGCGTAGATTGTATCCTGCACTTCTGAGGCGTGGCCGGGGAAAATAAACCGGGTACCGGGCGCGTAACTCACCTCGGATAGCGTGCGTGAGGATTGCGGCGGTGCATTTTCGATGAGGTTGGACTCCACCGCCAGCAGCACGGCCAGCTCACCCTCACCATCGCTGAAAGCGCGGTTCGCACTGGAAGAGAGCGCGAGGCTGCGGGCTTCTTGCTCGTTGAGTAGTGCCTGTTCTTCACTGCGTTCAGCAGCGGTCTGGGCAAGGTTGGCGCGGTCCAACTGGGTCAATGCGAACACGGTCAACCCGGCAGCGACGGCCAAACCGATCACCAGCCCAACCGCGATAATACGCAGGCGACGGGCGGCGCGGCTCTGTAAGGCCAGTTCGCGCTCGACCTGTTCTTGACGTGCTTCCTCGCGGCGTTCGTTTTCCTCAATACTGGCCTGGACGAACTCCCGTTGTAAGGGGGTGGCGTCCGCATCTTGAATCCAATCTTCGGCGCGGGCCAGCCGATTACCCGTCAACAGGTAGGATTTATCCCGTTCGCGCTGCCGCCAATCCTGGGCGGATTTTAGGATTTCGCTGCCGTAACGCAACTGCTCGATATTTTCCGCGACCCAGTTCTGGAAGCGATCCCATTCACGGATCAGGGCTTCGTGGCTGATTTCAATCCAGGTTGTGGGGGCGGCCTGGTCACTGCTGGGGCGGATTTCCCGGCTGGCAATGAGCAGGCGCGAGTCAGCGGCG
>JGI12109J20283_10252413_pt1 | contig 15944 bp, 12 predicted proteins | sample ElkSlonscriptome_12_FD_20283 | JGI IMG/M metagenome (IMG submission 20283)
GCAGGACGTGCATGCCGGCGCCCGCCACCAACTTGTCGCCGAAGCGCCAGGCGATCTGCACGGGAATGTCGAAGAGCGTTCCGCTGCGATCGATGACTTCGATCACGGTGTCGTCGACTTCGGCCTGGCGCACGAGCGACCATCGTGTCGAACGTCGCGCGCTGAAGCCCAGCCCGAGCCCGCCTCGACCGAAGAGCGGGAAGCCCATCCGGACGGCCGGCGTGTCCAGGCCGAGCCGCGTGATCGAACCAGAGGGATCTTCGCTGGTGCGCCGTGCGAAGGTGTTGCTGAGCCCGATCGTCACGTAGCTCAGGTCGGCCAGCTGCGTGGCCTGCAGGACATTCGCGTTCACACTGTCGCGGTAGGCCAGGCCCATGCCGCCGCGTCCCTCGATGCGCGCGTCGTACGATCGCGTCGATTCGCCGAAGTAGCTGAAGCCGAAGATCGATTCACCGGCCGACGCCGTCGACACGACGACCATGCACGCGACGAAGGACAACGAGAAGAGAGAGCGGTTCAGGATGCTTCGCACGGCTCTCCTCCTAACGCCACGAGTCGGCGGGCGGGGTATAGGTCACGCGGACGCGCGGCTGCAACGATTCGGCGGCCGACGGTCCGTAGAAGACGCCCTGATCGTAGTCGGTGAGCTCGGCGCCGAAGGCGTCCTCGAACTGCAGCAACAGGCCGGTCTGATCGGGATCGATGATCGAGTTCACCACGCGCTGCACGTAGCGCGTGACGTCGATCTCGAAGGTATCGGCCAACGCCGGCGAGTAGCCCGACTGGCCGATGAAGGTCAGCGCCACGAGACCCTCGGAGCTGTTGGTCGATCCGGGGCTGGTGCGTGTCGCCTCGGACAGCAGACTCTCGTAGCAGATCACCGTCAACTGTGTCGAATCGAGCGCGCTGCTCGTCGTGCCCAGATTCAGGTCCACGCGGGGGATCCACTGCATGATCGCCTGATTGATGGTCGCGTTCGGCGGAAGCGGATTCGAGCCCAGGTCCAACTGCATCCACGTGCGTCGGACGACGTGCGAGCCGAGCACCGGCTCGTCGGCGAGCGGCGCGTCCTTTTCGAACACCGTGAAGTCGACGAGCGCGGGGGTCTCGACAACGACCTCTTCGGCCGCGAACTCGAGTTCCGCCGGCAGCTGCGACACGTCGATGTCCAGGTCGATCTGAGCGCCCGTCCCCCCGTTCTCGGAAACCAGGCCGAGCAAGTTGGAATCGCCGGGCAGGTCGTACTGCACGGCGCCGTCACCGTCGTCGAAGACCACGATACCATCGTGCGATCCGGCGGCGGCCCAGTCCGCGACCACGTCGATCGGCAGCTCGGCCTCGATGTCCTTGGCCTCGACGGACAGCTCCTGCTGGATCGTGAGTTCGTCTCCTTGGATGTCGACCACCGAACCGATCACCGCGACATCGGCACCACTGACCTGGCGCGACGCTTCGAAGACACGGATCGGGCGCGGGAAGCGCTTCTGGGTCGCGTCGTCGACCGTCACTTCGCGATCGATGTCCCGCGCGAGCACTTCGAGCTGGAGGACTGCGCCCGCGAACAGCTCGGGCACGATCGTCACCGTGTCCACGAAGGCCTCGACGATCGGAATCCGGAACTCTTCCTGCGGGCCCAACCGCTCGAGCATCGCCACCCGGAGGGATTCGCGAAGGGTCTCGTCGCGGAAGTCGAAACGAATCACCGGCGACGCCCGGAAGTTGTCGCGCGTCCGGTGTCCGAGGAACAACCGCGAACGCAGATCGAAGCTCTGCAACGTGTCGGGAAGGATCTGCGCCACTTGTGCGGCCAACAGATCCGGTGCCTCCACTTCGAGCGAATCCTGACTGACGTCCGTCGGCAGCTGCGCCCCCGTCGTCCCGAAGTCGTCGGTGTCGCACGCGGCCAGGCCCAGGCCCACCGCGGCCGCGACCGCGACCATCCCCCACCGTGAAATCACTCTTGGTCCTCCCGCGGGGTCTCGGCGCCCGCATTCATCTCGGTTCCCAGGCTGAGCCCGGCGAAGCCGAGCGATCGCACCACGTCGATCAACTGCACCACGTCCGCGTGCCGGGCCGCAGCCTCGGCGTTCAACACCACGCGCGCATCGGGGTCGGCCTCGCGCTTTGCCCGCAGGGCCTCGACCAGTTCGTCCTGTCCCACCACGCTGCCATCGACGAGCACCTGACCGTCGGCGCGCAGGGCGACCTCGGTCGGCCGGCGCTCTTCGCCGCGCACCGCGGGTGCGCTCGTGGTCGAGTCCGGCAACTCCAGCTCCAGCTCTCCCGATTGCCGGAAGGTCGACGTCAACATGAAGAAGATCAAGAGCAGGAAGAGCACGTCGATCAGCGACGTGAGATTCAGCGTCACCCGACGACGGCGTTTCAGCGGGCGGAACGCCAGTTCGCTCATGCCCCGGCCTCTTCCGACCGCGCCGCGTCGCTGCGCCAGCGCGCCAGCAGACGGCTCGCGTGCCGCTCGATCTCGATCACGTAGGACTCGCTCCGCGCGGCCAGGAGGTTGTAGGCGACCAGGGTCGGGATGCCAATGCCCAGGCCGACGGCCGTCGTGATCATCGCTTCGCTGATTCCCTCGCTCAGCACGGTCGGATCGCCCAGACCGGCGATCGAGATCGACGCGAAGGTCTTGATCATGCCCAGCACCGTCCCGAGCAGACCGAGCAGCGGCGCGACGCCGGCGATCGTCTCCAGCCAGACGAGGTTGCGCTCCAGCTTGGGGGTTTCCTGTCGACCGGCATCGAGAATCACATCACGGATCGTCTCCCAGGGCATGCTCGAGGCCTCGAGCCCTGCCCGGAGGATATCGCTGAACACCCCGGGATTCTTTTCGCAGACCGAGATCGCCACGCTCAGGTCCTTGCGCGGTGAAGCAGCCTCGGCGACATGCTGGATCTCGCGCGGGATCACGCGGCTGCGGCGCAGGGCGAGGAGCCGCTCGAAAGTGATCACGCTGGCCAGCACGCTGCAGAGTGCCAGCGGGATCATCACGGGGCCGCCCCGCATCAGGAAGTCGAGCATTCAGGTCCTCCCGCGCCCTGGGGCGCGTCCTCGTCCGTGCGTCCGGTCCGGACACGAACCGCCAGGCTAGGCCAGGGGACCGCGACTGACAAGATCGCGGCGGGCCCAGGGCGACTATTCCCTGCCGTAGTAGGTCACGCGCACGGTCATCCGCAGCGTGGGCTCGGGGAAGTCACCTGGTAGCGGTTGGTAGGGCGCGAGGCCCCGGAAGTTCCCTTCCGTGGCCGACAACAGGGATTCGTGGCCCGTCTCCTCGAGGACCTCGAGCTTCAACAGGCGGCCGTCGGGTGCGATCTCCAACTCGAGCAGGTGGTTCCCGTCGATCAGACCCAGGTAGTAGGCGTAGGGTGGAACCCAGTTGCGATAGAAGTCGCGCGTGAAGCGCTGAAGCCACGGCGCCCAGTCCCAGGCCACGGTGTTCAGGGAGATGTCCCCGAAGAGCTGCGCGTTGCCCTTGGGGTTGTTCAGCGCTTCCTGGACGATCTCGTCGGTGCCGGCGCCGATCCGGAAGCGTGGCTCCGGCGAGACCTCCACCCGCGGCCCGGCACGCAGCTGCCGACCCGGGCGCCCCACGCCCTCGTCGATCTCGGTTCGCGGTGCCGGTTCCCCGCCGCCGGTCGCCTCCTGCGAGAGGCTCTCGCCGATGTCGGCCCGGCGTCCGATCCGTTCGGATTCCTCCGCGGTGGGTGGCGCCTCTTCGGGAGCGGAATCCTCGGGCGCGGGCGTGACGGGTTCGGGCGGCACGTCCGGCTCGGTCCCTTCGAGTCCGGGATCGGGCACCGGGGACATCGCGACGGCCGGATTCTCGGCGCGGCCCTCCGAACGCGGAAGATCCGTCGCCGGCCCGTCCTCGACCGCATCCCGCGCGCGGCTGTCGACGTTGCTCAGCGCGTCGGCGCGTTCGGGCGGGAGATCCGCACGGTCTTCGGGTAGTTCGGTGAAGTTGCGCGGGAGGCTGTCGTCAGGGGGCCGTTCGGCCACGGGCGCCGTCGGTGAAAAGGTGAGCTGGATCGGCGGAGGCGAACTCGCGTCCGGATCCGGGGAGAACGGATCGAGCACGATCATGCCCGCCGCCACCAGCAGGTGCCACAGGACGGCCAGAGCCACCGCAGACGCCCAACGGGGGACGCCGCTCGGGCCGGGCCGCGAAGCGGTGGTCGCGGACATGGGACTCCAGCGGCGGGGCCGCTACGGGGAGACTCAGCGCAGCGTGACGGGCGTGCTCAACCGCGCGTCGGGACTCTGGATGTATACGAAGTACCGCCCGCGGGCCAAGCGCCGACCGTTCCGGTCGCGTCCGTCCCAGCGGCCCTCGAACCATCCCCCGCCCGCGGTCACGACGTCGACGCGCCCGACCGTACGGCCGCGCACGTCGTGAACGCGCGCGGTCGGCCGCTGGTTCCCACCGGTGCGGAAGCGCACGGTCACGGTCCCGTCGCGCAGCTCCGGAGCCTCGACGACCGGTCCGATGGGCTCATCCGGCACCGAGGTCGCCGCACCGAGATCCGAAGCCGTCGCCCGTGCGAGCTCGATGCCGCGACGATTGCGCAGCAGATACTCGGTCCCCACCCCGGGCGACTGGGCGTCGAGACCTTCCCATTGCCCGGACGCGACCCACCGAACGGGCACCGGTCTCAGATCCGGAACGCGGAGAACCGCGAACTCGTCGGCCACCCGGGCATCCGACGTGACCCGGATCGTGGCTTCGTTGCCGACGACGGTGGCCGAGATCGAGCCCGTGATCGTCGGAAGCAGCGAGAAGGGATCGCTGCGCACGGTCACGACCACGTCGCTCTCGCGGTCGATCGCGACGATGTCCGGCTCGCCGTCGCCATCGATCTGCGCCACCCGGAACCACACCGGCTGTTCACAGACGCGCACGGGCTGTTCGCTCTGGAAGGCCTGCCCGAAGGACGACACGGGGTGGAGCGACAGGCTGGTCTCCGACGGACTCCCGACCAGCACGTCGTCGATCCCGTCACCGGTGAAGTCCGCCACCTCGAGACTCTGGGCCCCGAAGGGCGCCGCATTGTTCGCGTCGGTCAACGCGTATCCGCCCCGGAAGAGCGTGGTGAAGAGCGAGAAGGTGGAAGCGCCGGCCGTGGCCAACGCGATGTCGGGAAACCCGTCGTCGTTGAAGTTCCCGAATCCCACGTCGCGCGGAGACAGAGCAGTCGAGAAGGGCCGGTTGAAGAGAATCTCGTCGGCGTCCATGAAGACCAGGGTCATTCGATCGACCGTCGACAACACGACCGGGTCCTCGAAGCCGTTCAGGTCGAGGTCTTCGAGCCGGACGACGACGGGCTCCTGCCCCACCGGCGACTCGGCCACCGAGGTCCAGACCCCCGGCGACGTCTCGGCGAGCACCCGGATCCCCTCGATCGATGTGTCGGCGACCACGATCTCGGGACCTGCCGTGCCGTAGACCTCACCTGCGTCGAAGTCGACCAGGGCGTCGGAAGCGTAGAGCGATTCCAAGGCGCCCAGGGACCCGTCCGGCTGCGTCAGCGCGACGAAGAGCCCCAGCATGCGATCGAGTAGAAGCAGATCCATTCCGTTCACGCCGTCGAGGTCGAACCAGCGCATTTCGTCCGGGTCGGGCGGCGTCGCGACGTCCTCGAGGAATTCGAGCCGCGCATCGACGATCCGGTGCACCCGCGCCATGTCGTCGAAGTCGCTCAGGGAGACCACGCGCGGAAAGGGGTCGTCGACGTCGGTCACCTCGACCCGTCGAGGCCTCGTGAGCGTCTCCACCGCATCGGGGATCAGATAACCCTCACCGAGGGTGTCGACGACGAGCAGCAGGTCCTCTTCGGGCAGCGGGAGAAGGAGTTCACGAAAGCCGTCGCCGTCGAGGTCCTCGAAGGCGGGCGAGGAGATGTTGCGCGAGACGAACCACGCGCGATCGGACGTGAAACCCGTCCCGGGGTCCTCGAAGAGACTCAAGCGACCGCGTCCCGTCTCGGCCACGAGCACGCGGGCGGCATCGGCCGCGCGGGCGACGGGAATCGCCCAAGGACTCTCCGGGCGCACGGGAAACCGGCTCTGCTGCACGAAGACACCGGCCTCGGCCGCGAGAACGACGACCTCACCCTCGCCATCGGTGACGAGGATCTCGTCGACGCCGTCTTTCTCGAGGTCCCCTGCGATCACGCCGAGCGGCCGCTCGAGCGGCCACCGGTCGAACGCATCGAGCGCTCCGAGCTCGAAGCCGGCGACGTCGCGGGACAGGTAGCCGTCGTGTAGAACGACCAGTCGGGTGACGCCGTCTGCGCCCCGCGCGAAGTCCAGTGCGCGCGGCCCGTCCCCGGTCGGCACCCGCTCCCAGTCCGTCAAGGTTCCGAGATCGTTGCGATACCAGACGAACTCGTCGCCCCCGTGCAATGCGACGACGACGTCGGTCCAGCCGTCCAGGTCACGATCGAGGGCCTCGACCGCAGTCGCCTCTTCGATTCCCTCGATCTGCGACACGCTGAAGAGATCTCCGATCGCACCCGGCGTCTGGCGGAAGGTCACCACGTCTCCACGCAGCCCGTCGACGCCCACGATGTCGAGGCGTCCATCGCGATCGACGTCGATGGCGACCAGATCGCTGAGCTGCCATGGCGCCGTCCCCACGTTCGTGCGCGAGCCGACGCCGCCACCCGGCGTTCCCAGATAGACGACCAGGCGCTGCAGATCCGGACCGTTGACGGCGAGATCGAGGATCTGGTCCTCGTTGAGGTCCAGGACGACTACGGAGGTCGGCGACCCGACGACCTCCAGTTCGACGGGGGCTTCGAAATTCGCGCCGCTCGCCTCGAACGGCGCGAGCCACGAGATCAGGATCGCGACGCCGAGGGCGCAACTCGAACGGGCTGGCAAATGCGCCACGCGGTTCCGGGCCGGAAAGGTCGACGTCGAACGACCGGCGCGGAGGGGCATCGAGGGAGCGAGCACGCGGGACCGCCTCGTCTTGATGCGGGGGGTATTCGCAAGCTACGTCCCGTCGCCGCACGCAGGCAAGTGCGACGGGAACCAGAGTCCAAAGCGCTTCATTGACACGGTGTTGCCCGTGACTGTACTTATTGGGGTTCGTCCACAGACCCAAGGCCCAGCTGCAGGGGATCCTTTGCCCATGTCCAGTCCTTCGCTCCACCTCCGACGTCGGGGCCACTGCGTCCTCGCGACCGCTGCGCTCGCTCTCGCTTCCTTCGCTCTCGTTTCCGGCTTCTTCGGGCCACAAGCGGCGAATGCGCAGGACTTCGACGATCTCGACGACCTGGACGAGGGCGTGGTCCTCGAGGAGGTCTTCGAGCCAGGAGTCGAACCGAGCTCCTGGGAGCTCTCCCTGACCTTCGGGACCATGGACGTCAGCCAGGAACTCCTCACGGTCCCCGGCATCGTCGTCGACATCGAGGAGCCCGGGGAATTCATCACGGCGGACATGAACCTTTCCGGTGAACAGAGCTTCTCGCCGTCCGTGACGATCGGCCGGACCTTCGGACGGAACTTCGCGATTCAGGGGACCGCGCTCTTCGCCGTCGGTGACTACGAACAGACGCTGACCGGCAACCAACGCAAGTACGTCGATCCGCTGAGCGACAACGAGGTCACCGAACTCGAGACCGAGAAGGGCTCTTTCTGGCAGTGGAATTCGTCACTGGAGGCACTCTGGTATCCGCGTGGCGAAGGACGCATCCAGCCCTACCTGATCGGCGGTTTCGGATACCAGTTGCTCGAGCTCGACAGCATCTACGTGTCGGGCAACGTCTCCGCGCCCGTGTACAGCTACGGAATCGGCCTTCGCATCGTGGGCGACGACCTGTACTCGTTCCGCGTCGAGGTGCGCAACTACCAGGCGACGCAGACCTTCGAGGCGGCCAACCGGTTCGCGACGATCGTGGCTCCGAACGGTGGCGGCATCTTCGACATCCCGGTCTTCCAGGAGAGAGTGAATTCCGACGGGACGGTCGAGGTCCTGATCGAGAAGGATCGCCAGGACGTGTCCGCCACCGTGCTGGACCCCGAGCTCGCGGCGGTTCTCCAGAACCTCGGCGTCAACATCGTGGACTACGTGCCGGAGACCCTCGCGAACAGCCTCGCGAACGGTGAAACGGTGACCACGAACATCGTGGCCCCGTCCTTCACGACCGACGTGACCTACGACGACGTCTCCTACTCGCAACTCCACATCACCGTGGGATTCGTCGCGTCGTTCTAGGTCTCACGTCCACGACCACGAATCTCCGGTCCTCCGGACTCTTCGGCCCGCGCCCTCTCAGGACGCGGGCCGATACGTGAAGGCCTCGGCCAGGTCGCTCCGGCGCACTGCGTGTTGCCCCTCGAGCCGCGCGATCGTCCACGCGACCCGCAGCGAACGTTTCAGGGCACGCGCGCTGAGCCCGCGCCGATCGGCGATCAAGGCTGCGAAGTGACGCGCTTCCTCCTCGACGACGGGCTCGACCGTGCGATCGCGGCGGACTACGGCCACGGCCTCGACCCAGCCGCGAACCGGAGCGTCGTTCTCCGTGTCGCTGGAGACGAGGCTCTCGGCCGGCTCACGGTCCATGTCGACCCAGAGATCGATGCGGTCCCGTAGAGGACCCGAGAGGCGACGTCGATGACGTTCGATGGCGTTCACCGGGCATCGGCATCGGTCGACGTGACTTCCCGACCAGCCGCAAGGGCACGGATTCGCCGTGGCCACCAGCTGGAAGTCGGCCGGCAGGACGAAGTGCTCGCCGGCACGCACGATCTCGATCCGTCCGTCGGTGAGCGGTTCACGGAGTCGGTCCAGGCGATCGCGGCCGAACTCCGGGATCTCGTCGAGGAGCAGCACGCCGCCGTGCGCGAGGGTGATCTCACCCGGCTGAACGGGCCGGCCCCCACCGATGAGCCCGACCGAACTCACCGAGTGGTGCGGCGCGCGAAGCGGCGGACGATGGACCTCCGTTCCCGCGAGCCCGCGGCTGCTGCGAATCCGGTGGCAGGTCCGCTGCATCGCCGCATCGAGATCGGGTAGCAGGTCGACGAGGCGCCGACCGAGCATCGTCTTGCCACAGCCCGGTGGCCCCTGCATGAGCAGACCGTGGCCCCCCGCCGCCGCGATCACCAGCGCACGTTTGGCGCGCACCTGTCCCCGCACCTCACCGAGCCGACGGATCGCCGTCCGCGGGTCCCGAGCGGGCCGCCGGGACCGTCGCGGACCCGCCCCCACGAGACGGTCGAAACGGGCCACCAGAGGCCGCACGGCGCGCAGGTGATCGATGCCCACGACTTCGATGCCGGACTCTCCCACGAGCCCGTCGAGGAGCTCGTCGACCGCCGCGGCGGGCACCACCATGCGGTCGAAGCCCAATGCCGCCGCGTCGAGCGCGAGAGCCAGGGTTCCGCGCGGCGGGCGCAGCGCCCCGTCGAGCGCGAGTTCTCCCACCCACAGCGTCCGCCGGAGTCGCTCTCCCGGCGGTCGCGACAGCTGTCCCGATGCAAGGAGCAAGGCCACGGCGATCGCGAGATCCATCGCTGCGCCATCCTTGCGCAGGTCCGCGGGTGCGAGACTGACCGTGATGCGCCCCTCGGGCCACGAGAAGCCCGCATTGCGCAGAGCGGCCCCGACGCGCTCCCGGCTCTCGCGCAGCGCGGCGCTCGGGAGACCGACGAGTGAGAAGCCGGGAAGGGACGACGCGACGTCGGCTTCGACGCGAACGCGCCGACCTTCGATGCCGTGGAGAGTGGCGGTGAGGACCCGGGCGAGGCCCGGATGACGTTCGAATGCGGACACGGTGGCCCGCTTTCCGGGAGGAACCGGAAGCCCGAGATCCGTCGTCACGGTGCGCGATGATCGCGATCGACGCTGGCGCGGACGGCGCCGTGCGCTAGGCTGCCTCGGGCGTGCTTCGCGCAGACTACTCGACCCGTCGCGCACCGTGCAACCCACCCCTCGTCGCGCATCCGACCCAGGAGCCATCATGTCGATCGTGATTCGGGCCGAGGCCCTCGACCTCCCCCTCGCGCGGACCTTCCGGACGAGCCGCGGAGGCAAGGACACCGCCGCAAACGTCGTCGTGAGCGTCGCCGGCGAGGGCACGGTGGGAATCGGAGAGGGTGCACCGAACCCTCGCTACGGTCAGAGTCAGGAATCCGCGCTCGAGGCCTTACGTGGGTTTCGTCCGCCGGCCGCCGCGCCCTTCGATCAGAACGACTGGCTCGGTGCCTTCGACGAGGACCACCCGAACGAAACAGCCGGGCGCTGCGCGCTCGAAATGGCGCTCTGGGACTGGGCAGGAAAACGCCTCGGCAAGGGACTGGGCGAACTACTCGGCGTGAAGGGCCAGCCGAGCGCTGCGAGCTCGTGGACGATCTCGATCGACACGCCCGACGAGATCGAGGCCCGCGTGCGCGAAGCCGCGGCCTGGCCGGTGCTCAAACTGAAACTGCAGGGCGGTGCCGACGACGAGACCGCGGTCCGATGCCTGCGCAAGGCGACCGACCGCCCTTTCCGCGTGGACGCGAACGAAGCCTGGTCGGCCGACGAAGCCGCCGAACGGGCCCTCTGGTTGGCATCCGAGGGCTGCGAAATGATCGAGCAGCCCTTCCCGGCCGGATCCTTCGACGAGACCGAGGCGCTCCGGGCGCACTGCCCGATTCCGCTCGTGGCCGACGAAGACGTGGTCGTCGGGGTCGCACTCGACGACCTCGCGCGTGCCTACGACGGGATCAACGTCAAGCTCACCCGACTCGGCGGGATCCGGGAAGCCGTCCGATGGGTCCATGCCGCGCGCAGTGTGGGTCTCGAGGTACTGCTCGGCTGCTTCGTTGAAAGCAGCCTGGGCATCAGCGCCGCCAGCCACCTGGCACCTCTGGCCCGTTGGGTGGACCTGGACGGTGCAGCCCTGCTGGCCCACGACCCGTTCGTCGGTGCGCGCGTCGACGGCGGCGTCGTGCATCCCGCGTCGGGGCCGGGCATCGGCGTCGCGCTCCGCGAGAGCGATGGGAAGAACTGAACGGAACGTACGACGGCCGGAGGCGGATGCCCCCGGCCGTGGATGTTCTCGTCGTATCCAGCCCGCGCGAACGCATCGGGCGTGATGAGCGGAACACGCGGTAGGCGGTGAGTCGGGACCCGGGAGCGAGCCGGGGTCGATCCGACGACGAACCGCCGTGGACTAGAGGTCGTAAGCGCGAAGCGTCTTGCGCCCGTTGTCCTTCGCCCGCTTCTCGGCCGCAGCGATGAGTTCGCGGACCTTTCCGTCGAGAGCCTCGTAGAACTCACCGGAAACGTTGCATTCCTGCACCGCATCCTTGGTGCGCGCCTTCGAGATGATCAGGTCTGCCATGGATGGCACTCCTCGTTCGATTGGGGATTCCTGCGCCGGACCGCCGGCAGGCCGCAGTGAATCCTTCGCCCGGTTCGCTGTCAAACCCTTTTCCGGGCCGATTCGGGCCTTCGGGCTGCAAAAACGACCGACCTCGAGCGCCGGAACCCCGCCCTGGTCAATGTTTTGTCTTGTCGCGAGGCCCGGATCGGCCCCGGAACGGCCGTTCCCCGCCCTTCCGGGATCCGCGCGCCTTTCCCCCGATTCCGGCCCGTTTGGCACCGTTCTTGGATCGATTTCCTCCGCCATGAGTCCGCAGACCTTCAAACACTTCCGGATCCTGGAGCTCCTCGGCAAGGGGGGAATGGGTGAGGTCTACCTCGCGCTCGACACCACGCTCGAGCGCAAAGTTGCCCTCAAATTCCTGCCGCGAGACCTCCTGCGGGACCCGAGCGCACAGGGCCGTCTACTCGACGAGGCCCGCTCGGCCTCGCGCGTCCAGCACCGGAACATCGCAACCGTCCACTCGATCGAAGAGGACGGCGGCATCTTCGCGCTGTGCATGGAGTACGTCGACGGTGCCACGCTCAAGCAGCTGATCGCCAAGGGTCCGCTCTCGCTCAACCAGATCGCTCGCGTCGGCGCGGACATCGCCGCGGGCATGCACGAAGCCCACGAACAGGGCATGGTTCACCGGGACATCAAGCCGGCGAACGTCATGATCTCTCGCCGCGGTGAGGTGAAGGTCATGGACTTCGGTCTGGCCGTTCGCCCCGAGCGGGTCGTGAACACCTTGGGACCGAACACCTACGGCACCGTGCAGTACATGTCGCCGGAGCAGGCCCAGGGCCAGAAGCTCGGCCCGGCCAGTGACATCTTCAGTCTGGGCTCGCTGCTCTACGAGATCATCACCGGTCGACCGCCCTTCAACGCACCGAACGACCTCGCGATCCTCCAGGCGATCATCAACACTCAACCCGAGCCGCTGCGCGAGCTGCGTCGCGACGTGCCGCCAGCGCTCGAACAGGTCGTCCGGGGTTGTCTGGCGAAGATGCCGGAACAGCGCTGGGCGAGCATGAAAGACGTCAGCGCCGAGCTCCAATTCGTCGAGCCGACGGTCGAAGCCGGCCCACGTGACTTGATCTCCGAGCTCTCGAGCGGTCTCTCCGATCAGGGCACGGCGGGACATCACCGGCCGGACAACGCCGGTCGGGTCGGCCGGCGCAGCTCGGCTCCGTCGGTGACGACCCCCGACGCGACGCCGCTGGATTCGGTCACTCCCGACCTTCCCGAAGGAGTCGTGGTCCACGAGGTCCTCGAACGTCCCTCGGCGGGACGCAGCGGTTCCGGTCGTGTGGCGACGGGTGGATTCTCCGGCCCGGCGTCCGATCGGCATCGGGATTCGGCCGGATCGAAAGGCGCTCCGGCCGGCATGGTCCTCGGTCCGGAAGTGGCCCTCGACGACACGTCGAAGGGCTCCTCCGAACGCTTCGTCGTGCAATCGACGAACGAGCAATGGCAGGAGCGGACACGCGGCGACTCCAGGGCACTCGAACGTTCGCTCCCGACCCGCGACGAGGAGATCGCCGCGGCCGCAGCACGTCGCGCCCGGCACTCGCGTCCGCACCAGCCCGTCGAGACCCCTGACCGGGCGAAGGTCATCGAAGAACCGGCCGGCGAGCGGGCCGTGCGTGACCTGCAGGACCTGTCGGACGTCCGGGCGCGCCGCGTACGCACCCGAGCCCGCCGATCCTCGCCTCTCACCCTGATCCTGCCGGCGCTCATCGCGCTGGTGTTGGTGGCCGCCGCTGGCTACGGTCTGCTCGCCCGCGTCGGCGTGGTGCCACCGATCGCCGAGGTCCTGAAGCCTCGCATCGACGAGGTCCTCTCGGATCGCCACCTGCAGCCGAACGTCGACGGCGCCGCAGTCGGAGCCGAAGGCCCTGACGTGGATCGCCCGGCCGAGACGGTCGCGGACGAGCCCAAAGCCTCGGACGTCGACCGACGTGCCGAAAAGGCCGCCGAAATGCTCCAACTGAACGTGCTCGAGCAAACGCGGTCGACGCTCTCGGCAATCGATTCGACACGTGCCGAGGCCTACCGCGCGGTCGGCGACTCGTCCTTGCGGCGCTGAGCCGATTCTCCCGGCGGTTCGACCAACGCGATCAGCTCGGCGAGCATCATCGCCGTCGCCCCCCACAGAAAGCCCTGCGGAAGCGGCCAACCCGGCATCTCGAAGGGAACGCCGGCGCGTTCGCTGCGACGGACCTCGACTTGCTCGAGGCGGAGCCGGTCGAGCGGCGCCCAGAAGGCGTCGGCCACCTCGACCGGGTCGAGACGGAACCCGGGCCGTTCCGGGCACGTCCCCACGACGGGGTGCACGACGTAGTTGCTGACGGGAATCGACTGCGGGCTCAGGCGCCCCAGGATTTCGACCGCGGAGGGCTCGATCCCGATCTCTTCCTGAGCTTCGCGAAGCGCCGTGTCCTCGACCGATTCCTTGCCCTCGCGGCCACCACCCGGCAGCGCGATCTGTCCGGAGTGCACGTCCCCGTCGACGTGCGGGCGCAGGATGAGCGGCATCGTCAAGCCCTGCTCGTCGGGAACGAGCAACATCAGGACGGCTGCCACCCGGGCGTCGGGCGCCGGTTCGCGGTGGAGACGGCCTCCGGCCGGCCGTGGAGCAAGGCGCTCCTTGGCCTCGTCGCCGGGAAGCGGGTCGCGGAGCCGCCGCGCGAGATCGAGAATCCGTTGCTCGGGAATCATGCGAGCGAACATAACATTCCGAGCCCGAACGGCGAGTGGCATGGCGGCCCTCTGGTTCGTTCCTAGGTTGCCCATCTGGGATTGGTGTCCGCTGTCCCTTCGAAGGAGACCGTGAAATGACCGATGGAGGCTTCGACGAACTCCGCGAGGTGCGCGTCCCGCGCCCTCCCGCAAGGATCGTCGGCTTGGCCGTGCTCGTGATCTTCCTGCTCGTCGCAGGCGGGTCGATGTTCTACCAGGTGGGTCCAGAGGAGCAGGGCGTCGTCCTGCGCTTCGGGGAATACTCACGTACCGCAGACCCGGGATTGAACTTCAAGGCACCGTTCGGCATCGAACAGGTCTTCAAGATCCCGGTGCAGCGTCAGTTGAAAGAGGAGTTCGGCTTCCAGACCGTTCGGGCCGACGTGAGGAGCCAATACTCCACGTCCGGCCGGCGCGAAGAAGCGAACATGCTCACCGGCGATCTGAACTCGGCCGTCGTCGAGTGGGTCGTCCAGTACCGTATCGTCGACACGTACAAGTACCTCTTCCGCGTCCGCGACGTGACCGAAACGCTCCGCTACATGAGCGAAGCGATCATGCGCGAGGTCATTGGTGACCGCACCGTGAACGAAGTCATCACGGTCGGCCGCCAGGAGATCGCGTCGCTGGTCGAGGTGAATCTCCAGCAGCTGTGCGACACCTATGAAACGGGTATCCGCATCGACCAGGTGGTGCTGCAGGACGTGAACGTTCCCGATCCCGTGAAGCCTGCCTTCAACGAGGTCAACGAGGCGCAGCAGGAACGCGAGCGGCTGATCAACGAGGCACAGGCCGAGTACAACCGCGTCATCCCGCGTGCCCGAGGTATCGCCCAACAGACGATCCAACAGGCCGAGGGCTACAAGGCCGACCGCGTCAACCGCGCGCGCGGTGACGCCGAGCGCTTCACGGAGATCTACAACGCCTACGCGTCGGCACCCGAGGTCACGCGACAGCGGATCTACCTGGAGACGATGGGCAAGATCCTTCCGCAGGTGAAGGACAAGATCATCCTCGACGAGTCGCTGCAGGGAATCCTGCCGCTGCTCGACCTGAAGAGCTCCACCACGAACGAGGGAGGCAAGTGATGCGCATCGGAATCATCATCGCGGTCATCGCCGCCTTCATCGTCCTGGCCAACACGATCTACGTCGTGAACGAATACGAGCAGGTCATCATCACGCAGTTCGGTGACCCGCAGGGTGATCCGATCACCGAGCCGGGTCTGCAGGCCAAGGTTCCCTTCATCCAGAAGGTCACCCGCTTCGACAAGCGTTTCCTCGAGTGGAACGGCGATGCCAACGAGCTGCCGACCCGCGACAAGCGCTTCGTCTTCGTGGACACCTACGCACGTTGGCGAATCAGCGACCCGCTGCTCTACTTCCAGCGGCTGCGTGACGAACGCGGCGCCCAGACGCGCCTGGATGACATCCTCGACGGTGAGACTCGCAACGCGATCGCCAACGCCGACCTGAGGGAAGTGATCCGGAGCACGAACCGTCAGCCCGAGGAGTCGGATCTCGACGTCGAAGAGCAAACCGTGCTCGAGGACATCGAGATCGGGCGCTCGCGCCTCCAGGAGATCATTCTCCAAGCGGCGCAGACGCGTACCGGCGATCTGGGAATCGAGATCCTCGACGTGCGCTTCAAGCGCATCAACTACATCGAGGAAGTCCAGCGCACGGTCTACGACCGCATGATCTCAGAGCGCAAGCGCATCGCCGATCGCTTCCGCTCCGAGGGTCAGGGTGAAGCCCAGCGCATTCGCGGTGAACTCGAACGCGATCTCAAGGAGATCGAGTCCGACGCATACCGCCGCGCGCA
>JGI12109J20283_10046543_pt1 | contig 15922 bp, 17 predicted proteins | sample ElkSlonscriptome_12_FD_20283 | JGI IMG/M metagenome (IMG submission 20283)
GTTCTCTCAAAAAGGCTAAGGCAGTTATCAGTTAAAAATCCGATCTTCTCGTTTGTACTTAAGTGGAATTGCAAAGTTATAGAGGAGAGGGTTCCTGAGTCTAGGCGCTCAAAGCCAAAGTCTATACAATTCCCCGGAAATTTGAAACCGCCTTTCTTTGACCCAAAAGCAATCCCTCATCACGATTTAAAACGACTTCAAAACCAAATATTTATAACTAAGGTTGCTTGATGAGTTCTATTAAAATTTTAAATGTTGCTATTAATAATATTGCCCGTAAAGACTTGCTTGCCAACTTAAAAAATGGCGGTATTGTCTTTACACCGAACGTCGATCATCTGGTAAAACTGCAAAAAGACCCAGAATTTTATGACGTTTACAAAGTGGCAGATTACATCACTTGTGACAGCCAAGTTTTGATGTATATTTCCAACTTTTTGGGGAAACCCATCCAAGAAAAAATTTCCGGCTCGGATTTATTTCCCGCTTTCTACGAATATTATAAAAATGATGAAAGCGTCAAAATCTTTCTGCTCGGAGCCGCCGAAGGAGTTGCCGATCGCGCCAAAGATAATATTAACCAAAAAGTCGGTCGCGAGATGATTGTCGGGGCTTATTCTCCCCCGTTTGGTTTTGAAAAAGACGAAAAAGAATGCGATCGCATTATTAAAATGATCGACGATTCGGGGGCTACCGTATTAGCGATTGGTGTAGGTGCGCCGAAACAGGAAAAATGGATTTATAAATATCGCGATCGCTTTGCTTATGTTAAAGTCTTTTTAGCCATTGGCGCAACCATTGACTTTGAAGCCGGAAACCGCCAGCGATCGCCCCGATGGATGAGCCGTTTAGGAATAGAATGGTTACATCGGTTACTCTCAGAACCCGGTCGTTTATGGAAGCGTTATCTCGTCGATTCTGTTCCCTTTTTCTGGTTAATCTTCCAACAAAAGCTCAACCTCTATCGCTATCAACGTCGCATTGGTCAACTGTTAGAAGAAGCCGGATTGCTGACACGGGGACAAGTCCAAAAAATCCTCTCAACTAAACAAAAATTCCCTCAAAAACGCTTTGGTGAGATTGTCGTTAAAGAAGGCTGGTTAACCGCACAAACCGTTGAGTTTTTCGCTGATTTATTAACCGAAAGTTTCAACAATCGCAATTGGCCCATGAGTCGCTATCTGCAACGATCGGGACTCCTCAATCAACAACAACTACAAGCCTTAACCCAAGAAGCAAAAACGAACAAGATTCCCATCGGAGAAATTGCCGTTTGCAACGGTTTAATCAAACCGCAAACCCTGGATGTCATACTAGAATATACCACCCCTCGACCGGAACGACGCATTGGTAATATTCTTCAAGATGCAGGATTATTATCTCGAACCCAAGTCGAGCGAGTTCTAGAAATCAAGCAAAAATCGCCAGACCTTCGTTTCGGTGAAATCGTCGTTCAACAAAACTGGCTCAAAGCCGAAACCGTCGAATTTTTTGCCACATTATTAGACTTTGAAACGACGAAAAACCATCTTTCCATCAGTCAGTGTTTAAAAGAATCGGGCTTATTGAGTGACGAACAAATTAATATTTTGATTCAAGAATATAAGCAAAATCAAGTCCCTTTAGGGGAACTCGCAGTCCGCAATAAATGGCTCAAAGGTGAAACATTAGAGATTATGCTCGAACATATCAGTCCCGATCCTGAACCCATCTAAACCGGAGGGCGATCGCGAGAAATGCTCAAAGAATAGCAAAAGCGATCGCCCCTAGACAAAGATTCCCCTTGCAAAATTGGGCGGTTTTCTGCGGTAAAAGCCGTGTAGCGAAATACCAGCAAAGGATGACCCAAGTTAACTTCTAAATACTCGCTCATTTCGCGATCGGCATAAGTACATTCTAAAACAGAATCCAGACGCTCGATTCTAATGCCCTGCTTTTCTAAAAAAGGGAAAGTCATTTTTTGCTGTAACTCTTGGGCGTAAGTTTTGCCCAAATCTGGCACAATATAAGTAACATCAATTCCCCCAGGATCGTTATTAATTAAAAATAACTTTTTCTGAAGATAAACTGATGGTTCTTCTGGGGATAAATTAAGAGCAACTTTAACATCTTTAGGCGCTAAAATTTCTTCGAATACCAAATTTCGGCTCACAAAATCGATTCCCTGACGCTGCATATCCTGTTCTAAAAAAATTAAAGGACTCGAAAGCGAATAAGTCACCTTTTGACGATGATTAATAAATACGCCTTTTCCTTGTTGCGATTCTACTAAACCCTGATTCACTAAATTACTAATAGCGCGACGAATTGTAATGCGGCTCACTTCAAAACTCTCCATGAGTTGACGTTCGCTGGGTAATTGTTCCCCCGGTTGATAAGTACCATTCAGAATTTGACGACGCAGTTTTTCTGAAATTAAAATATGCAGTTTGGTCATTGGTTTTTGGTTATTGGTTGTTCCTAAAATCCCTTAACGGGTAATTATCGTCTGAATGTGAATGAGGTTGTACTCAAGTTTTTGGTAACGAAGATTACAGATTTTCGGAAATAAAGGCTTATCATATAAAACAACTTGTTATAACAAGTAAGCGAAACCGCGTTTATTTAGAAAAATCATTATGGTTAGTAATACTCTCAAAAATCCCCCCAAGCCACCATCTAAGCCCCGCCAAACCCTGACGGCTGACCAATTAACAGAATTTAACCAAAAATCCAATTCACAAGGCTTGCTGCGGCTAGGGATTCACCTCAGCATTATGGCCATCAGTGGTTCTATTTGGGCAATAACCCGTACCCACAACCTCGCGATCGCGATTCCGGCTTTAATCGTCTATGGTACGAGTATGGCCACCCTGTTCGCACCACTCCACGAATGCGTACATCGTACCGCCTTCGCGAATCGTCGTCTCAGCGATGCCGTGGCTTGGTTTGCGGGGTTGCTGTCGTTTTATAACAGTACCTTCTTTCGACGTTATCATCAGTGGCATCACCGCTACACGCAAATTCCAGGAAAAGACCCAGAATTGTGCGACCCCAAGCCCACAACCGGGTTAGAGTATCTGTGGCAGATTAGCGGTTTACCCTGGTGGATGGGTAAAATTCGCGGCCATTTTAAAGTTGCGACAGGACAATTGCAGGAGTATTTCTTTCTTCCCGAAAGCGTCCATGCTGCGGTAATTCGTTCAACTCGTATCCAGTTGGCGGTTTATGCCAGCGCGATCGCCCTCTCAATAATATTAGGTCATCCCCTGGCGATGTTTTGGTACTGGATACTACCCCTCGCAGTGGGACAACCGATACTGCGGTATATTTTGCTGGCAGAACACACGAATTGCAGCCTCGATGATAATCCCTTGACGAACACCCGCACCACCCTGACATTATTGCCCATGCGCTTGTTGATGTGGAATATGCCCTTTCATGTCGAACATCACCTCTATCCCTCGATTCCCTTTCACCAACTCCCAACAGCCCATCAGGAGTTAAGTCAATATTTTGCCCATCTCGAACCGGGCTATATTAAAGTCAATCGGGATATTGTCGCGAATTTAGGGCAGAAAACAGTATGAATGCTCCGGCAAGCTTAATTTTAAAAGACTTTGAGTTGCAATGCGGCCAAGTTTTACCCCAAGCCCAAATTATCTATCAAACCTACGGCGAATTAAATTCAGCCCGCGATAATGTTATTCTCTACCCCACTTCTTATGGCGCACAACACGGGGATATTGAATGGTTGATTGGGCGCGATCGCATCCTCGATCCGACCCATTGGTTTATTATTATCCCTAATATGTTCGGTAATGGCTTTGTCCAGTTCTCCGAGTAATAGCGATCGCGTCGGTTTAGCCGAACAGGGGTTTTACTTTACCCATCTCGATAATATCCACGCCCAAGATAGATTACTGCGTCAAGTCTTTGGCATAGAAACCCTCGCATTGGTATATGGTTGGTCCATGGGGGCGCAACAGGCGTATCATTGGGGCGTATTGCCGAGAAGCGATCGCGTGAAACGAATTGCCGCCCTATGTGGCACAGCCCGCACCACACCTCATAATAAGATTTTTCTTCAAAGCTTGCGATCGGCGCTTACTAGCGATCCCGCTTGGGATGGGACAAAATTCACCGCAACCCCCGATCGCGGCTTTCGCACCTACAGCTTAATCTATGCGAGTTGGGCTGCGTCTCAACCCTATTATCGCCAACGGATTTTTGAGCAACTGGGTTATAACAATCTGGAGGAATATTTAGAGCAAGCATGGGAAGCCAATTACCGCAAACGCAATCCCCACGATCTCATTGCGATGATTGACACTTGGCTGCGTTGCGATGTTAGCAACAATCCCACTTATGAAGGCAACTATACCCAAGCCCTAGCCGATATTACCGCCAAAACCCTCGTTATGCCCGCAACTACTGACCTTTACTTTACCCCCGAAGACTGTAAAGCCGAAGCCGATTTGATTCCGAATGCTGTATATCGCCCGATTGAGTCAATTTGGGGACATCGTGCCGGAAATCCTTACCAAAACCCCCCAGACGAGCAGTTTATCCGCGAATCTGTCCGAGAATTGCTGGCAGATTGAGAATTTGTATCAACTAATACTAACAACCAACAGCAAATAACTAACAAATGACCAATGACCAACAACCAATGACCAAATTATGACTCAACCTCTGTCTGAAATTGCACGCGATCGCGACATTAACTATTTTCTCATTTCCTTTACCGATCTCTTTGGGGTGCAACGAGCCAAACTCGTTCCGGCGCAAAGTATTGACACAATGGCGACCAATGGGGCAGGATTCGCTGGATTTGCCGCTTGGCTCGACCTCAGTCCCGCCGACTCAGACATCCTCGCCATACCGGATGCTAATAGCTTATTTCAACTGCCTTGGAAACCGGAAGTGGCTTGGCTACCCGCAGATTTATGTCGCGTTGATGGTACATTACTCGATCAAACCCCCCGCGTTGTCCTCAAACGTATCCTAGAAAAAGCCAAAGCCCAAGGATATCAAATCAAAACTGGCGTTGAATGCGAGTATTTTCTCGTCGATCCCAGTGGAGAGAATATTTCCGATTCCCGCGATCGCAGCTCCAAACCCTGTTACGATCAAGAAGCCCTGATGCGTCGCTTTGAAGTAATCCGGGAAATCTGCGACGGGATGTTAGCCCTCGGTTGGGGAGCGTATCAAAACGACCACGAAGACGCAAACGGCCAGTTTGAAATGAACTGGACTTATGACGATGCCCTCATTACCGCAGATCGCCACGCCTTTTTCAAGTATATGGTGAAAAGCATCGCCGAAAAACACGGATTCCGAGCCACCTTTATGCCCAAACCCTTTAGCCACCTTACCGGAAATGGCTGTCACGTCCATCTTTCCGTTTGGGATGCAACCAAAAACACCAACTTATTCCTCGATGCTGAAGGAGAACTCGGTTTATCAACTTTAGGTTATCAATTTATTGGAGGGGTATTGCACTCGGCGGAATCCCTTTGTGCCATTACCAACCCCACTGTCAATTCCTACAAACGCATTAACGCTCCCGTGACGCGATCTGGGGCTACTTGGTCGCCCAATACCGTGAGTTATAGTGGCAATAATCGCACCCATGCCATCCGCATTCCCGATCCGGGACGTTTTGAGTTACGCTTGGCTGATGGTGCGGTGAATCCTTATCTATTGCCCGCAGTCGTGGCTGCCGCAGGGTTAGACGGCATCGAGAACAAACGCGATCCGGGGCCTCGCTACGATAATAATAACTATACCGATCCTGTCCCTGCCGATAAAGTCAAACGCCTGCCTCCTAATTTACTCGATGCTTTGCGTTGTTTGGAGGGCGATCGCATTCTTTCCCCCATATTAGGCGAACCTTTCATCTCGGCTTATCTCAAGCTACAACATCAGCAGTGGAACGACTACAGTTCCCATATTTCCAGTTGGGAAGTTCAACACACCCTCGATTGTTAATCTCACCCCTGCTTCTTGAGCAAAACAGGACAAGCCAACCCAGTCTGATAACTCTCACGATCCGGTAAACTAAGGAAAAGCAATTCCTCTTGAAATAAAAAGATGTCCTTTTTTCGTCAATACATTGCCCCTTTGTTTGTGGTATTAATATTTGTACTCGCCTTAGTGGCCGTGAGTGCGCGAATCTTCCTACCCTCAGATTTAGCCGCCCCTGCCCCTGTAGACGATCTGGGCATTATCCCGGTACAAGTGACGATCGCGCTCCCTTCGTGACAGGTTTGAGCTACCGTATCCACAGAGGATCGGGGGTCGATCGCGCCTTATTGCTGCGGTTTATGACCTTGACTTACCAAGAACTTTTCCCCCAGGTGCAAGACTTTTCCCATCTCGCCCGAACTGTTGAGCAGTATTTTTCGGCAGAAACGCCCTTGTGGTGGGTCTTCCCCGAAAACACTACCGCCCAGAAAGTGGGCTGTATTTGGGTCGGTAATGGAGTCGATCAAATCCAGGGCGATCGCTACGCCCATATTTTTCTACTGTACGTCAAACCCGACCACCGCCGCCAAGGTTTAGGTCAACGGTTGATGCAGCAAGCCCAAACCTGGGCCCGAAAACGGGGCGATCGCCAAATGGGATTGCACGTTTTTTGTCAGAATCAAGCCGCGATCGCCCTATATCAACGTTTGGGCTTCCAAACCCAATCCTGGTTGATGTTAAAACCCCTCAAAGAATTATAAAGTGGAGAAAGGCCGCCGAAAGCTTTGGTGCGATCGCGTTGGCTTTTTGAGTTTCAAGTTCCCCATTCAAGTTCCCGATGAACGAAGACGACCTCAGCGTACTCGATTTTGACTTTGACGACAGTGAGTTTGAAAGCCCACTAGACAAGCTAGACCCCGTGGAGGCCTCGGAAGCCCAAAAACCCAATTCCGAGGCAATGCTGGTGTTGCTACAGTCGTCTGAGACGCAACAGCGCATGGTGGCCGCCCGCGCCTTTAGTGAAATCCAAGACGAGCGAGCCATTCCCTACCTGATCGAAATGCTAGAAGAAGTCTGTCCTCTTGCTCGCGTTAGTGCGGCTTATGCCCTAGGGCGCAACCCCTCTCACGATGCCGTAGACCCCCTCATACATCGGTATCATCGCGATTGGAACGGTTATGTTCGCAAAGGCGTAGTTTGGGCGTTAGGGAATTGTCGCGATCGCCGTTCCCTCGAACCCCTCACCCAAGCCCTACAAAACGACATTTCCGCCGTCCGCTTGTGGGCCGCAAGTGGCCTGGCTCAAATCGCCAAACTCGACTACGACGATATGATCAAAGCCATTCCCCCCCTGATCCAAGGCTTGCGTCGGGACCCCATTGCGGCGGTGCGGAGTAACTGCGCTTGGGCCATTGGTCAGTTGTGTCGAGAATTGCCTTCTAACGTGGTTTATGCCACCGCCATTGATGCTTTAATCGAAGCCCTAGTAGAAGACCCAGATGTGGGTGTAACCGAAGACGCAAGGGCAGCCTTACTGCGTTTAGGCGACCCGCAAGGCTTACAAATGATCGAGCAACTCGAACTCGAAGGCATCATCTAAACCCCGCGAGGGCGCGATTCTATGGCACAATCAAAGCAAAAGAGTTTTCTTAAAGTAACTTAAGACTATGGCAGCGAAGAAGATTAAAAAAGGCAGTTTAGTTCACGCCGTCCGCGAAAAGCTAGAAAACAGTAGCGAAGCCCTGTCCAGCGATACCCGCTTTCCCGATTACCTGTTTAAAAGTAAAGGGGAAATTGTTGATATTGAAGGGGATTATGCGTTTGTGAAATTTTACGTTCCCACACCGGGAATGTGGCTGCGTCTCGATCAACTCGAAGCCGCATCGTAATCTCTACGATTGTTAAAAATCGAACGCGATCGCGATAAACTTCAAAACCAAAGGGTAAAATGATTTTGCGTCATTTTATCCTTTGATTTTTTCAATCCTTAACCCTTTTTAACCATCCCAATTATTTAACAAAATTAATTTTAGGACGATTTTTCTATGTTGCCTGTCGAACAAGCTGAAGCCATTATCCTCGACTTAGTAAATGGGTTTGATTCCCAGCGAGATGTAGAAACCCTGAATTTAGGGGCAAGTCTCAACCGCATTCTCGCTACTCCCGTCATCAGTCAGTTAGATTTTCCCCACTGGGATAACTCGGCCATGGATGGTTATGCCGTCCGGTTTGCCGATGTGGAAACCACCCCCACAACCCTAGAAATTGTCGAAGAAATACCCGCCGGATATCAACCCCAAAACACCCTCCAACCAGGACAAGCCGCCCGCATCTTTACCGGGGCCATTATGCCTCAAGGGGCAGATACGGTCATTATGCAGGAAAATACCGAGAAAGCAGAAAATAACGTTAAAATCCTGCAATCACCTCAATCTGGGGAATTTGTACGCCATCGGGCTTCCTTTTATCAAGCCGGAACCCCCTTACTCTCACCGGGAATCCCCATCAAAGCCGCAGAAATGGCCGTCCTCGCGGCAGCCCAATGTAGCGAAGTGACGGTTTATCGCCAACCCCGCATTGCCCTATTCTCCACTGGCGATGAGCTAGTCCCGGTAGATCAGCCCCTACAACCGGGTCAAATTGTCGATTCTAACCAATATGCCCTGAGTGCTTTTATCGCCCAGACAGGGGGCATTCCCTTGCCGTTGGGGATTGTGCGCGATCGCGAAGACAAACTCAGAGAAACCATTGCTTACGCCATCTCCACCGCCGATGTTGTGTTGTCTACCGGGGGCGTTTCTGTAGGCGAATACGACCTCGTTGGTAAAATTTTACAAGAACTCGGCGGCCAAGTTCACGTTCGCACCGTCGCCATTAAACCCGGTAAACCCCTCACGGTGGCAACATTCAACGCCAACAAAACGGGTAGACCTTGTTTGTATTTTGGCATTCCGGGTAATCCGGTTTCAGCGTTGGTGAGTTGCTGGCGCTTTGTCCAACCTGCTTTGAAAAAACTATCAGGATTAAAAGCCCATTGGTTGCCTCATTTTGTAACAGCAAAAACGGCTCATCCCCTCAAAGGTGCAGGCAAACGGGACGCTTATTTATGGGGTCAGTTGACCTTAAAGAATGAACAATATGAGTTTAAGTTAGCAGGTGGAAGTCACAGTTCGGGCAACTTAATCAACCTCGCTCAAACGAATGGTTTAGCCATTGTGCCAACGGGGACTAAAGAAATTTTAGCCGGGGAAGCCGTTAGGGTTATGCAAGTTTGAATTTTCTTTCACGGTAGGTTGCCAGGGAAAGCAGAATTTCCCAATCTTTTCAATTCAAGCTCAAGATACAGTAAATTAATAGCAACGACAAATAATCCCCCTAACTTCCTTTTTAGTTTCAGGGTTAAGGTGCAGCGATCGCAGGAATTAGGGCTTATGGTCGGGTGAGCGAGGATTATCTATCAAAGTTTTGAGTGGGAAGTCTACTACATCCAGCGCAACCTGAATTAATAGTGAAATCAGCATGACCCTCATGATCGGTACAGAACAATTTATTTTATTAAAACAAGATATCAAAGCTTGGAATCAATGGCGGCAAGAAAATCCTGATTTTGTTCCTAACTTAAGTGGGGTAAATCTAAGTGGTTTTAACCTCGAAAATGCGAATTTAAGTAGTGCTAACCTCAGCAGCACAAAATTCCAGCAAACTAATTTAACCGGGGCAGATTTATCGGTGGCGAATTTGAGTCGCGCCAATTTGAGCCAAGCCAATTTAACCCAAGCTAATCTAACCGTTGCCAATTTAACTGAAGCTTATCTCAGCGAAGCGAATCTGAGTCAAGCTAATTTGAGTGGTGCAAACTTGAGCGAAGCTTATTTAAGTCGAGCTAACTTAAGGGATGCTAATTTAACGGTTGGGAATTTTTCGGGGGCAAATTTAACGCGAGTTTGTTTGCAAGATGTTGATTTAACCGGGGCTAATTGTAGTGAGGCGAATTTGAGCGACGCGATCGCCTTTGGGTTAAAAATATGCAGCGTTAACTTTGCCAAAACCATCTTTACGGGTATTCAAATCGACTTTTGGCATTTTGATGAATTGACGAATCTTGAGACGGCGATTTGCGATTATTTCTTTTATCCTGAAGCGAATCTCCAACGATATCCACGACAAGATCGACTCGCTGCGGGGGGATTTGCTACCTGGATTCGTCAGAATATGATTCAGGTTTAGACTCAACCCAAATGAATGAGCAATTAAATTTCGGTTGGACAACGGCTAATCGTCCTGGCTGTTGCCAATAACCTCGTAACATATCACAGATTGCGCCCAACGTCAAAGGCCGCGATCGCGTCTCTGACCCTTTACGATCTCAACGAAAAATGTTTGAGATCGCCCATTTTTTCTCCAAAAACGGGCATTCTTAAGATAAGAACACTTTTAAAAGATCATTTTGGAATTAAAACCATGCAATCAGATGTACTACAACTAACGGCTCAAATATTGTCTTCTCGCCAAATCTCTCGTCGAGAACAAAGACGAATGACGGCTTTATTAAACAAAAGCGAACTCCATGAAAGCGAAAGAGTGCTAATCAACCGTGTTTTTTACGGAGTGCGTCATGGCCTACTGACGACAGTAGACTAAACCCATCTACCTTTTGAAAATCAGTTAAACAAACCCTTTTTAACAAATTTTTGACCTTAATTTAATCAAACAAGCGGCAAAGGTGTAACACTTTTGGCGCTTTTTCTAAACATTTTGATGAAAATTCAAAGGCGCGATCGCCGCTTTCATATCTAGCTCCAAAAAACTATCTAAAGCTCGATAAAGCCAAGAAATCCTCAAACTCGGATCGTCAAAAGTCGCCTGAAACCCTAACGCTTGCGCCAGTTGCGCCACACTCGCGTGAATCGAAATCCCGTACAAATCGCACAAATTCGGAAAATCTTGTTGCATTTCCTGAAGGGTGCGTTGTGCATCTTCGAGAAACTGAGCGACTTGAGCGTGTTTGAGATAAGGCGCATCAATCGTCCAAGCCCGAATTAAAACCGAAGTACAATCCAAGTCACCCGGAAGCGCTAACTGGATTGGGTCTTTTTCTTTAGGCTTACTCAAATACAAGCTTTTTGCCGGAGACATAAAAAATCTAGGTTCAGACACTTTAGCAACGGGATAAAATAGCGCAAACCCAATCGCTTGTCCGGTATCGCAACGTCGCAACACGCGCATACACTTGGGGTATTGATTTGCCCAGTTTCGCAGTAAAGAGGCGATCCGATGGGGCAGTATGGCGGTATTATCATTCATCCAGTTGTAATTTCGCGCCCAACAATTCGCCACCAATACAGTATCAGTACGGGGATTGAACTGATCTACTTCAAACTGGAGATTTTGAGGACGATGCTTTTCGGGGAGATCGAGAGACAAAGGGCGGATTTGCACTTCGATGGTATTGCCGTTAAAGCGCTTATCCAACAAACCCAAAGCTACCAATTTATCGAGAATCATCCCGGCGGCGCGATCGCTCCCTCGGTCTTTGTTCGCATAAAAAACCTCGGCCATTTCTCGATGCGTACAAGGAATAAACCCTGGAGGAATCTCTAAATTTTGTAACTCGGTTTTGGCGTTTTGATCAATTGCCATACAATGCTTGTGCCACAAATACGCCCACAAACGCACAAAATACTCAGCCCGACAACGAGTTAACCCCACAGGACGACATCGGGGGTGCATCAACCGCTCGATATATCGTTTTTGATCTTGCTCGGAAAGGCCCTGGTTATGGGAAACTAAAGCTGCATTCATCATGTTTTTTACGCTTCAAACAACTTGAAATGCAGATGACCCTGAAGAAAATTAGGTAGATATTCCGTAGAAGTACGGCAGTATTTTTATCTACAAACGACACAGTTAGATTTCGCAAAAACTTCACCCTACTTCTGAAGATTTCTCCTTTGTACTCATTTCTGAACAGTACCTGAGTTTCTTTGGGGTAGCTCATTGAGGGTTCACCAGTGACTCAGACATAGTGAAAACAAGCACCGGGTAATCGGGTTGCACTACTATTTTTCGGAGTTTTACTATGTCTACTTCTTTAGCCACTTCAGTCAATCTCGAAGTTCTCTCTCCCGTTTTGCTAGATAACTTGTTTGAAAGTTTCATTGATGGCATTGTGCTGGCGAATCCCTGCGGAGAACTCGTATATACCAACAATTTCGGTGGGGATTTTTGTGAAAAACTCCACCGAAAACGCGATCGCCTCCCGAAAGAACTTTGGCAGATCGCTCAGCAATTACTGGTAGGTGATTCTACTTCGCCCTTTTTGCTCGACGATCGCCTTGTTCCCGATATCCGCGTCAGAGTACAGCGTTGGCAATGGGGCGATCGCGCTTTCCTCTTATTTATCCTCGAAGATCGCCAACAAACCTTACAACAACAAGCGATCGCCGATCGCCAAAAATACCAATTCACCGATCGCGAAACAGAAGTTTGGCAACTGCGACAACAACAACTTTCCTATCCAGAAATCGCAGAAAAACTCTATATCTCGGTGAATACCGTCAAAAAACATATCAAAAACATCAACGCCAAACGCCAAGCCTTCTTATGGGCAGAAAACGATACTTAATCAACGAACTACCATGCAAGACACTAGCTTACAAATCATTCTAAGAATGGATGATGTTGTCCTGACCGATTTGGCGGTTGCTATAATTCATAACTCAAGCGCTAACGGCTCAAAAACCCCATGAAAATCGCTACTTGGAACGTTAACTCCATTCGCACTCGCCAGGAAATCGTCGCAGATTGGCTGAAAACTAATCCTGTCGATGTGCTGTGTTTGCAAGAAACCAAAACCGTTGATAAAACCTTTCCCCACGAACCTTTCGAGGCGTTGGGCTATCATCTGTACATTTGGGGACAAAAATCTTATAACGGTGTCGCGATTTTGAGTAAAACCCCCGCAACTGAAGTGAATCTGGGTTTTGCTTCTGTTTTAGGGGAAACCCTGACTCAAGATTGGGACGAACAAAAGCGGGTGCTGAGTGTGGTTGTCAATGATGTGCGAATTGTGAATTTGTATGTCCCTAATGGTTCGTCGGTGGGGAGTGACAAGTATGAATATAAATTGGGATGGTTTGCCCTGCTCAAACAGTATTTAGAAATATTGTTGGCGCGATCGCCCCAGGATTTATGCGTTTGTGGTGATTTCAACGTCGCCCTCGAAGACCGAGATATTTATCAACCCAAGAAGCCCAATCATATTATGGCTTCAGACGCAGAACGTGAGGCAATACAAGCCTCCATCTTAGCTTTAGGACTCAAAGATAGTTTTCGACTTTTTACCAAGGCTGGCGGGCATTTTAGCTGGTGGGATTATCGTCGAGGGGGGTTTGCTCGCGATCGCGGTTGGCGCATCGACCACCTTTATCTCACCCCCAGTTTGTGCGATCGCGCCGTGGCTTGCACCATCGACGTTGAACCCCGCCGCCTCGAACGTCCGAGCGATCACACTCCGGTTGTGTTGGAAGTTAAATAACCAACAACAAATGACAAAGGACAAATGACAAAGGACTAAACCTTAACTTTCCCAAAACGGCGATCGCGATTTTGATAAGCTCGTAAAGCTGCGTGAAACTCCTCCCGATCAAAATCTGGCCAAGCGGTTTGAGTCACATAAATTTCAGCATAAGCCAGTTGCCACAACAAAAAGTTACTAATCCGCATTTCACCACTGGTACGAATCAATAAATCCGGTGACGGTAAACCCTTCGTGTAGAGATGGCGCTCAAACAACTCCTCATCTACTCGTTCTGGGTCGATTTTACCTTGTTGAACTTGAGTCGCGATCGCCCGGCAAGCGTGGAGAATTTCTTGACGACCGCCGTAGTTAGTAGCGATGGTAAACTGAACGCTACGATTATCCTTCGTTGCCGTCATCGAGCGCTCGATTTCGGCTTGCAACGACTGGGGCAATCCGGCTAAATTGCCCACAAAGCGAATGCGGACATCTTCTTCGATCATCTCCGCTAACTCGCGTCGCAGCACCCGTTCAAACAGCATCATCAAAAATTCCACTTCTTCTGAAGGTCGCCCCCAATTTTCTGTAGAAAAAGCGTAAGCGGTGAGCGCAGAAATCCCCCAATCTTTGCAACAGCGCAAGATATTTTTGAGAGTATCTACACCCCGACGATGCCCCATAATTCGTTGTAATCCTTGGCGTTTAGCCCAGCGACCGTTACCATCCATAATCACCGCAACGTGATTGGGTAAGCGATCGCGATCTAAATCCGTTGGTAACTGCTTTAGTAACACGCTTTTGCTCACAGTCATTTGGCAGGACGAAGAAATTGTACAGTAGTGGAAGTCCCAAAATCGCTTTTTCAGCTTTGCTTCCCTCTGTTTTATCCAGAATAAGAAAGGTTTTTTGGGGGCGAGTGGGAAAGTTTGTAAAAATTCTTAACGATTATAAGCCGAGAAACGCCCTTAACGCTAATGCGCGATCGCCCTAATCACCGCCGCGCATTTCACCACGTTTTTTCTCCTCAGACGTTTTTCGCGACCCCCCAAAAAACTGCTTAAACAGCCCCCAGCCCTTAATTCCCAACTTGCGACTCAGCCGCCCAATACCCGGCGCAACCACCGATTCCCGTTCCATCGAAGGGGAAAATCGTTCTTCGAGCAGTTCTTTCAGTTTGCTACTGGTCAGAGGGCGATTCAGCAATCGACCTTCCGCCAAAGAAATCGAGCCAGTTTCTTCAGACACCACCACACATAAACAATTCTCGACTCGCTCCGTAATCCCCATCGCTGCTCGGTGACGGGTTCCTAACTGCCGAGAAGCCTTACGCTCCGACAACGGTAAAATCGTTCCCGCCGCCACAATGCGAGAACCGCGAATATGAACCGCCCCATCGTGTAATAACGTCGTGGTTTGGAAAATCGTTTGTAACAATTCTTTAGAAATCTCGGCATTAAGCATTACCCCCGGTACTGCAAAATCCCGTTCGTCGATCACGCCGTTGGTTTCCAAAACAATCAGCGCTCCGGTGCGGTTTTGCGATAACTCCTTAACTGCATCGACAATCTTATCAATCGTGCTGTCCGCTTTCGGCACCGGACGGCGAGACGTGCGTACAATTTGTAAAAACTCGCCTCGCCCCAAAAGTTCCAAGAATTTGCGAAAATCCGACTGGAAAACGACAGCCATCGCCACCGCCGAACCCACCACTAGCTTTTCGAGAACAAACGCCAGTAATTGAAAATTCAAGTTCTGACTGACGACCGCGGCCAGCATTAATAAAATGAAGCCGCGAACCATCCATAGGGTACGACGCTCCCCGATCGCGAGGAGCATAACATAAGTAAAAATCAGAACTAATCCGATATCAAGGCTACGAATCAGCCAATATGGAAGCCAGTCCGGGAAAAGCATGGGACCCGACGAAGACATGGGGGCGCATCCTAGAGCGATCGGGATGAACAGATAAATTAGACAGCCGAACCCAAAAATGCGATCGGCAATTGATTGGGTTACAACCTCTAGCTTGATTTTGACAACTCCTCGCCGTAAACGGTCGAGGATTCTCGTTTCTTTCAGATTGCCTCTTAGCTAGACCTCAGATCAACAGATACCTAAATATCCTCCCCTTAATCCCCGCCAGACCGACTCAACGAGCGTTTTATCTTTTGGTTTCTTCCCCAAGATACGCCCTGCCCGGACGCAAAAGCGGTGCGACCCCGCGTCGCCGTAAGACGAGCGACCCCGCGCCGCCGTAAGACGAGCGACCCCGCGCCGCCGTAAGGCGCAAGGGAATGCGCGAGTAGCAAGGGAACGCGCGAGTAGCAAGGGAACGCGCACCAAGACAGTTTGTTTTCACAACTACACCCTTAAAGTTTTACATCAACAAGGATTGTGCTGAAAACCCCTTACTTTAACTATTGAGTTGGTTAGGTTTGTTGTAGTGCGGCCCAC
>JGI12109J20283_10217823_pt1 | contig 15920 bp, 13 predicted proteins | sample ElkSlonscriptome_12_FD_20283 | JGI IMG/M metagenome (IMG submission 20283)
CTCGCGGACCATGTAGGCCGACAAAGGCAGCGAGATCACCGTATCGCAGAGTTCGCGGGTCACCGGTGCCGGCACCCGACGCGCGATCACGCGCTGCAGCGATTCCTGCGACTGCACCGGACGCGGGTAGTGCAATGCCGTCGGCACGCCCGCATCGCTCAGGTAGTCGCAGAAGTTCTCCCGCGTCGCCGCGTCGGCGAGACGGATCGTGTACTGCGCGTAGCTGCTGAAACGCCCGGGCGCCATCAACGGTGTTCTCACCACGTCGTCAAGCGCCCCGTCGTAGCGCGCCGCCAGTTCACGACGCAATTCGACCTCGCGCGGAAACTTGTCCAGCTTCACGAGCAGCGCAGCAGCCTGAAGAGCATCGAGCCGACTGTTCATGCCGAGAACCGAGTGCTCGTGTCGACCGACCTGTCCGTGTTCACGGATCAGCTTCATCCGCTCGGCGAGTTCTTCGTCGTCGGTGAAGACCATCCCGCCGTCACCGATTCCACCGAGCGGCTTGCTCGGGTAGAACGAGGTCCAACCCGCGGTGCCGAAGGAACAACTGTAGCGGTCGCCGAGACGCGCACCGAGCGACTGCGCCGCGTCTTCGATGCAGTGCACACCGAATTCCTCGGCGAGCGACTCGAAGACGTCCATGGCGGCGGGCTGTCCGAAGAGGCTGACCGGGGCGATCGCCTTGACCCGCGGCGTCATCGCGGCACGCGCGGCCGCCGGATCCATGGTGAAGGTGTGTGGATCGACGTCGACCATCACCGGCGTCGCGCCGACGTTGGCCACGGCTTCTGCCGTCGCGATGAACGTGAAATCGGGAACCAGCACCTCGTCGCCCGGACCGATGTCCAGCGCCATCAGGATGAGCTGCTGCGCGTCCGTGCCGGATCCGCAGGCGACGGCACGCTTCACACCGACGAAATCGGCGAGACGCTCTTCGAGTTCGAGTACCTTCGGACCGTTGATGAACATGCCGGAACGCACGACCTCGGCCAGCGCATTCTCGACTGCTTCACCGTGCACCTGCATCATCGCGGGTACGTCGACGAAGGGAACGGATCGACGTTCCAAAACCGTGCCTCCCCTTCCGGGAATCCTAGACGGTCGACAATTCGCGGCAGGTTAACACTACGCCGTGAATCCGGCTACACCTCGGCGTCTGCGGCCGGAGAGCCGACCGTCAATCGCGATTCTGTCCGGGGACCCAGAGCACGTCACCCGCACCGCCGTCGTTGGCGACTCGTCCCAGGACGAAGAGTAGGTCGCTGAGGCGATTGAGGTATTCCACGACGTGCGGGCCGACCGTTTCGCCCCGTGCGAGGTCCACGGCGCAGCGCTCCGCGCGTCGGCAGACGGTGCGAGCCTGATGGAGGAGACTGGCCAATTCCGTTCCACCCGGCAGGACGAAGCTCTCCAGGGGCTTCAGATCCGCGTTGTGCTCGTCGATCGCGCGTTCGATCGCCTCGACCTGGCCGGCAGTGATCCGCAGGCCCTCGCCATCGCCGGGAGTGGCGAGGTCGGCACCGAGATCGAAGAGATCGTGCTGCAGACGCTCGAGCAGGATCCCGATGGACGACGCTGAGGCCTGGTCCGCCCGTCCGGCCGCGACGACGCACGATCCCATGACGGCGTTGAGCTCGTCGACCGTGCCGTAACACTCCAGTCGGAGGTCACATTTGGGACGGCGGGAGCCGTCGACGAGGCCCGTGGTGCCGTCGTCCCCGGTGCGGGTGTAGATGCGGTTGAGTTTGACCATGCGGAAAAACTAGCTTCGCGATGCGGACCTTGCCATCACGGATTCGCAATCGCGGGCTGGTTCAGGCTCCCCCTCCGCGCGAGCGTCCGCGTAACAGCAACACGAGGAACGCCGGCCCCCCCAAGAGCGCCGTCAGGACGCCCACGGGGAGTTCACTGCCCCGTCCGAGCCAGGTGATCGACCGCGCGACGCCGTCGGCGACGACGAGGAAGGTCCCTCCCACGAGCATGCTTCCCGGCAGGAGCGCGCGGTGCCCCGCCCCGATCAACGCGCGCACCGCGTGCGGGGCCAACAGACCGACGAAGCCGATCGGCCCGGTGACCGCGACCACTCCAGCGGTGGCCAACGAGGCCGCGACGAGCACACGCCGCTGCACGCGCGGAACGTCCACGCCACGCGCCGCCGCGAGTTCTTCGCCCAGCGCGAGTTGATCGAGCGCCGGTGCCGCACGCAGCACGACGACCAGCGTCGGCACCAGGATCATCGGCAAAGCGGCCAGGTCACTCCACGATCCGACCTGAAGTCCGCCCATCATCCATCGGTCCATCGCGCGCAGCCGCAGCGGATCGGAAAGAAAGCGGATCAGAAGGATCGCCGCGCCGAAGACGAAGTTCAGCGTCACGCCGGCCAGGAGCAGTTCGTGCGCTCCGAGACCGACGCGTGTCCGCGCGAGACGCTCGAGCGCCAAAACGTTGATCGACGCGAAGATCAGTGCGAGCACGGTCACGCCGGACAACGGACCGAAGCCGATGGCCAGCGCAGGCACGCTCAACGCGAGGAAGGCACCGAAGGCGCCCGCGAAACTGATTCCGAGCGTATAGGGCGTCGCCAATGCGTTGCGCAGCAACGTCTGGAACGCCGCACCCGCGACGGCCAGCGTCGCCCCGGCCACGAAACCCGCCACGATGCGCGGCAGACGCAGCGATAGGATCCGCGTGTCGACGGTCGCCTCGCCGGCCCACCAGGCCCCGAATCCCTCGAAGGGATCGATTCCGATACGCCCCCACCACGGTGCGACGACGAGAACGACGACCGCCACCAGAGCGAAGAGCACGAGTCCACGCGCCGGCCGCAAACGATGCACCCGCGCATTCACGAGCGTTCGCCTTCCGGCCACGGGAGCACGCAGGGCTCGGCGGTCACCGGATGCGGCCCGATCCAGATTCCCTCGCCGAGGACGGAGCCCAGAACATCCCGGCGGATCACGACATCGGGTGTGCCCTGCGCGAGCACCCGTCCCCCATCGAGCAGGACGATGTGATCCGCGAAGGCAGCCGCCAGATTGAGATCGTGCGTCGCCAGGAGCACGCCGGTTCCGGCACGCGCCTGCGCGCGGAGCAGATCGAAGACCGCGATCTGATGCGGAAGATCGAGCGCGGCGGTCGGCTCGTCGAGGACGAGCATCTCGCCTCCCTGCGCGATCGCTCCTGCGATCAGCACGCGCTGCCGCTCGCCCCCACTCAACGTGTCGAAGGCGCGCGGCGCGAACGCGGTCACGTCGCATGCTTCCAGGGCGGCATCGATCGCGCGCGCATCCGATTCGGTCTCACCCGACCACGCCGACGTCCGATGAGGGTGCCGTCCCAGGGCGACGATCTCGCGCGCGGTCAGCGCGTGAACGGGGTGAACGCCCTGGGGGAGGAACGCCACCCGGCGCGCGCGTTCGCGGGCGTCGAGAGCGTGGACGAGGTCCTCGCCCAGCCGAACCGTTCCCGCGTCGGGCGCGCGCAGACCGGCGACCAGTCGCAGCAAGGTGCTCTTGCCACTGCCGTTCGCCCCGACCAGAGCAACGAGATCGCCAGGACCGACGTCGAGTTCGACCCCGTCGAGAACCCTGGATCCCCCCGGATAGGAGTAGTCCACGCTCCGAACGGCGAGACGCACGCTCATCGGGGATCTCCGTCCGGAACCGTCGCGCGCAACAACTGCGCGAGTTCCCGCGCGGTCCCGACGATCCCCGGCCCCGGCACGAGCGCGTCGGGATCGGTGAGCCGGACGACGTGGACCCCGTCGCCGAGCAGGTCCACCCACGGGGCTCGCCATCGTGCGGGATCGTCGCTGGCCCCCGCCGACTCGATCTCGAGCACGACGTCCGGCGGATTCGCCACCAGCTCCTCGAGCGACACGTCGAAGTAGCCGCGTCCACGCGTGGCGGACCAGCCACGCGCGCCCACGCGGCGCAGGAGGTCGTCCATGAAGGTGCCCTCGCCCGCCGTCATCAGGTTCCGCACCGTGTCCGGATCCCTCGTGATCACCAGGAGGATCGTCGGTGCCTCGTCCGGCATCGTGCGTCGCAGAGCGTCGAGCTCCGCTTCGAGCGAATCGGCGAGCGCGACGCCGCGCGTGGACTCCGGTCCCGCGAGCAGGCTGTCGATCCGCACGATCCCTCGCAGAACCGAGTCGACTCCTTCGTCCATCTTCACGTCGGCGACGCCGATTCCCTGAGCGCGCGCGAACGAACGCAGGACGTCGTTGCGGCCTTGCAGCACGAGAAGGTCGGGATTCGCAGCGGCGATCCCCTCGAGGTCGGGGTCGACCATTCCTCCCACGCGCGGAGGTTCCGGTCCGGATGCCGTCCAACGGCAGTAGTCGGTGATCGCCACGATGCGATCGGTGTGGCCCAGACGCACGGCCGTCTGCGTGAGATTCGGCCCGAAAAGGATCACGCGTTGGGGCAGCGCATCGGAAGCCGATTCCTCTTTCGGCCCGTCGCACGCGGCGACGCAGAGCACGACGAGAGGAAGCAGGAGGCGGCGCATGAAGACCCTGTTCGGTGGAAACGGTGGGCGCGAGGGCCTAAGCTTAAGTCAACCGAGGCCCGAAGGCGACGGACGGAACGATGCCCTCGGCAAGACCCCGTCTCGACCCGAACCCGGTCGAAACTCCCTGAGAGTCCCGTCAAAGGCGGTCCCGTGGTGCGTTGGGTGAGCGCGATCAGTGACGACATCGATCCGGTTCGCGCGCTCGACGCGGTGGCCACCGATCTCCAGAACGGCATGCAGGGCGACCCGATCGACCTGTTGCTCGTCTTCGCGAGCGAACATCATCTCTTCGATCTGGGTCGCGTCGTCCCCCGACTCCGCGACAGTTTCGGTCCCGTACCCGTCGTCATCGGGTGCTCGGCCGCCGCGACCATCGGCTCGCACTTCGAACTCGAGGAACGCCCGGGCATCGCGGTCATGGCCGCCCATCTGCCCGGTGTCGAAATGCGCTGTGTGCACGTGACCAACGCAGACCTGCCCGCGCTCGACGGCAGCCCCGCTCCCTGGCGCGCGCTCTTCGGCGTGGATCCACAATTGCGCCCTGACTTCGTGGTGATCGGCGATCCCTTCTCGATCGACGTCGACGGACTCCTGCCCGGCCTCGACTACGCCTATCCCGAGTCGACGGTCGTGGGCGGGCTCGCGAGCGGCTCGTCGGGACCGGGTGCGATCGGACTCTTCGGCGACGACGGCGTTCGACGTGGCGGGGCCTACGTCCTTGCCCTGTGGGGCAACGTGCGGATCGACCCGATCGTCGCGCAGGGATGCCGACCGATCGGCACGCCGGCGCGCATCACCGAGTGCGAAGGTCAGATCCTGAAAGGACTCGACGAACGCAAGCCCACCCAGGTTCTGCACGACGTCTTCGAGGCGCTCGACGACGCCGACCGCGAACTCGCTCAGAACGCGCTGCACCTCGGCGTGGTCGTCGACGAGATGCGCGAGGAACTCGGGCACGGTGACTTCCTCGTGCGCAACATCCTCGGCATGCACCGCGAGTCGGGGGTGATCGCGGTGGGATCGGAGTTGCGGCCTGGGCAGACGGTGCAATTCCACGTGCGCGACGGGCGAACCGCGGCCGCAGACCTCGAACACCTGCTCGGCGCCTACGTGAACGCACGTCCGGACACCGAACCAGCCGCCGTCCTGCAGTTCACCTGTCTGGGACGGGGCCAGAACCTCTTCGGCGCCCTCCACCACGACATCGCGCGCGTGCACGAAGCACTGGGACCGATGCCGGTGGTCGGCTTCTTCGCCAACGGGGAAATCGGACCCGTGGGCGGCAGCACGCACGTGCACGGCTATACGACGGCCCTGGGGATCGTGCGACCGCGCTCGGGTTGACCTAGACGGATTCGATCACGCGCTTCAGGCGATCGTTGACCTCGTCGGCCACCGGATCGAGTGCCTCGTTACCGACCACGCCGAGCATGGCGTGCGCGTCGATGGCCCCGATGATCGTCTTGCCGGACTCACCCTCGAAGACCACCGCGTTGCACGGCAGCAGCAGCCCGAGCTCTGCTTCCAACTCGAGAGCCTGGTGCGCGAAGTGTGGATTGCAGGCCCCGAGGATCTTGTAGGGCCGCCGGTCGACGTCGAGCTTCTTCTTCAAGGTCGCCTTGACGTCGATCTCGGTCAGCACGCCGAAGCCCTCTTTCGAAAGCTCTTCGGTGACGCGCTCGATCGCGGTGTCGAAGTCGAGATCGACTTCGCGCGTGATGCCGTACTTCATGGCGCTCCGTACCGTTTCTGAGAGGGCCCGAGAGCCCGTTCCGTCACTCGAGTTCGGTCGACGCGAGCACGGCGACCGCCGCCTCGGTGTCGATGAACTCCTCGAACAGATCCAGGATACGCGCCACGTAGGCGGCCCGCCGGTTCCGATCACTGAGCCCGGACAAGGCCAGCCGGCCACCCTGGCGAGCGGTCGATGTGTAGTAGGTGACCAGCCGTCCCAGACCGATCGAGTTCAACAGGTCGATCCCCGCCATGTCGAAGACGAAGCGCTTCTCACCCGCCTCGAGCCACTCCGTGTGGCTGGCGCGCAACGGATCGTCGTCGGGGCCGGAGGTCCAGGATCCACTGAGATGGACGACGCGCACACCGTCGACGAGTTCGTTCGTGGTCTTGATCGGCATCAGGCTGCTTCTCCGTCAAAGGATCCGGAGTCGTCGGCGACGCGCTCCGGGGTACCGTAGAGACTGGCCGGGAAGACGGTCGGTAGAACGCCCTGGACGAACTGACGCCGCTTGTACTCCCGGTGTGAAGTATACGCCTGACTGTGCACTGTCTGGAGAAAGGACTCCACCGTGAAGATCTGCGTCTCGACACTGAACAGGTAGGACCGTCCGGCATCCTGACTGCCCGGCCGGTAGAGAATGTCGACGTCTTCCTTGAACGTCTTGAAGTCCGGCGCGCTGAACCGGTTCATCAGTCCGTGGTCGGTCGGCCGCCGGAAGAGATCGACCTGGTTGCGGAAGAAGAAGGGACCGCCGAGAACATGGTGGAGCAATTCGGCCAGGCGTCGCACGTCGCGTTCGCTCTCGACGATGAACTTCGCGCCCAGCATGTCGGTGATACCGTTGGGATTGTTCAATCCCTTGCGCAGCATCTTCGAGAGGATCGAGGCCGACCGGTTACGCTTCATCTGCGCGTAGCGTGTGCGTTCGGCGACCCGGTACTCGGCATTCCCCGGACGGTAGTCGTATCCGGCGCTCTCGCGCTTGAAGCGGGTGTCGAAGTGATGGATGTCGACTTCGATCTCTCCGCCCGGGATTGCGCGCTTCACGCGACGCACACGGAAGTTCCAGGTCTCCATCGCGTCGCCACTGCGAACGTCCTGCTCGGGATCGATCGTGTAGGAGGCGACCTCGTCGCGCACCTCGGTCGTGAAGGCCCAGAGTTCCTTGTCGAGCAGCTCGATCAGGTAGCGCCGATGCCGCGGGCCGTCCTGGACCATGCGCGTGTGCTCGATCTGGATGAGTAGCTTCGTGAGGTAGAGCTTGCGCTGCGCCTCGAAACGAACGCGGCGCGCGCGTTCGGGTTCGCCCGGATCCCGATGGAAGAGCAGGCGGCCGAGTTCACGCAGGTCCGAACACGCCTCCACTTCGGGCAGCGGCTCGTAGCGGGCACGCTGGTCCTCGGGAAGCAGGTTGAGCAGCTCCGAGACGTAGCGGGAAGCATCGTCGAAGTAGCTGGCGAGCACGCGCTCGTCGACCTCGACCGACGAGGCCTCGCCCATCGGATGCAGCAGACGACTGAGGATGCGGGAGTACTGCCAGTCGTTCCGAAGACTGTCGCGGAACAACCGATGGAAGTAGCGCAGCGCGTGGCGATCGCGCCGGATGAGATCGGGATCCAGATAGGGATGGGCCGCGTAGTCGGGCACCTTCACCGCCTCGGACGGGACTTCGCGAAACTGCAGGCCGCGCGGCAAGTGCAGTGTGCGGACTGTGTTGGGACGGGACGCGCGTGGAACGGGAGCGGGGCTCGTCGTCGACGTCGGCGCCATGGGGTCGTCGACCTCCTCGGGAAGCGAGTCCAGAGCCGTGGAGCCGGTCACCCCATTGTTACGCGAGGTGCACGTCCGGGTTCCTGAATCGGACCCTAGATCCCGCCACACCGATGTGCAAGAGGCAGACCGTGCCGGGTCACACCACCGCCGGAGGGAGGCCCTCATGAGAGGCCCCTCCCCGACGTCGGATCACGAAATCACAATGGCCGAGCCGACGCTCAGCGACCGGCCGGCTGGTTTCCGAATGCGTTCTCGGCCGCGGTCCCGACCGGCGCGACCCAGCGCTCCAGATGCTCGGCATGCCGCCGGTAGAGGTCGTAGCGCGTCGTCTTCCCGGCCAGGGAGTGCGCCTTGTCCGGATAGATCATCAGATCGAAGGGTACTTGGGCGTCGACCAGGGCCGAGATCAGGCGATGGGAATTCTGGTCGTGGACGTTGTCGTCGCCGGTGCCGTGGATCAGCAGCAGGCGACCCTGCATGCCCTCGACCTCGTCGAGCCAGCTACCCTTCGCATAGCCCTCGGGATTGTCCTGCGGGCGGAGCATGTAGCGTTCGGTGTAGCCGGTGTCGTAGAAGCGCCAGTCGGTCACCGGCGCGGCGGCGATCGCGGCGGCCAACTTGCCTCCGCCGCGGATCAGCGCCCCGAGACTGGCGTAGCCGCCGTAGCTGCTGCCGTGGATCGCGATCGCATCGGGATCGACCCAGGACTGCGTGCGCAGCCAGTCGACCAGGCGCACCTGGTCGTCGATCTCATCCGTGCCCAGGTTGAGGTAGGTCGCCGTTTCGTAGTCCACGCCACGGCCGGCACTGCCACGGCCGTCGGCGGTCACCACGACCCAGCCTCGTTCGACCAGCATGCGATGGAAGAGGCCGCGCGTGCCGCCCCAGCGGTCGCGTGCGGCCTGGGCTCCCGGGCCGCCGTATACGTAGATCAGGACGGGGTGTTTCGCGTTCGGATCGAAGTCGACCCGGCGCGTGACGCATCCCCACATCGCCGGAGCGCCCTCGACGTCGATGGTCTTCAGTTCGATCTCGACCGGCACGTGACCGTCGAGGTCGTCCATGGCGTCTTCGTGGAGGAAGGTCACACGCCGACCGGAGGCGTCGCGGAGGTCCACCAGGGTTCGGTTCTCGGCGGTCGACCACGAGTGCACGAAGGCCTGGCCGTCGGGAGCGACGTCCGCGCTCGCCCAACCGCGCTCGCTCCCCACGCGCGAGAGGTCTCCCGAATCCAGGTCGAGGCGCTCGAGCGTCGAGATCACCGGTGTTCGTGCGGTCGTGACGAAGGCATGGTCGGTGTTCGCGCCGGCGATCGAACGCACGTCGAAGTCACCCTTCGACACCTGAACGAGTGCGCCACCGTCGAGCGAGCCACGCCACACCTGCCGGAATCCGGTGTCGCGCTTGGTCCAGAGGAAGGTGCCGTCATCGAGCAGTTGAAGGTCGTTGTCGACCTCGACCCACGCGTCGGCGGTCTCCTCGAGGACGAGGCGCGCGTCGTCGCCGACGACCGACCGAACGAACATCCGCAGCCGTTTCTGGTCGCGGTCCAGCACCTGATAGGTGAGCGATTCCGCATCGGGGGTGAAGGCCGCGCGTACGAGATACCCGTCGTCGCTGTCCACCGAGGCGATCTCCGACGTGACGCCGCCGAGTTCGTGCAGCAGGAGTGTGACCGTGCTGTTGCGTCCGCCGGCCTTCGGGTAGTCGAAAGGATCGTGGCCCGGCATCGCCCCGTCACCAGTGACGACCATCGGAAAGCGGTCGACGCCGGTGCGGTCGAAGCGCAGGAGCGCGACGCGCTCGCCTCCTGGCGCGAACCACCATGCACGCGAGAAGTCGAACTCCTCTTCGTAGACCCAGTCGGGATCGCCCCACGTGACCTGCGGATCGTTCGCCTCCCCGATCGACGTGACCTGACGCGTCGCGAGATCCAGAACGTGCAGGCGGCCCTCCCGGACGAAACCGACGCGTGAGCCCGTGTCGTCGAAGTCCGCGTGGAGCTCCGCGCCGCCGGCACTCAGGCGCCATCGCTCGTCGGTCTCGCGGTCGAGGACCCAGTGGTCGTAGCGCGTGGAACGACGCCAGCGCGCATCGGCGTTCGTCATCAAGAGGAGATGGCGCTCGCCGGGCGCGACGACTACGCGCGAGACCTTCGTCGCCTCGTCACCGAAGGGGTCGGCGATCGGCTCGATCCGCAACCACGGCGTCGTCCGTCCGTCGTCGACGTCGATTCGCTCGAGGACGAGCGTGCCGTCGTCGTCCGTGGCGCGGAGGAGCGCGTCGCCCCCCTCGATCCACTGAAGGCGCGGCCGATCCGGCCCGTCGTACTCTCCGTCGAGGAAGATCGACTCGAGCGTGAGTTGAGCGGCGGCGGGAAGGACGGTGGCGGTCCACACGACGGCGAGCAGGAGACGGACGATCACGACGACCTCCGGGCAGGCGAAGAGAAAGTGCGACAGGGCGACGAAACCCCACAGATTCGACGTCCGGGTAGCCTTGCGGCACCTCGGCCTGTGACGTAGGCTACGGCCGCTCCACGGACTCCGCCCGCCGAATCCGACTCCTTCTCCCTGACCGAGGACGACGAACTTGATCCGTGCACTGGCGCTCTGCGCCTTCGTCCTGTCGCTCGCGATACTGACGTGGGCCCCGTCGGCGGGCGCCCAGATGCGAACCAGCGCCGCGTACACCGGCACGTCCGACCTCTCCGACGTCCGGCCCTTCCAGGCCTGGGTCACCGACGCCGTCTTCACCCGCGGCGTCGACGTCGAACCGGAGCTGCGGCTCCAGGACTTCGACGGCGGTCAGGTGCTGATCGCCGGTGCGCGCTCCGCGGTGTGGCTGCGCGACGACACCGAAGTCGGTGTCCACTGGGGATTCGCGTCTTTCGACCCCGACCGCGGCGACGGCGACACCGGCTTGCGCGATCTCGACGTCTACGGGCGCTACCGCCTCGACGTCCGCGGCGACCTGGACATGGCCATCGGCAGCGAGATCAGTCTCCCCGTGGGTGACGAGAGCATCGGCGCGGGGAGCTTCGACTTCCGAGGCTTCGGCGCCGTCCGCTACGACATCGACGGCAACATGACGTTGATCGGCAGCGCCGGGCTCGAGAGCCTCGAACGCTTCGACGATCGTGAACTCGGCATCTTCTTCGGCGCGGGAACGCTGGTTCCCCTGACCGAGGAAACGACGCTGATCGCCGAGTTGAATCTGTCCACCGCTTCCGATGCCGCGCAGCTCACCGGCGGCGTCGACTTCGAACTGCCCCCAGGCGGGCACCTTCGCGCCGCGTTGGCCCTGGGCCTCGACGACGACGCACCCAACTACGAGCTGATTCTCGGCTTCGCCATCCCCGTCTACTGATCCGGAGGATCAAGACATGCCCAACGGAATGCTCCACCCGCCGCTTCCCGACAACGAGCCAGTCCACAGCTATGCTCCCGGATCCGCCGAGCGCGATTCGCTCAAGTCCACCCTGAACGACATGCTCGGTCAGCAGATCGAGATTCCATTGCGCATCGGTGGCGAGGAGATCAAGACGGGCAACACGGCGACCTGCATCTGCCCGCACGACCACGGCCATGTCCTGGCGACCTACCACAAGGCCGGTCCGAAGGAAGTCCAGATGGCGATCGAGGCCTCGCAGAAAGCCTACCGCACATGGAGCGAGATGCCGTGGGAACACCGCGCGTCGGTCTTCCTCAAAGCGGCCGACCTGATCGCCGGTCCCTACCGTGACGTCCTGAACTCGGCGACGATGCTGAACCAGAACAAGAACGTCCAGCAGTCCGAGATCGACGCCGCGTGCGAGTTGATCGACTTCCTGCGCTTCAACGCGTCCTACCTCGAGCAGATCTACTCCGAGCAGCCGGAGTCCTCGCCGGGCATGTGGAACTACATGGAACACCGGCCGCTCGAGGGCTTCGTCTTCGCAGTCACGCCCTTCAACTTCACGGCGATTGCCGGCAACCTGCCGACCTCGCCCGCTCTCATGGGCAACGTCGTCCTGTGGAAGCCGGCGTCGAGCGCCGTGCTCAACGCCCACTACATCATGGACATTCTCGAAGAGGCCGGCCTCCCGGCTGGCGTGATCAACCTGATCCCCGGCTCGGGCGGCGAGGTCGGCGGTCCGGTCATGGACAGCGAGATCCTGTCGGGAATCCACTTCACGGGTTCGACCGCGGTCTTCAAGAACATGTGGCAGACCATTGGCAACAACATCGGCAAGTACAAGTACTACCCGCGCATCGTCGGTGAGACGGGCGGAAAGGACTTCGTCTTCGCCCACCAGAGCGCCAACGTCCAAGAGCTCGTCACCGGTCTCGTGCGCGGTGCCTTCGAGTACCAGGGTCAGAAGTGCTCGGCCGCGAGCCGTGCCTTCATACCGGCGTCGCTCTACGACGACGTGATGCAGGGTATGCTCGACATGGTGAAGCAGATCGACGTGGGCAGCCCGATGGACTTCCGTAATTTCATGTGCGCGGTGATCGACAAGGGCGCCTTCGACGATCACGTCGAGTACATCGAGTACGCCAAGAAGAGCGATGACCACAAGATCCTCGCCGGCGGCGAATACGACGACAGCAAGGGCTACTTCATCCAGCCGACCGTCGTCGAGGCGAGTCGCCCGGACAGCAAGCTCATGGTCGAAGAGATCTTCGGACCCGTCCTGACCGTCCACAAGTACGACGACGGCGATCTCGACGGTGCGCTCCATGCCTGCAACACGGCGAGCGACTACGGTCTGACCGGCGCGATCTTCGCGCGCGACCGCGGCGTGATCACCGACCTCACCGCACGCCTGCGCCACGCGGCCGGCAACTTCTACATCAACGACAAGCCGACCGGCGCGGTCGTCGGGCAGCAGCCCTTCGGCGGCGGTCGCGCGTCGGGAACCAACGACAAGGCCGGTTCGACGCTGAACCTGATCCGCTGGGTCTCGCCGCGTTCGATCAAGGAGACCTTCGTGCCGCCGACGGACTTCCGGTATCCGCACATGGAAGCGGAGTAGTCCCGAACACCCTCGTCCGACGGACCTTCGCTGCGGAAGCGATCAGACGGCCGGGCCCTTCGGGGTCCGGCCGTTCTGCGTTCGGGCATGCTCGTGCTCCGGACCGTGGGAACGGAAGACACGGAAAACTCGTGGCAGTCGACGTCTCGAAACGGCGCACGAGCAATTGACCCGCCCGTTCCACTCCGATGCCGGGGCCACGCCCCGCGAAAGGACATGCCATCATGAACACCGTGAACACGCAGCCGAGCAACATCAACGGTCTCGACCCCGCGGCGCTGGCCGAAGAGGTCGTCGCCGTCACCGCCGATCCCGCGTCGGGGCTGCTTCACTTCGACGTCGCCACGCAGTGGCGCGGAGGATTCCACAGCGAGAGCCGCACCCGTTCCCTGAGTGCGGCGGGAGAGGAGCTCGAACGCGAGCACTGCATCGTGGCTGACGAGCCGACGGAACTCCTGGGCACGAACAAAGGGCCGAATCCTCAGGAGCTGGCCCTCGCGGCTCTGAACGCATGCATGACCGTGGGCTTCGTGGCCGGCTGCGCTACCCACGGGATCGAGCTGGAATCGCTGGAGATCCGCACGCAGTGCGACATCGACCTGCGCGGCTTCCTCGCGATCGACGACTCGGTTCCGGCCGGTGCCCCCGTGTGGACGACACAGATCGTTCCGAAGGGCAACGGGACGCCCGAGCAGTTCGCGGCGATCCTCGAGCACGTGAAGAAGACCTCCCCCAACTTCTTCCACGCGGTCGAGGCCCTTTCGGTCGACGCCACGATCGCGAGCGATTGACCCGATCTCTCGACGACACGAAGAAGGGGCTCCCGCCGTCGGGAGCCCCTTTCGCATGCCATCGTCTCGGAGGGCCATCAAGAGAAGGTGCGAGCCGCCTCCTCGATGCGTGACCGCCAATCCGGCGCGATCCGCTCGACCGTGGTCAGGAGCTCCGGATGACTCATCCCGCTGCCGATGCAGGTCCAGCGCCAGGCCTGGTGCTGCGACCGCAGATAGACCTCTTGCTCTCCGGGTGCGAGTTCGAACAGTTCGACCCGCTGCAACGCATCGAGGTCCATCGCTGCCTGTGCGGCCATCCCCTCGTCCAGGAACACGCAGAGGGCCAGATAGGTCTCGAGGCCACGATCGATCGCCAATGCGTCCATCCCGTCGGCCATCTCTTCCACCATCAACGTGTCCAGGCGCGCGTGCTGAGCCTCCTCCATCCAGTGATGGCGGAGCAGGCTGGTGAAGAGCGGGTCGAGGATGTCGTTCTCGCACACGCTGTCCACGAAGTGCCGCTGCGTCATCCATTCGATGTGCAGGACGAGCAGTGCCACCCCGAGGCGGTCCTGGGCGAGCACGTGATCGGCAATCGCCTGGGGCGGTCCGATCACCTCGCACGCCACACCGAAATCTCGCTCGAAGGCGGCACGGAACGCTTCGAAGAGGTGAATGTGCTTGGCCTCTTCAGCGGCGAAATGGAGCAATGCCCGCGTACGGACATCGTCGGCACCCAGGTCGAGACGCGCGTGGTCGAGCACGAAAGGAAGGATGAACTTCTCCACCAGTCCGAAAGTGCACAGATAGCCGTGCCCTCGGATCTGGTTCGCGGAGAGTCGCGCTGCCGGGTCGAGGAACTCGAGTTCGTCCACCCGGGCCAGGCTCTCGGGAAGGAAGGGGCGATCGAAGTCCAGCGCGCAACCGGGTCGGATCAGATCTTCGACCGTCCAGGCGATTTTTTCGGAGGCCCGTAGGCAGGATTCGTAGCTGAAGCGAGAGGATCGGCTCGTGGTCGTCATGACGCACTCCTCGGCTCGGGTGAAGGTGTCGTTCACCGAGCAGTGCGCCGTCGCGCTCCGATCACGGACATCCGCGCTCGGAATACTTCAGTTCATGGACGCATGGCGTGCGCGCCATTCCGTGGCCTGCTCGATGCGACCGGTGCCGGCGTAGAAGTCGGCCAGGTGTTCCGCTGCCTCGACGACGTCCGCGTGGTCGGGTCCGAGCTGCTCGAGCAGGATCGCGTAGGAACGCGCGAGCTCCTTCTCGGCTTCGTCGGTCCGATCGAGTGCAGCCAGGCAACGGCCGTGGATTCCACGCCAGGCACCGATCCGCCAGTGTTCGTCCGGAAGCGCCGATTCGGCCTCGTCGAGGGCAACGCGGATGTCGGCGAGGCCAACGGCGGGCCGGTCGAGGGCCAGATGCGTCGTCGCCCGACGGCTCAATGCGATCAGCGTGTAGATGTGACCCTCCGGCAGAGCGACACGACAACGATCGACCGTCTCGTCGCTCAGCTCGAAGGCCTCGGCGTGACGTCCCATTCGCATGAGCAGCTGTGCGTGGTTCAGTCGGGAGACGATGGTCGACGGATGGTGCGGACCGAGCGTGCGCTCACGCAATCCGAGGACGAAACGACTGTGTTCGTCCGCTTCCTCGTACTTCCCCATGTCGGAAAGCACGAGGACCAGGTTCCCCAACACACGAACGGTCATCGGACCTTCGGCGCCGTAGAGCTCGACCGACCCGGCATAGGCGTCCCGAAAGAAACGTAGCGCCTTGTCGAGGTCGCCGACCTGTCGGTAGAACGCCGCGAGGTTCACGCCCGAGAGCTTCGTCGCGGGGTTCTCCGCACCCCAATGGTGCTTTTCGATCGCATGGGAGCGAAGGAGCGCCTGTTCGGCCTCGTCGAAGCGCCCTCGCGACTGGTAGCCGATGCCGAGATCAGATGTGATCGTGGCGATCACCAGGTCCGTGGGCGCGAGGTGCGCTTCGGCCAGCGCGAGGGCCTCTTCGAGCAAGGGAATCGCGAGCGTGTCCTGCTCGGCGAGTAGCCGCACTTCGGCGAGGTCGGCGATCGCTCGCGCGTAGGCGACCGGAT
>JGI12109J20283_10010977_pt1 | contig 15906 bp, 13 predicted proteins | sample ElkSlonscriptome_12_FD_20283 | JGI IMG/M metagenome (IMG submission 20283)
CCTGGCCCAGCTCGAAGGCGCCGGCAAGCTGCTCGAAGCCCAGCGCATCAAGCAGCGCACGCAGTTCGATATCGAAATGATGCTGGAGTTGGGCTATTGCCAGGGCATCGAAAACTATTCGAGACATCTGACCGGCCGCCAGCCGGGCGATCCGCCGCCGACCTTGTTTGACTATCTGCCGAAGAACGCGATTCTGATTGCGGACGAATCACACGTCACGATCCCGCAGATCGGCGGCATGTACAACGGCGACCGGGCGCGCAAGACGACCCTGGTCGAATTTGGCTTCCGCCTGCCGTCGGCAATGGACAATCGTCCGTTGAAGTTCGAGGAATTCGAAGAGCGCTCGCCGCAGATGATTCTGGTTTCAGCCACACCGAGGCCCTGGGAGCTGGAGCGCTCGCCGGTGGTGGCTGAACAAGTGGTGCGCCCGACGGGGCTGATTGATCCTGAGGTGGAAGTTCGCCCGGTTGATACGCAGGTCGATGACTTGCTGTCAGAAATCAACGAACGCGTGGGTACAGGTGATCGGGTGCTGGTGACTACGCTGACCAAACGCATGGCCGAGAACCTGACCGAGTATTTGTCCGAGCATGAGGTGCGCGTTCGCTACCTGCACTCCGACATCGACACGGTCGAGCGCGTTGAAATTATTCGCGATCTTCGCCTCGGCGTATTCGACGTGCTGGTTGGAATTAATTTGTTGCGTGAGGGCCTGGATCTACCGGAGGTGTCCCTGGTCGCGATTCTCGATGCCGACAAAGAGGGCTTCCTGCGCTCGGAAGGCTCGCTGATCCAGACCATTGGGCGGGCAGCTCGGAATGAAAAAGGCAAGGCCATTCTCTATGCGGCCAAACACACTGATTCCATGCGCAGGGCGCTGGAAGAAACCGAGCGTCGCCGCGCCAAGCAGATTGAGCATAACGCAGAGTATGGCATTACCCCGCAGACGATCCATAAAAATATCAAAGACATCATGGCCGATGCCCAACAGATTCCGGGCAAGAACACCAGCAAACGCAAAGCCGCTGAAAAACGTGCCCGCTACGACGCCAAGCCGGTGTCACCCGAGCAAGCGGCCAAATCCATGGCCGAGCTCGAAAAAGCGATGTTCAAAGCCGCCGAAAACCTCGAATTCGAAGAAGCTGCCCGCCTGCGCGACGAAATTCACCAGTTGCGCAACACCAGCCTGGGCGTCGAGGCCTGAAAGTTAAAAATTCAACTTCTCTCGCGGAGGCGCAAAGACGCAGAGAGATCACACCTAGGCTTGTTGAACAACTGAGTATTTTGGTTTTGATTTCTCTGCGTCTTTGCGAGAGTCAGCTTTTATCTTTTGATCGATGCTATATCTCGTGTTCCAACCGCTTAGTCGCCTGCCCGAGCTTAACTTTTGAACAACGATTTAGCGTGGTGATCGAGGTGATCGTTAATGAAGCTGGCGATGAAAAAATAGCTGTGGTCATAGTCAGGTTGGCGGCGCAGGGTGAGTTGGACCTTGGCTGATTCGCAGGCAGCCTCCAGATCGTCGGGGCGGAGTTCACCCTGATGGAGGAAATCATCCGCTTCGCCTTGATCGACCAGCAGCTCGAAGCGCGTTCCTTTGCGGCGGATCAGCTCACTGCTGTCCCACTCGGACCACGTCGATTCATCTGGTCCCAGGTAGTGGCTGAAGGCCTTATGGCCCCATGCACAGCGGCTGGGTGCGCAGATTGGCGCAAATGCTGAGACAGATTGATAAAGCTCGGGTTTTTTCAGCGCACAGATCAGTGCACCGTGGCCGCCCATGGAGTGGCCGGCGATCGAGCGTTGATCGCTCAACGGCAGCTCGGTGGTCACCAGCGATCTCAATTCCTCGGTCACATAGTCGAACATCTGATAGTGCTGTGACCAGGGTTGTTGCGTGGCGTTGAGGTAAAAACCGGCCCCCGAGCCGAAATCCCAATCCTCATGTTCGCCGGGCAGGTCGGTGCCGCGCGGGCTGGTGTCGGGCGCAATCAATGCAATGCCGAGTTCCGCCGCGCGCTGGTGGGCACCGGCTTTTTGCATAAAATTTTCGTCCGTGCAGGTCAGGCCAGAGAGCCACCACAGCGCAGGCACCGGGCCGTTTTCAGCCTGCGGCGGCAGGAAGGCGGCGAAGGTCATGTCGCAGTTCAGCGTCTCGGAATGATGACGATAGCGGCGGTGCCAGCCACCGGCGCTGCGAGTGGATGAAAGCAATTCGATAGGTGATGACATGGGTAAAGAATCCTGATCAATCGTGAATAGCGTCAGCGGGCCGGAAAATCCAGCACGGTGCGAATGCTTTCCCCGGCGTGGAGCAGATCAAAGGCCTTGTTGATGTGCTCAAAGCCCATGGTGTGGGTAATGAATTCATCAATCTTGAGCTTGCCGTCCATGTAGCGCTGGACGTAGTCGGGCAGCTCGGTCCGGCCCTTGACCCCGCCAAAAGCCGAGCCGCGCCAGACCCGACCGGTGACTAACTGGAACGGACGGGTGGCAATCTCTTCACCGGCCCCGGCCACGCCGATTATCACTGACTCGCCCCAGCCCTTGTGACAGCACTCCAGCGCCGAGCGCATGACCTCGACATTGCCGATGCATTCAAAAGAATAATCGACGCCACCATCGGTCAATTCGACGATCACGTCCTGAATTGGGTCTGAGTAATCCTTGGGGTTGACTATATCGGTCGCGCCAAACTGGCGGGCCAGTTCGAATTTTTCTGAGTTGATGTCGATGGCGATTATGCGTTCGGCCCCGGCCATGACGGCGCCTTGAATCACGGCCAAGCCGATTGCGCCCAGGCCAAATACTGCGACCGTTGAACCGGCCTCGACTTTGGCCGTATTCAGCACTGCGCCAATGCCGGTGGTCACGCCGCAGCCTAGCAGGCAGATCTTGTCCAACGGCGCGGACTGGGATACCTTGGCCAGCGAGACTTCCGGTAGCACGGTGTACTGGCTGAAGGTCGAGGTGCCCATGTAGTGGTGGAGCATCTTGCCGTCAACAGAAAAACGCGAGCTGCCGTCAGGCATGACACCCTGACCTTGCGTCGCGCGCACGGCCTGACATAAATTCGTTTTACCCGACTTGCAGAACTTGCATTCGCGACATTCGGCGGTATAGAGCGGGATGACGTGATCACCGGGCGCAACGCTGGTCACACCGGCACCGACTTCGAGCACAACGCCCGCCCCCTCGTGGCCCAGTACGGCCGGGAACAAACCTTCGGGATCCGCGCCTGAAAGCGTGTAGGCGTCGGTATGGCAGACGCTGGTGGCTTTGATCTCGACCAGCACCTCGCCCGCGTGCGGGGCTTCGACATCAATTTCAAGCAGCTCAAGCGGACGGTTGGGCTCAAAGGCCACGGCAGCCAGGGATTTCATAGGTACATTCTCATTAATTGAAAAACAGCCGCGAGTGTAGCCCAAGCCCAGGTTGTTGTTGAGTCAGCAAAGGCGAAGAAGAATCAAACGCTTCCTCGCGCTGAGACGCAGAGGCGCAGAGAAAGATATACGTTTGTCTTTTTTTCTTCTCTGTGATCTCCGTGCCTCTGTGGTGATGATTCTTTGATTTTTTTGAGTCTGCGCTAGTAAAAGCAACAAGTTAGAAAATTTCCCGACGGGAAATTCTCAGTAGCCGCTTTGGCGGTTAACCAGGCCGAGGGGTGTCTGTCCGGCTTTTACTCGCTGATAGCTTTCGAGGATGAGTTCGGCGACTTCCTGGTCTTGACTCAGGGCCGCGCAGTGGGGACTGACAACGACGGACGGGTGAGTCCAGAATGGATGATCTGCGGGCAGCGGTTCGCGGTCGAATACGTCGAGTATGGCCAGCGCGAGCTGCTGTTGGTTCAGGGCCTCAATCAAATCAGCTTCGACCAGATGCTGGCCACGACCAACGTTTATCAAAACGGCGTCAGGACGCATCGCGGCGAACAGTTGGTGATTGAGAATATGGCGGGTCTGGGCGGTTAGCGGCAGCAAACAGATCAGGTAATCGACCTGAACGGCCAGGCCCAACAATTCTTCTTGACCGCGGTACATGGGCACGTCGACCGGACCCGTGCCGGAGCGATTCCAGCCACTGACCGTAATATCCAGGGCTTGAAAGGCGCGGGCGACGTGGCGGCCGAGCACGCCCATGCCAAGAATGCCGACATGAGGCGCCCGGCTGGGTGCCCAGGGTTGCCAGGCTCGATCACGTTGCTGGTCTGCGAAACGATCAAGCTGATACCAGTGTGCGAAGACTCTGGCGACCAGCCAGCGGCTCATGTCGGCGCTTAACTGCGGGCCGGAAAGACGCCCAATGTTTAGTTCTTTTGGTAGCGTGGGGTCAGACAGGAGCGCATCCGCGCCGGCACCCAGTGAGGTCGCGGCTTTCAGCGCGGGTAGCTGGGCCAGAATGCCCTTGGGTGGGTGCCAGCAGACGGCAAATTGGATTTGGCTTAAATCACCGAGGTCGGGCCATTGGCGGAGGTCTAATTCGGGGTCGATCGCGTTCAATGCCTTCACTAGACCGCATAGGTCGCGGTCGGGTGCAAGCAGAGCGATTGCCACGATCAGAATTTATCGCGTAGGGTGACCAGTGGCGCGTTCAGCGGGCCTGGACCTCGGCGTTGCGCTCTTGATAACGCGGGTACAGGCTACGTCCGGAATCACGGCTAAGGTCGTATTCTGCACCGTCAATCCAGACACGCTCAATTCGGGTCATCGGCTCAAGCGCATCACCCGTGGCGGCAAACAGGCTGGCGCGTTTACCCACTTCGATTGATCCGAGCTGGTCGCCAACGCCAAGAATTTCTGCCGGCCAGAGTGTGACTGTTTTCAATGCATCACTCTTCTCGAGGCCGTGCGCCGCCGCGCTGCCCGCATGAAAGGGTAGGTTGCGAGCATTGGCCAGGTCCATGCCGGTCCCTGAATCGGCGATGGCAAAGCGTACCCCAGCCTCGGCCAGCTTTGCGGCGGCAACATAGGCCATGTCATAGGGTTCCCAGCGCCGGGTTGGCATGGCATAGACATTGCGCAGAATGACAGGCGTGTCGTCTTCGGCCAGACGTTCGGCGATGTATTGCACGTCCGCATTGGCCATCAGAACGACGTTGTCAAAACCCTGTTCGTCGGCCCAATCGAGGGCTTTCTCCATGACGTCGTAACGGTTGGCGCGCAGGAATAGGGTCTGGTCTCCATTGATCAGCGGCACAAGTGCTTCCAGCTGACTGTTTCTTGGCGGAGCCGTCGTTCCTTCTTCAGCTGCCGCTTGCGTCGCACGCTGGTAGTGCCGAGCGAGATCGAGCACCTTCTCTATTGTCTGCAGATCGTCGTTTTGATCATCGTCGACCGCTGCAGTAGGAAATTCGAGGTGCATGCCTACAGGTGAGCGAATAACCATATCCTCCCAACTCCAGCCGTCCAGATTGACGACGGCTGAGGTGCCCTGAATCAAGCCGCCGTTGGGCATGACATGCGCGATCAATACGCCGCCAGCAATGGTCGTTGGCAGCAGCATGGAATCATGGTTGATCGCGACCTCGGCGCGTATAGCGGCGTTTATTGAACCCATTTCGCTTGTGTCAACGGTGCCCGCAACGCTGCTGATCTCGCTTAATCCCAGTTGGGTTGCCGGGTGTACGAAGCCGGGGTAGAGATGCAAGCCGCTCAGGTCAATGACTTCAGCTTCAGCCGACCACTGAAGGTCACTACCGATGGCCGAAATCTTGCCGTCTTCGACCACCACAGTGGCATTTTCGATGGCATCACTGCTGACCGGATGGACGGTGGCACCGGTTAATACCAGCACGTCAGCCCAGGAAGCTGTAGCACTGGTCAAGAGAATTGCAAGGACCAGCGTGGTCGGGGTTGCTTTTTTCAACATGGAAATCATCATCTCGCCCTTACTCAAAATGAAAGAGGCAGAAATCATCGTGGGAAAGTTCCGATGAGCGGTAGCCTATTAGGTGAGCGGCAAAGCCGTGCAGATGAGTGTGCTGTTGCGCGCCGCTGGTCAAATGAGCCGCAAAGCTGCGGAAGCCCGGCGTCGTTTCCTCCTCGGCGGGAGATTCTGACTGCTCATCACCTGAGTCGTCATCGTCTGACTCTTCACCCTCTGCAAGTACCAGAGCCAGCAGTTCGGCTCGCTCGGCTGCCAGCTGCTCGCGCATGCGTTGGTCTGCTGCGCGATCAAAATAACGTCGTCCATCAACCCAGGTTTGCTCAACCCGTGAATAAACAGATAAAGGGTGGCCGTTCCAGACCACAACGTCAGCATCCTTGCCCTCGGCCAAGCTGCCAGTGCGGTCATCAATACCGAGTTGCGCGGCAGGGTTGAGCGTGATCATTTTCAGCGCTTCGTGCTCGTCCACCTGACCGTAGCGGACGGCTTTGGCCGCCTCCAGATTCATGCGGCGAGCCAGCTCGGGGTTGTCAGAATGCAATCCAGTCAACACGCCGGCCTGATGCATAAGGGCCGGGTTGAATCCGATCGCGTCACGCGCTTCGTATTTGAAGGCCCACCAGTCGATGAACGTGGAACCCCCTACGCCGTGCGCAGCCATTCGCGGCGCGATCTTATAGCCTTCAAGGACGTGTTGAAAAGTGGCGATGGTGACGTCGAACTCTTCAGCCAGATTCATCAGCGCTAACATTTCATCCGACCGGTAGGCATGCGAGTGGATTCCTCGCTCTCCGTTTAGAATTTCGGCAATGGCCGCCAGTTCGTGGTTCGGTCGGGGTGGGACGACGTTTCGAGCGGCCCGTCCGCTCGGCATGCCCTCAACTGAGCGCTGATAGTCAGCCGCCTTCTGGAATTTTTCCAAAATGATTTGATTGACGCCTTGCCTGGTGCGCGGGTAACGCGGATTATCGTTGCTCCAGTTGCTTTGTTTAGGATTCTCTCCCAGCGCAAATTTAATGCCAGGAGGTGCGCTGTCGATAACCAATTGGTCAGGTTCACGACCCCAGCGCAGCTTGATCACTGACATTTGACCGCCAATCGCATTGGCTGAGCCATGCAGCAGGTTGATGGCAGTGACACCACCCGCCAGTTGACGATAAATGTTGATGGATTCCGGGTCGATGACATCTCTGATCCGGACGTCAGCGGTGCTGATTCGCGATGATTCATTCACGCCTCCCAAGATTGCGGCGTGCGAGTGCGCGTCGATGATCCCCGGGGTGATGTGCATGTCGCTGGCGTCAATTTCAATGGCGTCGCTGGGCGTGCGAAGGTCGCTGCCAATGCCGTCTATTTTGCCGTCGCGAATCACAACATCAGCATTTTCCAGGATGCCGCCGTCATCAGCTGTCCAAACCGTGGCGTTGCGGAACACGACCGCTTCAGGCTGTTGCGGAGTGGGGCTGTTCCAGGCCTCAACGTCAGGTGTCCACTGCGCGAGACTGAAACCGCTGCTCATGACCAAGGCGCCAAACAGGAAAGTGTTCATTATCTGTTTCAACATCACAATATCTCCTCATCAGGCGTGCTGCTGCGCTGACCACGCACGCTGAATTCTCCAAACGGGCCGTTCCCGGTGCCGCGTGCGCGATCGCCGTCGATGGTCAATCGGATCGTGGTCGTGCCGCTCTGACCGAAACGCGATGTATCGATGGTTGCGATAACCTCATCACCGCTGACGCGGACCTCGCTGAACGGAGAATCATTCCCCATTACGCTGAACGTCCCGTTCATGCCCGTCGGGGGGCCGCTCAACGTCATTTCAGCGGCCATATCGCCCATACTGCCTAGCACCAGCGTAAGTGCCCAGCTGCCTGCAGGGTCAACAGTCGGCGGTTCTAGCGCCGCCAGAACATGCTCTCTGCCATCAATCCAGACGGCGGTAATGGCTGGGCTTTCAATCATCAGATCGCCTTCAACGACGATTAGATTTGCCATAAAACCCTCGGCAACCTGGCCGGCGCGGTCAGCAATGCCCAGCCACTGGGCCGGTTCTGTGGTCAGTGAGGCCAGAGCTTGGTCAACATCCATGCCGGCATCAACAGCGGCGACCAGAGCTTTAAAGTGATCTTTTGGGGTGCTTAGGCCATGAGCGCTGAACATCACAGGTATTCCGGCATCGATCAACCGGGCGGGATTGCTGGGAGCGTTCTGCCAATGGCGCAGTTCTTCCAAGCCGACATTTCTGTCGTTTTCATCCCGTGCGTCAGGCGCTTCTGAAACGTTCAGCGGAAGAATGTGCGGGATTTCACGTGCCGCAATAGGGTCAAGCCGTTTGTACTCATGGCCATGACCGAGCAAGGTCAGATCGAGATCCCGACCATCGGTAAATTCCAGCACGCGCAAGCTGTCCGGCATATCGGACGCAATGAAAACCGTTTTCGTCTCAGCGGCCAGGGCGGGAGCCAGTGCGTCCAGGCCTTCCAGCCAATCCGGACGAGCCTGCGCTGGATTCCGATTCCAGGCGGCGCGAGCGGTCATTTGCCATCGGGCATCGTCAAAGGTTTGTCGCACCAATGAAACCGCTCCCATCAGTGAATTTGGATAAGCGCGGCCCTGAAGTCGCCCGCTTAAACTGACGAATTGGCCAACGTCGGACAACACCAGATTCTGGCTGAGCTCGCCATCTCCCAGGTTGGCAACCAAGCCAGAACCCTGAACCAGGCCTCCGGCAGGTGCCAGTAATGCTGTAGTAAATCCTGCTTCGCGCATTGCGCCCAGGCGATCAGACGGCCATTCAGAGGCCTTGATCGTTCGATCGGGCTGGATTAGCGGATGACGGCCGCTAGGGGTTGCGCTTTCCTCGTCCTGTTCGTCGCCACCGCTTGCTTCGATAGCAAGGTAGGGTTCGATAAAGCCCGGATAAACGGTGATCTGGTCCTGATCCGGCTCGCGCTCGAAATCATGAATGCGTGCGTTGGGCGGAGCGGCGATATCGTTGCCGACAGCGACGATGATGCCATCTTGAATGACAATGGTGGCATTGTCGAGCACCGTGCCTGGTTGAGTCACTACTCGCACGCCGACCAAAGCATGACTGCTGGGCTCGGACTGGCGAAGATCGTCGGCCAAGGCCGGTTTAAAGCCGCAAACGAGCAGCAGTATCAATAACAAGCGCAAGTTGAATCTCCTGTGGAACTAAGCAAGGCTTCGATAATGTAACTCAGGCCGAGTGATTGCGAGTAGGCCAAAAGTCACGAATTCGCAACGTCAATCGTGTTGGCACACTGAAACGCGCTCCGCACAGAGTTGTTCAGAGGCTCCCTAACTCTTTGATTATTTTGCTTGGTTAAGGTTTCGCAGCCTAGTGGCCGCCGCCGCTGGTTTGAGGCTGGGCGAAAAAGAAGCCCTGAAACAGGCGAAGTCCTGCATTTTGCAGCCAGCGAAACTCTTCGGCAGATTCGACGCCGCTGGCAATCAGTTCGATATCCAGTGCGGAACAGAAACCAATCAATCCAAGGGTGATGGCCTGAGCCTGCGGGTCGTTGTGAATGCCTTCGACCAGGCGATGGTCAAGTTTAACCAGGTGAGGCCTGAAAGTTGCCAGTGGCCGAAGGTCAGCGTCTCGCTGGCCGAAATTATCCGCCAGCGTGCGAAAACCAGCGTTATGCAGTGCATTTCTCACCTTGTTCAGATGGTCTGGTTTACCCATGGCGCCAAGGTTATTTAGCTCCAAGACAATTCGCTCAGGCGAAATCTTGTGGCGACGCGCCAGATGCGCAGTCACTTCAACGACGACATCAACGTTGCTCGCTTTGATGTCAGTGGCGTTGAGATGCAGTTCGGCGTCAATCTCAAACTCGGCGGCCGCTTCGATCGCCCGGATGCGACAGGCCTGATCAAAGTCGAATCGCTGACCTTGACTGACCCGGCTCATGATCTGCGAGGCCGGCTCGTTTTTTATGCCGCGGACCAGAGCCTCAAAACCAACAACTTCAAACTCTGAAGCGTCCATGATTGTCTGGAAAGCAAAGCTGATGTCCGTACCGACCAGGCGGTTGTATTGGCGGATATGCTCGTAAACATCGAAGCTCACGGCAGTAGATTCGGCCTGCGTCATTGAAGTCGCCCCTGAAGGTTTGTGATTGCGCTTGACGTAAAGCGCTCAACCCTTTGATGGTAGCGTAAACCGTCTTAATTTTAAAGGCCTGTATTGTTCTTTGCGTCTCTCGAGCCTCCCGATTGATTCTGAGGCTCCCTAGTTGTCGCTGGCGCGTCGGCGGAACCAGACCGCACCGAGCAGCAATACGGCGGCGATGACCAGCCCGATCCACATTTCCGGATCAATCATTATTCGGCCCAAATTGCCGAAGCTCATGAACAAGTCCTGGTTGAAATCGACATCGTTGATTTCGTTGAAGTTTATATTGATGTTGCTGGGCAACACACCGCCACCGAGGCGCTGCAGGATCATCCAGCCAAAATTAGTGCCGGGCAGGCTGAAACTGGTCGCCAGTGACCAACTGTGCTGAATCAAGGCGATACCGGCGGGAATGCCGAACGCAATCAAAATTGGTAAACGCGGCGCCCACGACGAGCAAAAGCTGATCCAGGCATAAATCGGTAGCAGCCACAACGCCTGAACAACCAGACCCAATGCCATGATGGTCCAAAGTCGCGGCAGGCTGGCCGGCAGGATGAACGTCGTAAACGGATTGACTCCGGCAAACAGACCCAGCCCGGATGCGAAAAGCAGCAAAACAAGCTGCGTCATGATGATCGCAAACAGGAACATCGCCGGAATCAACAGACAAGCAGTCAGTATTTTTGATGCAACCGTCATGCCGTCCGAGACCGGCAGGGATTTCCAGAACAGGATGGAGCGATCTTTACGATCGTCGTACAGGCTGCCGGACAGATAGAACAAGATAATCAGCAACATGATCTGGAAAAACAGGGTCGCGACTGAAAACAGGGCCGCAGTAACGATCAAACTGCGTTGATCCGAATCAGTATTCGCAAACGCAGCCATCGTGTCGAAAAGGCTGGTTAGACTGTGATCGAACTGGGTGTAGATCACCAGGCTGACAATGGTCAGGAAAACCAGGAAAATGCCGATTCCGATCGGCGTCCACTTAAATGCGACCGGGCTTTCCCAAAGCTCCCGACGCAGAAGCGCCCACATTGTTTTGGCGGATTGTGCGTTCATGCGGCGGGCCTCCCCAGGCTGTCGTTTTCGTCGTCTCTCATCAAAGCCACGAACAAGTCGGCCACGCTCGGTTTATGCACTTCACCCAGTTCGCGCAGCTCGCTTGCGTCAGCGTGGTCGAACAGAAAAATATGTCGACCAAACAGCACGCGTTCGTGCAATGGGTCCAGCGCTCGTGCATGTTCGGCTTGATCTGACTTGACCATGACTTCGGTGTAGCGTTCGTGGATGTCGTCCATGCTGCTGTTCAAGATCAGCTTGCCGTCTTTAATGAAAATCAAATCGGTCAAGATGTGCTCGACTTCTTCGACCTGATGAGTGGTGATCACGATCGTGCGTTCTTCATCAAAATACTCGTTGAGCAGGTTCGAATAAAACCGCTTGCGGAAGATGATATCCAGACCCAGTGTGGGCTCATCAAGGACCAGGAGTTTGGCGTCGATCGCCATGACCAGCGCTAAATGGAGCTGTACCACCATGCCCTTGGACAGGCTTTTGACCTTGGCGTCCTGACCGACCTTGGTGTTTTTGAGATAGTGCATACAGCGCTCGCGCGAAAAACGCGGGTGCAATTCCTCAGTCAATTGAATAATGTGCTTAACTCTGGCCCAGCGCGGCAAGACGGCAACGTCGGCGATAAAACAGACGTCACGCATCAGTCGGTCGCGTGATTTTGACGGGTCCATGCCAAGAACTTCCAGCTCGCCGTCATAGCGACCGAGGCCCAGAATGGCTTTTAGGGCAGTGGTTTTGCCAGCGCCATTTGGCCCGATCAGTCCGACGATGCGGCCGGAGGGAATGTCGAGGTCGACACCATCCAGGGCTCGGGTTTTCCCGAAACGCCGGCTTAAATTTCGTGCTCGAATCGTTGCGGTCATGGTCGTCTAATCATCCTCTGTAGATCGGGCCTGAACCAATTCCTCAAGATCCATCCCCAGTTGCTCAATGCGGGCCGCCAAACGTGGCCACTCGTCTTGTAAAAATTTTTCCCGTTCGCTTGCCAGTAGCTGATCGCGTGCGCCAGAACGAACAAACATGCCAACGCCGCGCCGTTTGTCAACCAGTTCATCATCCACCAGCGATTGATAGGCTTTGGAGACAGTCAGCGGATTGATCTGAAAGTCAACCGCAACCTGACGTACCGAGGGCAAGGGTTCGCCTTCGGACAGGGTGCCGTCCAAAATGGCAGCGACGGTTTTTTCTCTAAGCTGCCAATAAATCGGCTGATTATCGTCCCAGTGAGTGCTCATGGGCCGGTACTCAGCGACGCAGGCCAAACCAAGTGATCAAATTGCTGGTTGCGTTTCCGCTTGATGTTTTTCCAGCGGGCTTTCGGCTGCTGTCGGCTGCTGCTGATTGATCATTGGCGGTCGAAACGGCGTGCCCAACAGAAAATTCATTCGAATTGCTTTTCGCGTGAGAATCACTTCGGTCAAGCGAATCAATTTGCTCATGCTCGGCCATCGTCTGAAGCATTTCCTGGCCATCGCGATCGGTCAGATCGGTCGCAAACGCCAGGATCAGGCAAACGGCGGCGGCAACTGCGGCCAATCCGTGCGGTATTTCAAGTGCTTTGCGTTTGACGATAGGCAACATGACTTTTTCCTGTGTTGATCGTGTTGGTGTACTAGTCTAGTAAAACACCAAGACGGAGTCAAGCTTTTTTTGATTTCACAGGTAGTTTCCGCATCAAGTAATGCGCTACTCAACATCCAGAAAGCCTAAATTCAATCTGATATTCTCTTTAAATATGAACCATTGCCGGGGGGGCATGGTCGTAGCAGGCGTTAAATTCATTCATACATACATACATCCCCATTAGGAGAAGACTTTTTATGGCTACCTCCCGTTTGTTAGCAGTCGCGTTGGTTGCGACGGTTTCATCGGCACCAGTTTTCGCCCAAGAACTCGAAACCGACATGGATCGGCTCAGTTACACCGTCGGCATGGATATCGGAAATTCATTGTCAGAGCAAGGCCTTGACCTTGACCTTGACCTCGTCGTCCAAGCCCTGCGTGCGTCTTTCAATGGCGAAGAGACGCTGTTGACGCGTGATGAAGCATTGGCTGAGCGCGACAAATTCATGCAGCGACGTCAGCAGGAGCTTGAGGCTCAGCGCGACGTTGACAGCCAGCGTAATCTGGAAGAGGGTCAAGCATTTCTGGCTCAGAATGCGGAGCGCGATGAAGTCACCGAGACTGAATCCGGTCTGCAGTATCGAGTGATGACCGAGGGTGAGGGTGCCAGCCCGGTTGCCACCGATCAAGTCACGGTTCATTACCGCGGTACCTTGCTCGACGGCACGGAGTTCGACAGTTCATACGCCCGTGGAGAGCCCGCAACTTTCGGCTTGAATCAAGTCATTGCTGGTTGGACCGAGGGCGTGCAGCTGATGCAAGAGGGCGCCAAATACGAGTTTTTCATTCCGGCCGATCTGGCATACGGTGAACAAGGCCGACCAGGGCCGATCGGACCGAACTCCACGCTGATTTTTGAAGTAGAACTGATCGACGTCGTCGATTCCGACAGCTGAGGAAAGTTGTTGTGGGCTCGCTACAGGATGCCTTGCTCAAATCAGGGCTGGCAGATGAGGAGCAGGTTAAAAAGCCGCGCCGGAATCATTCCGGCGCGGCGCATTCTGGTTCCGTCAAAGGTAAATCCAGCGGGAAACGAAATACGCCTCAACGTGGTCGAAAAACACAACGCACGGCGAATAAACGTTCCGGGGCTTCCGATCTGGAGCAAGCCTACCGGGCCCGAGCGAAGGCTGAAAAACAAGAAAAAGAGGATAAGAAACGAGCCCGAATCGCAGCCCAGGAAGCGCGTCGCAAACGTAACAATCAACTAGATGCCTTGGTCAAGGGCAAGACGCTCAATCGCAAAGACGCGGACATGCCGCGTTATTTCGAGCATATGGGCCGCATTCGGCGAGTTTTGTGCTCGGCGGAGCAGCGCGAGCAGCTCAATAATCAGAAAATCGGCGTAGTTAACCTTCGAGGATCTTACCTGCTGCTTGATCTCGTAACGCTTGATGCCTATCAGGCGATAGCGCCTGATCTAGTGCCCGATCTCAGCCCGAAAGAGCCAGATGACGATGGCTCACACTATCCAGAGGTCCCCGACGATTTGATCTGGTGAGGGTGGAAGTGCGACGGGAAGACGGATAGACGGGAGACGAAAAATCCTGCCCTTGGAATTCAATCGGCAAGATTGGGGCGTAGATATTTTTCGGCCTGTTCTCTTTCGATCTCTTTCCGCGACGCGTAATCATCGACCTGATCTTTATCCAGCTTACCGACCACGAAGTATTTCGATTCGGGGTGTGCGAAGTAGTAACCGCTGACTGCAGCCGCTGGATGCATCGCGAACGACTCGGTCAAATTCAAGCCGATCCGTTCGGGCACATCCATCAGGTCGAAGATTTTCTGCTTTTCGCTGTGGTCTGGACAGGCAGGGTAGCCAGGGGCTGGTCGGATTCCGCGATAACGTTCGCGAATCATTTCTTCGTTATCAATTGATTCATCCTGGTCATAACCCCAGTCCTCTCGGCGGACTTTGGCGTGCAGCGCCTCAGCCAGGGCTTCAGCCAGACGGTCAGCCAATGCCTGCAGCAGGATCGCTGAATAATCGTCGTTTTCTGGTAGCTGTTTCAGCGCCTCTGCCAGGCCGTGTCCGGTGGTGACGGCAAACAGGCCAATGTGATCAGGGTGGTCGCTTTCGACCGGCGCGACAAAATCTGACAGGCACAGATTGGCTGATGGCTTGTCGGCCTGCTGACGCAAGAACACCAATCGTTCGCGCACGGTGGTTCTGGATTCATCACCATAGACCAAGACATCATCACCATCGCTCGCCGCGGGTAACAATGCGAACACCGCTTTTGCTGTTAGCCAACGCTCGTCGACCAGGCGCTCTAGCATGGCTTGAGCGTCCTGGTACAAGCTTGTGGCTGTCTCGCCAACCACCTTATCGCTGAGAATGTCGGGGTAGCGTCCGGCCAGCTCCCAGGTTTGAAAGAACGGGGTCCAGTCAATGTAGTCAACCAAGTCGGCAAGCGGCCAATCATCAACTACAGTCAAACCAGGATTTCTGGGCGGCTCGGTCGCCCAGCCGGCTTCCGAAAGGTCGAGTGATTGGCTACGGGCTTGCTTGATAGAGACCAATTTTTTGCGTGAGCCGCGCTGAGCATGGCGCGCGCGAATTTCTTCGTAGTCGGTACTCAAGTTGTCTGAGTAGTCTTGACGATGGGTTTGACTGGCCAGCTTGCGAACAACGTCAACCGAGCGCGAGGCGTCTTTGACCCAGCATACTGGGCCACTGTAGGCGGGGTCGATTTTGAGTGCGGTGTGCGCGCGTGAAGTGGTCGCACCGCCAATCAGCAGGGGCAGGTCCATACCGCGTTTTTTCATTGCGGAGGCCACGGTCACCATCTCATCAAGCGATGGCGTGATCAGGCCAGACAAGCCGATCAGGTCAACGTCTTCTTTGATTGCTTCGTCGAGGATCTTGTCTGGCGGCACCATTACGCCAAGGTCATGGACATCGAAGCCGTTGCAGGCCAGCACGACGCCGACGATGTTTTTGCCAATGTCATGGACATCGCCCTTAACGGTTGCCATCAGAACCTTGCCTTTCTTTTCGCCAACCTTTTTTTCTTTTTCCAGGTACGGCACCAGGTGGGCTACGGCTTTTTTCATCACTCGGGCCGATTTAACCACCTGCGGCAGAAACATCCGCCCGTCGCCGAACAAATCTCCGACGTAGTTCATGCCATCCATCAGCGGCCCTTCGATGACCTCCAGCGAGC